>Ga0257119_1000079_pt1 | contig 111142 bp, 118 predicted proteins | sample SI112_200mmetaG_FD_190179 | JGI IMG/M metagenome (GOLD analysis project Ga0257119, IMG submission 190179) | Marine microbial communities from Saanich Inlet, British Columbia, Canada - SI112_200m | ecosystem: Environmental > Aquatic > Marine > Inlet | place: Canada: British Columbia | collected... | reverse complement strand
TTGCAAAAGGAATTTTAACCACTGATTTGGTTGAAAAAACCATTTCAAAGCAGTTTGATATCAATGGTGAGACTGTTACTATTACCGGCATCGCCAAAGGCTCCGGCATGATTCGTCCTAATATGGCCACCATGCTCAGTTTTGTTTTTACTGATATTAAAGCTACTCAAGATCAATTACAATCTTGCTTGAACACAGCCACCAATCAATCGTTTAATCGTATCACTGTTGATGGTGACACCTCTACAAATGACGCTTGTACTTTAAGTGCTACTGGCATGAGTGGTGTTGATATTTCTGATTGTACGAGTGAATTTCAGCAAGCACTAAATACGGTTACAAAAACACTGGCGCATAAGATTATTAAAGATGGCGAAGGGGCTACTAAGTTTGTAGAAGTTTGTGTTAAGGGTGGTTCAAATACGCAGGATTGTTTAGAGGTAGCTTATACCGTTGCGCACTCGCCACTGGTTAAAACTGCGCTATTTGCAAGTGATGCAAATTGGGGTCGGATTTTGGCGGCAGTAGGGCGTGCTAATATTGCCAATCTTAATATTGAAGATATTAATATTTATTTAAATAAGGTGAGTATTGTTAAGTCTGGTGAGCCTGATGCGAACTACACTGAACAAGCGGGTAGTGCTGAGATGGTCAAAGAAAATATTGTAATTACCATCGAGATCGGTATAAGCGATGCGCAAGAAAGCGTATGGACTACTGATTTTTCTTATGATTATGTCAAAATTAATGCGGAGTACAGGACATGAGTGTTTATCGATTATTAATTTCTTGCCCTGATACTCATGGATTGGTAGCAGTTGTTAGCCAGTTTATTCTTGAATATAACGGTAATATTAAAGAAGCGCATCATCATTTGGATGAGCAAAATCAGCATTTCTTTATGCGCATTGAGATCGAGTCAGATTCTATTTCTTGTTCTTTAGATGAATTTAAAGATGCTTTTTCTACTCTAGCAGAGCGGTGTAATATGGTTTGGCAATTAAGTGATGCCACTCAGCTTAAGCGTATATTAATTATGGGATCAAATGCGTCACACTGTGTAGCAGATCTTTTGCACCGTGGACATGAAGATGAGCTTGAAGGTGATATTGTTGGTGTTTTGTCTAACCATGATAAATTGTCAAAACTAGCCAGCTGGTATGATGTGGCCTTTAAAAAAGTTAGTATTAATCAGGATACTAAAGTGGCTGACATGAAAAAAATGATGCAAGTAGTTGAAGGCTTTAATCCAGATGTAATTGTACTTGCGCGCTATATGCAAATTATTCCTGAGGAAATGTGCGCAGAATATAGTGGCAAAATTATCAATATCCATCATTCATTTTTACCTTCGTTTGTTGGCGCCAATCCATATGCGCGTGCTGCTGAGCGCGGAGTTAAATTAATTGGCGCCACTTGTCATTACGTAACCGCCAATTTGGATGAGGGGCCTATTATTGAGCAAGATGTGGTGCGAGTTGATCATGGCGACAGTGCAGATGATATGAAAAAGATGGGTCAAGATGTTGAAAAAATAACTCTTGCCAAAGGTTTAAAATATCATTTAGAAGATCGCGTATTAACCTGTAACAACAAAACCATTGTTTTCTCATAGAAAATTTGACTTAGGTCAATCAATTTAATAGCACCATCCGTAAAATAAGCCCACATGGAAGTTGCTTATTACATTGAATATTTATTGCCACTATTATTTTTTATAGTGGCATTTGTGTATTCTTCAGTTGGTATGGGCGGTGGCTCATCTTATACGGCAATTATGGTTATTGCCAGCATGTCAAGTCTGGCAATTCCCATAATCTCTTTATCGCTTAACTTATTTGTAACCACTATCGGTAGTTACAATTATTTGCGTAATAAACATGGAAAGCTACGTATTATTTTGCCGTTTTTGCTCTCAGCAATTCCATTTGCTTATGTTGGTGGTGCGCTCCAACTGCCTAAAGAAATGTTTCTGTGGATATTATTAGCATCGCTGATTTTGGTTGCGATGCGAATTTATTTTTGGAAGGATACTGGCTTCAGGTGGCAATTAAATCGCCAAAGGAAGATTGTTATCTCTTTGTTTTTAGGTTCAATCTTAGGACTTATAGCCGGAATTGTGGGTATTGGCGGCGGCGTGTATTTAGTGCCTTTGATTATTATGTTAAACCTGGGTACACAAAAAGAAGCAGCAGCAGCAGGTACTGTTTTTGTCTGGGTAGTGTCTTTGTCTGGCTTAGTATCACGTTTACAATATAACTCGATTAACTTATTAGAATATACACCACTAATTATTGCGGTAATGATAGGTGGTTTTTTAGGCTCTTACATGGGTTCGTTTAAATTCAGCCCAAAAACTATGGAGAAGACACTCGGTATTATTATTATTATGGCAATTGTGTTATTGATTAAAAAAATAATCGTTTAACTGTTATCGACAATAAACTTTTTGAACCGTGCAGCAATAGGAGAGAGTTTACTTTTTGAGTTGTGTACAACGTACCAATGGCGAGTAATCGGAAATTTATCAATACTGAGCTGTTTAATAACATTATTATCAAGCTCTAATTTAACAGTGTGCTTGGACACAAATCCAATTCCTAATCCAGCTTGAACAGCCTGAATAATGGCTTCATTAGAATTAATTTCAATATCTGAGTTAAGTTGCATGCCAATAATGCGCTCAATGGTAATGCGTGTACCTGATCCTTGTTCTCGAGTAATGAGTGTTTCATTAGTAAGATCTTTAATGGTGTTGCTCTGATTGTTAAGTAATGGGTGTTCTGGATGGGCAATAGCAATTAGAGGGTTCTCCATAAAAGGCTGAGTAACGAGTGGCATATCTGTTGGAGGTTCACCCATAATAATTAAATCTGCTTCACTATTATCAAGTTTTTCTAGTAGTGATTCGCGGTTAGTCACTTCTAAATAAAAAGACATTCTGGGATATTGTTTTTTAAATTTTGCCAAAATATGGCTAACAAATGAGTTGGTAGTGGTGGCAACAGCAATTTGTAAGTGACCCGCCTCAGGGTCAAGTGTTTGCTCAATGTCTGCCTTGCTTTGCTCCAATTTATCAATTACCTCAAGGCTAGTTTGATAAAACTTCTGTCCAATAAAGGTTGGCGTGATAGTTTTTCCTTGAATGTTGACCAATTCTGAGCCCAGGTTTTCTTGCAATTGTTTGACTTGCATATAAACAGCGGGCTGGGTGATGTGTAATTCTTTACTGGCCTTGGTAAAGCTCTTAAGTCGGATGACAGCTTCAAAGCTATAGAGTTGCTTAAGTGTGTAATTAATCATAAGTAAAAGTTATTATTTACTAAATAAATATTATTTTACATTATACAAAGTTTTACATATAATAGGTGTTTTTTAATAGATAGGAGTCCACAATGGATCAATCGAATAGATATGCTGATTTGTCATTAGACGAAGATACGCTAATCGCAGAAGGCGGCCATATTTTGGTTACGTACACCATGCACCCAATGCCTGGTTTCTTTGGTTACTTAGAAACTGCTGCTCACTTTGCAGCTGAGTCTTCAACGGGTACAAATGTAGAAGTTTGCACAACAGATGATTTTACTAAAGATCTAGACGCAATGGTATACGAAATTGATGAAGCTAAAGGCATCATGAAGATCGCATACCCATGTGGCTTATTTGACCGTAACGTAATTGACGGTCGTGCAATGGTTGTATCTTTCTTAACACTTGCTATTGGTAACAATCAAGGTATGGGTGACGTTAAAGACGCACAAATGATTGACTTCCATGTTCCTAAGCAAATGCTTGACATTTTTGATGGTCCATCTATGGATATCACAGACCTTTGGAACTTATTAGGCCGTGACCGTGAAAATGGTGGTTACATTGCTGGTACTATTATTAAGCCTAAGTTAGGTTTACGTCCTAAGCCTTTTGCTGAAGCTGCATACCAGTTCTGGTTAGGTGGCGATTTCATCAAGAATGATGAGCCTCAAGGTAACCAAGTTTATGCTCGCATGAAGGATGTTACTCCTTTAGTTGCTGACGCGATGAAGCGTGCACAAGACGAAACTGGCGAAGCTAAAATTTTCTCTGCAAATATTACAGCTGACGATCATCATGAAATGATTGCTCGTGGCGAATACATCTTGGAAGCATTTGGTGAAAATGCTAACCACGTTGCATTCCTAGTTGACGGTTATGTTGGTGGTTGTGGTATGGTTACTACAGCACGTCGTAACTTCCCTGGTCAATACTTACATTACCATAGAGCTGGCCATGGTGCGATTACGTCTCCATCTTCAGTTCGTGGTTACACTGCATTTGTTCTTGCTAAGCTTTCTCGCCTTATGGGTGCGTCTGGTATCCACGTGGGTACAATGGGCTTCGGTAAGATGGAAGGTGGTGCAGATGATAGACATATTGCATACATGATTGAGCAAGATAGTGCTCAAGGTCCAGTTTATCACCAAGAGTGGTTTGGTATGAAGCCAACTACACCGATTATTTCTGGTGGTATGAACGCTCTACGTCTTCCAGGTTTCTTCGAGAACCTAGGTCACGGTAATGTAATCAACACTTCTGGTGGTGGTTCTTATGGTCATATTGACTCTCCTGCAGCGGGCGCTAAGTCATTACGTCAAGCGTACGATTGTTGGATGGCTAAAGCTGATCCGATTGAGTTTGCCAAAGATCATAATGAGTTTGCTCGTGCATTCGAGTCATTCCCAGGTGATGCTGATTCTCTATACCCAGGTTGGAGAGATCAGTTAGGTGTTCACAAGTAAATCTTGTAGCACTTAGCTAAGAAAAGCCTCTGCTTCATGTAGAGGCTTTTTTTTCTAAGGAACTCTTAGCTAAATAAGAACAACTGTTTATATTTAGCTAAGCGTTTCAAACTATACAAACCATAGCGTTTAGCATGGTTAACATTAATAAGGATAGAACTATGTCAGATTTCGATATCAATCAATTTAAAATTGAATCAGAGCCATTTTACGAAGCACAATCAAATGAAGCGCAGCTTTATACTGCCGCTTACAATGCAAGATTGCCAGTGATGGTTAAAGGTCCAACTGGTTGTGGTAAATCTCGTTTTATTGAGCACATGGCGCATAAATTAGACAAGCCTATTATTACTGTTTCTTGTAATGAAGATATTACCGCCTCTGACTTAATTGGTCGTTATTTACTTGATGCCAATGGTACTCGTTGGGTTGATGGCCCGTTAACATTGGCAGCGCGTCACGGCGCTATTTGTTATTTGGACGAAATTGTTGAAGCGCGTCAAGACACAATGGTGGTTATTCATTCATTAACGGATCATCGTCGTGAGCTAATGCTGGATAAGAAAGGTGAGCTGGTTAAGGCGCATCCTGATTTCCAATTAGTTATTTCATACAATCCTGGCTATCAGTCACTGATGAAAGATCTTAAGCAATCAACCAAGCAGCGTTTTACTGGTATGGATTTTGACTATGCTTCAGCTGAATTGGAAGCGTCAATCGTTGCTAAAGAATCAGGTGTGGATGCCGATATGGCGGCAAATTTAGTTAAACTTGCACAAGCAACACGTAATTTAGTAGGCCACGGACTAGACGAAGGCGCATCAACGCGCCTACTTAACTATGCAGGCACATTGATTGCTGCAGGCGTTGAAGTTAAAGATGCTTGTCATATGGCGTTAGTATGTCCAATTACAGATGATGCTGAGGTTCGTACAACTATGAGTGGTGCGATTGACGCAATTTTTGGTTAGATAGGTAGCTATCATGACTGAAGAAGTTCAGCACAAGCCTCTAGATTGCGCCTTTGAATCGGTACAAGATGTTTTTGCATTAAATATTGATCAGGCAGTTGAGCACTTGACAGTAGATAGTCTTGATGAATATTATCAAGGCGCAGAGTTTTTGTCAAAAATTGGCCAAGGCGATAAGCTTTCAATTGCATTTTTAAAAACAATGCCATGGGTCGGAGAGCACTTTGGCGATGGTAGTATTAAAAAAATTACCGACTTTACATACAATAAAATCTGTCGAACGCCAAATAAACCTGCCGTTGAAATATTTTTAAATAGCTTTATTATTGTCGTAGATCATATTAACAAAGATCAGCTTGATGAGTATTTGGCATTAATTGAATACCACCTATCTAAAACAACATTTTCAATTCATGGTATTCACGATACACACCCATCTCCATCATTAATTGCTTTACTAAGTAATATTAATTTATTATTAGAACAGCTTGATTTTAAAGGGATTTATGAGTGGATTGATTATGGACTTAGATATTTTAAAGACCATCCAGAGCGTCAGCAGGAGTTCTTTACACTAACCACCCCAGATTCAAAGGCGGTATTTCAACGACAAAGAAAAGGATTGTTGTTTAGTGATATAGAGCGTCCTATTAATTTATTTCAAAGGGCACTTTGGAAAACGGATTACATGTATGCGCCATACTCTCCGGATTTTGAGAAATTGGAGCACTTTAGTCCTTATATAGAAGATGAAATTATTCGTCTGCCTGATATTTATAGCGATCTAAACGGTGTTAATGGTTGTAGGCGTTATATGGCTTTGGTTGCTCACTTGGTTGCACATCAACAATTTACCACTAAAATTGTGGCCGATAACGCCTCTCCACAGCAGCGTTTTTTTGCCGAAGTATTTGAAGATGCGCGAGTAGAATATTTAGCTATAAAGCAATATCCAGGCCTGAAAAAATTGTGGTTAAGCCTAATTCCTATTGTTAATGAATTTGACTGCGACAATACAAATCAGTCTTGCTTGAGACACCGAGCAATTATGTTAACTCGCGCCTTGCTTGATGATGAGCATCCTTATAAAAATAAAGTAATTCTAGATTATGTAGATAAGTTTAAAACGCTAATGGGGGCTGGTGAATCATCTACTTCTGATAGTTTAACCCTTGGTTTGGGTTATTTAATAAAAACTAGAGGCCCTTCAGATGCGTTGGCAAAAGTATATTTTGAGGGTACAGAAGTTACTTATCGTGATGATAATCGATCAATGTGGGTGTTTATTGAAGAATTTGATGAGGATGATGAAATTTTTCAGCATGAAACTACACCAAATGATGAAGAAGTTGAAACCATTCCTCCACATTATTACGATGAGTGGGATTATGCATATGAATCATATAAGCCTGATTGGGCTGCAGTTTATGAAAGATTACACACGCATACGGATGCATCGAAAATTGATCGAATTTTAGACAAGCACTCAGCCTTGGTGAAACAGCTTAAAAAAGTGCTGGATTTATTAAAGCCTCAAAATAAAAAACGTGTTCGTTATCAGGAAGAAGGGGCTGAGCTAGATTTGGATATTGCTCTTCGTAGTGTTATTGATATTAAAAATGGTTCACAGCCTGATACTCGAATTAATATAGATTTTGAGCATGACTCTCGTAGCGTTTCAGTATTATTGTTATTGGACTTATCGCAATCTCTTAACGAGGTAGTGGGCTCATCTGGGCAGACTATTTTAGAACTCTCTCAAGAGGCGGTGTCATTGCTAGCTTGGGCAGTGGAGCAACTCGGTGATAATTTTGCCATTGCTGGGTTTAATTCTGACACTCGTCAGAAGGTTATGTATTACCACATCAAAGGTTATAGTGAAAGTTGGGATGATACGGTTAAATCTCGATTGGCCGATCTCAAGGCGGAATTTTCAACACGCATGGGTGCAGCAATCAGACATGGTGCGCATTATTTAGACTTGCAACAAAGTGACAAAAAACTCATGTTAATCCTAACAGACGGTGAGCCAGCTGATATTGATATACATGATCCTAAGGCGCTGATTCAAGATACACATAAAGCGGTACAAGAAGTCCAGCAAAAAGGTATGTACCCATACTGCATTAGTCTGGATAAAAGAGCAGATGAATATATTGCCGATATTTTTGGATCGCACTATTCGGTGATTGACCGTATTGAATCGCTGCCAAAAGAATTGCCTCAATTATTTTTATCATTAACCAAATAACAAAAAATGTTTACAAATATCGTTACTGCCAGAATTGATTTTGACTATCAGGGTCAGCACCATGAGTTAAAAACTGTTATTGATATTGATCACATTGTTATTCAAGAAGACTTTTTTAACTTAGTCTATATGTCAATTGCTAAAGCTAATAATATTGACATGTATTCGTATCAGTTAGAAGTGATGCTAGACCAAAGTATTATTTTTTATAATGAAAAAGGTTGTGTCAAGGGCTGTATTGAAAATGGCAAGTTGGACTTGGAGCGGTTAAAGCAGCAATATCAAGTAGCTGAATGCATTCCTAAGGTTGAGTTAATTATGAACCAACACATCCCTAAAGATCAGCATAATGAGTCGGTTACTAAGGCACTGACTGCTGCTTACCTACTAGGAAAAAGTGACGATTAATCTTTATTCAAACTCTTGTTCAACAAAATCTAAATTAATTTGAATATTAGAGTTATCTAAAAGCTCTAAACATTTTGGCACGGCTAAAAATACTGCGCCTAGACATACCGCAATAGCAGCCGGCTTTCCTGGTAAGTTGATAATTAAACTCGAACCTCTTGTTCCTGCCGTTTGGCGCGACAAAATAGCGGTGGGCACTGTGCGTAATGACACGGTGCGCATTTGCTCAGCAAAGCCATCAAAGATTCTCTCACACACAGCATGAGTCGCCTCGGGGGTGACATCACGTGTGGTTGGTCCTGTGCCACCAGTAGTTAAAATAAGGTTGCAGTTTCTATTATCGGCAAAGTCAATCATGGTTTGCTCAATTAATAACTGCTCATCTTCAATAATGATACTTTCTACTTCATAAGGAGATAGTATTGCGCTTTCAATCCACTCTTGCATTGCAGGGCCGCCAATATCCTCGTATTCTCCACGTGCTGCACGATCTGAAATAGTAATAAAGCCGACTGTAATTTTTGTATTGTTCATCTTTTTTAAATTTTATTGGAATTTTTTCTTGATTTTACCTAGCTAATTATTGATAAAAATTGTCAGATTAATAATTCTAGTGTTTTCTTGACCTGGGTTAAGAAAACTAAAAATACCTTAACTTATTGATCCAGGTCAAGGTTTATAAGTTTGTTAAAGGCAAAATCACTACAAAAGTATTTTAAGATTTAGAAAAAGGAGAAGTGATGGGTTTATCAATGATCAAAAGCCATACTGCACAAGCTAATTCAGTTTTGGCAGCAAATACTATTGCCTTTACGGCTTGTTTCGCAGTTTGGGTTATGTTCTCAATTATTGGTATTCCTATTAAGGAGTTACTTGAATTATCCGAGACTCAATTTGGCTTACTGGTAGCAACTCCAATTCTAACAGGATCTATCTTTAGATTGCCAGTGGGCATGTTGACTGACAGAGTTGGTGGACGTATTGTATATATGGTGCTAATGTTAGCCATGATTATCCCTTTGTGGTTTATTGGTAGCGCAACTGAGTATTGGCAGTTTTTAGTGTTAGGGTTGTTTGTTGGTATTGCGGGTGCGTCATTTTCAGTGGGTATTGCTTATACAGCTAAATGGTTTGATAAAGAGCATCAAGGTTTTGCTATGGGTATTTTTGGTGCGGGTAATGCGGGTGCGGCACTTACTAAATTTATTGCACCTTCATTGGTTGTTGCTTACGGTTGGCAGGTAGTGCCTAAGGTTTATGCCGTTGCTATGCTGGTTATTATTATTACCTATTGGATGTTTACTTATGAGGATCCTGCTCACCATACTGCTAAAAATGTCAGTGTTAAGGATCAGTTGAAGGCATTGAATGATCCTAAACTTTGGAAGTACATGCAGTACTACTCTTTGGTATTTGGTGGCTTTGTTGCCTTATCTCTATGGATGACAAAATACTATATCAATGAATATGGATTTGATTTAAAAACCGCGGCACTCTTGGCTGCAATTTTTGTACTGCCTTCAGGTGTGATTCGTGCACTTGGCGGCTGGTTTTCAGATAAATATGGTGCTTATAAAGTAACGTGGTGGGTAATGTGGGTTTCGCTGGTTTGCTTATTTTTTATGTCTTATCCGCAAACTTCATTGGTGATCAAAACAACAACTGGTGATGCATTATTTGACCTAAGTTTGAATGTCTGGGTGTTTACCGCCTTGTTATTTGTTTTAGGTATTGCCTGGGGATTTGGTAAGGCTTCAGTGTTTAAGTTTTTGTCAGATGAGTACCCAAATAATATTGGCGTGGTATCTGGCATTGTTGGATTAGCAGGTGGTTTGGGTGGATTCTTGTTACCAATTATGTTTGGTGTCTTAATTGACTTAACAGGTATTAATTCAGTCATCTTTATGTTGTTGTACGGTGCAACAGCCGTATCACTAATTTGGATGCATTTTACTTTTGGTAAATATAAAAGAACTGACAACACTAAACAGGCGCACGCAAGCGTGTCGACTAAATAATAATTTTAATCAATTTTTAATAAGAGGAGCTTGAAATGGCTAAAGATATAAAAAGCTGGAATCCGGATGATTCATCCGAGTGGGAAAGCACAGGTAAGGCAATAGCTAACCGCAACTTGTGGATTTCTATCCCAAGTTTGTTGGCTGGTTTCGCCACATGGTTAATGTGGGGAATTATTACCGTACAAATGATGAACACCGGCTATGGCGGTTTTGATAAGTCACAGTTATTTACCTTGGCAGCAATTGCTGGTTTATCGGGCGCAACACTACGCATCCCATCAACCTTTTTTATTCGCCTAGCAGGTGGTAGAAATACCATTTGGCTAACAACAACGCTATTGATTTTGCCTGCCCTAGGATTGGGTATTGCACTATCATCGCCTGATACGCCTTTCTGGCACTTTCAAATCTTAGCGCTATTATCTGGTTTTGGTGGTGGTAACTTTGCCTCTTCAATGTCAAATATCTCTTTCTTCTTCCCGAAGAAAATTCAGGGTTATTCATTAGGTATGAATGCAGGTTTGGGTAACTTTGGTGTTACTACGATGCAGATTGTCATTCCTTTAGTGATGACAATGGCAGTCATGGGTAATCCTACAGAGTTGCAGATTGCTTCAGGCACATTAATCGGAAAAATCCCAGCGGGAACAGACACTTACCTTCAGAATGCGGGTTATGTTTGGTTAATTATCTTAATTCCATTATCGCTGGCATCATGGTTGGGCATGAATAATATTACCGAAGATCATGTATCGCCTAATATTGGCTCTACTATGGGTGCATTTATTAAGATTATTGTTATGCTAATCTTAGGTTTGTCAACTGCTGCATTTGGTTTATGGTTGATGCTACCAGAGGTTGCTTCTGGTTCAGGCTTGATGATTAGTAAATGGGTTGCACTACCAATTGTTATCTCATTGACAGTATTGTTACTTAAGTTGTTGCCACTTGGTAGTGACTATAAAGAAGGTATTAATCGTCAGTATAAGATTTTTGGCAACAAACACACTTGGGCAATGACAATTATCTACACCATGACATTTGGTTCTTTTATTGGTTACGCCGCTACACTAGCCTTATCAATTAAAGTAATCTTTGGTTTCCAGCATATTATGGTTGATGGCATTATGACTCATGATACGATCAATCCAAATGGCCCTTCGGCGTTAACGTATGCTTGGATGGGTGCGTTTGTTGGTGCATTGATTCGACCAGTTGGTGGCATGATTGCAGACAAGATGGGTGGTGCCAAGGTAACACAAATTATTTCTGCAGTTATGGTGGCTTCAGCATTGGGTGTGGCTTACTTTATGAAGCAGGCTTATGCAAGCGCAACGCCAGAAGAGTTCTTTTATCCATTCTTAATTTTATTTGTGGTGTTGTTTGCAATGACAGGTATCGGTAATGGCTCAACCTTTAGAACGATTTCACAAGTATTTAACAAAGAGCAGGCTGGTCCAGTTTTAGGTTGGACATCTGCGGTAGCGGCTTATGGCGCGTTCATCATTCCAAAAGTATTTGGTGAGCAAATCAAGCTAACAACCCCTGAAAACGCATTGTATGGTTTTGCGGTGTTCTACGCTGTATGTATGGTGATTAATTGGTGGTTCTACTTACGTAAGAACGCTGAATTTCATAATCCATAGGCAGTTAACAATAAGAGGGGTGGTTAATAGCCACCCCTCTTTATTAAAGATAATTGTTATAGTTATTTTTAATAAAGAGTTTAATTTTGTTGACCTTGGTCAATGTTTGAATAGTGAATATGAGCAAAATTAATCCTTACAGAAGAGCTTTTAAATTAACAAAGAAGAGATAAAAAAAGGAGAAAAATATGAGTCATTTTTTGGATAGACTTAAATATCTTAGTCGTACAAAATCAACCTTTTCTAAGGGGCATGGCATTGTTACGGGTGAGGATCGAGCATGGGAGGATACTTACCGTAATCGCTGGCGTCATGACAAGGTAGTTCGCTCTACACATGGTGTTAACTGTACGGGTGGTTGTTCGTGGCAAATTTTTGTAAAAAATGGCTTGGTATCTTATGAGATGCAGCAAACTGATTATCCGCGTACTCGTGAAGATCTTCCAAATCATGAGCCTCGTGGTTGTCAGCGTGGCGCTTCTTTTTCTTGGTACTTATACTCTCCGCACCGTATTAAATATCCACTTATTCGTGGCCGTCTACTAGATTTATATCGCAGTGAAAAAGCCAGCGGAAAAGATCCGGTTGAGGCATGGGAAGCGATCCAAGCTGATAAAGCCAAGCGTGATTCTTACGTTGGTGTACGTGGCCTAGGTGGTTTTGTTCGCTCAACTTGGGAAGAGGTTGTCGAAATGACTGCTGCTGCCAATGTTTACACTATTAAAAAATATGGCCCTGACCGTATTTATGGCTTCTCTCCAATTCCTGCCATGAGTATGATTTCATACGCAGCAGGATCACGATACTTATCAATGATTGGTGCAGGTGTGGGTTCGTTCTACGACTGGTACTGTGACTTACCACCTGCTTCTCCACAGGTTTGGGGTGAGCAAACAGACGTGCCTGAGTCAGCGGATTGGTATAACTCTAAATATATTATTATTTGTGGTGCAAACCTACCAATGACACGTACACCAGATGCGCACTTTATGACTGAGTCGCGTTATAACGGTACGAAAATTATTTCAATGGCGCCAGATTATGCAGAATACGTTAAATTTGCAGATTTATGGATGCCAGTACAGCAAGGTACAGATGCAGCGGCCTTTATGGCTATGGGTCATGTGGCACTTAAAGAGTTCCATGTAGACAAGCAAGATCCTTACTTTGCTGAATATGCAAGAAGCTTTACTGACTTCCCAATGCAAGTTATTTTAGAAGAGGTAGATGGTAAGACGGTAACTGGTCGATTCCTTCGAGCTTCTGACTTTGATAAGAATATGGGTGAAGATAACAACCCTGAGTGGAAGACTGTTGTATTCGACTCTAAATCAAACACCTTTGTTTCTCCAAATGGATCGATTGGTTACCGTTGGGGTGAAGAAGGAAAATGGAATATTTTAGAGCAGGCTGCAGGCAAGGATATTGTGCAAGAGCTTAGCTGTATTGATAATTCTGATGCTGTTGTAGATGTAACTTTCCCACACTTTAATCCTGAAGAGGGCGATTCTTTAGTTCGTAAGATCCCAGCACGCAAGCTAACACTTGTTGATGGTAAAGAAGTTTTGGTGACATCAGTTTGTGATTTGCAAATTGCACAGTACGGTATTGATCGTGGCTTAGGTGATAATCTAGCAACATCTTATGATGATGAAACAGTTCCTTACACACCAGCATGGGCTGCCAAAATTACTGGCGTACCAGCAGCTGATTTAGAAAAAACAGGTCGTGAATTTGCTGACAACGCTTCTAAGACCCGTGGCAAGTCAATGGTTATTCTGGGTGCCGCAATTAACCATTGGTACCACAATGATATGAACTATCGCGGTATTATGAACCTACTACACATGTGTGGTTGTGTGGGTCAATCAGGCGGTGGTTGGGCTCACTATGTAGGGCAAGAAAAATTACGCCCTCAAGCGGGTTGGGCGCCAATTGCCTTTGGACTAGATTGGCAGCGTCCACCACGTCACATGGCGTCAACAACTTACTGGTATTTCCATACAGATCAATGGCGCTACGAGCGTGTTGAGGCAGATGATTTATTAGCCTCAACAGCGAAAGCTAAGTATCGCGGCAATCAGTTAGCTGATTACAACGTTGCAGCGCAACGTATGGGTTGGACGCCATCGATTCCTCAATTTGATCAAAACCCGATTGAGCTGGCTAAAGAAGCTGAAGATGCAGGCGCTACTGATGAAGCGGCAGTATCTGATTATGTTGCTAATAAACTGAAAAGTGGCGATCTTAACTTTGCTTATGAAGATATTGATGCAGAAGATAACTTCCCGCGTAACTTATTCGTATGGCGTGCCAACTTAATTGGTTCATCGTCTAAAGGACATGAGTACTTCTTGAAACATCTACTTGGTGCACAAAATGGTGTATTAAGTGAAGGTACAGAAGGCGAGGCTTGCAAGGAAATTAAATGGCATGAAAAATCTCCAGTAGGAAAGCTTGATCTAATGGTTGATATTAACTTCCGCCTAAATTCAACAGGTGCTTATTCTGACATTGTATTGCCAACAGCAACATGGTATGAAAAAGCTGACCTTAATACAACAGATATGCATCCATTTATTCATCCATTGGGTAAAGCGGTTGACCCTGCTTGGGAAGCTAAGTCTGATTGGCAGATTTTTAAGACGATTGCCAAGAAGTTCTCAGAGCTTTCTGAAAAGCACTTGGGCACCGTTAAGGATGTAGTTTCACTACCGATGCAACACGATACGCCAATGGCAATGGCACAGCCATTTGGTGAGGTTAAAGATTGGAAGAAGGGTGAGTGTGATCTTATCCCTGGTAAGACGGCACCAATCTTTAAAGTAGTTGAAAGAGACTACCCAAGTACTTATGCCAAATATATTGCACTAGGCCCTCTCATGAAGAAGATTGGTAACAATATTAAGGGTATTGATTGGAATACAGATCATGAAGTAGATGAGCTTGCAGTGTTAAACGGTACCATTAAAGAAGAAGGTGTTTCTAAAGGTATGCCATCACTTGCTGAAGACATTCATGTGTGTGATGCAGTAATGCGCATGGCACCTGAAACCAACGGTGAGGTTGCGCATAAATCATGGTCTGGTCAGTCTAAGAAAACTGGTATTGATCACTCACACCTGTACAGAGGTCGTCGCGATGAGAAAATTACTTACCGTGACATTGTTTCACAACCACGTAAGATTATTACCGCACCTACATGGTCGGGTATTGAGTCTGAAGAAGTGAGTTATAACGCTTGTTACACCAACTTGCATGAGCATATCCCTTTAAGAACGCTAACGGGTAGAGCTCAGTTCTACCAAGATCACGAATGGATGTTAGACTTTGGTGAAGGGTTCTGTGCTTACAAACCTGCAATAGATTTAAAGGCGCATAATAACTTACCAGACACGGTGAAAAATAAGCCACACTTAATACTTAACTGGATTACTCCACACTCCAAGTGGGGTATCCACTCAACCTATCAAGATAACTTGAGAATGTTAACTTTATTCCGTGGCGGTCCATATTTCTGGATCTCTGAGGAAGATGCAAAATCAATTGGTCTTGAGGATAACGATTGGGTTGAAGCGGTTAATGATAACGGTGCAACAACAGCAAGAGTTGTGGTTTCTCAAAGAGTGCCAAATGGTATGGCATTGATGTATCACGCTCAAGAAAAAAATGTGAATGTTATTGGTTCTCCAACTACAGGAAAACGTGGCGGTATTTTGAATGCGGTAACCAGAACCGTACCTAAGCCAACGCATATGATTGGTGGTTATGCACAGTTGTCTTACTCATTTAACTATTACGGCACAGTGGGATCAAATCGTGATGAGTATGTTATTGTTCATAAGATTGAAGATCAAGATGTGGATTGGCTAGAAAGGCCGTTAACCCCTGAAAGGGAGGCTCAAAAGAACCCTCCAGGCATTAACAATTAATAGGACTAGGAGAAGAAGAGATGAAAATAAGAGCACAAATTTCAATGGTACTGAACCTAGACAAATGTATTGGTTGTCACACTTGTTCGGTAACTTGTAAAAATATTTGGACTAACCGAAAGGGTGTTGAATACGCCTGGTTTAACAATGTTGAATCTAAGCCTGGTATTGGCTTTCCTAAAAATTGGGAAGATCAAACTAAATGGAAAGGTGGCTGGAAAGTTGTTAAGGGTAAGTTAGAGTTAAACGCAGGTGGACGCATGAGCAAGCTCATGAATATATTTGCTAATCCTGACATGCCTGAGATTGATGATTACTACGAGCCGTTTGATTATAAATATCATAAGCTTCAATCATCACCTTTGTCAGAAGCAACACCAACAGCACGCCCTGTATCGCAGATTACTGGTAAGGATATGGATAAGATTGAGTGGGGTCCAAACTGGGAAGATGATCTTGCTGGTGAGTTTGAAAAGCGATCTAAAGATGTTAACTTTAAAAATGTTGATAAAGAGATGTACAAAGATTTTGAGAATACATTCCATATGTATCTTCCTCGTCTGTGTAATCATTGTCTTAATCCGGCGTGTGCAGCTTCGTGCCCATCTGGCGCTATCTATAAGCGTGAAGAGGATGGCATTGTATTAGTTGATCAAGATAAGTGTCGTGGTTGGAGAATGTGTGTAACAGGCTGTCCATATAAGAAAGTTTATTATAACTGGGAATCAGGAAAATCTGAAAAGTGTATTGGTTGTTACCCACGTATTGAATCTGGCTTGCCAATGGCTTGTGCAGAGTCGTGTGTTGGCCGAATCCGTTATGTTGGCGTTATGCTTTATGATGCAGACAAAATCGGTGGCACAGCAGCAACGCCAAATGAGACAGACTTATATCAAGAGCATTTAGATGTATTCATGGATCCTAATGATCCTGAAGTTATCAAACAAGCTTTGGCAGATGGTGTACCTCAGTCATGGATTGATGCAGCTCAGAAATCACCAGTTTACAAAATGGTGATGGATTGGAAGATTGCCTTCCCAATTCACCCTGAATACAGAACCTTGCCAATGATGTGGTATGTACCCCCATTGTCTCCGGTTCAAAGTCAAATCGATAAAGGTAATGTTGAAACGTCAAATGGCATTATTCCAACCGTTGATGCAATGAGATTCCCAGCTAAGTATTTGGCAAATATGTTTACCGCAGGTGATGAAAAACCTATTATGGGTTCAATGAGTAAGCTGTTAGCAATGCGAGCTCATCAGCGCTTCAAAGCAGTTGATGGCACAGACGGCAAGGAAGTGTTAGCTGATGCTGGTTTGAGTGTTGAGCAAGCAGAAGAAATGTATCAGATGCTTGGTATTGCAAACTATGAAGATCGTTTTGTTATTCCAACATCTCATGAAGAAATGCGTCATGAAGATCCGTATGGATTCCAAGGTCAGAATGGTTTCTCAGGTGGTAATGCTAGTTCTCATGGTCCAGATGGTGGCACAGGATTTAGCTTGTTCCCATCAACACGTAAGAAGTCATTTATTCCAGTAGAAAATATGCCTAGGCATAAAGGTTAAGGAGAATTAACATGCAAATATTTAAGGTTTTATCAAAACTAATTGATTACCCAGATAAAGAGTTAATGGAGAATCTAGATTCAGTTATTGAATTTGTTAAAGATTCGTCAGAAATTGATGACAGTGAAAAGACAGCCATTATGGAGTTTATCTCTTGGATGGGTGTGCACACAGCAACTGGCATGCAACAAACCTATGTTGAAACATTTGACATGGTGCCAGAGCATGATCTACATCTAACGCACCATATTTTTGGTGACGACAATAGTCGTGGACCTGCTTTGATTGATTTATCTGAGCACTATAAAGGCGAAGGTTTGGAAGTGAATGATGGTGAAATTCCAGACTTCCTGCCTTTAATTTTAGAATATGTATCAACCCTAAGTGAGATGGAGTCACGTGTATTTTTGGGCGATGCCAAGAAAGTGATTAAAGTGATAGCGGACAATTTAGATGAGGCGGAAAGTCCTTATTCAAAATTGATTAGAATTATTGAAAAGCGCAGCTATTTAGCTGAAGCAGCATAAGGAGAAATGACATGAGTTTAGACAACTTTTTATTTGGAGTTTATCCATATATTGCCGGCGTGGTTTTTATTCTAGGCAGTTGGATTCGTTTTGATCGAGAGCAATATACCTGGAAAGCTGATTCATCGCAGTTGTTAGGCAACAAAGGCATGGTGTTAGCAAGTAATTTGTTCCATGTGGGTATTTTGGGAATTTTCTTCGGACATGCAGCAGGTATGTTGTTGCCACATAGCTGGTGGCAGTTAGTAGCAACTGATGTTCAGCATCAGTATATAGCTATTTATGCAGGCATGGTGTTTGGTGGCATGGCAGCGATTGGTGCGGCGCTACTTTTCTATCGTCGCATGACAAATGATAGAGTTAAGGCGGTGAGCCGTTTTCGAGATAATTTTGTGATTTTTTGGCTATTGGCGACAGCAATGTTAGGTCTAAATACAATCTTTGGCTCACTACATCATGCTGAATCTGGAGATGTATCAACTATGTTAGTTCTGGCTGAATATGTTAAGAGTATTGCTACATTGAGTGTTGACCCAACATTACTAACAGGCGTTTCACATACCTATAAGTTGCATATGTTATTTGGTATGACACTGTTCTTGATATTTCCATTTACACGTTTAGTGCATGTTTGGTCTGTTCCGTTAACTTATCTCATGCGCCCATATCAAATTGTTAGAAGAAAGAATATTAAGACACACCTATAGGAGGATTGTAAATGCTTTATTTTGAAAGTGTCAAGAAGATGGAAATTATGGGTGTGAATGATAATTACATTCAAGGTTGGGTTGCAGGCTATTTGCACAATCCAGAAATAGAGGAACAAAGAATAACTGCAGAATATGAGGCTGGCTACAAGGATGGCAAAGATAAGATTGACACTAATTTTGAAAATTTTTGCTAGTCATAATTGATCTGAAAGTGGTTATATACTTTTAGTAAAAAAGGAGTTTAAATTAAGATGATGATTAATAATCGAGACATAGAATTAGACCCGGAAGGCTACCTGATTCATCCTGAAGACTGGGATCATGACGTGGCTAATGAGCTTGCTAATTCTGAAAATATCGAGCTAGCAGATGACTACTGGACGGTATTTGATTTTATGCGCAAGTTCTATGATGAAAATGGCGTTGCGCCTGATGTGCGTCATACAACAAAGCAAATGGTTGTTGATTTTGGTGTTGACAAAAAAGCTGCAAAAGCAAAATTGTTTACCATGTTCCCATACGGCTATGTCAAGCAGGCTTGCAAAGTTTCGGGTATGAAGCGCCCAAGAGGCTGGAGTACTGGGTAATCTTTTCAACCATGAAATTATTTTTGTTTAAATTTTCTTGGGCGTTCTTTTGGTTGTTTTTTGGGCTAATGATCGCTCAATCTAGTCAAATATTTGAGCCGGTTTGGATTGCACTAATTATGTTATTAACGCTGTTAGTGGCAGATGCTCTAAAGTTGACTGTTAGAAAAATTAAGGCCCATCTTATTAGCACTTAAAAAAGTAATAATAAGTTAGTAAATTACATGTTTCTCTCCCTGATTTTTGCAAGAGGGTATTGAACCCACCTTCTTCAAGTATGTAGTTTGCTAACTTATTGTTATTTATTTCCAACCAGCACTATTTAATCTAGCTTGATAAAATCAAATCTATTGCGGCTATCCAAGCACAATAAAATCTAAAAATAAGTTCAATACACTGACTCTATTTAGTTAAAGATGGTTAGATATATTCGCATTAAAAGTGGATGCTAGCGTGACTTTTTTGAAGCTTATGCAGTGTTAACTATTGAAACATTATTACTTATAAAAAATTATGCAACCTAATCTCTATTGAGTTTATTTAGCTATTGTCAGTTGGGTGGGCGTCGGTATATAATGGCAAGCAACTTTATTGTTTAGACAGCAAAGTTGCACGCATAAATTCTATACTGGGCAGTTGATAAAAAAGGGGAGAGGCTAATTAATCATAAAGAGTTATTCATATCTATAATTGGTGCATTTATTGCGGTAGCCATGGCGGGTTTTTTTACCAATGTTATTCTTTCTAGTACAGACTCTCCATTAATTATTGCCTCAGCTGGTGCTTCGGCCATGCTTATGTTTGGCCTTCCACATTCTGATGTTTCTCACCCTTATAACCTAATTGCCGGACATACTGTTTCAGCTGTTGTGGGTGTTAGTTGTTATTATTTGGTTAGCGATCCTATAATTTCAAGCTCTTTGGCTATTTCCTTGGCATTATTAATAATGAGTTTGCTCAAATGCATGCATCCACCAGGTGGTGCAACTGCGGTTATTGCGGTTGTTGGTGGCGAGGCGATTCATCAACTAGGTTATATGTTTGTTGTTATGCCAATTTTTCTAAATTCTTTGATGTTATTGGTGGTGGCAATTGCCGTTGCAAGCTTTAGAGATAAAAATCCATTTGAGAATTATTTATAAGTTTTTATCCACCAGTGACAGGCGGATAAAAAGCCACTTCATCTGCTGAGTTAATAACAAGATCGTCATGGGCGATTTCTTGATTCACAGCGCAGAGGATATTATCAGGAAAGAAATGCTCGCTATATTTGTCAGCTAGGAGTGTTTTAAGCTGTTTAACTGTTGTATTATCTGCTAGTTCGATATTCTCACTTGAAGTTTTAAGGTTTTCTTTAAGTGAGGCAAAGTAAAGTATGTTCATCCGCCAATCTCCACCATTTGTCTATTGCTAATATTGTCAATAGCCGTATTAAACTCGTGTTTTTCGGGTTTTTTATTGATCGCTGTAATAATCATCGTTTTTATCTTATCATCGCTTAAATCAGAACGTACTGCGTCCTTTAAAGAGATAGAGTCTTCTTGTCCTAGGCACAGGATAAGATCGCCTTTGGCGGTGAGTCTAACGCGGTTGCAGGTTTGGCAAAAATGATTAGAAACAGCGCTAATCACGCCAACTGTTGAATTGGTGTTGCTAATCTTGTAATTACTAGCAGGACCATCAGTTTTTTTAGGGGTGATGGGGGTTAATCGACCTTCAAGGTGTTGATTAATTCTGGATAGAATCTCTTGTTCACTCATGTATTGAGATTGTGATTCAATTCCAGCTGCACCAATTGGCATAGCTTCTATAAAACGAATATCTATTCCTTTGTCAATTGCAAAATCAATTAATGACTCTATCTCGTCATCATTAACCCCTCTCATGGCAACTGCATTAATCTTAATCGGACTCATTCCCGCAGCAATGGCAGCATCAATACCTTTGATTACTTCGGCCACATCTCCACCACGAGTAATCTCTTTAAAGCGTTCAGGAATCAACGAATCAATAGAGATGTTGGTTCTATTAATGCCATTTTCATGTAATTTTCCTGCAAATTTCTCAAGTAGCTGGGCATTGGTTGAAAGGGGTACATCGGTGATGCCAGGGGTTGAGCTGATTAATTTGGCAATTTTTACAATGCCGCGTCGCAACAATGGTTCACCACCCGTTAGACGAACTTTAGTAACCCCCATTTCAGCAAAAATCCTAACAATTCTTTGAATATCTTCATAGCTCAAGATGTCTTCGCGCTTACAATCAGGCACATGCGCATCATCACGACAATAAAAACATCTGAAATTACAGTGCTCAGTAATAGAAATACGCAGGTAATTGATTTGCCTGCCAAATTTGTCAATAAGTTTAGGCATTATCAAGTGTCCAATGACCCGACTTTCCGCCTTGTTTTTCCAGTAATTGAACGTCGGTTACTTTCATAAATCGATCAACCGCTTTACACATGTCATAGATGGTTAATGCTGCAATGCTGGCGGCGGTTAAGGCTTCCATTTCAACGCCAGTTTGTGCATTAAGTTTGGCTAGAGTGGTGATCTGAATACCGTTGTCAATAAATTCAAAATCAACACTTATCTTTGAAAGGTTGAGGCTGTGACACATAGGGATTAAATGGTGGGTTTGTTTTGCCGCCATAATGCCTGCTATTCTTGCTACAGACAGGACATCGCCTTTTTTAAAGCCGTTATCTTTAATTTTTTGCAGCGTTTCTGACTTCATTAATATTTTGGCGCTGGCTTTGGCAATGCGTATTGTGTTGTCTTTATCGGAAACATCAACCATATTGGCTTCGCCTTTGTTATTAACGTGCGTTAATTTGCTCATAACATCATCTCGTTAAGGGGATAAAAATTAATCATTTCACCCGATTTAAAAACACTTTTTTCAGGAATTTCTGCAAAGCCATCTGCCCAGACCATTGAGGATAGAACGTCAGAGCCTTGTTTAGGATATTGATCTGCTTTAGCTGGAATGCTTGATTGGTTCAGTTGAACACGCACAAATTCACGCCTTGGTTTGGGTCTGTGCCAGTCAAAATTAGCAGCTACTTTAAAATTGGTATTTAAGTAGTGACTACACCCTTGTATTTTTTTAATAAACGGACGAGCAAATAAAAGAAAAGTCACCATGGCTGAGACAGGATTTCCTGGTAGTCCAATAAAGGCTGATTGACCAACTTGACCAAAGGCCAACGGCTTGCCAGGTTTCATTTTAATGCGCCAAAGATCAAGCTTTCCAAGTTGCTCTACTGCAGGTTTAACATGGTCCTCTTCTCCAACAGAGACACCACCTGTGGTGATAATTAGATCGCATTTATCTTGAAGTAGAGCCAAGGCTTTAACGGTGTCATCAAGTGTATCTTGAACATGATTAAGATTAATGATGTCACAGTCTAAATTTTTAAGTAGCGCAGTCAAGGCGTATCTATTTGAATCGTAGATTTGCCCAGGCTCTAGGGTGTCACCTGGCTTGACTAATTCATCGCCAGTGAAAAATACACCTACTTTAATTTTTTTAAATACCTCTAATTGACCAATACCAATGGAGGCGGCCAATGCAATAGCTTGAGGCTTGAGTTTTAAACCTTTTTTTAGAATGATATCATCGATTTTAATATCATTGCCCATTGGTCTGATATTTTCATTCAGATTGATGGGGCGATAAATTTCAATTTTAGAATCCCCTTCAATCAATTCGCATTCTTCTTGCATAATGACCGTATTAGCACCTTTAGGTGTTGGTGCGCCAGTAAATATTCGTGCTGCACACCCTGGCTTTAATTCGTGCCCCGTGGTGCCAGCAGGAATTCTTCCAGTAATCTCAAATGAGATGCCGCCCGGAGTGTTTATTTGATCTTTTTTAAGATGAATGGCGTAGCCATCCATAGCAGAGTTATCAAATCCGGGTACATTAATATTAGAAAGGATGTTGGTGGCAAGTATGCGCCCAAGCGCCTCGTCTAATGCTACGAATTCAGTAGCATTAATAACCTTAGCTGCATTGGTCAGGGTTGTGAGTGCCTGGTCGGTTGATAGTAGGGATTGTGGTATTTCGTCACAGCCGCATTCAACACTTTGATTATTCATTTATTTCGTACTCTATTAATTTAAAAAAATGCATTTAATTGTATCACATGCGTATTAATTTACCGATAACATAACCACATGAAAAGTATAAGTAAACACGATGTTAGTGCCGTTATTCTTGCTGGCGGGCAAGCTTCGCGCATGGGTGGAAAAGACAAGGGCTTGATTTTGTTTAATCAAAAACCACTCATCCAATATGCCGTCAATGTTGTTAGTCAATCGGTAGATAGTATATGGGTGAGTGCTAACAGAAACCTTGACCTATATCAAAAATTCGGCAGGGTGGTAACCGATGAATTATCTGATTATCAAGGGCCATTAGCAGGCATTTCTGCCACATTGAGTCAGATTTCTACAAAATACTTGTTAATTATTCCATGTGATGGGCCTTATGTTGGCAATATATTGCTAGAAAGGCTTAGTCGTGAAATGTTAAAAAATCAGGCTAAGATATGTGTGGCGAGTGCGAATGGCCATTTGCATCCAACGTTTGCATTGGTGGAGGTCTCCATCAAAACTCCGTTGGATGCGTACTTAGCTAGCGGGGAAAGAAGATTGGGGAAATTTTTCAAAGACAATCAAGCGCTTGAAGTGGACTTTTCAGATCTTGAGAAGATGTTTATTAATTTTAATTTTTTGACAGATTTGCAAGAATCTGAGTAATAGTGAATATTGAAATTTTTAATAAAATTTTGTTCTTTTGGTTTATATTTTTTGTGACACCAGGCCCAGTTTGGCTGGCCGTTATGGCAACAACTAATCAGCAAGCAGCAAAAGATATTGTTAAGTTTTTCTTTACTGTTTTTTTGAGTGTCAACCTAATCATTCAAGTCCCACAAGCCATTGTTAGCGTAGTATTTGTTGATATTATTACTCAGCTGTTTAGTGCTGCTGGCTATGTGTTTTATTTTCTTGGTGGTGCTTATATTTTATTTATGGCGGCAAAATCTTTTAAAGCAGGGTGGACTGACTCCCCACTTCAATTGAGTTTTGTTAACTTACTGATGATTATGCTGCTATCGCCCAAGATTTGGATTTTATTCCCTTCAGGCGCTGTTATCGCTAATCAATTAAATTTGGGGTTGATGGCGAACGCTGGTATTTATGCGTTTATTATGTTTAGTGTCAGCTCAATACTATTTTACTTTTATGTGTTGATTGGAAAAATTGGCCAAAAATTATTAAAAGATAACTTTTCTTATTTGGTTACTTTTTTACTTGGTATTTTTGCAATGTTTTTATTCATACAAGGGTTTAAGCTAATTCTGTGATCGCCATTTATCGCTTTGTTGCAAGTCGCTGTCTTTTGCCTCTACCCATTTACTCTCAGTTGTCGTGTGTTCTTTTTTCCAAAAGGGTGCTTGAGTTTTAAGATAGTCCATTATAAATTCACAAGCCTCGAAAGCTGCTTTACGATGTTTGCTGGTGGTAATAACCAACACGATCTGATCATTAATTGATAATTCTCCAACACGATGAATGACAGTTGTATTGCCAAGGGGCCAGCGTAATTGTGCTTGCTCCACAATAGAATTTAATGCTTTTTCTGTCATCCCTGGGTAATGCTCTAGCGTCATTTTATTAATGGATTCATTGTCCAAATCACGCACCGTTCCAACAAAAGAAACCACAGCGCCAATGTCGCTGTCATTGCCTCTGGCTAGCGCCACTTCCATGGTTAGGTCAAAATCTTTTTCTTGTACAATAACTTTATTCATACTTTTAATTATAGGACTATATATTGCAATGAGTTGTATTTTTATTCAGTTTATTCTAATATACTAAACAAAATTTGGTATAATTACACTCAGTTACTTCCCAAAGACGGGAACAGCAACAAACACAGACGTTTATTTTTTAAATCCATTTAAGTGGGTTTTAAAATAAGCGTTTTTTTTTGCCAATTTTAAAGATGAAATTGGCCCCAAGGTATTGAAGCCGGCTATTAATCTATGCAATTTTGCTAGAGATAATAGCCGGCTTTTTTTTGGCTTAAAAAAAGTCATTGATTAACGCATATAGGTATAAAAAATGAAAAATTTAGTAATTGTTGGTTCAGGTATGAGTGCTATGAAGGTGGTGGATGAGGTATTGAAAATAGATCCATTAATGTATCGCATCATCATTATTGGTGCAGAGACGGTAATGCCTTACAACAGGATTATGTTGTCACCAGTATTAGCTGGAGAGAAAGAGTTTGAAGATATCAAAACTCATGGTGAAGAATACTTTGTGCAAAACAATATTACTTTCAAGCCAGGCTATGAGGTTACTACTGTTGATAGAAAGTCCAAAAATGTATCTATTAGCAATATTCAAAGTCAAGAGAGTGATTTAATTAACTATGATCGCCTGGTTATTTGTACAGGATCAACGCCATTTATTTTGCCACTACCTGGTAAAGAGCTTGATGGTGTGGTTTCATTTAGAGATATCTATGATGTTGAGTATATGCAGTCTAAGGCTGGTAAAAATTTGAAGGTGGCTGTTATTGGCACTGGGTTATTAGGTCTTGAGGCGGCAAATGGTTTAAATGAACTTGGATTTGATGTGACCGTTATTGGCAATATGAACTCCATTATGAATATGCAGTTAGATGCCTCTTCAGGTGGTTTACTGCAAAAGGTGTTAGAACAAAAAAATATCAATTTTAAGTTGAATGCAATTACAACTAATATTATTGGTCAAGAAAGTGTTGAATCATTAGAGTTTGAAGATGGATCAATGATGGATGTCGACATGGTAGTCATGTCAGTTGGTATTGTGCCAAATGATGAACTCGCTAAGAATATTGGCCTGCATACGGATCGAGGTATTATGGTTGGTGATACGATGATGACCTCAGATCCTGCTATTTATTCGGTGGGAGAATGTATTAAACATCGTGGCATGTCATATGGATTGGTGGCACCATTATTCGAACAAGCTAGAGTTTGTGCAGAGCAAGTATGTGAAGTGTCGCACCATATGTATACCGGATCAGATATTTCCACTAAGCTAAAAATTTCTGGGGTGGATGTATTCTCAGCGGGCGAGTTTGACAATGAAGATGATGAGATTATGTGTTCTAAGGATCATTCATTAAACACTCGAAAACGCTTATCAATTAGAGATAACAAATTAGTGGGCGCAGTGCTTTTTGGTGACTCTACTGACGGTCTGTTTTATTTTGATTTAATTAAAAATGAAACAGACATTACCGACTTGCGTAAAACTTTGTTATTTGGCGATATTAGCATTGATAGTGCTTCTGCTGGATCTGTTGGTGTTGAAAAAATGGCTAATGATGAGCAGGTTTGTGGCTGTTTGGGCGTGACCAAAGGCGACATTGTGACAGCTGTTGCTGGTGGTTGTGATAACTTTGAGGCCGTACAAGAGGAAACGGGTTGTGGCACGGGTTGTGGTGGTTGTACATCAGTAGCAAAACAAATTTTTAGCTTTGTATCAGGTGCTGAATTGGTTGTCAAAGATACGCTATGTGATTGCACAACGCACACCACCGAAGAAGTTCGGAAGTATGTTAGATCATTAGAAAAGCTAGTAGATATTGACAAGGTTAGATCATCTCTAGGGTTTGATGGATCATGTGAAAAATGTGGTGCAGCAATCAACTACTACCTTTCTTCACAGTTTAATGAAGAGTATGAGCATAATGATCAAGAGCGACCACACAATGAAATGATGCACGCCAATCTGCAAAATGATGGTACTTATTCAATTGTGCCACAAATGCAGGGCGGACTAACAACACCAGAAGAGCTTAAAGCGTTAGCTGATATTGCTGTCAAATATGAAGTGCCAACCGTGAAAGTAACCGGTGGTCAGCGTATTGATTTACTAGGCATTCCTAAAGAAAATTTAAATGATATGTGGAGTGAAATTGCTGCTGCGGGCATGGAGTCAGGTTATGCCTATGGTAAGGCAACTAGAACTTGCAAATCTTGTGTTGGTAAGGATCATTGTTTAATGGGAACTCAAGACTCGATGGGTCTATCGATAAAAATGGAAGACGCCGTTTGGTCGCATTTTATGCCGCACAAATTCAAGATGGGTGTGAGTGGTTGTCCGCGTAACTGTGCGGAAGCAACCATTAAAGATTTTGGTGTTATTTGTACCGAAAAAGGCTATGAGATTCATGTGGCAGGTGCTTGTGGTATTCGCACCAAGGCTTGCCTAAAAGATCGATTCTTTGAAACAGAAGACGAGGTAATTGAATATCTTAAAGCATTTACCCAACTTTATCGTATAGAGGCAAATTATTTAGAGCGTGTGATGCATTTTGAAGAGCGTGTAGGACTTGAATATATTCAATCAAAATTAGACACACCTGAAAAAATCAAGCATTGGGCAGCTCAACTACCTCAAAGCCTTAAAAATCCGTGGTTAACAACAAATCATCGATTGTCTGTTTAACTTAGGGAAATACTATGGAAGATAAATTAAATCTATTTTCATTTAAAGGCAAGACTCGGATTCTGCATCTGACCTGGTTTGCTTTTTTCATGACTTTTGTTGTCTGGTTGAGTCTAGGTCCAATGATGCCCTTTATCCAAGAGGCATTATCATTAACTGAGCAGCAAGCAAAGGTATTGTTAATTTTAAATGTTGCCATGACCATTCCATCCAGAATTGTTGTGGGCATGCTGGTTGATAAATTTGGCCCCAAAATATTATTTTCAAGTATCTTAATTTTAGGTGGTCTTATATCTATTATTTTTAGCTGGATGCAAACGTACGAACAATTAGCGCTAATGAGATTTTTATCAGGCTTTATTGGCGCAGGTTTCGTAGTTGGTATTCGCATGATATCTGAATGGTTTCCAGCGAAACAAACGGGTGTTGCTCAGGGTATTTATGGTGGCTGGGGAAACTTTGGTTCAGCGGGTGCAGCAGTCTCTTTGCCATTCATTGCAGCCAGTTTTGGCGATGTTGATGGCTGGCGCTACGCCATTACTATCGCAAGTATTTTGGCGATTGCTTACGGTGTTTTTTATTACTTTAATGTCACCAATACACCAAAAGGCTCAACCTACTTCAAGCCCAAAAAATCAGGTGCTATGGAAGTTAGTAATAAGTGGGATTTGCTACTGTATGTTTTGATGAATATACCGTTGTATTTAGCATTATCTCTATTAACCTGGAAGTTATCTCCGGCAAATATGAACATGATTTCATCTAATACTGAGCTGAGTGTGTATTTGATATTAGTGCTAGTATTTGTCTTACAAGTGTATAAGACTTGGCAGGTGAACGCTAGCATCCTCAAAGTGCCCGTGCCTAAACAGCATCAATATAAATTTAAACAAGTGGCTATTTTAGATTGGGCATACTTTGTTACCTTCGGTACCGAGTTGGCAGTGGTTTCAATGTTGGCGATGTTTTATGTTGACTGGTTCGAATTGCCTAAAATTACAGCAGCATTATTGGCAGGTGTTTATCCATTCATTAATTTATTTGCCCGACCAGGCGGGGGTTATTTAAGTGATAAATACGGACGAAAATTAACTTTAATTGTTGCCTTTTCGGGCGTTACCTTAAGTTTTATAGCTTTAGGAAATGTCGACAAAGGGTGGTCTATCTATGCCGTAGTTGCATTAACCATCTTGGGCGGTATATTCTCCAAGGCAGGCTCAGGTGCAATTTTTGCTATGGTGCCACTGATTCAAAGACGGTTAACAGGTCAAATAGCTGGCATGGCAGGTGCTTTTGGTAATGTGGGTGCCGTACTATTCCTAACTGTCAATTCATTGGTTGATTATGATCAGTTCTTTATGCTGATTGGCGCTGTTAGTTTTGTTGTTCTAGTGCTTATCGTGATTTTCCTAGAAGAGCCAAAAGGTCATATGACTGAAGTGCTAGATGATGGAACTGTTGAAATTATTAAATTAAACTAAGAATATGAAACAATTAAAAGTCACTGTCGACTCCTCCTCTATTGCTGGCATCAAGTCGGAAAATCAAGATGCTTGCTCTTATCATGTGCCTGATACCAAGGCGGTTGAATACAAAGGTGTTGCTGCGGTAATTTCTGATGGTGTTAGTGCATGTGAGCGTGCACGTGAGGCGAGCGCTTGTTGTGTTAATGGATTTTTAAGTGATTATTACTCAACACCTGATTCTTGGAGCGTTGAGCATTCAGCTACCAAGGTAATTTCCGCACTTAATAATTGGCTATATTCACAATCGATGAGGTCCAACGAAGTTTCTTCGATGCTTTCAACGCTTAGTGCGATTGTTTTTAAATCAAATATAGCGCATGTATTTCATGTTGGGGATTCACGAATTTATCGAATTCGTTCAGGTGTGTTGACTCAGATCACTAAAGATCATGTGCTTAATCTTAATAAAGAAAAAACCTATCTCTCCAGAGCAATGGGATTTGATCTTAAAATTAATGTGGATTACCAGACATTTGATTTAGCATTGGATGATCAATTTTTAATGACAACAGATGGTGTGCACGACTATTTGGATAATTCATTGCTTGAAATACTCATGAATCGAGGATCGAAATCCAGTGATATTATTGATAGAGCAGTGAACAAAGGTAGCTTGGATAATTTATCCGCCATGATTGTTAAGATTGAGCAACTACCTGAAAAAAATCTGAACGAGGCTTTTGATGAGTTAACCCAAAGACCGGTGCCACCTGATCTCACTCAGGGTATGAAAATTAATGGATTTGAGGTGGAATCACTATTGGTGTCTAGTTCAAAGATGCAGCTCTATAAAGCCAAAGACATTGCCTCTTCTCAGTTAGTGGCACTCAAAACCCCATCGGTTAATTTTGAAGATGACCCACAGTACTTAAAGAATTTTATGTATGAAAAATGGGTTGGTCAGCGTGTACAAAGCCCGCATGTAGTCAAGATTTACAACAATAATGAGCAGTCTAATTTTATGGCGTATGCGATGGAATACATCAAAGGTCAAACTTTACGAGCATGGATGGATGAGCATCCAAACCCAGAGGTTGAAGTGGTGGTTAGTTTTGTTAAGCAAATTATTCAAGGACTTCGAGCATTTCATCGTCAAGAGATGCTTCATTGTGATCTCAAGCCTGAAAATATCATGATTGATGAAATTGGCCAAATTAAGCTTATTGATTTTGGCTCAGCAAGAATTGCAGGCGTTACAGAACTAGTCAGCCCTATTCATACCGTGGGTAATCAGGGTACGCAAGGGTATACTGCCCCTGAGGTAATTTTGGATGAGCGCGTTTCACAAGTCTCTGACCAATTTAGTTTGGGTGCTATTGTGTATGAGATGTTTGCCTCGACCTTGCCTTATGAAGATAAGCTGGATAAAAATTTAAATGCCAAAAAATTGTCTAAATTAAGATATGAATCAACCCTTGTGCACAACCCTAATTTGCCAATATGGATTGATGGCGCTATTAGAAAAGCTTGCTGTCTCGATCACACCAAAAGGTACGAGGTTTTAAGTGAATTTTTATACGATTTAGAGTATCCGAATTCAAAATTTTTAAGCTTGCAAAAGGATAAAAAACCAGAATCTGAGCTAAACAAATACAGACTTTGGATAGCATTGTCTTTCGCGGTTAATTTTGTATTGCTGTTATTGTTAATTATTAAATAAAGAAATATGAGCTTTAAAACAACCTGTCCTTATTGTGGTGTTGGCTGCGGCATAGATATCAGTCGATCAGGATCAACCCTGAAGCTAACGGGCGATAAAGCCTCGCCTGTTAACCAGGGAATGTTATGCATTAAAGGCCAAACCCTATTAGAAACGGTTGGCACTGATGAAGATAGACTGCTATATCCATCAATTGGTAGTTGGGAAAAAGCTGTACACACCATTCGTGATAATTTTTTAACCACGCCAAAGAGTGAAATTGCCTTGTATGTATCCGGGCAAATGTTGATGGAAGACTTGTACGTGGCCAAGAAATTTGCAGACGCATTCGGCATTAAAAATATCGAGAGTAATTCTCGCTTGTGTATGTATTCAACAGTGGAAGCCAATAAAAGAGCCTATGGCGCTGATATTGTTCCTGTTTCTTATAATGATATTTACTTAGCTGAAACCATTTTTATCATTGGTAGCAATACCGCTGATTGCCATCCAATTGTGTTTAACCATATTAAAAAATCCAAAGCTTTTGTGGTGTGTGTTGATGTGTATGAAACCACAACTGCCAAAAGATCAGATTTATTTATTAAAGTAAAGGCAGGCCAGGATATGACGCTGATTGATGATTTGGTGAATCAGCCCTGGTTTAAAGATAAAAAAACGCTCAGTATTTACTCCCAAGGGCTAACCCAATCAACCGATGCTACTGACAAAGTAAACGCTTTGATTAATGCACATATTTATACAGGCAATATTAACAAACCCGGTTGTGGTGTTTTGTCGCTCACCGGCCAGTCAAATGCTATGGGTGGGCGCGAGTTGGGTATACGAACAGCCGATCTAACTGCAACAGAATTTTTCTCAACAGAGCAAATTAAAACCCTCTGGGTAATGGCGACAAATCCAGCCCATAGCATGATTAACTACCGACAATTTGACACTTTGATCGTTTCAGACTTTACCAAAACACTCACTACAGAAGATGCGGATATCATTCTGCCGGCATGCTCTTGGAGTGAGAAAACAGGTCATCAAAAAAATTCAGAGCGTCGGTATTTAAAGCAAAACGCCTTCTTGCCTCCAGCAGGAGAGTCCAAGCCAGATTGGGAGATTATTTGTCTGGTGGCCAAGTCACTTGGTCTTAAGGGTTTTGAGTATCAATCTGCAGCTGAAATATGGCATGAGATGGATGTTGATCAGCATTGGTCAGCTCAAGTTAAAGTGCCTGAAATACCGGTTGAAATTAAAAGTACTAATCGTAACTACGAAAACTCTATTAACAATGGTCGGTTGCTGACGCAGTGGCATGGCATGTCTCGCACTCAAAAAAGCAAAACTCTAAATGAAATGACAAAGCAAAATCCTGATACAGTGTCAATACATCATATCACCAATGCTGAGCTATTTAAAGATAAGGAAGTTGAGTTAGATCGTTACTCAAGGCAGCCGTGTTTTAAGGGCTAGGCAATGGGCAGTGTTACCTTGCTGTTGTAATGAGGCCATTCATAGCGAATGGGGTAATTTCGGCGGTAATATTCAAAATTTTCTAAATTTTTAATGGCCAAAGTGTCTTGTTTAAAGTCATAAACCTCATTCAAACAATCAAGTAGATTATCACTTTTTAGTGATAAAACGCCAGGATTTATCAAATTTTTAATACTTTCTTGCTGTTTTTCGCCTAAAAAATCACATAAAGCTTCATAAACCATGAAACTTCCCATAAATTTGGCGTCAACTGAATGCCCTGCGATGTGTGGTGAAGCCAAATAGGCAGTTTTTTGTAAGTTTTGGTTAATATTTGGCTCGTTTTCCCAACAATCAATCACATTTTCTAGCGTTTTCGTTTTTTCCCAAATTTTTTCATCAATCACACCACCTCGAGCAGCATTAAAAAGAATGGTTTTGTCGCTAATACAGTGAAAATTAGCTTGATTTAGTAGTTTAAAGCTCGGAAAGTCACCATTAAAAGTTAGCGGTGTATGAAAGGTGACAATATCTGCACTCAGCGCTGTGTCAAGATTAACAAAATTTGGCAAATTTTCATTTTGCTGGCGTATTGGATCATTAAGTAAGGTTTTAATGCCTAATAGTTCTGCTTTGGCGGCTAGTCGTGAACCAACATTGCCCACACCGATAATGCCTAGTGTTTTATCTTGATAGTTAAAGTTGTGTTTGTCCGCTAGATTGAGAATAGTGGCGATAACAAATTCTGCAACTGCCATCGAGTTACAGCCTTGAGCTGAGAAAAAACGAATATTGTTATCTTTCAAATAATCTTGATCAACATGGTCAAGTCCTGCCACAGTTGAGCCAACAAACTTAATTGAGCTGCCTTTAAGCAGTGCTTCATTAACCTGCGTGCGTGAGCGCACAATTAATACGTCACAATCTTTTACTGAGGATGTATCTATATCACGCCCAGCCATTGTAATAATCTCTCCAAACGATGAGAAAATTTCGTTATAAGCGTAGCAGGCATCGTCAATTATTAATTTCATATTTTTTAGTTTTGGAGGAAGGCAAGGCCTTCCTCTTTCTACCAGTTTATAGATTTAAGTTTATGTATTTTAAGGTACTCATTGGTTTTGGAAAAATGTTTACAACCAAAAAAACCTTTATGTGCTGAAAAAGGCGAAGGGTGTGAGGCGCTCAATACCAAATGCTTGTTTTGATCAATTAGTTCGATTTTTTTCTGGGCATGAGCGCCCCAGAGTAAAAACACCAAATTTTGTTTTTTGTCGCTGAGTAATTGAATGACTGATTCAGTGAAATCAACCCAAGGGGTTTTGGCGTGTGATCCAGGTGAGTTTTTTTCAACTGTAAGCGCGCTATTAAGGAGTAGTACACCTTGTTTTGCCCAATGCTCTAGACTGCCGCTTGGATTTGGAGGTATGCCCAGGTCCAGTTCTAATTCTTGGTAAATATTCCTAAGGGATGGTGGAATCTTAACCCCCTCTGGCACAGAAAAGCTTAGTCCGTGTGCTTGATGTTCATTATGATAAGGATCTTGGCCAACGATAACAACCTTGGTTTGCTTAAAGTTGCTGAGTTCAAAAGCATTAAAAATCTGGTCTTTGGGTGGAAATAGAGTGAGATTGTTACTTTCTTGATGGGTTAAAAAGTCAGTTAAGCGCAGGTAGGACTCGCGCTTAAATAGGGGGTCTAGGTGTATAGACCAGTCGTTACTTACAATCCTGCCCACCACAGTCTTAAGCGATAGCCCAATGTGGTTACATAACCAATTTCAGTAAATTGAATTTGACCTTTGGTGTTAACAAAGAAGCTACTGGGTGTGCCTTTAACGCCAAAAAGTTTTGAGATAGAGCCTGATTGATCGTTAATAATATTATCAAGTTGCATATTGTTATCTTCAGCATGTGCTTGAATTTCAAGATCGCTACCTGATTGAATGGCAATATTAAGCACCTTAAAATCTTTTGAAATGGCTTGAATATTGTCATTTTCTAAATTACAAACCGGACACCAAGTTGCCCAGAAATGAATAAGCACACCTTGATCCGGAAGTGGGCTGGAATTTATCACTTCACCACTGAGTGTCTGAGAGCTGAAGCTTGGCACTTGACCTGTGGTTAGATCTTGTTGTTGATAGGCGCGAATGATAAAAATGGCTAAAACAATCATCATAAGCTGCATGATGGTTTTACGCTTTGGTCGTTTAATGTTCATTTTTAAATTATATCCTAAGCGCTCAATCTATAAATTTTTACCCTTGTTTGTTTTTAGAATATGTCGTCTTATAAAAAAAGTTTGACCAAAATCAAGAATTATTAACCTAGGTTATTTTTTATTTAAACAGTGAATCATATAATGTGCTTGTCAAATTAATTTAATACCTGGGGGTTTGAAATGATTTCTGCAAAAAATTACCACAATAAATACTATAAGTTTTTGGAAAAGACGTCTATATTTAAAGATATAGATACGAACGATCTGGTCGATTTTCTTGAGACGATTAAAATTAAGCAATATCGCAAAGGGGAGATGGTCACCTTTGATTCGCAAGAGCATGCCAAGTGTTATATTGTATTTGATGGCTTGTTCAAACTTACCAGAGTAGATGAGCGGGGTGATGAAATAGTCATTGCCCTGGTGGATAAAAAAGACATTGTGTCGCCAATGCATTATTCTAAGCATTATGACATTTGTGCAGAATTCGTTAAAAATACCACTTTGATTTATTTTAATAAAGATGAAATTGAGCGATTCACAGAGAAAAGCCATCAATTCTCTACCAACATCATTACTTATTTGGCAGGCAATGTGCAGAAATTGATGGTTAATGCCGAGGTGTTGCAATTGAAATCTGCCAAGGAGAAAGTGGGCTGGTATTTGGTGCACAGCAAAATTAACAACACATTTAGATTGCCTTATTCAAAAAGCCTGATTGCCTCTTATTTGGGGATAAAGCCCGAGTCTTTTTCAAGAGCGTTAATTTTATTAAAAGAAGAGGGTATTAGCCTTGCCAACAAGACTATTAATCTTGAAAGTGGTGATGAGCTGTGTAAATATTGCGACAAAGTGACGGGATCAAGTTGCCGCTCTTTTGAGTCTGAAGGCTGTGCACACGCTTAGTTTAATTCGTTTTTCCGGCTTTAGCCGCTCTGGCTAACACAGCTTGCTTTTTGTCAATATATTCAACAATTTTACTTGCATGCTCGAGTGTTGGTTTTAGGGCTAAAGCCTGCTGCGCCATTGCTTTGGATGCTTCGTAAAATCCAAGATGCAGATAGGCAACAGACATAGATGTAAAGACCTTTGGATCTGTTGGCTCTAATAGCGCCGCCTCTTGATAATAACCGATTGCCTCCTGGTTTTTGTTTTGTCCAATATATAAATTGGCTAATTCTACATAAGCTTGCTTACTGGGAGAATTTGCAATTATATTTTTGAGCTTTTGCTCAGACTCTTTGAATTTATTATCTTGCATTATTTGACCTACCTGTTGCAAAATTTTGCTTGAATCTGGTAATTTTGCCAGGGCAGGGTAGTTTAAAGCAGTGATACAAAATAGTAGCAATGTGATTAGTTTTTTTGATTTCATTTTCTTATCCATATAAAAAATAGTAAAAAAAATACCCCTGTCAAGTTGCCTTGTCAGGGGTATTTAAGTTAAAACTTATGAGGCTTTGTTATTTTTCAAATTGAGCCTTAAAGTCTGCAGTCGCCTTCTTGCGAATCTCCTGCTGTTTGGCGCTCATCTTGCCCAGGTACCATTTATGGTTATCCGAGTTGAGCACTTCATCAATGGTTGCCTGTAAAAGCGCAGCAGACACTTGTTTCTTCTCAGATGTAGAGCGCATACCTTTTTCAACTAGGTACTCTAATTCTGGAATGAACTTAGCATAGAAATGCTTAGCAACTTCATAAGTACCATGCCAATGAGTGATATCAGGACCCATCATTGCGGCGCCATGACGAGCTCGACGACCTTCGTGATGCCAGATTTCAAACCAAATAAAGTCAATCTTATTAGAGAATTTAACTGGCTTCATCAATGGTTTAGCGGCCTTCATTAACTTAATACCAGGCTTGGCAAACTTTTCATTGTACAAGTTAACCAATCCATCATATTGTGTATAGAAGTTTTCAATATAGTCTTCTGAGTGACAAGCGGAACAAACATCTTGCATGTTGTCTCGACGAGTTTCCCAATCGACGTGTTGACCAGGTAGATCCATTTTCTTATCAGACACTTCAGGACGAATAGATACTGGTGGGCGATTGTTCCAAGAGATGCGCATACCTACATCATGTGTCACATCTTGATCTTTAGTCGCACCCATATGACAAGTTGAGCAAGTTGGGGCGGTGTAGTAATCTTCACCAGGAACCCACTTGGACTTATCCATACCTAATTGACCTTTTTGAGAAGCATATTGAATACCATGCTTAGACTCATTGTAGATTTCGATATGTGGATGATCAGGGCCCATATGACACTTACCACAGGTTTCAGGTGCACGTGCTTGCTCTACCGAGAAGCTATGACGAGAATGACAAGCTGTGCAAGCTCCTTCTGAGCCATCAGGGTTGATTCTACCAATACCTGTGTTTGGCCATGTTGCAGGATCTAGCGCACCATTTTCTAGTACCTTCACCTGTGAACCGTGACACTGCCAACAGCCATTAACGGCAGCAGCAGAATTACCATCAGGGAATCCTTCTGTTACAAAGCCACTATTACCCTCCACAACCTCTGCTAATAAATTATCTAGCGATCCTAGAATTCGACCTGCTTTAGCATGGTGTGAATCTTCAGTTTGTTTAACTTCGTGAGCGTGGCAATTTGCACAATCACGTGGGGATACGATAATGGAGATTAGTTTTTTATCGCCTTTCTTACCATGCAAGAAAGCATCTTTATCTCCAGGATCAGCAGCGTGACATTCGTAACAGCCTACTTTAGCACGATGATGTTTGCTGTCCCCCCATTGCTGGACGATGCCGTTATTGTTCTTTTTATGGCAAGTGGCACATTGCTTACTAGTCTCTGACATTTGAGCGGGCGGCTCAGTAACTGACGAAAACGCCGAGCTACTTAAAAACATCAAAGATAAAAAGAAAATTAAACTTTTTATAATTGCTTTCATTGCATTTCTCCTATAGATTTTTATAACAAAATAGTGATTTTCGATGCAATCTTAACTTATTTAAAAAAATATAAAAACAACTTAGGTTATCAAAATAAAACTATTTTTTATTAAGATAACATAGGTCAAGAAAAACGTTAAAAATTATAAAAAATTAACCTATATTATTGAAATTAAAGGAAATTTTATTAGAATGCAATTGTGCCTTCTGTATATTATTCTCCCAATATAGTAGCTAACAGGAGGCACACCTTCTTTATCATTTCAATACCGTGAGTTAACTAAAAACAATCTATGTTGTTGTTAATTTGGGGTGTCTTTTTTATAATGTCAGTCTATATTTAAAATTGGTATTGGGTGGTCTTAACAATGGAGCAGACTAAGGATAGTATTGATATTTGTGGCGTTTTAGTGCACACAAGTAAAGGTAAGGAAGAAGAGGTAAAAAATGCACTCAGCATAATAGAAGGCGTCGAAGTGCATCATACAACACAAGATTCACGATTACTAGTCACCATTGAGCTCCAAGGCAGACAACAAATTATGGATACCATGGGCAGTTTTAACGATATACCTTATGTAATTTCTACTGTATTAACTTACCAACACTCAGAAGAAGTATAGGCTTGGGCAGTATGGCAATTTCTCGTCGAGAGTTTTTCATAAATTCTGCAAAATTAGCCACCACATCAGCCCTGATTGCTACCGGGCTCATCAGTTATTCAAAATATGCGTATGCAATTCCAGCAACTGCCATACGCCCGCCTGGCGCCTTAAAAGAAAAAGAGTTTATTTCAGCTTGTATTCGTTGCGGGTTGTGTGTCAATGATTGCCCATTTCCAACCTTATCGCTAGCAACTGAAAAAGACAATATAGCAATTGGCACTCCTTTCTTTACTGCGCGTAAAGCAGGATGCGAGATGTGCGACGATATTCCTTGTGTAAAGGCCTGTCCAACGGGTGCTTTGGATAAAAATCTAACTGATATTAACGATGCAAAAATGGGTCTTGCTCGTATTGTTGATACCCAGGGGTGCATCGCTTATCAAGGTTTAAGATGCGAGGTGTGTTTTAATGTTTGTCCAATTCGCGGCAAGGCCATTACAGTTGAAATGAAGCACAATGAGCGTAGTGGCAAACATACATTGTTTATTCCTGTAGTTCATTATGATCATTGCACTGGCTGTGGCAAGTGTGAAGAAGCTTGCATTATGGAGGAAGCTGTTATTAAGGTGTTACCCGTAAAGCTGGCTATGGGTAAGCGTCAAGATCATTACAGGCTTGGCTGGGAAGAAAAACAAAAGGCAGGAGAGTCATTAGTTTCTCCAGATATTGAGCATCAATACAACCTACCTGAAGGTAAGAAGTACGACTTGCAGGGTGAGGGTCTGACAGATGTCAAGATAGAGTCCAAACTAAACAATGCACTCGATAAGCTTAACAGCTTTAATCCTTTGTTTGAAATTAAGAGAAAATGAAAAAAACCAATATCTGTAAAATAGTTGGCCAAGATGTCAAGAGTTCTAGAGGTTGGTTTAGCGCCAATAAATACCTGCTATTGCGTCGAGTATCACAGCTAAGTATTTTAGGTTTATTCTTGTTAGGTCCTTGGTTTGATATATGGATTATAAAGGGCAATCTTAGTTCTAGTCTTATACTTGACACAGTTCCGTTGACAGATCCTTTTGTTTTATTACAATCTATTTTTGCGGGCCATTCAGTGGCGACTGACGCATTAATTGGCGCCTTGATTGTGCTGGTATTTTATTTATTTGTTGGTGGTCGGGTTTTTTGTTCGTGGGTATGTCCTGTTAATATTGTGACTGATTCAGCATCATGGTTGCGTTGTAAATTGGGCATTAAAACAAGTAGTGGTGGCGTGTCAAATAAAACGCGTTATTGGTTGTTAACAACCATAATGATTGCTGCATTTATCACTGGATCTATCGTTTGGGAGTTGATAAACCCTGTTTCAATCCTGCATCGCGGTATTATTTTTGGCATGAGCTTTGGCTGGTTTTTAATTGCTTTTATATTTTTATTTGACGCTCTTGTTGTAAAAAGAGGCTGGTGTTCACGCATCTGTCCAATGGGCGCTTTTTATTCCTTATTGGGAAAATTTTCAATACTTAGGGTTAACGCTAAAGACCGAAAAGAGTGTACTGACTGCTTGGAATGCTATATTGTCTGTCCAGAGTCACAAGTAATCAATCCTGCTTTAAAAGGTAAGGGTGGTATTGTCATTATGGATGGAAATTGTACCAATTGCGGCAGATGTATTGACATTTGCGAGCCAAAAGTTTTTAGTTACTCCTCTCGAATAAAAAGAAATTAGTACAAAACAACCTATGTTAATGAAATAAAACGTTGAAGCGTTTAAAGTTGTTAGTTCATTTTAATAGCTAATTTATTTCAATAAAATTTACGAGGAGAAGAGATGGCCATCACAAGAAGAGAGTTCATTAAAAATAGTGCAATAAGCGCAACAGCTGCAACAGCTGGTGTCACCCTGCCGGGTATCGCACTCTCAAACTATAACGAAAGTGTTGACGGTATTAAGTGGGATAAGATTCCGTGTCGTTTTTGTGGCACGGGTTGTTCAGTTTTGGTTGGTACCAAAAATGGCAAAATGGTTGCTTCACAGGGTGACCCTGATGCACCAGTTAACAAAGGTCTTAACTGTGTTAAGGGTTATTTCTTATCAAAAATTATGTATGGTAAGGATCGACTTACTCAGCCTCTTCTTCGTAAGAAAAATGGTAAATATGATAAAAATGGTGATTTCACTCCAGTATCTTGGGATGAGGCATTTGACATCATGGAAGAAAAATGGAAGACCGCCCTTAATGTATCTAAAGAAGAAAATAAAGGTAAGCCTGCTGACAAGCTAACTTCTCGTGTTGGTATGTTTGGCTCAGGACAGTGGACTGTTTGGGAGGGTTACGCAGCAAGTAAATTATTCAAAGCTGGCTTTAGATCAAATAATATCGATCCTAATGCTCGCCATTGTATGGCATCAGCAGTGGGCGCTTTTATTCGTGCCTTTGGTTCGGATGAGCCAATGGGTTGTTATGATGACTTCGAGCATGGCGATGCATTTGTGCTTTGGGGTTCGAATATGGCAGAGATGCATCCAATTTTATGGTCTCGTATTTCTGATACTCGCCTCACCAAGAAAGACTCAGAGGTTCATGTGTTGTCAACATACGAGCATCGTTCATTTGAGTTAGCAGATAATGGCATGATCATGAATCCGCAGTCAGATTTAGCGATTCTTAATTACATTGCAAATTACATTGTTGAAAATAAGGCTTATAACAAAGATTTTTTAAGAAAGCATGTTAATTTCAACAAAACTCCAACTGATATTGGTTACGGATTGAGAAATGAACATCCACTGCAAAAAAATGCTAAAAATCCTAATAAAGGCAAACTGACTAAAATTAGTTGGGAAGAGTACAAAGAATCACTTAAGCCTTATACTTTAGAAAAAGCAGTTGAGATTTCAGGTGTTCCAGCAGAAAAATTAGAGCGTTTGGCTAAGCTTTATGCTGATCCAGATAAAAAAATCGTATCACTATGGACAATGGGCTTTAACCAGCATACTCGTGGTGTTTGGGTAAATGGTCTAATGTACAACGTACACCTATTAACCGGTAAGATTTCTGAGCCTGGCAATGGTCCATTCTCACTAACTGGCCAACCTTCAGCTTGTGGTACTGCTCGTGAGGTAGGTACATTTGCTCACCGTCTACCTGCAGATTATGTCATCATGAAAAAATCACACCGTGATTTTGCTGAGAAAATTTGGAAGCTGCCAGAAGGCACAATTCCTGGTAAGAAAGGCTTGCACGCGGTTGCACAAAGTAGAGCGCTTAAAGATGGCAAGTTGAATGTTTACTGGGTAATGTGTAATAACAACATGCAAGCCGGCCCTAATATCAACGATGAAATGCTACCTGGTTGGAGAAATCCAGATAACTTTGTTGTAGTGTCAGACCCGTATCCAACAGTATCCGCACAAGCGGCTGATCTTATTTTGCCAACAGCAATGTGGGCAGAAAAAGAAGGTGCATACGGTAATGCTGAAAGACGCACACAATTCTGGCGCCAGCAAGTTCAGGCACCAGGTAAAGCAAAATCTGATTTATGGCAGTTGGTTGAATTCTCCAAGAGATTTACAACGGACGACGCTTGGACAGATGAGTTGCTAGCTAAAAACCCAGAATATAAAGGTAAAAATTTATACGATGTACTGTTTGCCAATGGTCAAGTTGATAAATTTGATAAGCAAGATATTACCGATGATCGTGGTAACAAATACGATAACAATGAAATGGATGATTTTGGCTACTACATTCAAAAAGGATTGTTTGAAGAGTATCGCAGGTTCCAGCTTGAAGGGCCTAAAAAAGGCCATGAGCAGGCAGACTTCGATGTGTATCACAAGGCTAGAGGTTTGCGCTGGCCAGTGGTCAACGGCAAAGAAACGCTATGGCGTTACCGTGAAGGCTATGACCCATATGTTAAATCTGGTGAAGATGTTAGTTTTTATGGGAATAAAGATGGCAAGGCCAATATTATTACCGCACCATACGAGCCACCTGCAGAAGTGCCAGATGAAGAATTTGACTTATGGATGTCAACCGGACGTGTACTTGAGCACTGGCATTCAGGCTCCATGACAAGACGTGTACCAGAGTTGTATCGCGCAGTGCCAGATGCGGTCATTTACATGCATCCAGATGATGCTAAATCACGTGGTTTAAGACGTGGTAAAAACGCTAAAGTTGTTTCTTCACGTGGTGAAATTGTTGCCATGATTGAAACCAAAGGCCGTAATAAGCCACCTAAGGGTTTGGTATTTGTACCGTGGTTCGATGCATCGCGCTTAGTTAATAAACTAATACTGGATGCGACTGATCCACTTTCTAAAGAAACGGACTACAAAAAGACGCCCGTTAAAATTGTTAAGGTATAGGAGGAGATGAGCATGAAAACTAAAATATTAGCACTAACAATTGCATCAGTTTTTACACTAGGATCTCAGGCTAATTTCTTTGGCAGTGGCCATAACTGGAATAATCCATTTTCAACAGTCATTGAAAATATTAAAGAGGTGGCTGAAGAGGTTAAAGAGGTTGCAACTGATACGGTAGATTCGGTTAAAGATGCTACAGAGGTGGTGGTTGATACAGTCACTGATGTGGCTAGTTCAGCAGCCGATGTTGTTGACGTTGCTTCTCTGCGTGGTACTCATGTACTGGATGATTTGTCAATTGCACCAGATAAAATTAAGTGGATTAAGAAAAACATAGAGTTTGAAAGAAATTATGATGATCAGCCGCCACTAATTCCACACAAAACGGATGGCATGACAATAAATCTTAAAAAGAATAAATGTTTGAGTTGCCACAGCGATGAGAATTATAAAGAAGAAGATTCACCAAAAATGTCAAGCACACACTTCTTTACTCGTGATGAAACACGCTTACCTGAAATGTCGCCAAGACGCTATTTTTGCCTACAGTGTCATGTTCCTCAGGCTAAGTTAGATCCTTTAGTTGACAGTAGCTTTGTTAACTTAGATGAGTAGTGTTTGAGTGAGTGTCATGACCAGAGCCCAACTCCTGAGAGGGGGGTGGGGCTCAAATAAGAAATCTGTTGTTAGGCCGCCATGGGCTAAGGACGAGGCTTTGTTTACAGATTTGTGTAATCGGTGTGGTGCTTGTATAGATGCATGTCCTGAGAAGATTATCACAACAGGATCTGGAAAGTTTCCAGTGATTGATTTTAGTAAAGGCGGCTGTAGCTTTTGCAAAAAATGTGTGACATCTTGTCAGTATGACGCTTTTAGCAAGGTCGATGCACCTTGGAATTTGACGGCCAATATTAAAGACAGTTGCCTGTCTAAAATTGGTGTGGTTTGCCAGTCATGCTCTGAGGTGTGCGAGCACGGAGCTATTGAATTTAGCCTGCAAATGGGAGGTGTGCCACAAATCGCAATGGACACCAGCCATTGTAATGGTTGTGGCGAGTGTGTTTCAGTTTGCCCAAAGAGCGCCATACAATTAAATTAAATATATTTTATAAAAGGAGAAAATAAAATGAATAGAAGAGCTGCTATAAAAATGTTAATGGGTGGTGCAGTTGCGCTATCTGGAATATTGCCGTTAAGTGCAATTGCCAACTTCATGGGTAATTTAAAAGCCGATGATGCAATCAGTAAAATTACCGGTGGAAAGCACACAGCCTCAGCTGATTTAAAGCTTAAAACCCCAAAGTTGGCTGAGAATGGATCACAAGTCCCAGTAACAGTTGATGCGACTGCATTAACAGGTGTTAAAAGTGTTTTTTTGATTGTTCATGAAAATCTTAAGCCGGTGGCTATGCGTGTAGATTTTGAATCTGCAGATGTTGCTGCTTTTGCCAGTTTCAGAGTGAAGATGGGCAAGCCTACTAAAGTTACGGCCATTGCGCATACTGCAAACGGCTTTGTAACGGCTAATGGCAGTACTAAAGTTACCAAAGGTGGCTGTTAATCTAATTAAGGAGAATTTATCATGGCAAAAAAAATTAAAGCAAGAGCAAAAATGAAAAGCGGCCTTATTGAGGTTAAATATAAAATTACACACCCAATGGAAACTGGACGAAGAAAAGACAAGTCAGGAAATATTGTTGCTGAAGAATACATTAATCACATCACGATTTTAAAAAATGGTAAAGAGATGTTAAGACTATCTCCTAACTCTACAGTATCTGCAAATCCGTACTTATTTGTTAAATTAAATGGCGCTAAAGGTGATGAAATTACCTTGTTATGGGTGAGTAATACTGGTGAAAAAAATTCATCCACAACTAAAGTTAAATAACCAGTTAAATTATGTCTACTAACAAACCCTTACTGATTAATATTGGTAAGGGTTTGTTAGTATCTGGATGAATATAAAAAAAAGGGGGTAGCATGAATACCATTATTAAAATTGGCATTGTTCTAGGTGGAGGTGTTGGTGCTTATGGCATGGGGTCTTTTATGTACAACATGGGCCATGATATGACTAACATGACAAAATCTGTTGGGCAAATGACTCAAGACGTCCACTCTATGGCAAGGAACATGAATGGCATGGCAGCAAACATGATGCAAATGGCTCAAAGCATGGTGGAAGGCCAAAAGAAAATGGGTGATGATTTTTCAAATGTTGCTAAAGATATGAATGTTATGACAAGATCGATGGCCTCAATGGGTAATGATATGCATAAGATGGGTGGTCAAATTGCACAAATGAATGACAATATTAAAAACATGAATGGATCAATGGCTCAAATGAGTAACGATATGTCAATTATGAATGGATCGATGTCAGGTATGCGTTACGATATTAATAAGTTTACCAAACCTGAAAATATCATGATGCCTTGGCTGAGATAGGAGTTGGATATGAATAACAAAACCTCACTAAAAATAACTGCATTATTTTTAACACTCACATTCCAAGTGCAGGCATCTGATCCTGTTAATGGGCAAATTATTGCCGCTAAGTCATGCGATCGATGCCATGGGGAGTTTGGCATTAGTGATGATACTGATACGCCTCATTTGGCATCACAAAGTGTTAACTATATCGTTAAGCAGTTAAAAGATTACAAGAGTAAGGCTCGCAAAGATAAGAATATGTACAAGCGTGCTAAAAAGTTAAACAATAAGCAAATGCTCGATGTTGGTGTTTGGTATGAATCTCAATTGTTACCTGAACAAAATCCTACTCTAAGGGAGGCAATTAAAACACCTGCACTAATAAACAAAGGTGACACCAATCGTGGCATTCCGCCGTGTGATTTGTGCCATGGAAAAGATGGAAAAACTTCAATTGGATCAACGCCAGTGTTGGCAGGTCAGCAGTTTGGTTATTTACTTTCTACTATGGAGTATTTTGCAGACGGGTCTCGAAACAATGATCCAGGCGGTGCTGTGCAAAGCATTATTAGGAAGTTATCAGATGTTGAGATACAAGCGTTGGCAAAATATTATTCACATTTAGGTGGAACCGAGGTTGAGGAGTAAAACCCCTACCAAGTGGCATTCTCTATTAAAGATTGAATGAGCTTATTAGCTTTAATAGTGGGTGCTTCTGATTGTTGATCTAGTGGCTTTAGCTTTGTATACACCAGATGAGTTTGCTTAGAATTGTTACTTAGTGTGTATAGCGCAATTTTAAAAGGACAAGCTGAAATATTTAAATGATTAGCCAGTACCAATTGATGGGATATGCTGGCAGAGCAAAACTCAATAATTTCTGCCTGGTGATAAATTTCTTTTGCATTCGATATGCTGTCTTTGGTGCGATTCAACATGTCACTCGCATGATATATTTTGGAAATATTAAGCGCCTTTTCCTCAATAGCATCAACCAAATTATCACGAACATCTTCATAAGAATTGTTTGTCACGCTACTAACAAGGGTGTTAGCCAGTGTGTGTGTCGTGGCAAAACAAATAAAAAAAGTAATAAGGATTTTTTTTGTTGAATTCATGGTCAAGTCCTTAAGTAATAAAACTCTAAAAAAAGAACCCCTCCATTTTTAACATCACATAAAGAGAGAGTGACAAAGAGATGGAGGGGTGAAAAAAATTATAGTTCAGATTTATTTGCAATGAAATAACCTATGTTATTTGATTGTTGCTAGCAACCTTATAGAATTGTATTTAATAATAAATTAATAAGCATGGCTATGCTGTTTTATTGTTAAGTGAGGAGGACTTGTCTTAATAAAAGATAAGGTTAATTTTATATAAACAACATGGAGTTTTATGATGAGAGATACAATCATTAAATCTACACTACTAGCAGCCACTTTGGCGTTAGGTTCGTATGCCCAAGCTGCGCCATCTGGCCAAGCTCTAGGCTACACATGTGCAGGTTGTCATGGTACCAATGGTGCCAGTACAGGTAATGCTATTCCATCTATCGCAGGTTTATCTGAAACCTACATGGTAGAAACAATGAATGCATATAAGTCAGGTGATAAGGCTTCTACCATTATGGGTAGAATCGCTAAAGGTTATTCTGAAGAAGATATTGAAAATATGGCAGGTTTTTTTGCTGAGCAAGAGGTACACAAAAATACTAACCAATCTTTCGATGCAGCCAAAGCCAATGCAGGGCAGGCGTTACACGAGAAATATTGTGATAAGTGTCATACTGAAGGCGGTACTGTAGCAGATGATGATGCAGGTCAATTATCGGGTAATGCTAAGCTATTTATGCAATATTCATTGGCTGATTTCCATGATGGATCGCGCGACATGGAAAAGAAAATGGCTAAAAAAATGAAGAGAATGATGAAGAAAGATTCGGATGCATTCGATAAGCTTGTCAATTACTACACAAGTGGTCAATAGAGGAGAATACTAATGAGTAAACAAAATAGAAGAAGTTTTTTAAAGACATTAGGTCTAGGTGCGACAGCTGCAACTGCGGCAACATATGCGCCATTTGCAATTGGCGGCTCTAGCAAGAAAGTGGTTGTGATTGGTGGTGGTATGGGTGGTGCAGTTGCCGCAAAATACATTCGTATGATGGATAAGTCTGTTGAAGTTACGTTAATTGAAGCAAACGAAAATTACTTTACCTGCTTTGGCAGTAATGAAGTATTAAGTGGTGAGCGCACCATGGATTCAATTAAGTTTGGCTATGACGGTCTTAAGGGTCATGGCGTTAACGTAGTAATTGACAAAGTTATTGATATTGATGCAAGCGGAAGACGCGTTAAGACAGCAAGCGGTCGTAGCTTTAATTATGATCGTTGTATCGTCTCTCCTGGCGTCTCTTTCAGATACGACAAAATTGATGGCTATGATGAAAGTGTGGCAAATACCAAGATTACACATGCTTGGAAAGCGGGGCCACAGACAGCTTTATTGCGTGATCAAATCCAATCAATGAGAAAGGGTGGAACAGTCATCATTTCTGCGCCACCTAATCCATTCCGTTGTCCTCCAGGGCCTTATGAGCGTACCGCACAAATTGCTCATTACTTGAAGCATAACAACCCTACAGCTAAAATTTTAGTTTTGGATGATAAGGAAAAATTCTCAAAGTTTGGATTATTTACTGCTGGCTGGAAGAGACATTATGGTTATGGCACAGATAACTCAATGATCGAATGGGTTAAAGGCTCAGCAGGCGGTAAAATTGAATCAGTTGATGTTGCTGGTATGACATTATCGGGTGAAGTTGATGACTATAAAGGTGATGTAATTAATATTATTCCAGCTCAAAAAGCAGGGCATATTGCACACGTTGCCGGTCTAACAAACGCCTCAGGATGGTGTCCAATTAAGGGTGATACGTTTGAATCCACCATTCATAAAAATATACACGTGATTGGTGATTCAGCTATTCAGTCTCCACTACCTAAGTCTGGCTACGCAGCCAACTCAGAAGGCAAAGTGTGTGCAGCAGCAGTGGTTGCAATGCTAAATGGTGATAAAATTCCAGATCCTTCATACGTTAACACTTGTTACTCAGTTATTGCGCCAGGCGACGGCATTTCTGTTGCGATGGTTTATAACTATGCAAATGGAAAAATTAACAAGGTTAAAGGCTCTGGTGGTTTAACACCAGGCAAGTTTGATGCCAAAGCTCGTGCAAGAGAGCAGCAAAATGGCTATTCATGGTTTGATAATATCACCAATGATACATTTGGCTAAATAACGTCAAGTTTTAAAAAAGCTTAATAAGTCCGTACTCATGTACGGACTTTTTTTATGTTTTTTTTTAAATTTTATGTTTTTTCCTTTTTTTTTACCTATAATCTTAATTTTATGGGTTTTATTGACCTTGGTCAATTATTACTATATTATTATATGATAATATAGTAATATTGAAAATTTGAGGAGAAAAGCATGTCTTGTGGGGGTAGTGATAAAAATAAAGTAAACTGCATGGAATGTGGCATACGAAAGGACTCGCTGTTTAAAGATTTGGATGATGAAGAGATCGTGCTAGCAGAGTCACACATTGATTTACAAAGGCAGTGTAAGCCAGGTGAGTATGTTATCAGTGAGCAGCATCAGGCAAAATCAAGCTACATTCTTGCTTCAGGCTGTGTAATTTTAGGCACTTATTTGGAAGATGGCTCTCGGCAAATATTCCAATTGGCCTTGCCTGGTGATGTAATCGGCTTTGGTGTTAATAAAGACAATGGGTATTTTGCACAAGCCATTTCCGATGTAAAAGTGTGTGTTATGAGTAACACCTCCTTGGATAATTTGGTAAAAAACCACAGTGCTGTTGCTGTGCGTCTGATTAAAAACCTTGCTAAAAGCAATTCTTCTTACCAGCAATATTTGTTAAACCTAGGTCGTAAAGATGCTAGACAAGCGCTAGCCTATCTAATAATGGATGTGACAGGGCGGCTTAAGAGGCAAGTTCCCGGGTGTTCACTTGATCATTCAAAGGCTTGTTTTTTTCCACTAAACCAAGAGGCGATGGCTGATACTTTAGGCATTACAAAGGTGCATGTTTCTCGTGTGATATCTCAATTCAAAAAAGAAGGCTTGATTGAGTGTAGTCATAAAAAACTAAAAGTGTTAAATCAAGAAAAACTTGGTGAAATAGGTAACTACGCCGCTAGTATTTAATTTATTTCTTTATTGTTTTTAAAGTTTTTTTCTGCCCATATTTTTCCTGATTTATCCCACCAGGTAGATTGCCCGTCTAGTTGGTTGTTTTTGTAATGGTAGCGCTTCATTTTTTTACCATTGGAAAAAAACCAAGTTTTTGGTCCGTTTAAGGCGCCATATTGATAGCTTATCTCAATTTTCTTGTGACCATTTTTTCGCCAAAAAGTGCTAACTCCGTGCTCAACGCCGTTGTCGAAGTTGGCTATAAAATCTTTGTTGCCATTAGGTAGGTAGAATATTGATTGCCCTTGTTCTTTGCCGTCTTTGTAGTTAGACTTTCTAATAATTTGCCCATTTTTGTGTTTACTGATTACTTTCCCGGTGAACACCTTCGAGCTGCCTTTTTTATAAATTGTGCCATTAATACTGATGGTATCACTTGCGTCCAAAGTGGCATCTGAACAGGAGGCTGTAAAAAATAGTAACAGGCAAGCAATGACAAGGTTTTTAATCATTACTAGACTTTATTTTCAGCGATAGACTTAGACTCTCCTGTCTTTACTTCTTCTTTCATTGATTTTTTAAAGCCTTTAATGGTGCTACCTAAATCGGTGCCAATATTTTTTAGACGTTTTCCGCCAAAAAGTAATAACACAATTGCTAAAATAATAACGAGTTCAAATGGTCCAGGCATCATGCTTTATCCTTATAATTATGATTAAATTTACCTAATTTTAACAAGTTAAAATACTACTGTGTCGCCTATTTGACAAGGCTTTGCTATTGTTAACATAGGTTAATTATTATTTGTATTTTTAGTTAAAATATTGACTTGATATTTCATTATTAATAAGTATATGACGAATTGGATCCAACGTTGGAATGAGGGAAAAATTGGTTGGCATCGAGAGGTGCCAAACTCAAAATTAATAGAGTTTATTGACCATCTTCAGCTAAAAATTGCTGACACGGTATTTGTTCCATTGTGTGGCAAGAGTGTGGATATGCTGTATCTACTAGAGCAGGGTTATCAAGTCATTGGTGTTGAGCTGAGTACGATAGCTGTTGAACAATTTTTCTCAGAGAACTCAATCCCATTTGAGGTTTTTCAAGAGCCTGATTTTGTTATTTATCAGTCAGATAAGTTGCGTATTTATTGTGGTGACTATTTTAAATTAAACGCAAAACATTTAGCGTCAGTTGTGGCGGTGTATGATCGGGCGGCTTTAATCGCATTGACAGCGGGGTTAAGGGTGAAATACGCACAGCACTTATACGCTATAATAGCCAAAGATTGCCGGATACTATTATTAACTTTGAATTATCCGCAATCGCAAATAAGTGGTCCGCCTTATGCAGTAAATGAGGCTGAAGTGGTATCACTTTACAAGAATGGGTTCGAGTGTCAACTATTACAATGCTTTAATGACATAGAAAATGAGCCTAAGTTTCAACGTGCAAACGTTGATTTTATTGAAAAAGCAACTTATTGTTTGCGTAAATATTAAGAGGAAGAAATGGCTAAAAAAATAAAGGGCGTGGTGGCACAATTTGGCACCAAGGGATATGGATTTATTACTGGTGATGATGAGGAAAAGTACTTTGTCCATCAAAAAAACATCTTTAACAAATCTCGTCTTAAAGCGGGCACAAGAGTTGTGTTTAAAGCTCAAGAATCAGAAAAAGGCTTGGTAGCAAGTGATGTAGAGCTTGAAAATGGTTCTGAAAAAGTAAACACATCAACCAACACATCTTCAGGTTTATCGGCTGGCACTATTAAGGCTGCCTTAAGTATTTTATTTATTGCCCAAGCTGTGGTGATTTATAAAGTATTTTTCACAAGTGTAGCTGGCTAAATGAAAAAACTGCTACCACTGTTACTATTACCCTTGTTTTTAACTGGCTGCTTTTCGACACCTGCAGTCACTGTTAATAACATTTGCACCTTAATGGATGAAGAGGTGAGTTGGTATCGTTCAGTTAAGGCGGTTGAGAAAAAATATGATATCCCTGTGCACGTATTATTAGCAGTCGTATATCAAGAATCACGTTTTGCCTCAGATGCCAAGCCACCTAGAGAAAAGTTGTTTGGCATAGTGCCTTGGTTTAGGCCGACAACCGCCTATGGTTTTGCCCAAGCAGTGGATGGCACATGGGATTGGTACAAGCTTAAAACGGGCAATCATAATGCAGATCGAGATGATTTTGACGATGCTGTAGATTTTATGGGCTGGTACATGAATCAATCTAATAAGCGTTCAGGTGTTGCTAAATCAGATGCTTATCATCAGTATTTGGCATACCATGAAGGCCATGGCGGTTTTAACAAAAAAACTTACCAAAAAAAACCTTGGCTAATGAAAGTGGCTCGTAAAGTTGAAAATAATGCTAAGCGTTATAAGCGCCAGCTAAATCAATGTGCTTCCGAGCTAAATAGTAATAGTATTTGGAGCTTGTTTTAATCTGGCAGTCAAGATCCATTAGATTAGAACAAGTCGTACTTTTTTTGAGAAAGAAATAGCATTAACTACCATGTGGATAAAAGTCTTAGACAAAATACCAAAAGAAGGCACAATGAGTGCCTTTCAAGTTAAAGGAAAAAAGCTTTTTATAACACTAACAGGTGGTGAGCTATTTTGCGCTGAGAATCGTTGTCCACATGAAGATATCGAATTAACACTGGGTTGCTTAAAAAAAGGTAGTGTTGTGTGTTCGTTGCATGGCTTTAGTTTTGATTTGGCCACGGGTAAAAGCTCTGATAATGATGTGGATAATATGAAAACCTATCCAGTAAAATTAGAAAATAACGAAATATACATACAACTATGACTTCTACAGAATTAATGAAATCCATCATCCAGCGTATTGCTACGGGTCCAGAGTTAAGTAAAGATTTAGATTTTGACGAAACCAAAGCTGGCATGCAGGCTATTTTGCGTGGCGAAATCGACGATGTGCAGTCAGCTATTTTCTTTATCGCTCTGCGTATGAAGCGTGAAACTGAAGAAGAAAATAAGGGTGTATTAGCAGCCATCTTGGCAGAGAGTGACAAGCAGCAAGTTAATGTCGATGATTTGGTTGATTTGGGTGATCCGTACAGTGGTTACAATCGCTCTATTCCGATTTCATCATTCTTGCCGGTGGTTTTGGCTGAGTTGGGCTTGCCGTGTGTAATACACGGATTAAATAGTGTTAGCCCTAAATTTGGGCTAACGCATAGGCACATTATTCAAGCAATGGGGCTGAATGCAGATCTTTCAACAGCTGAGGCTAAGACTAGGTTGGAAGATGGCTCAATTGGCTGGAGTTACATTGATCAAGCGAGCTACTGTAAGGGTTTGCACAATTTAGTGCCGCTTCGTGATCGTATTATTAAGCGTACGGTTATCAATACGGTAGAAACACTTATCACCCCACTTAGAGGTCGTAAAACGCATTCTATTTTGGGATATGTGCATAAACCTTATCCACCAAAATATGCCGCATTGGTAAAAGAATCTGGCATGGAAACAGCACTACTAATCCGTGGTGTTGAGGGTGGTGTGATTCCATCATTGCGCCAAAAAGGTTTAATGGTGTCTTATGAAGGTATTGATGAAAAAGACCGTGTTGATATCGAACCAACATCATTAGGTATTGAGCAGGACATGCGTGCAATTTCTTTTCCGGCTGACATGGATGTGCATAACAACATTAATGAACTGGCAGACTACACAGTTAAACTTGGCAAAGCAGCCCTATCAGGTGAGAAGGGTATGTTTTATGATGGTCTGGTGTTAAGTGCCTCATTGGTGCTTTGGCACACCAAGAAAGTCACGTCACTACTTGAGGCAGCTGATTTGGTACGAAGTGCACTTGACTCTGGTAAGGTATTAGCTAGGCTGAAATAGGAAATTAACCAGCTATTTAGTTTTATCTGCTTTAAAAAAGTATCAGAAACCCAAAAGCCACTTAATAAGCGGCTTTTGAGCAGAGGGAGTTTTATTTTTTAGCTATGTGAAGCAGGGGCTGCGCACAGTTCTCGTTTGGTAAAGTATCTGCGTAAAACAACAGCAGGGCTGTAACCTTTTTTAATCAGTTTTTTACTTGTCTTTTTGTCATTTATATATCCTTTGTTTTAAATAGTGTTCATTTGTATATACGCAATCAATTTGCTAATAGTTTCAAAAAATATGATTTTATTTCAATTAATTAACAATGGTTATTTCAGCGTTAACTTTTGCGTTGTGCGTAAAGACAAGATCATTGCCCGATGCAGCTTGATGACAAGCAATACAGCCTTTATCTTTACCAGCTCTGGTGATAGAGTTTTTTACAAATAACTCGCCATTAGGCTTGTATTTAGCCCAAAACCAATCCTTATGTGCCGGATCATAATCAGGTCTTTTTTGCATAACTGTTAGTGCTTTAAGCCATTTTTTAGGATCTTTAGCAACTTTCTCAGGGGTGATACTTGGTCCACCATAATTAAACTTAACAATGGTTCTTTGACCGTTGATATTGCCTTCTACTACCGCTCTAACTGGTCCGTGCGGTGGGCCGCCAACGTATAGGTTTTGAGGTGCTTGCATGAATGATTTTTGTTTTAATTGTTCAAATAAATTCTTAGCGATTTCTTGATCTGTTTGTGCAAAAGCACTGGCTGATAACGTTATTAGTGTGGCGATTATGGTTTTTTTCATTTTTTTTATCCTTGTTTTTTTATATTAATATTGCTGCTTTTTGTAACAGTACTTAGTTATACGAGTAGGTTTTAAAATAGTTTCAAAATAATAATAAAAAAAATTTGATTAAATTTTAGACGTTAAAAAAGCCGCTCATAGAGCGGCTTTAAGTTATTTCTTAGCTTTTAGTTGATTCACCTTTGGCGTAAACTGCGCCTAATACTGCACCAAAGACAATGTGGCCAATCAAACTACCGATGATAGCCATCATATCACCACCTGACCAAAAACCATTACCCATCATCGGCATCATCATAGATTGTGCAATAACAAATGGAATCATCGCAAAGATAATACCGCGAACGGCGTATGAGCCACTCAGTCTGTTAATAAAGACCGACGCATAAACTGCTGTTAGTACGATACCAACCACAAAGTGTATCATCCAACCAGCCATATATGGCATTGCCATCATTGGATTGTTAGTGCCTAGCATCGTACCAAAATCCATTTTAGGCATCCCCATCATGGGTGCTACCATAACGGCCACAATTGACATAACCGCTGTTGCTGCGATACCGGCTGTCATTACTTTTGTTGTATTCATTTTTTCACCTCTTTTGTTATTAATAAATATCGTCTTGTTAACGACACTTAGTTATACGAGGTGTATTTTAAAAGAGTTTCAAAATAATTAAAATAAGTTAAGAGATTTGATTGCGATACTCAATACGAGTTGGTTGATTCATTGGCTTATCAGATGATTCAATAGAAATAATTGCTTCACCACCTTGAAGCATTTGGGCGATTTTTGGACTCATGGATACCGTTTTATTGCCACTATTAGGTAGGGTACTAACGAAGTAAGTTGCCCCATCTTTTTGTACCCACAAGGCGCATACTTCATTTTTCCCTACTAACATTGGGCTAACTGAGGCAATTGATAGTTTGCGGTTGTCAATATCAGCATTTACTTCCCAGCCTACTTTAGCATTAATAATAGCCATGGAGTATGAATCGGCTACTGGTGATGTTTGTTGAAATAACATCAGACTGCCAAATGCCATAAATATAGCAGGTAGCACATACAGCCACATTCTGAAACGCGACATGAGCGTATCTTGCCAAGTTTCTTTTTCGGATTTAATTTTTTGGCTAATGTTGTTCCAGATTTTTTTACTACTGTCTTTGTCGAGTGGTGCTTGTAATTGTAAGGCAGATAGCTTTAAGTGAGCTTGCTCTACTTCTGTTAAGAATTCTGGTGTCAGTTCAATGTCGGCTTTTTCTTCTTTACTTAAAAGACCTAATGCATATTCATAAGCAAGTGTATTTTGATTAGGCATGTGCAGCCTCCAAGCATTTTTTTAAAATAGGTAATGATCTTGATACCCAGGTTTTAACAGTGCTGACTGGTGAGCCAACCGCTTTGGCGATGTTGTCATAAGTGAGGCCGTTAAAATAAGCCATAAACACCACGGTTTTTGATTCTGCTTTGAGTTGTCCTAAGCAATCATGCAATTGCTTACTGGCGTCTTTTGCTTCTAAGCTGTCCAAAAAATGCACCTGATCGTCTTTAATAATGCTCATTTCAAAGTCATCTTGAATGGGTAGCTCGTGCTTGCGCACGTAATCAATTGCATGGTTTCTAGCAATGGTGGACATCCATGTCATCATATTGGCCCTCGTAGTATCATAGGTTTCGATTCGATTCCATATCTTTACATAAGTCTCCTGTAGGCAATCCTCAGAGAGTTCTTTTCTCTTTAATATACGGATGATGACACCAAAAAGACGCACAGAGGTCAATTTATATATTTTTTCAAAATTTTTCTGAGTTTTGTTTTGTTGTAATTTGTCAAAGTAATAATCCAGATTTTTATCCATGATTGAAACTATTAGGAAAGATACAACGTATTTTAAAGTGTAGAAGAGATAAAAAGCATATTTAATCCAGGTAGCAATAAGGAGTTGGTGATGACAGTTGATAAGGGTATTAAGATATTAAGCGGAACCATGGTGATTATTTCAGTACTATTAGGTATGAATCTGAGCGATGCCTGGTTTTACTTAACTTTGTTTATAGGGTTTATGTTGATACAGTCGGCTTTTACAGGGTTTTGCCCTTGTGGAGGTTTGGCTAAAGTTTTAGGGGCTAAAGAGATATCTTGCGCTCGCAATAAAACAAAATCGGAGTAGTGGCAATGAGTATGACTTTAAAAGAATGCAAAGCATTAATACAATCCAATCCGTGTTATGCGCCTCAAGCGATTGCAATGTATTACGAGGATCAACAAAATTTTGATCCTGAACGAAAATGGCAAGCAAAGTTTTCAACCTATAGTACCTGTCGATATATCGATTATGGCAATACTCATTGGGATATTAATAAAAAAAATAGCGAGGTTTAAATGAAAGTCACTAATCAGTTAAAAAGTATTATCATTATTATTGGGATTACGTCTGCGGTGTTTGTGAGTAGCTGCAATGCTCAAAACTCCCCCTCTAAAAATGGTTTTGATTTATCTAATGCAAGCATTCCTGTCGAAAAAATATTGTCTGGTGGACCTGGAAAAGATGGTATTCCTGCGATTGATCACCCAGTGTTGGTCGACAAAGATCAGGCTGATTTTATCAAAGACAGTGATCGAGTATTAGCATTGACAATTGGCAGCGTCGCTAAAGCTTATCCTATTAATATTTTGAACTGGCATGAGATTGTGAATGACAAAATTGGCGATCAAGCCTTTGTTGTTACTTACTGTCCATTATGTGGGACAGGGGCGATATTTTCAGCAGATATCAGGGGTAGACATTCTAGTTTTGGTGTATCAGGGTTGTTGTATAACTCCGATGTGCTTTTGTATGATGACCTGACAGAATCATTATTTTCTCAAATTTTATCTAAAGCGGTTAGCGGTCCGTTAGTTGGTGAGCATCTAAAGCCACTCGTTAGTACGCATACCACCTGGGGAAAATGGAAAGAGCTACATCCAAATACTCAGATTTTATCAACCAATACTGGATATGCAAGAGACTATACGCGTAACCCTTATGAGGGCTATGCATCTAGTAGGGTGTTATATTTTCCAGTGCCAAGTTCAACAGGTAGCCCTGGTTCTTTCCATCCCAAAGAAACTGTGGTTGGGTTGATTGATGGGAATCGAATTAAAGCTTATCCATTTAGTGAGCTAAATAAAAATAACCAATCCAGTTTTAAGGATTTAATTGCCGGAAAGCAGTATCAAATTATATGGGATGGTCAGAATAAATCCGCTCAAATTAAAGATGAAAATGGCCAGATAATTCCCACTATTCAAGGCTTTTATTTTGCTTGGATGGCGTTTTATCCAGACTCAGAAGTATACATATTAAAATAATAAAAATTTCTTTGGATTAACGGTTGAATTTATCCTGATTAGGCGTAAGATGACCTTAAAATATTCGGGGGAATAATGGACTCGTTTGAGACATCCAATACAGTTTTAAATATAATGCCAACCTTATTTGTTTGGCTATTAGGGATAGTATTCGCCATTATTATGGTGACTTTTATTTTTGACGTCACGCAAAGTAAAAATGCCATTCTAAGAAACTACCCAGTAGTAGGTCATTTTCGCTACCTATTTAGCAATTTAGGCGAATTTTTTCGTCAATATTTCTTTGCCATGGATAGAGAGGAGATGCCTTTTAATCGTGCTGAACGTGAGTGGGTAAATCGCGCCTCAAAAGGTAAAGATAATACGATAGCTTTTGGGTCGACAAAAAATCTTAACATCCCTGGTTCAACCATCTTTATTAATTGCCCTTTTCCAATGCTTGATAGTGATGCTGTAGAAACTAGGACAGTGACAATTGGCGAGAGTTACAGCAAGTACCCTTACGCGGCGAAATCAATTTTCAATATTTCAGGTATGAGTTATGGCGCTATTTCTAAGCCTGCCGTATTGGCCTTATCTGCAGGTGCCAAAATAGCAGACTGTTGGATGAATACAGGTGAGGGTGGTTTGAGTCCTTATCATCTTGAGGGTGGTGCAGATTTGGTTTTTCAGATTGGTACCGCTAAATATGGCGTCAGACATGAAGATGGTAGTTTAGATGATCAAAAATTGGCAGATATTGCTGAGCACGATCAAGTAAAAATGTTTGAAATAAAAGTTTCTCAAGGCGCCAAACCTGGCAAAGGAGGTATTTTGCCGGGCGTTAAGGTGACAGAGGAAATTTCAATTATTAGAGGTATACCAAAAGGTGTGGAGTCAAACTCCCCTAATCGTCATGTTGAAATCTCTAATGCCAGTGAATTGCTAGATATGATTAATCATGTTCGAGATGTTACCGAGAAGCCGGTTGGTTTTAAAACAGTTATTGGCCATATTCGTTGGTTAGAGGCTTTGTTGGATGAAGTGAATAAACGTGGCATTCAAAGTGCACCTGATTTTATTACCGTTGATGGTGGTGATGGTGGCACGGGTGCAGCGCCTATGGCACTAATGGATAACGTGGGTCTACCACTAAAAGAAGCATTACCCTTAGTGGTGGATAAAATCATGCAATGTGGCTTGGAAGATAGAATTAAAGTGGTTGCCTCTGGAAAAATGATCACCCCATCCGATGTGGCTTGGGCAATTTGTGCAGGCGCTGACTTTGTTACTTCAGCACGTGGATTTATGTTCGCTATTGGCTGTATCCAATCACTAAAATGCAATAAAAACACCTGTCCAACGGGTGTTACAACGCACAATAAGCGCCTACAAAAAGGCTTAGATCCTAAGAGTAAATCAGTTAAAGTTGCAAACTATGTTAATAATATGACTAAAACAGTCGAAGTGATCGCACACTCGTGTGGTGTTGAAGAGGTGCGTCTTTTAAATCGAGCGCACGTTAGAATTGTTCAGGTTGATGGCAAGTCTATTCCTATGAATGAATTATGCCCAATATGTGTTGAAGGAGATAACGAATGAAGGCGTCAGACCTATTTGTAAAAGCGTTAGAAAATGAGGGTGTAGAGTATATTTTTGGCATTCCTGGTGAGGAGAATCTAGATTTACTCGATTCATTGCGAGGTTCAAAAATCAAATTTATTTTAACCCGTCATGAGCAGGCCGCCGCCTTTATGGCGGCCACTTATGGTCGTTTAACAGGTAAAGCTGGCGTTTGTTTGGCAACTTTAGGTCCAGGTGCAACAAATTTAGTCACCGCTATTGCCTATGCGCAGCTTGGCGCTATGCCTATGGTGGTGATCACAGGGCAAAAGCCAATTAAAGCAGGTTTACAAGGAAAATTCCAAATTTTAGATATTGTTAGAATGATGGAGCCTCTGGTTAAGGACTCTGATCAAATTGTTTATGGAAGGCAGATTCCTGCGCTGGTTCGCGGTGCGTTTCGTATTGCTGAAGAAGAGCGTCCAGGTGCAGTACATTTGGAATTGCCAGAGGATATTGCCAGAGAAGAGGTGGAAGATGAAAGTGTCTTTCCTAGACAGACGATCCACCGAGTGTTCGCTAGTGATCGTGCCATTGAGAAAGCGGTTAAAGTTATTAAAGCCGCCAAAAGACCATTATTACTCGTGGGTGCAGGTGCTAATCGTAAACGTATTCGCAAGCCGTTGTCAGATTTTGTTAATAAGACAGGGATTATGTTTTTCAACACCCAAATGGGCAAGGGTGTTTTAAGTGGCGATGACTCTCATTTTATTGGAACCGCTGCATTCTCCTCAAAAGATTATGTACATGAGGCTATCAAGGCGGCTGATTTAATTATTAATGTGGGTCATGACATCATTGAAAAACCACCTTTTATCATGAGAGGTAATGAGCAAAAAGTCATTCATGTTAATTTTCATTCTGCACAAATTAAAGACATTTACTACCCGCAAGTTGAAGTGGTCGGCAATATTTCCAACACCATGGACCGGATTAATGAGGCTCTCGATGAGTGTTATGCTTGTAATCGAGATTGGATTAAACCAATTCGTGAAAAAACTAGAGCGGCCATTCACTCCTTGGATGATGATACTTCTTTCCCAATGTTGCCACAACGCGTGGTATCAGATGTGAGAAAAGTGCTTGACGACGATGGCATTGTCTCATTAGATAACGGCATGTTTAAGCTTTGGTTTGCCAGACATTACCATACCCATCAGCCTAATACCTTGTTGTTAGATAACGCTTTAGCAACTATGGGTGCTGGCTTGCCAGCAGCAATGACTTGTGCACTGATGTATCCTGATCGTCAAGTGGTTGCAGTATGTGGTGATGGTGGCTTTATGATGAACTCTCAGGAGTTGGAAACTGCTGTAAGACTTAAACTTAATTTAATCACCATTATTTTTAATGATAGTGGTTATGGCATGATTAAATGGAAACAAGCAGGGCAAGAATTGCCTGATTTTGCACTTGATTTTAATAACCCAGACTTTGTAATGTATGCACAAAGTTATGGTGCCACTGGCCATAGAATTGGCTCAAGTGAAGAGTTAATCCCTATCATGAAGCAAGCATTTAAAGAGGGTGGTGTGCATGTGATTGATCTGCCAATTGATTACTCACAAAACACCAAAACATTGCTTGATGATTTAAAGCAATTTAATAACTAGGATGGATATGTCAAATTTATTACACGTTAAGCAGGCCTATACCGGTAAGGTGTTAAAAACACTAGAAATGCATGATAGTGAGCAGGTAAATAGTATGTTAGAGACCGCTCAAGCGCTACATCAACAAGGTGCCTTGCCTATTTATGAGCGGGTTAATATATTAAGAAAATTGGCTGATTTGGTGGCTAATGAGCACGAACAATTTTCACAACTTATTGCGAACGAGGGTGGCAAGCCAATTCGAGATGCTCGCGTTGAGGTAACGCGTGCAGTTGGCGGTATTCATATTGCAATTGCTGAAATCCAAAAAATCCAGGGTGACGAGATACCCATGGATTTAAGCGCTGCTGGCGCTGGTAGAAAGGCTTTTACAATTATGGAGCCGATTGGCGTTGTGGTGGCGGTTAGTGCTTTCAACCATCCGCTAAATTTAGCCATTCATCAAGTGATTCCTGCTGTGGCAGCAGGTTGTCCAGTGATTATCAAGCCAGCAGCTGTGACACCATTATCTACTTTGCGCTTGGCTGAGCTAATTGCACAAGCGGGCCTGGCTGACGGCTGGGTGCAAGTTGCACTCACCAATCGAGAAAATTCTGAAAAACTGGTAACCGATTCACGAGTTGCCTTTTTTAGCTTTATTGGTTCTGCACAAGTTGGTTGGTATCTAAAATCAAAACTAGCACCAGGTGTGCGTTGTGCGCTGGAGCATGGCGGCGTAGCGCCACTTATTTTTGATCAATATACTGATGAAGTGGGATTTGTTAATGGCGTGGTGAAGGCAAGTATGTATCACTCAGGTCAAGTTTGTGTTTCTGTTCAACGTGTATATGTACCGCAAGAGAGAGCCGATGAGCTGGCGCAAAAAATTGCCGATATTGCTGCTAAGCAGATTGTTGGTGATGCGATTAATGAAGACAGCGATTTAGGTCCACTTATCTTGCCAAAAGAAACTGACAGGATAGAATCATGGGTTGATGAGGCCGCTACACAGGGTGCGCAGGTAATTACAGGCGGTAAGCGTATTAACGCGGTGAGTTATGAGCCGACTGTTTTGCTTAATCCTTCCAAACAATCCAAGGTTTCTACTCATGAGATTTTTGGACCTGTTGTTTGTGTGTATGGTTATCAAGATATTAATGAGGCGATTGCAGATGCTAACAGCCTGGATGTTTCATTCCAAGCAGCTGTATTTAGTGATGATGTTTCTAAAGCCATGGATATTGCAAAAAAACTAGAAGCCTCAGCAGTGATGATTAATGATTACACCACCTTTAGAGTAGACTGGATGCCATTTGCAGGGCGTAAGCACTCAGGTTATGGTGTTGGCGGTATTGGCTACAGCATGAAAGATATGCTTGAGCACAAAATGCTGGTTATTAAAAATTAACTACAACTTTTTATTTTATCAATAAGAGTAGAGGTTGATGACTTCCGGATTTTGCTAGGTTTTAAACTGATGATTGTGTAGGGAGGCGTATTCACCTTTCTGATCAAGCAACTGTTGATGAGAACCTTGTTCAATGATATTTCCCTGGCGCAAGACGATAATTCTGTCAGCTTTTTGAATGGTGCTCAATCTGTGTGCAATGATAATGGTGGTGCGATCTTTTTGCATTTCATCAATTGCAGCTTGCACCTGTTTTTCTGTTGCCGAGTCAAGTGCTGAAGTAGCTTCATCTAAAATAAGAATTGGACTATCTTTGGCAATCGCTCTGGCGATAGCTAGGCGTTGGCGCTGACCACCCGAAAGTTTGGTGCCATCTTCACCGATTTCACTATCAAAACCATATTCCATTTGCTCAATAAACTGGGCAGCATTAGCAACTTTAGCAGCATGCTTAACCTTTTCATCGCTCATTACATCGGCTTGTCCAAGTGCAATATTGCCTTTAATAGTGTCATTAAATAAACGCACATTTTGATCAACAAAAGAGATTTGAGCGCGCAATGAGTCAATATCAAAATCGTTAATATCAACGCCATCTATCGTAATAGAGCCTTGTGTTGGGTTATAAAACCGAGCAATTAATTGAATAATGGTGGTTTTTCCACTGCCAGTGGAGCCAACAAGGGCAATAGTTTCACCCGGGGTGATATCTAAATTAATGCTATTAAGAACTGTTTTGTTATCTTGATAGGCAAATGAAACGTTGTTGAATTTAATACCACCTTTTGATCTTGATAAGACTTTTGACCCTTGGTTTTTCTCCTCGGTTTCATCAATAAGACCAAAAACACTTTCGCCAGCAGCCATGGCAGTTTGCAGAGGTTTGTTAATGTTAACCAAACTTTTGGCTGGTTTAATCAGCATGCCCATGGCAGTAAAGAAAGACAAAAATTCACCAGCACTCATTTGTAAAGAGGTTGAGGAAAAATACACCACACTGCCCAAAGATAGTCCAATTAAAATATTGACAAAACCAGTATTGAATGCACCTGTCATGTCAACTTTAAAGCGTTGTTGACGAATATTCTTAATAAGATTATTAAACTTAGAGCTCTCTTGGTTTTGTGCGTGATAAATTTTAACCAGTGATGATCCAGAGATATTTTCATCCAATAGGTGTGTCATGTTGCCCATTGATTGTTGTACCTTGGTACTGGCACTACGCATACGATTTGATGACAGTTTGACGGCTAAATACACCAGAGGTAGAAGAATAATTAAACTCAAACTAAGTTGCCAATTTTTATAAAATAAGTAGCCAATGAGAATGACAACTGTCATGGATGATTTGATAAAATCAAGCCAAATAGTAGAGGCGGCTGCAGCAATTTGTTCGACATCAAAAGTAAGTTTTGATAAAGTTTTTCCAGTGGGATTTTTGTCAAAATAAGACTTAGGTAATTTGAGTAATTTGGCAAACATAGCCTCTCTCAAATCCATAATAACTTTGTTAGATACCCATGAACTGGCCGCTGTTGAGGTGAGTGCAAAAACAGAGCTCAAAACAATAATACCAAACAGTGCCAGTGCATAAATAAAGGCCGAGCTTTCACTACGCTCACCCGCAAATAGCTCGTCAACAATTTGTCCGGTAATTTCTGGAATGGCACTTTCTAGAGCGGTTGCCAGCATCATCATCACTGAGGTGAAGATGAGTTTGCCGATATGTGGCTTTAAATAAACAAATAAGCGAGAAACAAACTGTTTGTACTGCATAGGTAAAAAATTGATTTCGACAGCTCCATATTCTACACAGTTTTGTGTATCATAACCATTTCAACTTTGTTACTTTTTATGGCAACAAAATACATCTTTATTACCGGTGGTGTTGTATCTTCACTTGGTAAAGGTATCGCTTCAGCTTCTTTAGCCTCTATCCTAGAATCGCGTGGTTTAAACGTAACCATGCTTAAGCTCGACCCTTATATTAATGTTGATCCGGGTACCATGAGTCCTTTTCAACATGGTGAGGTTTTTGTAACTAACGATGGTGCGGAAACCGATCTTGATTTAGGTCACTACGAGCGTTTCATTCGTCAGCAGTTAGGCAAAAAAAATAACTTCACTGCAGGTCGTGTTTATGAAAATGTCATTGAGCGTGAGCGTCGTGGTGACTATCTTGGTGCAACGGTTCAAATTATTCCGCACATTACCAATGAAATTAAAGCATTGGCTCAAGCAGGCGCTAAAGGTGCTGATGTGGCGCTGGTTGAGATTGGTGGTACGGCAGGTGACATTGAATCACTGCCTTTTTTAGAAGCAATCAGACAAATGAGTCTTGAGCTGGGTCGTGACAACACACTGTTTATTCACTTAACCTTACTGCCTTATATTAAAGTAGCGGGCGAGTTAAAAACTAAGCCAACACAGCATTCTGTTAAAGAATTGCGCGGCATTGGTATTCAGCCAGATATCTTAATTTGCCGTTCGGAGCATCCACTGCCTGATGCAGAGCGCGCCAAAATTGCACTATTTACTAACGTTCCAGAAGATTCTGTCTTTACCTCATTAGATGTAGATACCATTTACAAAGTTCCTAGGGCATTGCACGAACAAGGCTTGGATGATGTTGTTATTAAAAGACTTCACCTTGATTGTCAGCCAACAGATTTAAGCGAGTGGGATGAAGTTATTAAAAAACTTAACACACCTAAATCTAGTGTTGATATTGCCATGGTGGGTAAGTACATTGACTTAACAGAAGCTTATAAGTCTTTGTCTGAAGCGCTACTTCATGCGGGTATTAATACTGCTACAAAGGTAAACATTCATTATTTTGACTCTGAAGAGATTGAAAAAAATGGCACGGATTGCTTAAGTGAAATGAGCGCTATATTAGTACCAGGTGGTTTTGGCAATCGAGGTGTTGAAGGTAAGATTGCAACAGCACAGTATGCACGTGAAAACAAAATTCCGTACTTGGGTATTTGTTTAGGTATGCAGGTTGCTGTTATTGAATATGCTCGTAACGTGGCTGGTATGACCGATGCCAATAGTACTGAGTTTAATCAAAACACGCCTTATCCAATTGTTGGTCTGATCACTGAGTGGCAAGATGAAGATGGAAGTACTCAAACTCGTAGTGAAGATTCTGATTTGGGCGGTACGATGCGTCTGGGTGGTCAAGAGTGTGCAATGGTTGATGGCACTAAGTCAAGAGAAATTTACGCCCAAGGTATCATCACAGAGCGCCACCGTCATCGTTATGAAGTGAATAACACGTTGATTGAGCAAGTTGAAAAAGCAGGCTTGGTGGTTTCGGGAAAATCTATTGACGGTACTTTGGTTGAGATGGTTGAGGTGAAAGATCACCCTTGGTTTATTGCTTGTCAATTCCACCCGGAATTTACCTCTACTCCAAGAGATGGTCACCCATTATTTGAAAGTTTCATTCAAGCAGCTAACAAGGCGCATAACTTAATCCTATCTTCTTAAGTGTTTAAAAAAGTTTTAAAGCATTGGGATAGCGATGATTTTCCCCAGTATTTTAAACACGCTTTCAACACCTTAAAACTTGAAGATTTACCCCTTTTTCAACACTGTACCCATAGTGGTGTTATTGATGAAGATAGTGTCGAAGTTAGGGTTTTATCACGCTCAATGGATGAGCAAATTGCACACCTAACCATTGGTGTATTTTTTTGCGAGGTGTTATCAGGTTGCGCTTGTAGTGATGATCCTTCTCAAGCTATGATGCTTGAGAATTCCTATTGCGAACTGCGTATGGACATTGATTGTACTAGTGCACAGATAGAATTTTTAGACTGAGAAGTTTTAACAATTAACGCTTTTTTCTCTTCTTGATAAACTGCATTAAACGACGTTTTTTAGTCACTTGACGTGCGCTGAGTTCGTTCTTATTGTCTTTAAATGGATTCTCTCCACTCTTATATTCGATTCTCAGCGGTGTATTGGTTAACTTTAGTGCATTGATAAAGAAATTCTTCAAATAACGATCATACGCATTAGGAACGTTCTGAAGATGGTTGCCGTGAAAGGTAAGTGTTGGCGGAAAAACATCTGTTTGGTTAACGTATTTAATTTTCAAACGTCTACCTTTGACCGGTGGCGGCTGATGACCTGCATTGGCACTCTCTAAAATTTTATTTAAAGTTGAGGTGGAGTGCTGGGTGCTGGCATTTTTGTAAGACTTGATAATAGGCTCAAAAAGCTTACCAACACCCGATCCATGCAAGGCAGAAATATAATGCACACTCGCATAATTGACAAACGAGAGCTTAACATCTAATTTTCGTTTAACTTCTGATTTTTGATATTCGTCTAGACCGTCCCACTTATTGATCACAATTAGTAGCGCTCGGCCTTTATCAGCAATCATGCCAAGTAGCGTTGCATCTTGCTCGGTAACCCCTTCACGAGCATCCAACACCAAAATAACCACATGCGATCGATCTAGCGCATCAATGGCTTTGATAATGGAAAAAATTTCAATTTTTTCATGAGTAGAGCGTTTGCGTCGTATGCCCGCTGTATCAATTAGTGTATATTTTTGACCTTCACGCTCAAAAGGTATATAGATGCTGTCACGTGTTGTACCAGGCATGTCAATTGCCAATACTCTCTCTTCACCTAGGATTCGGTTAATCAGAGTTGATTTTCCAACATTGGGTCTACCCAGTACAGCCACGGCAATACCATCTACTTCCTCGATTTCTTCCTCTTCTTGCTGAGGTAGTAATGGCAAGGTGTGATCAATTAAGTCGGCAATCCCTTGCCCATGTTCTGCTGAAATTAGCCAAGGTGTGCCAAGGCCTAATTCATAAAATTCAGCAGCCATTGCCTCGTCTAATCCTTCTGATTTGTTACACACAAGAACCACTTCTTTTTTAAGTCGTCTTAGGCGAGAAGCAATTTCTAAATCTAGACCAATAACACCATCTCGACTGCTAACAATAAAATAAATAACATCTGACTCTTCAAGAGCGTTCAGCACCTGACCTTGGATGCCACTATCAACAACATTATCTTCATTGGTAAGACCGCCAGTATCGATAATAGTGGCAAAAGTTTCACTGTCATCATCGAGCAAAACTTCCGCATATTGACGATCACGTGTTAAACCCTCAAAGTCAGACACCAGCGCCTGACGAGAATGACTTAGTCGGTTAAATAAGGTAGACTTGCCCACATTTGGGCGTCCAACAAGAGAGATGGTAGGTAAGCCCATGGTGATTTATAGTTAGTTAAGGTCGGCCAGTTTAATACTGATTAAACTTTGCAGTTCAGAATCTTTAGAGATCTGACTTAAAGCAAGCTTGTAGTGTTCTTTAGCTTTTTCAATTTGGTTGTTAGCAGTATAAATATCCCCTTTTAATTGACTGTATAAGCCATTAAATTCCCCAGGATTTTTACCATTGAGTGTCTCAATAGCTTGCTTGAATTTGCCCATTTCAAGTTGTATGGTTGCCATTCTCATTGTTGCAACAATAGCGATCAAATCGTTCTCAGCATTCACCAAGCCAGATAGGTGCTGTAAGGCAGATTCATAATCTTGTTTTTTAACTGCAGATTTTGCCAACATTAAAATAGCTTGTTGCGTATAGCCACTGTCAGCATGGTTAGCACTTAATGCATCAAAAGCGGCTTCATTGTTCGCAGAGGTTGTATTCAGATAAAGCGATCTTGCCTCAACAGATTGCTGTTGCTGATAAGTTTTGTAAGCGCCCAATCCCCAAATTCCACCCAGACCAAGTGCAATGCCAACAATAATCTGTAGACTATTATCCTTAAGCCATTTTTTGATTTGCTGAGCTTGCTCGTCTTCAGTTTCGCCTATTTCAATAAAATTTTTCATGTGTAATCCTTAAAATACTTAATCGCCTCATCAAGACTTAGCGTTTGTTGCTGTTCTTGAGATTTTAATGGTTTAATGCTTACTTGGTTATTATTTAACTCTTCTTCGCCCAAGATAAGTGCAAAGTCAGCGTCAGCTTTATCTGCCTTTTTAAATTGACTCTTAAAACTGCCTAGAGTAATGTCATTATAGATAATTGCACCAGCAATAGCCTCATGAAGAGTGTTGGCTATTTGCATCGATTTTAGCTGAGCCTGCTCATTTGGCGTAATGATGTAAATAGCAAGCTGTTGATTGGTGATGGCAATTTTTTGTTCTTCTAAAAGTAAAATTAGACGCTCTAGGCCGATAGCCAGTCCAACGGCAGGGGTTGGCTTGCCCCCCATTTTTTCGACCAAGCCATCGTAGCGTCCGCCTGCACAGATTGTGCCTTGTGCGCCCAAGTCAGTTGTGGTCCATTCGAACACGCTGCGATTGTAATAATCAAGACCACGAACTAGACGTGTATTGATAACAAAATCAATATTTAAAATATTTAAATAAGCTTTAAATTGTTCAAAATGTTGAGCAGATTCTTCATCTAAATGTTCCATCAGTTTTGGCGCGTGGTTGATTAAAGCCTGCATGTCTTTATTTTTACTGTCAAGAATCCTCAATGGATTGGTCTCAAGGCGCCTTAAGCTGTCTTCATCGAGTTGGTCTTTATGTGCTGAAAAATACTCAACCAAAATCTCTCGATAGCTTTCTCTAGCTTCGCTAGAGCCTAGGGTGTTAATTTCAAGCGTGACATTTTTCAAGCCCAACTTTTGCCATAAGCTGTGCGTTATCATCATTAACTCTGCATCGACTTTGGCATTGGGTGCGCCAAATACTTCAAGACCCACCTGGTGAAATTGACGGTAACGTCCTTTTTGAGGGCGCTCATGCCTAAACATGGCACCTTGGTAAAAGACTTTTTGAATACCTTCACGTGGCAAATTGTGTTCAATCATCATGCGCACACAACCGGCAGTTCCTTCGGGGCGTAGGCTTAAAGAGTCGCCATTAGTCTCATGCCAAGAGTACATTTCCTTTTCCACGATATCGGTTGCTTGGCCGATAGCACGACAAAAAGTGTCAGTTTTTTCAACCACAGGCGTACGAATATTCTTATAGCCGTAAGAAATAAATAAATCAGCAATGGTGCGTTCTACAAATGCCCAAAGATCAGAGTCTTTGGGTAGTAGATCGTTCATGCCACGAATGGCCTGGATTTTTTTGCTCATTTTAGATATCTGAGATAATATTAAAGGGCTATTTTACCAATAATTACTAAGATTTTTCCCGTATTAAGTATCACTAACTTTGTAATAAGTAAAAAGGATAAAAAACACCAGAGTGGCAAAAAATAAACGAATACCAATAAGTAGAAAAATATCTGCACCGAAAAAGACAAATAGTAGAGTGTCCTCAATAATAGCGTGAGCCACCATCAGAAAATAACACACTGAAATAATTTGTCTTTTACTCATATAGCGAGCTTCTTTTAATAGCACACCTGCGCCATAAGTAATACCAATAAGCAAGCCGGTGATAAGTGCCATAATGGTGCTGAGGTGGTGATCAAATTTTTGTAAAAATTTAAACCCTTTGATCACGGTAACGATAAAAATAACCAGACTAACTAGAGCAATAATTTCAATCGTCAGCACAACCGCTTCACGACTTTTTTGTAATATAAAGTCGGTGAAATTGTCCGGGGTTGTAAGTGTGGTTTGATATAGGGCGCTGGCAACATGGTCTGGATTGTCAAACAAAAGCTCTGTTGGAATAATTAACAGCGGTGTGAGCACTACAAACGCCATGATTAATCTAAAACTAACGGAGTGAATCCAATCAACACCCAGTTTTTTCATAATGGCTGACTCGACTGGAATGGAGTGCAATACACCCAAGAAAAGCCCTAGTATTGTCCAATCATAAACGCTTAATCCTAGTGGGGCAGCAAAAGCAATGGCAGCATATAAATTCAGAAAGACTCCTGATGCTAATGCAAGGGCCGCTTCTGGTGGTAGATTAAGTAGGGTGGTGAAAGGTTCAAACACTTGAGCGATAATTGGCATTAGCTCAAAATACATCAGCAATTCTGCCAATAAAAAGTAAGGGATGACTGTAGATACAATAATTTTAGCAGTGGAGACCGAACTACTTAAAAATGCTTGAGTGTCAAAATTCACGAATTAGAAATACCATTAGGAACGTGTCCAGTAGGGACATATTGAGAGGCGGATTCGCAGTGTGAGTGTTGGTCATCAAAGAAGATGTCTGCACTAAATTCTTTTAAGAATACGCCTTTATCCAGACCGCCTAAAAAGAAGGATTCATCAATACGAATACCCCATTCACGCATAGTGTGAATAACCCGTTTATGCGAGGGGGCAGAGCGTGCAGTAACGAGCGCTGTACGAATTGGGTTATTCTCAACAGGAAAGGCTGATTGAATCTTGTGCAATGATTTTAAAAAACACTTAAATGGCCCGGCTTTAAGCTCTACATTGGCAGATTTTCGCTCATTTTCTTCAAAGGCATCAATGCCTTTTTCTTGGAATATTTTCTCTGCTTCATCGGAGAAAATTACCGCATCACCATCAAAGGCGATTCTAAGCTGGGTTTCGTGAGCACCTTGCGAACTTGTGCCAACAATGGAGGCAGCTGCAAATCCAGATTCTAACGCTTTTTGTACATCTTGGTAATTACTTGATAAGAATAAATCAGCTTCAAAGGCACCAACCAGATTATGTGTAGCCTCACCACGAGTAAAGGCTGCACGAGAAATATTAAGTCCGTAATGTTCAATTGAATTAAAAATTCGCAAACCTGTATCTGCGCTGTTTCTAGAAAGCAAGATAACATCAATTGGATTTTTCTTGGTGTTGAGTGTGAGTAGTTTTTTCACCAAAGAAAATCCGACACCAGGCGGTAAAATCACTTCTTCATTTTCTTCTTGATGTTTGGCATACGCCTCAACTCCTTGTTGTTTGAAGATTTGATGAGACTCATCTAAATCGAATAAGGCTCTAGATGAAATTGCTACTACAAGCTTGTCTTTTGCTTTTGGGTCTACAGAGTCTGCCATGATTTTCCTTGATATTTGTCCAAACAATAATCCAACCACTTCTCGAGAAAGAGGTTTAATTCCCATTGTATATTCATGTCGCTACATTGTGTTAGATATGGATGATCACTATTTAATACAGTTTCGTTGCAAACTGAAAGCACTTCCACTAGCTGAGCATCAAAATAAATTTTAAACTTAATATCTGGCTTGTGAATGTCGTTTTGCAAAATGTGAGTCAGCGTGAAAATTGCTGTATGAGCAAAACATTGATCAACAATTAGATGCAAATCTGGATGATTAGAATGGCGAATAACACTGCTATGAGCAGTTTGTTTAATAAGCGGAATAAGCTTGAATATTTTTTGATAATTTATTTCAAACAGTTGCGACACGTCGCTATACGTCTTTGCTTGTCGTGAATTGTACAAATTATGTAAATATTGAGCGTCTAAATCCATTGTGTTTTAAGGTTAATTGTTCCGTTTTGGTTGAGTTCATACTCATTAAAACCAATTCTTGTTTCCTGGTTAAATTGTAAGGCGGTCGATGGGCAAGAGATAATCCTTTTATCTAATTGAGAGAATTCACCGGCCTCATGTGCATGACCAAAAATAATCATACGTATTTTAGAGTGTTTGTCCAACACTTGAAACAAATCCAATGGGTTTTCCAGTGATAATTCATCATCCCAACTGCTGTTCATTGGCACAATCGGATGATGCAAAGTAATTATGATGTGTTCAGCACTGGAATTTAAACAGGCTTTATCCAGTTCAAAAAGTGCTGTGCTAACAACCAGGCCACTGGTTTTTCCAACTTGTACCGAGTTAATTTTAATAATTTCCCAATTGTCCAACTTAAAACTGTTGAATAAGTTTTCTTTAAAAACCTCTCCTAGATTTTGTGCATGATCATGATTACCCTCAATTACAAAAATCGGTTGCCTAATGGGGGATAGTATTGATTTTAAAATCTGATAAGAGCTTGTAGTGCCGTGATGCGTCAAATCACCATTAATCAGTAGTGCATCAAATTTACTACTTTGAAGGCGTTCAATAACAGATTGAAGGTTTTGTTGAGAATCAACCCCCATAGCGATGCGATGATCGTCAATATGACAATCACTAATTTGAATAAGTTTAGGCATGCTGAGTAAAGGTTACGCGAGCGCTAACCCCAGTTAAAAGCTCGTAGCCAATGGTATCGCTATAGGCGGCAATTGTCTCAACTCGAAGCTTGTCATTTCCCCATAAAATAGCGCGATCACCAACCTGAGCATTTATCTTGCCAACATCCACACAAATCAGATCCATCGATACACGGCCAGCTAAAGAGCATAAGGTATTATTAATGAGGACTGGTGTGCCATTTTTAGCATGTCGAGGATAGCCATCGCCATAACCGATACCAACAATGGCAATTGTTGTATCTTTATTAGCCTGCCAAGTGGCGCCGTAGCCAACGCTTTCTCCTGCTTTGACTGATTTTAAGCTGAGAATGGGTGCAGATAACTCCATAGCGGGCAGTAATTGTTGGTTAATGCTGGCAAATGGTGAGACGCCATACAGCATTATGCCCGGACGAACAAAATCAAAATGCGATTCACGCAAGGATAAAATTGCAGCGGAATTAGCCATGGACTGGGGAAACTCTTGCGTATTAAGCTGATTAAAGTATTTGAGTTGCTGAGTGTTTTTAATGTGTTCAGGCTCATCCGCACAAGCAAAATGACTCATGATGCATTCGATATGAATATTTGAGTTATTTTGCAGTTGGCTTAAGCTTTGCTGTAGCTGCACATTTGAAAGGCCCAAACGGTGCATGCCGGTATCAACCTTAATCCATACTTTAATAGGACTTTTGCAATTGTTAAGATGCTCAAGTTGGGTGATATCATGAACAACAATTTGGCAATTTAGCTGGATAGCTTCTTGTAAGTCGTTTTCACTAAAAACCCCGGATAAAAGCAAAATTGGCTTTTGGGTTAACTCGCGTAATTTTTGCACTTCACTGAGTTCGCTAACAGCGAGTATGTCAGCTGTAAATAAAGGCTTGGCTAATTCAAGATGATGCCCATAAGCATTGGCCTTGACCATACTGACAATTTTTGCCTGAGGGGCGTATTTGCGAACAATCGATAGATTATGCGCTAATGCTGATTGTGAGATGGCTGCGACAGCATGCATAGGCGCTTAAAAAGCTAAAAAGCCTCTTGATCGAAATTGGAGATGTTGTTATTGTAAGCGGCATCCATTTGTTCATCAGGCATGCCTTGAAATTGGTCTTCATTGGCCAAATCTTCAAAGCGCGCATATTCACCAATAAAGGCCAGTTTAAGTCTGCCTGTAGATCCATTTCTATGCTTGGCAATTTGCAAGTCTGCCTTACCAATTTCTTCAGGATTTGAGTAAGAGTCATCATGGTATTGTTGATCACGATAGATAAAAGCAATGATGTCTGCATCTTGCTCAATTGATCCAGATTCACGCAAGTCTGACATTTGTGGCATACGACCTTTGCCAGCTTTAGGGCGTGATTCTACGCCACGGTTAAGCTGAGATAGGGCGATAACAGGTACATTAATCTCTTTGGCAAGTGCCTTAAGAGATCGAGAAATTTCTGAAATTTCTTGAACGCGGTTGTCACTCTTGCCGTGAACCACCATGAGCTGTAAATAATCCACCATAATTAGTGATAAATCAGGATACTGACGCTTAAGGCGACGACACTTGGCTCGAATTTCTGTTGGGGTGATAGAAGGGGTTTCGTCAATTAAGACGGTTGATTTTTCTAGTGCCAAAACTGCATGATTAAAACTATTCCAATCGGTTTCAGTCATGGTGTCTTTTAAATTTTCACCCTTAATATGGCCAAACGAGGTAATCATGCGCATCACCAAAGATTCTGTCGGCATCTCTAGACTGAATACAGCAACAGGCTTTGGCTCTTTAGCTGTGATAGCCACATGCTCAACAATATTCATTGAAAAGGCAGTTTTACCCATCGAAGGTCGACCTGCAACAATAATCAAATCACCATTTTGCAGCCCGGAGGTAATCTTATCTAGCTCAGTAAAGCCAGTTTCTAAGCCTGTCACACCTTCAGTTTCTTGCATTTCATGCACACGATTCACCACATCTTTAATGATATCTTTGACATTGATAACATCTTGCTTGCCACGAGTAACCTGCTCTGCAATTTCAAAAATTTTCTTTTCAGAAAGATCAATCAGCTGCTGCACTTCCATTTCTTTAGGGTTGTAAGCCGTATCTGCAATTTCATGACTAGCGATAATCAGTTGACGATAAACACTAAGCTCACGCACATGTTTGGCATAGGCTTCAATATTTGAAATACTTGGGGTATTCTCCGCAATTTGTGCCAAATAAACAAAGCCGCCAATGGTTTCTTCATTGCCCGTTTTCTTAACATGCTCTTTGACCGTCAAAATATCAGCAGGCTGGTCATGATGCATGAGTGTGGAGATGGCCTCAAAAATAATTCGATGAGAAGCGTTATAAAAATCAGCTTCAGTAAGGATATCAGCCACCTGATCCCAAGCGTCGTTATGTAGCAGTAGGCCACCCAAAACAGATTGTTCTGAGTCTAGGGAATTAGGTGGAATTTTGAGGTTTTCAATGTTCATAGGTTTGTCTAAAAAATAAAAAACCCTCTTGCGAGGGTTCTTAATTTTAACTCAATTTTAAGTTAAATTTTTACTCTTCTTCTTGCGCTTCTACAACCACTTTAATGGCAACTGAAATTGAAGAGTGCAACGTAACGCTGACGTCGTATTCACCAGTATGGCGAATAGCTTCTGGCATATTAACATTGCGTTTTTCAACTTCAAAACCAGCAGTAGCTAGGCTTGCAGAAATATCAGCAGTTGTGATAGAGCCAAATAACTTGCCTTCATCACCAGCATTTGCAGCAATTGTGCAAACTGTACCAGCCATCTTAGCTTCAATTGTTTGTGCATCTTTAAGGCTTGCTGCTTCTTTAGCTTCTAAGCCAGCTTTAATAGTTTCAAACTCGGCTAAGTTTGCTTTTGTTGCTGGCTTAGCTTTGCCTTGAGGGATTAAAAAGTTACGAGCATAACCCGCCTTTACATTCGCAAGATCGCCTAAGGCGCCTACTTTTTGAATGGTTTCTAATAAAATTACTTGCATGATCAGAACTCCTATTTCTTGTGCTTATCAGTGTAAGGAATAAGGGCTAAAAATCTAGCTCTCTTAATGGCAGTAGTTAACTGACGCTGGAATTTAGCGCTAGTACCTGTCATTCTTGATGGTGTGATCTTGCCACTTTCATCAATATTCTTTAATAATGTGTCAACATCTTTATAGTCAATCTTAGTAACACCTGCCGCTGTAAAACGACAAAAAGAATTAACTTTAATTAGAGGTCTACGCTTTCTCTTTTGTTGCTTAGCCATAATATTCTCCTATTTTCTAACTGGTTTTTTATCTTCGTCTTTAGCAGTCATCATAATTGAAGGCTCAGTGATCGCTTTATCTTCAGAAAGGATTAAGTTTCTAAGGATTGCATCGTTAAAACGGAAGTTATAGTTAAGCTTATCAAGCGTATCTTGATCACATTCAATATTCATTGATAAGTAATGCGCTTTATAAATTTTGTTGATTGGGTAAGCTAGGTGCTTACGGCCCCAGTCTTCTTCTCTATGAATTTGTCCACCACCTGTTGTGATGATTTCTTTGTAGTTATCCATCATTGTGCTTACTTGAGCCGATTGGTCAGGGTGCACAATAAGTGTAATCTCATAATGTCTCATGAGTTGTCTCTCCTTATGGTTATTAATAATAGCTTGGAACACCATGTTCTCAAGCAAGGGAGTGGGTATTTTATACTAGTTGTGCTCTTTTCACAATAGTGTTTAGCGCTTTCTTATAAGTCTTCAATTATGCTTATCTATTGACTAAAAAATAATCTCATTTATTCAAGAAAAATTAGTCATTTGCAAAATTTCTAAATTTTTTATTGAATGTAACAACAATCTCATTCGCTCTATTGAATGTCTTTCTTAAAAGTCTTTAAACCCTTGTTTTTAGCTTTTTTAAGTAAATAAAGCTTGTTGAGCATCAAGAATTGTTTAAAAAATTATAAGATTAGACACAGTTTGCATTATTTTCATTTGAAAATCATTCATTCGTAAAATTTGCCAAATTTTAGATGTTTAATAATTGGTCAATCATCACTCTCAGCTTGCGAATGAGACTAAATATCACTCTAAAAATATTGTAATTGTGTAAGATGTTATTAATCAAAAAATTACAAAAATGGAATGTAAAGTGTTCTTAAACAACAGTCCTAGAGAAAAGCTATTAAAGCTTAACCTGGAGCAATAAACTATGAGTAAGGCTTTTTTAAAATGGTTTAAATATTCAGTGGCATTTGGCGCTGTGATTTTTGCTGTGTATGTGAATGAGCTTGATAATAGAGTTAAGGCGGAATTTTCTAAGCCGGAAAAACCTAATTTGTTGAGTTATGAGCAGCAGTCAAAAGTTGTTATTAATATGCTGCTGATCACCGAAGATCAATCATTTTTTAATCACCCTGGGGTAGATTTTAAGGAGATCGTTCGAGTATTAAGAGATTACATGTTTAATGATAAGCCACTTCGAGGTGCCAGCACAATCACTCAGCAATTAATCAAAAATTCATTATTAACTCGAGAGCGAACGGTTAATCGCAAGTTTAAAGAGGCTTTAATGGCGCTATTGTTGGAGCTGTCTTTTGATAAAGAATTTATTTTAAACCGCTACATAAATAATGTGTATCTGGGGCAAAAGGGTGCTCAGTCGGTGCGTGGATTTACAAATGCAGCGCAATTTTATTTTAATAAAAAAATTGCATTATTAAGTCTTGAGGAGGTAGCCACTTTGGTGGCTTTGGTCAAAGGGCCGAGTTATTATCATCCTCTAAAGCATTCTCAAAGATTAGCAAAGCGTAGGCAGTTGGTTTTGCGCTTATACAATAAATATGAAAAGATTGTAAAATAGCCCTATGAAAAATATTCTAGCAATTGATACTTGTACAGAAGTTTGCTCTGTTAGCCTTTATGCTAGCGGCAAGCAGACTTCACGATTTTTAAAAGATGTGGCCAAAAGCTCTGGTCTAATTTTGCCGTTATGTGATGAGGTGTTTGATGAAATGGGGCTTAGTGTTGCAGATTTGGATTTGATTGTTTACACCAAGGGTCCGGGTGCTTTTACCGGTGTACGCATGTGCGTGAGTGTGGTGCAGGGCATGTCTTTGGCTTATGATATTTCTACTTTGGGTTTTTCTACGCTTGAGGTAGTGGGCTACGGTGCTAGCAAAAAATATGGAAAAAACAACATCGCAATTGCGCTAGATGCACGGATGAATGAAGTTTATTGGGGGCTCTACAAGCAAGGTGTTTTTTCCCATGAAGCACTATGTAAGCCGAATGAAGTGCCACAGCTTGGCGATGAATATATTGGCGTGGGTACGGGTTGGGGTGCGTACAAAGAGGCATTGGCAGAGGCCAGCGGAATAACTCAGCATCTTTCTGATTTTTATCCAAAATCTGAAAACTTAATTGAGTTGGCGTTAACCCATGTTAACGAAAATGGGGTATTTGATGATAAATTACCATTACCAACTTATTTACGTAACAACGTGGCACAAAAATCCTTAAAATAATTCTCAAATTTTAATTATTAATTATTATGTGGAAATGGATTCAGGCGTTTGCCTCCCCTAAGAATTTCTATCAAATCAGCGCCAAGATGATCCCCTGGTTTTTGTATCCTTTTATTATCATCACTTTAGTGGGTTTGTATTGGGGTTTGGTAATTGCACCTGCTGATTATCAGCAAGGTGAAAGCTACCGCATTATGTATGTCCATGTGCCTTCTGCTTGGATGAGTATGTTTATTTATTTAGTGATGGCAATTTCTGGTGGAATTGGCCTTATTTGGCAAATTAAGCTAGCCAGTGTTGTTGCTAAAGTTTCCGCACCAATTGGTGCATCGTTTACTTTTTTAGCCTTAGTGACAGGCGCTGTATGGGGCAAGCCCATGTGGGGCACTTGGTGGGTTTGGGATGCACGACTTACTTCTGAACTTATTTTGTTGTTCTTATACTTGGCTTATATGTCACTTAATAATGCCTTTGATAATCCAAAAACTGCAGCAAAAGCCAGCTCAATCTTGGCCATTGTTGGATTGATTAACATTCCCATTATTCATTATTCGGTAACTTGGTGGAACACCTTGCACCAAGGCGCGTCTGTTAGCTCCATTGAAAAAATTTCCCAGCCTGCGATTCATGCTGATATGTTAATGCCGTTAGTATTAATGGGTATTGCTTTTAAGCTCCTATACGGTGCACTAATGTTGATGCGAGCGCGAGATGAGGTGCTTATTCAAGAGCAAAATTCTGGCTGGGTGAAAAAGATAATTATGGAGAATGACTAATGACACTGGCAGAATACTTTTCATTCTTACCTTATGGTAAGTATGCGTTTTATATTTGGTTTTCATATTTGGTTACTTTAATCGTGATTGGTGGTTTGTTCTTAAGAACAAAAACCATACATAACAGCACCATTAAGCAATTACGTATTAAATATTCAAGGAGTTAGCAAATATGACAAAAAGACAAAATAGAATGGTTTTGGTTGCCATGCTGGTTGCTGGTATTAGCTTGGCTGGGTATTTTGGCCTTAAAGCTTTTAATGAAAATTTACTTTATTTTTTCTCACCTACGGATGTGGTTGAAAATAAAGCGCCACAAGGTAAAAGCTTCCGTCTAGGTGGGTTGGTTGCCATGCAGAGTGTTAAGCGTGACGGCATTAAAGTTAGCTTTGATGTGACTGATCATAAAAATACATTCACCGTTAAATATGAAGGCATCTTGCCAGACTTATTTAGAGAAGGGCAAGGTATTATCACCACAGGATCTTTAGTAGACGGCACTTTTATAGCAACAGAAGTACTTGCCAAGCATGATGAAAACTACATGCCACCAGAAGTCGCCGATGCCTTGGAAAAGGCTAAGAAGTAAATATGGGTAAATTTCTGCCTTTGGTTGCTTTTATTGTTTTAGCTTGGTTTTTGTACGATGGACTAGGACGCGACACTAAAAAACTCCCTTCACCGCTTATTGGCAAACCGTTTCCTAATTTGGAGGTAGAGGATTTTAATACTTATAAACACTACACAACCCAATCTCAGTTAACAGGGAATGTAACCTTGGTGAATGTTTGGGCTTCGTGGTGTGTTACTTGCCGAGCTGAGCATCGAATGCTAATGGAGATTGCTAAAACAGACTCCGTGCAAATGCTTGGTATTAATTACAAAGATACGCGCAAAGAGGGGCAAGTGTTTTTAGATCGACTGGGCAACCCATATGAAAAAATTGTTTTTGATCAGACGGGAAAGCTTGGTTTGGAGCTAGGTGTCTATGCAACGCCTGAAACATTTATTGTTGATAGGCAGGGAATCATCCGTGATAAGCGCATTGGACAGCTTACGCCACAAATTTGGAAAGAGCGTTTTTTGCCGTTAATTCAACAACTTAAAATATCAGCAAAAACTAATACACAGGGCTAGTTATTTTTTTTTAAAAATACGTTGACAGTATGGGTATTTAATGGATAATTCATTCAAAGCATTTTTACAAAAGCTTAACAAATTTCAATCTTGAAATATAATTTACGAAACAGGAGAATAAGTAATGAATAAGTCAGATTTAGTAGCAGCAATTGCAGAGACTTCAGGTTTAACAAAAGCAGATGCGGCTCGCGCATTAGATGCAACAACTGGTGCAATCACTTCAGCATTATCAGCTGGTGATAGCGTAGCGATCACAGGTTTTGGTAGCTTCCTAGTTAGAGATCGTGCAGCACGCACAGGTCGTAACCCACAAACAGGTGCAGCGATTCAAATCAAAGCATCTAAAGTACCTGCATTTAAAGCAGGTAAATTACTTAAAGAATCAGTTAACTCTTAAGATTTTTTCAGTATAATATGCCCGGTGCTTAATCTTAAGTGTTGGGCATATGTTTTTTTGGGCGATTAGCTCAGTTGGTAGAGCGTCGCCCTTACAAGGCGAATGTCACAAGTTCAAGTCTTGTATCGCCCACCAAAAAAACATTTCGGTCCGGTAGCTCAGCTGGTTAGAGTGCCTGCCTGTCACGCAGGATGTCGAGGGTTCAAATCCCTTCCGGATCGCCATATTTATTGCGTTTTTCGCAAAACTAAAAGGTAGCCATTGGCTACCTTTTTTTTATTCTAAATTTTCAATAGTTAAGTCGCCTTATGTGCAAGGTTACAAGGCTCAAAATTGATATTTTTTTCTTAACAACACTACTTTTAAAAATAATATTTTTAAGATATCTAAAAACACCTTTTTATTTGGTAAACGTTTTCGTTTATAATCTTTGTTTTTATTATCTAATTTTGCCTTTTTTAACTTTTAAGGGTTAATTTATTAAACATTATGCTAAGTTCAATTAAAAACAAAACCAAGGGCTGGGTAGCCTATCTTATTGTTGGTTTAATCACCATTCCTTTTGCTCTATTTGGAATTAATGAGTACTTTACGGGCGCTTCTAATATTGTTGTCGCTTCTGTTGATGAACAAGAGATTTCAAAAGAAGAGTTTTTGACTGAGTTTAATCCGCAAAAAAGACGTCTACAGCAAAAACTAGCTGAAAAATATAACACGGATTTTGATACTGTTTTAAAACAATCGATCATCAACCAAATGATTGACAGACGCTTACTAGATCAGTTAGCTGAGCGCATGTCACACGCAACAAGCAATTCTGAGCTAAATGCTATCATTCAAACGAATGAGTTATTCCAGGATCAGGGGCGATTTTCATTGGAAAAATATAAAAACTTGCTAAGATTAAATGGCTATAGCGCAAGCCAGTACGAATCTATTAGAGCAAAAGAGCTAACTCAAAATCAAATCAAATACAACCTGCTTGATTCTGCATTTATGTTGCCTTCGCAACTTGAAAAGCTACAAAATCTAAACGACCAGCAAAGAGAATTTTCTTACATTAAATTAGCTGCCGATGATTACACAGCCAAAGTTAATGTTGATGAAAAAAGCGTTAAGGACTATTATCAAAATCAGAAAGAGTCGTTCTTTGCACCCGAGCAGGCAAAAATTGAATTTGTTGAGCTTTCTTTAGCTGAGGTGGCTAAGAGTATCGATGTAACGGATGATGAGCTATTTAATTTTTATGAAGATGATCAGGCTCGCTTTACAACCGAAGAGGAGCGTCAAGCACAGCATATACTGCTAGAAACAAAAGAGATGGCAGATGAGGTGCTAGCTCTGCTTGATGCAGGTGGCGATTTTTCAAAATTAGCAGCGCAATATTCACAAGACACTGGCTCAAAAGATACAGGTGGTGATTTAGGTGTGTTTGGTCGTGGTGTTATGGTTGATGCATTTGAAAAGAGCGCTTTCGCCCTGCAAGAGGGTCAAGTAAGTGGCGCGATTAAATCTGAGTTTGGCTACCATATTATTAAGCTTAATAAAATTCAAGCTGGATCTGTTAAACCTTTTGAGAGTGTTAAGTCTGAATTAACAAAGCTTTATACGCAAGCCCAGGCTCAAAAAAATCTTTATAATTTAACTGAACAATTGGCCAATTTGGCTTATGAGGCTAGTCTTGAAGAAGTGGCGAGTCAAATGGCATTAAAGGTGAGTGTCAGTGAATTTTTTGACAGGAAAGACACTAAGCTTGACGCAAAAATGCTCGCAGCAGCGTTTAGTGATGTCGTGCTAAATAAGGGTGATAATTCTGAAGTTTTAGAGCTTGATCAAGATCGTTTTGTTGTCCTTCGTCTTAAGCAAAAATTACCACAGCGTCAAAAAACATTCGAAGAAGTTAAAGGTGAGATCAATACTCATTTAACCCGTTTACTGGCAAAAACCTTTGTTGATAATATTGCCGCTCAAATCGTCAAATCTTCTGAATCTGGAGATGATAAATCTGTGAGTCAATTAATGGATAAAAATTCACTTAAATGGACTACGCTTGGCTGGGTTAAGCGTGACACTAAAAAGGCGGACATTTCAATTGTTAACAAGGCATTTTCTTTGTCAAAGCCAAAATCTGGGTCGGTATTTAGTGCGCAAAGTCTAGATAGAAGAAATTCTGTGGTTATTAATTTAACTGGTGTAAAGGTTTCTAATTCAAAAACTTCTCAGGATAATCTCGAAACTGTACTATTGGGCTTTGAATCTAATGAGGTTTTTGTAAATATTTTGCAAACACTACGTGCTCAAGCTGAAATCAAGGTGTTTAATTCAAATCTATAGCTTTTTCTTGACCCTATAGTGGTCTAGATAATTATTGAGTGTGTTATCCTTGTATTATTTTAACTAATACAAGGTGTTGCTATGTCGCTTAGATTTATACAAACCACTCTATTTAGTCTTGTTATTTTTTCTAGCTGTGCTTATTCGCTTGTCATTCCCTCGCCTCTGGTTAGTGCCGACTGGTTAAGTGAAAATCTTGACCAGGTTGTTGTTTTGGATGTGCGTAAAGATCTGGCTAGTTTTTCTGAGCAGGGCCATATTCCTAATGCTAATCTGGTTAACACTAAAAAAGTTAGAGTAACTCGTATTATTGATGGTGTCGAGCTCACTCGTATGCGCCCTGATCAAGCTAATTTCGAGCGTTTTATGTCTGCACATGGCGTGAGCAATGACACTATTGTAGTGGTTACTCACCAGGGTAGGACACCGGGTGATGTGGCAGGTGCGGCTCGATTGTATTGGCAAATGAAATATTATGGTTTTGAGCAAGTAGCCTTGTTAGATGGGGGTAACGCCGCTTGGACTGAAAGCATGGAAGAGCTCACTACTAACTCATCCGAAATCATTCCCGGACGATTAACCAATCTGAGCAGTACTAATGAAAAAATACTGGCCACTATTGAGCAGGTTAAGTTGGCCATCACTAGCCAAGCTGTTCAGTTGGTTGATACTCGGAGTTTGCGTTTTCACGTTGGCTTGGATAGTCGCAAGTATGTATATGATTTAGGTCATATTCCCACATCGAAAGTCTTTCCTTATAAGTTTTTACATCCTGGCAAGGGGGTAATGAGCTTCCCGAACAAACAACAAATTAAATCTCGATTTGAGGCGCTTAATATTGATCCAAATGCACAGATTATTTTGTATTGTAATAGTGCTTATGAGTGCTCGTCGGTTTGGTTTAGTTTGCACGAAATTTTTGGCAATCACCAGGTTCGGGTGTATGATGGTTCATTGCATCAATGGACAAAAGATGCTACCAATCCAATGACAATTAATCTAGCAAAATAAATCCACCTTTTCTTGATGTGGGTCAATCTTTTTATTGGCTTGACATATTAGACTATGCTTATAAAAAAATAAAGTGAGAAAACAGTGAAATCAAAAATATTATTAGTTGTTTTATTTCTGCCCTGGTTGAGCTTTGCAGGCGGACAAGAAATCTATTCTGAAAATTGTGAAAAGTGTCATGGCTTTTCTCAACAAGGATCTTTAGGTTTGCCATTGTATCGCTCAACGGTTGCGAATCATTCGGATAGCTACCTTAAAAAAACCATTGAGTATGGCCGCCCTGGAAGAATCATGCCAGGCTTTAAACTCTCCAACGCTCAAACGGTTAAGTTAATTCGTTTTTTACGTGCAGGCGTTAAGGCTCCACAATATAGTAAAGAGCCTATTGTTGGCGATGTTGAAGCGGGTAAGTACACTTATGAGCAATATTGCCAAAGGTGTCATGGCAAGCAATTACAAGGCGGTGAAGGAACGGGTAAGAACTTCTCATGGCAGAAAGATCGAGATGTTTCTCCTCCTGCATTGTCCAATCAAGGTTTTTTGCATGCAGCTGAAGATCAAATGATTAAGCACATTATTATGAAAGGCATTAAAGATACAGAAATGATGTCGTTTGAAAAGGAATTTAATTTCACCGATCAAATGGCGAATGATTTGGTGGCTTATATTCGCTCACATCAACAATCATCAGTCTTTAGTGATACACCCAAAGCTGTTGAGGATGAAGAGCCGCTAGTATTTGTTTATCAATCTCAACATGATCTTAACACTACGGTTGAAAAATTAAGAGATTCTGCCGCTGCTTATAATTTTAGAGTGTATCCAACCAGAACTTTATTTGAAGGTCTGGGAGATGCTACAGAAGATAATAAAAAGCAAATGGTTGTTAGGTTTTGTAATTTTAAAAATATGCAAAAATTCCTAAAACTCGATCCAAGGCTCGGCGTTATGCTGCCTTGTAGAGCGACAGTGGTTGAAAACAATCAGGGGGAAGTGCATATATATTTAGAAAATTACGTGCATGCAATTAAACGTTTTAACAATGAACAAATTTCAATTGATGCCAAAGACTTGATTGATAGTATGAAAGAAATGGTTGAGGAGGCGGTATGGTAGTTAGAGTTTTTGCTTTATGTGTACTAATGTTTGCATCAGTTGCTTCAGCTGGGCACAATGAATTATTGATTGAGCGTGTTAACGCTAAGTTTTCCTATACTTGGCTTGCACTGGATAAAACCATCAAGGCCAATGGCTATAAAGCTGCATATCTTCAGCGTTGTGACTTCGCCTTAAATGAGCGCCATTACAAATCAGATAAATATCGTATTTTATTTTTTGGACAATATGATGAGATGAAGCGGATGAGTGCAAAATACCCTAAATTGTCACCGTTTTTCCCATTAAAAATAACAGTTATGGAAGAGGGTGAGCATACCTTGATCATTGCTGCACCGCCAATAACCTTGCTGCCATTGGTTAAGACTGACGAGGATAGAATGCTGATCTTCCGTTGGAATGAAGATATGAAAAATATCTTAAAACAGGTTAAAAACCAGTACAAATAAACATAAAAAAAGCCTTGAAAATTCAAGGCTTTTTTGTTTCTTTTAGGAAAAAATCTGGTGATTATTCCGGGCCTTTGTCGTAAAAGCTGTAACCTGAGTCAATATAAGTAACTTCACCGGTAATACCAGAAGCTAAGTCAGAGCATAAAAATGCTGCCGCATTGCCAACTTCTTCTGTAGTGACGGTACGTTTGAGTGCTGAGGAGTCTGCAGCATAATCTAGTAATTTACCAAAATCTTTAATGCCTGAAGCAGCCAAGGTTTTGATTGGTCCAGCAGAAACTGCATTAACACGAATGCCACGCTCAGGACCCATAGCAGCAGCCATATAACGAACATTTGCCTCAAGTGATGCCTTAGCAACACCCATTACGTTGTAATTTGGAATAGCGCGGATTGCACCTAGGTAGCTAACTGTTAGTAGGGCACCATTGTCATTAAGCATCGGTGAGGCGTATTTAGCTAGAGCAGTAAAGCTGTATGAGCTAATATCATGCGCGGCGCTAAAGTTTTCACGTGTGGTTACTTCAACATAGTTGCCACTGAGGGCTTCACGTGGTGCAAAGGCAACCGAATGAACAACAATATCAAAATTGTCCCAATGCTGTTTAAGTTCAGTAAAGGTTTTTTCAATGCCTTCATCGGTTGCCACGTCACATTCAATCACAATATTAGAGTTACAGATTTCAGCGCACTTATCAACGCGTTTTTTTAATTTTTCATTCTGATAGGTAAGTGCAATCTCACACCCTTGTTTTGCCATTGCTTCGGCGATACCCCATGCAATTGAGCGATTAGAGGCAACGCCTACAACCAATGCTTTCTTTCCAGTCATAAAACCCATAGAAACTCCAATATGTCATTAATAAAAAACAAATTATAACCTACACAGCACCTATAATATCAACCTGTTAATGTAATTCTTGGTTTGTAAATGCTAGATATTTTTCTAACCCCAATTCGCGCTTTTAGAATGCGTTATATCCCGCTTTTATTAATATACTTCTCGTATGGTAGTGGTATAGCATTTACAGCGATTGCTGTAAATTTTTGGGTAAAAGATACGCTGGATATGACAGCATCAGATTTAGCCGAGCTAGGTATTTGGCTAGGTGTGCCGTGGACAGTTAAAATGATTTTTGGATCATTGGTTGATAGTGTCAATATCTTTGGATCTAATCGAAAATCCTATGTTTATATTGGTGCAGTGCTGATTACGATTAGCTCGTTGATGATGATCGCCGTGGTGGGTGATTATGCAATTGTTGAGGGTTATTCCAAGAAAGGTGTTTATATTTTTGCTAGTGTAATAGCAGTTGTTGGCTTTGTAATGCAAGACGTGGTGGCTGACACCATGACCACTGAGGTGATTGATAAAAATCAATCACAAGAAGAAATCAATCAAGAATTGGCCACCATTCAAGTGTTGGCGCGTCTTTCTTTGGGTTTTGCTATTTTCATCACCGGCTGGATTGGTGGTGAGTTGGCTGATATATTTAAGGATAATCGTGAAGTTGTTTTTCAAATTGCTTTGTTTGTACCTTTATTATCTATTCTAGGGGTTACGCTGGTCAAGCTTAATCCTGTATCAGTCTCTCCTGTTAATAAACATATTTTATTTGGTGGTTTGTTGTTTGCCGTATTTGTGGTGAGCATGGGTTATAACGACGTGCCTTATTCTCAAGAGATTGTCTTTGTAATTTCATTGTCAGTGGTGCTGTATTTCCTTTCAGAGTTGATTAATGATTTAGATGCAAATACTATTCGTCATATAAAAATGGCAATGATTATCATTTTTGTTTATCGAGCAATGCCATCGGTTGGCGCTGGTTTAAGCTGGTGGCAGATTGATATTTTAGGTTTTGATGAGTCTTTCTTTGCCAAATTATCCGCCATTGGCGGCGGTATTGCGCTAGCCGGTATGTGGTTCTCAGCCAAATTTATCATCAAGCGTGATATTGCCGAAGTGCTAATCTTCTTAACCATTATTGGCACGCTGTTGTCGATGCCAATTGTGGCGATGTATTATGACATTCACACCATGCTTGGCTTTGATGCGCGCACAGTGGCCCTAGTGGATACTGCAATGGCTTCCCCATTTGATTATATCGCTCAGGTGCTAATGCTAACGCTAGTGGCAATTTACGCCCCAGAAGGCAAGAAGGGCACTTGGTTTGCGCTCATGGCCAGCTTGATGAACATTGCACTTTCAGCAGGTGGCTTATTCACCAAATACTTAAACCAAGTGTTTGTGGTAAGTCGTGAAGTGGTCATAGAGGGCGTGGTAACCACCGCGCAAAACTACACCGAGTTAGGTAGTTTGCTTTGGGTGGTGATTGTTATTGGTTTTGTAGTGCCTATTGTTACTATTATTAAATACAACCCTAATAAAGCATGACTCACGCTAAATGGTATTTTTTGGTTTTATTATTGATTATTGTTGATCAATTAAGCAAGCTACTTGTCTATGGCTATTTAAAGCCGAATGAATCACTAGAAGTCACTTCTTTTTTAAGTTTTTCTCATGTGCATAACTATGGCGCTGCATTTAGTTTTTTGGCTAATGAAGATGGTTGGCAGCAGTATTTCCTAGTCATGGTGTCATCTATTGCTAGTTTGGCTATTGCTATTTGGATGGCAAAAACAACCAAACAACAAGTGTTTAAACTTCTGGCGTTAAGCTTAATATTATCTGGCGCAGTGGGTAATTTGATTGATCGGGCAGCTCTTGGTTTTGTTATCGATTTTATCGATTTTCATTATCAGACGTTTTATTTCCCAGTATTTAATGTGGCTGATATGGCGATAAGTGCGGGTGTTGTTTTGTTGATTTTGACTGATTTAAAAAATAACAAAAGGTCGAATAATGAGTGATTGCTTGGTAATTGGTGGTGGTGTCATTGGTATGATGACAGCGCGTTCGCTCGCACTTGCTGGCGCCAAAGTCACTTTGCTTGACCAACAGCAATGTGCACAAGAATCCTCTTGGGCTGGTGGCGGTATTATTTCACCGCTCTATCCCTGGAAATATGACGATTTAACCAATGAATTAAGCATTGCCTCTCAAGTAGTTTATGAACAGCTTTGCGACCAAATCCTTGAAGATACAGGGCTTGATCCTGAATATTTAAAATCAGGGTTGTTGATGATGGATGAGTTTAATACGCCTGAAGCAAAAATCTGGATGCAAAAATACCGTCTAGATTATCAACCTCATGCTCGAGGTGCTTTGTTTGCTGATATTGCCCAAGTGCGCAACCCAAGGTTATTAAAAGCACTTAAAGCAGATATTATCAATAAAGGCGTTACTATTATTGAGCAAACGAGGGTTGAAGGATTATTAAGCTCGAATGGTTATGCAACTGGGGTTAAAACCAATCAACAAGACTATTTATCTGATTATATTGTGGTTTGCTCAGGCGCTTGGAGTTCAGAGTGGCTCTCGCTTAAGGAGAGGGTGTTTCCAATGAAAGGACAAATGATTGTGCTTAAGTCTGATCCATCAGTGGTTACAAATATTGTACTTGACCAGGGTCGATATATTATTCCAAGAAAAGATGGGCGTATACTTGTTGGATCAACCATGCAAAATGTTGGCTTTGATCGATCTACTGATGAACAAACCCGCCAAGATTTGCATGATTTCGCCTCTCAGAGATTTGAAGTGTTGGCAAAATCTAAGGTGGAGTGCCATTGGTCAGGATTCCGCCCAGCGAGCAAGTCTTCCAAAGTAATGCTGGGAAGGTATGATCAATTTAACAATGTTTATCTAAATACTGGCCATTTTCGTAATGGCTTAAATATGGCACCAGAAAGTGCCAAAAGAATTACTCAACTAATTACTCATGAAATTTAGCTTTATATTTTTTATATTAATAATCACTACAAATGCTGCAAATGCACAGTTGTTTAAAGTGTCTGATCAGGGCAATATATTAAATCAAAAAAATCTTGATCATCGCTGTGTGTTGGATGACCGATCAAAATTAGTTTGGGAAGTTAAGTTAAAAGAAAAAGGCTTGCAAAACACCAATAATACTTACACCTGGTTTGATGGAAAAACTGGCACCAAAAATGGCGATTATTCGCACAATTGCCACTGGGCAGAAACTTGTAATACTCAATCCTATATCAAGCAGATTAATAAAATTAATCTTTGCAAGCAAACACAATGGCGCCTACCCACCGAGGCTGAGCTTAGAACGATATTGGTGTATGGCGATGAAGATCTGCTCATTAATCAAGCCTATTTTCCAAATACTCAGCTTAAATCCTATTGGAGCTCAAATCAAGTGAATACTCAAATCGCTGTTGATGTGCCATTTTTTTATGGTGGCTCAAAGAGTTCAGATAAATCATTTGATGCTTATATTCGTCTAGTGACAGATGCTAACTAGAGAATTTGACCAAGTCTTGCTGGAGTCATATTCAGAAGATATCCCCATTTTTTTAAAAAAAATTTATGCGGCACGCAGCGTTAGTGAGGCGCAATTATCGTTAGGTTTATCAAATTTACTCACCCCTAATTTTGACCAATTAGATCAAGCCTTATCAATACTTGAAAAAGCCTTGCTAGAGCAAAAAAATATTTTAATCATTGGTGACTTTGACTGCGACGGCGCAACTGCGTCGGTGGTGGCGGTTAAATCCCTGCGGTTGATGGGTGCTAAATATGTTGATTTTTTGGTACCCAATCGCTTTGAGCATGGCTACGGACTATCGCCTGAAATTGTCAGGTTAGCGATTAAAGAAAAGCAGCCCGATCTCATTATTACAGTTGACAATGGGATATCAAGCTTCGATGGCGCCAAGCTAGCCAAAGAAAACAATATTCAGGTTATCATCACTGATCATCATCTACCTAGTGAAAACCTGCCTGAGGCAGACGCTATTATTAATCCCAACCTTAAAGGTTGTGAATTTTTAAGTAAAAATCTGGCTGGCGTTGGTGTGTGTTTTTATCTATTTTCAGCGCTAAAAACTCATCTTAATAAAATTCAATATTTTTCCAAGTATAGCATTCCGTTGCCAGATCTGCGCAGGGTGCTAGATTTAGTTGCACTGGGCACAGTGGCTGACGTTGTTAAGCTTGATCAAAACAATCGAATTTTAATTGATCAAGGCATTAAGAGAATTCAGGCAAAACAATGCACTCCTGGAATCTTAGCACTACTGGAAATCGCCAACAGGCAAGCGCAAACTTTACAAGCTAGCGATTTAGGCTTTGCCGTGGGCCCGCGTCTTAATGCGGCGGGGCGTTTGAGCGATATTTCTCGCGGTATTAAATGCTTATTAACGGATGATATGAATGATGCTAGGCGTTACGCTCAGGAGCTTGAAACATTCAACCAAAAACGCAAAGAAGAACAAACTCGCATTCAAGATGAAGCGCAAGCGATTGTTGACACTCAAGAAGTGGGTGAAGGCAAATTTGCCCTAAGTTTGTTTGATCCAAGCTGGCATGAAGGCATTGTTGGTATTGTAGCAGGCAAACTTAAAGAAGATTACCATTGCCCAGTGGCCGTGTTTGCAAAATCTGGCAATTTTCTCAAAGGCTCTATCCGTTCCATTCCTAGTGTGCATATTAAAGATTTACTGGATTTGGTTGATCGAAACAATCCTGGTTTAATTCTAAAATTTGGCGGTCATGCGATGGCAGCAGGGCTAAGCATTAAATTAGAAGAGTTTTACGCTTTCAAAAGAGCTTTTCACGATGCCATTAAAACGCACTTAAATAGTAAAATCCCAACAGTAGAATTATTAACCGATGGCGAGCTAGAGTCGTTTGACATTTCACTAAAAAATGCAGAAATTCTCAAACAAGCAGGACCTTGGGGGCAAGGGTTTGAGGAGCCTATCTTTTTTGGTGAGTTCGATGTAGTCGATCAAAAAGTCGTTGGCGAAAAACACTTGAAGTGTCGACTTAAGCTTAAGGGTGATGCTCAAGTGCATGACGCCATTGCTTTTTTTCAAGCACCGCTTGAATCAACCCGTGTCAAAGCGGCTTACAAGCTATCGATCAACATTTGGCGAGGCAATACATCCTTACAGCTCATGGTTGAGCAAATTAATCCTGCCTAATCAGACTTAAAATTTCCGAAATTACGTAAATCGCACTTTTGGTGTATTTTTTTTACTTAAAAAATCCAAATAATTCATATTTGATGTCTTAAATAACCATAAAAACACTTAATTTAAAGGTTTTTGATTGGTTTTTTCTTGAGCAGGCGTTCAAGTATTAGTAATCAAGAAAAATTTAGCAAATTTTGTTAATCACAGCATTCAGCCAATTTATAGATGTATTTGAGATTTAAAAACTGCCAAAATGATTGTAACAGGTGTATTAAATAACAACTTAAATGTTGATGATAGCAAGGTAAAATAGACGCTTTTATTTTTTGATATTTTTATCATGCCAATTATCACTCTTCCTGATGGAACTGAAAAATCTTTTGACCAAGCGTTAACTGTCTTTGAAGTGGCCAAGTCGATTGGCTCTGGGCTGGCAAAAGCCACCCTTGCAGGCAAGGTAGATGGCGAGATGGTAGATGCCTCTTACTTGATTGAGTCAGATGCGAGCGTTTCAATTATCACTGCAAAAGATGAAGAAGGCTTGGAAGTGATTCGTCATTCTACGGCACACCTTTTGGCACAAGCCACACAAATGCTTTATCCTGAGGCGCAAGTAACCATTGGCCCTGTTATTGATAATGGTTTCTTTTATGATTTTGCTTATAAAGATGGTTTTTCAGAAGGCGATCTAGCCAAGATTGAAAAAAACATGAAAAAATTGGTAAAGCAGAGTCTTAAGATTGAACGCTCTGAGATGAGTCGTGATGAAGCGGTTGAATTCTTTAAAGCTAAGGGCGAGCATTACAAGGCTGAGATTATTGAATCTATTCCTGCAGATCAAACACTGTCGCTTTATAAGCAAGGTGATTTTATTGATTTGTGTCGCGGTCCGCACGTGCCATCAACCTCAAGACTTAAAGCTTTCAAACTGATGAAGCTTGCCGGTGCCTATTGGCGTGGTGATAGTAACAATGAAATGTTGCAACGTGTTTACGGTACAGCGTGGGCAACTAAAGAAGATTTAGAGGCGCATCTTCACCGCTTAGAAGAAGCAGAAAAACGCGACCATCGAAAAATTGGAAAAACTCAAGATCTGTTTCATATGCAAGAAGAAGCGCCTGGCATGGTGTTTTGGCATGAGAAAGGCTGGACGTTGTATCAGATTGTTGAGCAATATATGCGTGTTGTATTTAGAGATAACGACTATAAAGAAGTGCACACGCCACAGCTAATTGACAGAACACTTTGGGAAAAGTCTGGCCACTGGGATAAGTTTGGTGATGCGATGTTTACTACGAATAGTGAAAATCGTGATTATGCGGTGAAGCCAATGAATTGCCCGGCACATATTCAGATTTATAACCAAGGTCTTAAGTCGTATAGAGATTTGCCATTGCGTCTTGCTGAGTTTGGCTCTTGTCATCGTAATGAGCCGTCTGGCACGCTTCACGGCATTATGCGTGTGCGTAATTTTGTGCAAGATGACGGGCATATTTTTTGTCGTGCTGATCAGATTCAATCAGAAGTATCAAACTTTATTGATTTAACTTTTGATGTTTACAAACATTTTGGTTTTGATAATGTTGATATTAAACTTTCAACTCGCCCTGAAAAGCGCGTGGGTTCGGATGAAGTTTGGGATCGAGCAGAAGCGGCACTTGCTGAAGCATTGGACGCTAAAGGTATTAAGTGGGATCTTCAAGAGGGAGAAGGTGCATTCTACGGCCCTAAAATTGAATTTGTACTTAAAGATTGCTTAGATCGTGAATGGCAGTGTGGCACTTTGCAGGTTGATTTCTCAATGCCAGAGCGCTTGGATGCGAATTATATTGCTCAAGATAATTCCAAACAAACACCCGTTATGTTGCACCGTGCAATTGTGGGTTCGCTAGAGCGATTTGTGGGAATTTTGATCGAACATTACGAAGGTGCATTTCCATCTTGGTTGGCACCAATTCAGGCAGTTGTTTTAAATATTTCCGAAAAACAGCTTGATTTTGTTAAAGAAGTTAACAAAAAGTTAAAAAAACAAGGGCTTAGGGTGATTTCAGACTTGCGTAATGAGAAGATAGGCTTTAAAATACGCGAGCATTCCATGCAACGTTATCCGTATATTTTAGTGGCGGGTAAACGTGAAATGGAAAATAACGAAATTTCAGTACGCAAACGTGGTGGTGAGGACTTAGGTTCTATGTCAATTGAAGCGTTTGTAGAACTGGTACAAAAAGAAACAATAGAGGGATAATTATTAAAAAACCAAGTAATAAGAACAAAACTCGAGTTAACGATTATATTAGAGTTTCAGAAGTTCGATTAATTGACGAAAAAGGCGGACAAGTTGGTATTGTTGATACTAACGAGGCAAAGCAAAAAGCTAAAGAAGCAAACTTAGATTTAGTTGAGGTTTCTCCAAATGCGGAGCCGCCAGTTTGTAAGATCATGGATTTTGGTAAGTATCTTTATGAATTAAAGCAGCAAAAGAAAGAAGCTAAAAAGAAACAAAAGAAAACCCAAGTTAAAACCATTAAATATCGCCCAGGTACTGAAGAGGGTGACTACCAAATTAAATTTAGAAATTTGGTTAAATTTTTAGATAATGGTGATAAGGTTAAAGTAAGTATTTGGTTCCGTGGTCGTGAAATGCAACACAGAGAACTGGGCATGGAAATGCTCGACAGAATTGAGAAAGATACAGAAGAATTTGCCAATGTAGAACAAAAGGCAAAGATGGAGGGTCGCCAGCTAGGCATGATGCTGGCTCCCAAATCTAAGAAGAAGTAATGATGCGCTAAGTTATGCTGTTATTCAGCCTTGTTGTGCCTAGATGTACAACAAGTAATTGAATGACTTGTCTAGCTTAGTACCTTGTTACTCTTCAGTTTTATAATAAGTTATTCATATGAATAACAAATATGTCCAAAGGACAAGGAGTAAATTATGCCAAAGTTAAAAACCAATAGAGGTGCTGCAAAGCGCTTCAAGAAAACCGCAAAGGGCGGTTACAAGTGTAAACACTCTCACTTGCGTCATATCCTGACTAAAAAGAGTACTTCAAGAAAACGTGGTTTACGTGCGCCTGATACAGTAGAGAAGGTAGATGTACCAATGGTTCGTAGAATGTTACCGTATAGTTAAGGAGAATAAAAAATGGCAAGAGTATCAAGAGGTGTGCAAGCGCACGCAAGACATAAGAAAATTTTAAAGAAGGCTAAAGGCTATTACGGTGCACGTTCTAAAGTGTATCGTGTTGCTAAGCAAGCGGTAATTAAAGCGGGTCAATATGCATACCGTGACCGTCGTCAAAAGCGTCGTCAGTTCCGTCGTCTTTGGATTGTGCGTATTAACGCGGAAGCTCGTAATTGTGGTTTAAGCTATTCAAGATTAATTGATGGCTTAAATAAAGCAGGCATTGAGATTGATCGTAAAGTTTTATCAGATATTGCAATTTTTGATAAAGCTGCATTCGCCAAGATTGCGGATCAAGCAAAAGAGGCTATAGCTAAAGCAGCTAAATAGCCCAAATAAAAGCCATGATTTATCATGGCTTTTTTCATACCAAATTACAAGCAACATCTTTAAAAATTCATGATAGATTTTAGTAGTAAAATTTGTAACTCTTCATGGATTCTTAAAGGTGTTTTAAATTAAATGATTAAACCAATTCTTGAAAAAGCAAATTCAGCCATTGCTGATGCGCAAGACTTAAAAGCACTTGATGAAATTCGAGTTACATTTTTGGGTAAAAAAGGTGAACTAACAGCACTTCTAAAAGGCCTGGGTAAACTCTCAAAAGAAGAGCGACCTAAAATGGGTGAAGCCATTAACCAGGCTAAAGTAGAGGTACAGACGTGGCTTACAGATAGAAAAAATCATTTAGAAACAATCGAATTAGAAAAGCGTCTTTTGGAAGAGCAGGTAGATGTTTCTCTTCCAGGTCGCAATGCGCAAATGGGTGGCTTGCATCCGGTCACTATTACCTTAAAGCGCATTCAGTCACTCTTTGCTAAAAACGGCTTTGAAGTGGCAACTGGCCCTGAAATTGAAGACGATTTTCATAACTTCACCGCACTTAATATTCCTGAGCATCATCCGGCTCGTGCCATGCACGATACCTTTTATTTTGATGGTAGTACAGTACTTAGAACACACACTTCTCCGGTGCAAATTCGCACCCTTGAAAAGCAAAAGCCACCGGTTCGAATTATTGCACCTGGTCGTGTATATCGCTGTGATTCAGATATTACACACACGCCAATGTTTCATCAAGTAGAAGGTTTGATTGTTGATAGAAACGCAAATTTTGCGCAGCTTAAGGGGTTGTTAATTGACTTCTTGCGCGCTTATTTTGAAAAAGAAGATCTTCAGGTGCGTTTTCGTCCATCATATTTTCCATTTACTGAGCCTTCAGCTGAAGCAGATATTGAGTGTGTTATCTGTGGTGGCGAAGGTTGTCGTGTGTGCAAAAAAACAGGCTGGCTAGAAGTATTGGGTTGTGGTGTTGTGCATCCAAATGTTTTGAATTCAGTCAATGTAGATGCTGAAGAGTTCACCGGCCTAGCTTTTGGTATGGGCGTGGAGCGTTTAGCAATGTTGCGCTATGGTGTTAACGATTTACGTCTTTTCTTTGAAAACGATATTCGTTTTCTAAAACAATTTAACTAAGCATATGAATATTTCAACATCGTGGTTGCGTGAGTGGATTTCTCCTGTTGTTACTGACAAGGTACTAGCTGAACAATTAACAATGGCTGGTCTGGAGGTTGATGGTATTGATACTGTTGCACCAGCTTTTAGTAAGGTGGTTGTGGGTCATGTAGTGAGTTGTGAAAAACATCCAGATGCAGACAAGCTTAATTTATGCCAGGTTGATGTAGGCGAAGCTGAGAATGTGCAAATTATTTGTGGTGCTAAAAATGTGCGCACGGGCCTTAAAGTAATGGCCGCCCTAGTGGGAGCCAAACTACCGGGTGATTTTAAAATTAAAAAAGCCAAATTGCGTGGTGTTGAGTCGTTCGGCATGATTTGTTCTGATTCAGAATTAGGCTTGAGTGATTCATCAGATGGTATTGCTGAGCTTGATAATGAAGCGCCAATTGGTCAAAATATTAGAGAATATCTCGATCTTGATGATAATATTATTGAATTGGATATTACACCTAATCGTGGCGATTGTTTCTCAGTTTTGGGTGTGGCGCGCGAGGTTAGTGCAAACTACAATATGGCATTTGTGATGCCTGAGATAGAGGTTAAGACAAAGGGCGCCTCAAGTGTTTCTACTCGTGTTAGCAATACAAAGGCTTGCCCTAAATATTTAACCCGATCTATTAAGGGTATTGATAATACAGTTCAAACACCTAAATGGATGGCAGACAAACTAACTCGTTCGGGTCAAGCGATTCACTCACCTGTTGTTGATATTACTAACTACGTACTCATGGAGCTAGGCCAGCCAATGCATGCATTTGACTTGTCTAGAATTAATGGATCGATTGAGGTTAGAAACGCACATGCTGGTGAAACACTTGAACTATTAAATGATTCAACGGTTGAGTTAAAACCAGACACATTGGTAATTGCCGATGAGAGTTCTGTATTGGCTATTGCAGGTGTAATGGGTGGAGAAGCGAGTTCTACGCAAACAACCACTACAGATATTTTATTAGAAAGCGCATTTTTTGAGCCGGTGTCGCTTGCTGGAAAGGCTAGAAATTATGGTTTGCATACCGAGTCATCACTACGTTTTGAGCGTGGCGTTGACTTTAACATTACTGAGCTAGCACTTGATCGTGCGGCGCAATTGGTTGTTGAGATTTGCACCCCTCAAGGGGGTATTGAAAAGAATTGTGGTGAAGTGAGTGATATTACTTCTAGTATTGACGAATCAGCATTACCTGTATTGTCACCCATTACTATTACCAAAGCCAAAATCCAGCAGGTTTTGGGCTTTGAGTTAGAAAGCGGCTGGATTGAAGAAAAATTTATCAACCTTGATTTTGAAATAAGCGATAAAACCACTGATTCTTGGACAATTATTCCGCCAAGCTTTAGATTTGATATTCGTATTCCTGCAGACTTAATTGAAGAGTTGGCCAGACTATATGGCTATGACAAACTCCCAGTGCAAAAGCTATCATTAGATGCTAATATCAATGTCATCAAAGAAGCGCAAGTTGATAAGTATGATGTTATGCAAGCTTTAGTGAGTCGAGGTTATCAAGAGGTAATTACCTATAGTTTTATCTCTGAAAAGCACCAACAATTAATTGATCCATCAGCTAAAAAAATTAGCCTTTCAAATCCAATTTCTGCAGACATGTCAACCATGCGTTCTTCGCTTTGGGCTGGGTTGTTACAAACGGTTGAATCTAATCAAAGACGTGGCCATACGGATGCCAAATTCTTCGAAATTGGCCTATGTTTTGATGGTGTAAAGGCAGATGAGCAGTCTAACAAATTAGCCGGCATTGTATCTGGAAATCGTTTTAATGCACAGTGGTCAGGTGAGACTCAAGCGCTTGATTTCTTTGATGCTAAAGCCGATCTTGAGTCAATTCTAAGCTTCACTTTGGCAACATTTGATTTTGAAGCGGCTGAGCATCCAGCCTTGCAAAAAGGCCAGAGCGCTAAAATTAGCCTAGATGGTAAACATGTAGGCTGGATTGGTGCTTTATCGCCAGTAGTACAAAAAGAATTGTCATTGCCTAAATGTTATTTGTATGAGCTAGATTTAGCAGTAGCCTTGTCTGGAAAAATTGCTAAATATCAGCCTTTCTCTTCATACCAACAAGCACAGCGAGATATTGCTTTAGTGGTAGATCAAACAACTTCGGTTGCTCATTTAACAAATGCAATTAATAAGCTAGCTCAAGAGCATTTTGTTGGTGTTAGCTTGTTTGATGTTTATGAAGGCGAGCATGTTGAGCCTGGCAAGAAGAGTGTTGCACTTAATTTAGTCTATCAGTCATTAGAAGGAACGCTAGCGGATGATGAGGTAAATGCAAAAGTAGATGAAGTATTGGCTGTAATGAAAGATCAATTTTCAGCCACACTTCGATAATGTCGCTTAGTAAAAAAGACATTGCTGATGAGCTGGTGCGTGAAGTAGGTATGTCGCACGCACAAGCTTTGCAATTAACCAATGATTTTTTTAATCAGATTCAAGCCACACTTGCCTCAGGCGAAGAAGTTAAGTTATCTAGTTTTGGTAATTTTATGACTAGAGAAAAAGCAGCTCGCCCTGGTAGAAATCCTAAAACAGGTGAATCGGTAGAAATATCAGCTCGTAAAGTGGTGAGCTTTAAAGCAGGACCCAAGCTCAAAAAACTTACCCAAGCGGGTTAGTTAATCACTAATAGCGTTCATAAAACCCTTTAAAACCGGCATAACCTTGTCAACAATCTGCTGATTTTTTTCAGAATTATTAACATGTCCTTCAATAATCTTTTGCGTATCTAGCAAGGTTGTTTGGTAGTCTTCATCAAGTTCAAAATTGATAAAATAAAAGCCTTTGGCTTTGTCTCTCACCGATCTAACGGATAAAAAATCAGTTTCCCAAGCAAGCTCAGCTGTATATACCGCATTAGATTCTGTCGTGTCTTTTTGCAACAGAATGAGAGTATTGCCAAAATGAAAAATAAAGTGATTAGCACCGCAACTTGAAGCTGGGCTAGTGGTTAGCTCACCACTTTCTAGTGCATCAGCAATTTGCTTTAGTTGAGTATTATTGAGCTGAATATATTTAGCATCTAAATAGGCATCAATATTGGTATCTGGATGGTTATTTTTAATATATTCAACTAACTTATTTAGCATGTGGACTCTGTTTGTAAATTAAAGAGCCGTATTATACCTAATTACGATTTTATCGCTAGACTGCTGTTTAGCGCTGATCTAATGAGTCGGCGTATTTAATGGCATAGACATCAAAGATGCTAATGGCCATTGCAGCAATAATAGGCCCAATAAACAAACCTAAAATACCAAATTGAATGATACCGGCCAGTGTTGATAATACCGTGATTAGTGTGTGATCAAGAGCGCTAGATTGATGAGCGGTTTTAGTGAATTTTTGAATGATTAATGGTCTGATGAAGTTATCAATAATAGTGCCAATGAATAGCGCGCCAAATAAAACAATGATTAATGCGTCTGTTGTTTGTCCTTGAGTATAAAGATAAATGCTCAGTGGTAGCCAGATAATCAAACCACCCAAGACTGGAATAAAGCTAGCAAGCGCCATGGCGATACCAAAATATAAGACTGGTAAGCCCACTATCATTACAGCAATAGAGAAAACCACACCTTGTAAAATGGCGATACTAAAGACACTGCCTACAAGTGTAATAGAAAGACTTGAAAATTGTTTCAGTAAAATATCATCCAAGTAATTTTCCAAAGGGGAAAGATTTTTAAGACGTTTAATAATGCTCTTGCCATCAATATAAAAATAGTAAAGTGCAAAAACACTAACAATCAAAAAGAATACAAAATCTGAGGATAGTGACAAAATACTACCCAAAACAGCGATAGAAAAATCTTTAACATTAAGCAAAATTCCCTCTAAATTGTTATTGATTGTTGTGCTAAGTGTTAGCTTAATTGACTCAGAAAAAGGTAAGCCTGATAGGGTTTGCTCAAGTATTTGGCGACTTTTCTCAAGGCTAAATCCGGTGTTAATGGTTTGAATGAGTGTAGATACTTCAAGGCCACTAATTAGCAAAATATAGCTCAGTGGCAAGATTAAGATTGTAGTTACTAAAAAAGTCATTAACAGTGCACTGCTAGCAGCCGACCAGCGTTGCTTAAGTTTGCTGTATTGAGATGAGGTTGCAATAGCAATTAAAAGTGCTAAGAATAAAGCTGGCAAGAAGGGGGTGAATAGCCAAATAAGCCCGCCAATGGCTAAGAGTAATAAGCTCAGCATAAATCCATGTTCATAAGGTGCTGGTCGATTCATTTTATTGATTCTCCATCTTAAACACGCTATAAGCCACTTGCTCGTATGGGTGGGCAAATTTCATTGCTTTAATGGCCAGATCAAGATTATCATCAACGCACATCATTTCAACTTTGTACTCTTCTATTGCTTCTAGCTCATCCAGTAGACCAATGGTGGGATTGGCGCCTTTGACCGGTTTGAACTGCCCTATGCCTGTGGTTTGCCAGGCGCAACTTTCATAATTACTAAACTGCCCAGCACCAGCGTCAAACATAGCATTTTTCACAATCTCTAGGTCGGCTTCCGGCACATAAAAACTAATTTGGTACATGTTCAAAAATTCCTTTTAAATACGCTTTTCGCTCTATTTCAGCCATGCGTTCAATGGCATATCTTAAAGTAGTTCTGGGTAGTTGTGCATAATTTTCTCGCAAGAAGGCTTTGCAGGTGTTTTGGTCTTTTTTATAAACCTCTCTAAGCATCCAGCCCACCGCTTTATGGATTAGATCGTGAGAGTCTGTTAATAATATTTTACTAATATCAAGTGTAGGGCTAAAAACACCTTGTTTAATAAAGGCAAAAGTTGCCACAATGGCAATGCGCCTTTCCCATAGATTTGTTGATGCTGCAAATTTAAACAGTAAGGGTAGTTTTGCAGGGTTCTGATAGAGGAAGTCACCCACCACTTGTGGTGTACTATAATCAACCAAATCCCAGTTATTAGCGGCGCTAATACGACTAAGATAATAATCAAAAACCGGTGTTTTATCGCCTGCTTGATATTTGTAAACCAAGATGATTAAACCACAGTAACGCACCTCGTGAATGGGGCTGGATAGTAGTATGTCAATTTCTGAGTAAGTAATAGATCGAAAATAGTGCTTGGCAATTTGTCGAATTTTAGGTACGCGAACACCGATAAAAAGATCAAACTCACTATATTGGCCTACGCCAGTTTTAAAATAATACTCATTTTGTTTTTTGCGCTCAGCAGTAGCGAAAGATTTGAGTTGTGCGGTAACTTCTTGGGCGCTCATCGGCTATACTATTATTTTTAAAATGAATCGTTTAATCATACATGCAAACAGCTTATTTCGCCGGTGGATGTTTTTGGTGCGTTGAAGCAGTCTTTCAACGCATTGATGGCGTGCTTGGTGTGGAGTCTGGCTATTGCAATGGGCTTACTCAAAACCCTAGCTACTCAGATATTTGCACCGGATCAACAGGGCATGCTGAAGTGGTGAAGATGAGTTTTGATGAAACCAAGGTGAGTTTTAAGCAGTTATTAAAAGTATTTTTTGCCACGCACGATGCCACAACGCTAAATCAACAAGGAAATGACAAAGGTACGCAATACCGCTCCGCTGTGTTTTATGTAAATGCTAAGCAGAAAGATTTGGTAAGGCAGCATATTCAAATATTGGGTGCTGATATTGTGACCGAGGTAAGTGCTTTGGATGTTTTTTATCCAGCAGAAAAGTATCATCAAAACTATTTTAATAACAATTCTGAGCAATCATATTGCCAACTGTTAATTGCACCCAAACTAGATAAATATTTCACCCAAGGAGGTGCTAATGAATGATCAAGATTTATTAAGATATTCTCGCCAAATCATGTTGCACCAAATTGACGTTGAGGGACAGCAGAAAATATTGGATTCCACCATGTTGTTAATCGGCATGGGTGGCTTAGGATCGCCCAGTGCGCTATATTTGGCAGCAGCAGGTGTCGGACATCTAGTAATTGCTGATTTTGATAAGGTTGAAATCTCTAATCTTCAGCGTCAAGTGATCCATCACACACCTGATATTGGCAAGTATAAAGTGGACTCTGCTAAGGATAAAATGTTGGCCATTAATCCAGATATTAAAATAACCACGATTAAAAATCTTGATGAAGACAATCTTAATGCTTGGGTATCTATGGCAAACGTAGTATTAGATGGTACGGATAATTTTGAGACGCGATTTAAGATTAATGCTGCGTGTGTGCAGGAAAAAGTAGCACTGGTTTCAGCTGCCGTTATTCGTTTTGAGGGGCAGCTATCGGTCTTTAAAGGTTACGAGCCAGATCAGCCTTGCTATCAATGCTTGTATAGTAAAGAAGGCGAGAATAATGAAAATTGTACAGAAAATGGCATTCTTGCACCTGTTGCAGGTGTAATGGGAACGTTGCAAGCACTTCAAGCGCTCAAGGTGGTGTTGAATCTTGGCGATCAACTGATTGGTCAACTGATGATTATGGACGCTTTAAATCTTGATTTTAGAACAGTAAAAATTAGTAAAGATAAGCACTGTCCAATTTGCCAGACTTAATCAAATAAGTACACACAGGAGAAAATAAATCTAGATAAATTAGGATAATTTTTTGATAAAAAATGGATTATTGATAGACATCGCTGTATAATTGCTCAAATTATAAATTTTATTGTTTAAAGTGTTTTTTAGTTGTAGACCTTTACAGCGGATACTTTAAGATTTTCTAGGAGTAAATTATGAGCGGACAAATGCAAAGACCTGCAGTTCCTACAGGTGTAGTGGGTAAAGAAGGTTTCAGAGTTACAACAACTCAAAAAACTGTAGATGGTAAAGTACCTGCAGGTTTTCACGTTGGTTACACAACTGAATGGGATTCAGTGCAAACAGAAGTTCCATACCAAACGCCTAAGAAGCCATAATTTTTAAATAAATTATTGTTATAAAAGCCGCAAACTGAGCAATTAGTTTGCGGCTTTTTTAATGTTTAGCCGTTTTTAGGTAATTATTAAAATTTGCTATATTTTTGATCACTCCATCCCAAGGTGTTTGTTTTTATGGCGCTACAAGGTTTAAAAGCTAAAAAACAGCCTTTTTAATTAATTTTTTGAGCAAATTTAAGCCTTTTAGGCGCAGTATTTGATTGATTTTAATAATTTCCTAAATTTTTAAAATTAGGCGCTGACTTTTGTCAATAGATTACTGTTTGTGAGTTAAAATTATCATCTTAAATCTAAGTAAAAATATTAAAAAAAGGAGAGAATTATGTTTAATAGATCCCAAACTTTAGCTAAAGCAGATCGTGAAATTTCTGATGCGATTGTTGCAGAAGTGGCACGTCAAGAAGCACATATTGAGCTGATTGCCAGTGAAAACTACACTTCACCTGCGGTGATGGAAGCTCAAGGCTCTCAATTAACTAATAAGTACGCTGAAGGCTATCCTGGAAAACGTTATTATGGTGGTTGTGAGCATGTTGATGTGGTTGAGCAATTAGCCATTGATCGTGCTAAAGAGTTGTTTGGTGCAGATTATGCAAACGTGCAGCCACATTCTGGAAGCCAAGCTAACGCCGCAGTATTTCAGGCGTTATTGGTGCCGGGTGATACTATTTTAGGTATGAGCCTTGCACACGGTGGCCATCTTACTCATGGCGCTGCACCTTCTTTTTCTGGCAAAAACTTCAATGCCATTCAGTATGGCTTAGATGAAAGCACTGGCGAGATTGATTACACTCAAGTAGAAGCGTTGGCCAAAGAGCATCAGCCAAAAATGATTATTGCTGGTTTTTCAGCTTACTCGCGCGTGGTTGATTGGCAACGATTTAGAGATATTGCAGACTCAATTGATGCCTACTTAATGGTAGATATGGCGCACGTTGCCGGCTTAATTGCAACGGGTGAGTACCCATCCCCAGTAGGCATTGCTGACGTTACTACCACTACAACACATAAAACCTTGCGCGGCCCTCGTGGTGGCTTAATCTTGGCCAAAGCTAATGAGGCTATTGAAAAGAAACTTAATTCGGCGATTTTCCCAGGTATTCAAGGTGGCCCATTGATGCATATTATTGCAGCCAAAGCGGTGTGCTTTAAAGAGGCAATGAGTGATGAGTACATTGCTTATCAAAAGCAAGTTAAAGTTAATGCGCAAGCGATGGCTAATACCTTTATTGAGCGTGGTTTTGACGTTGTATCTGGTGGTACAGATGATCATTTATTCTTAGTGAGTTTTATTGATCAAGGCTTAACTGGTAAAGCAGTTGACGCTGCCTTGGGCAGTGCGCACATCACCGTTAACATGAATGCAGTACCTAACGATCCGCAATCGCCATTTGTAACCAGTGGTATTCGTGTGGGTACGCCTGCTGTGACCACGCGTGGGTTTGGTGAAGCTGAGTGTCGTGACCTTGCTTCTTGGATGTGCGATATTTGTGATGAGCTTGATAATCAATCAGTGATTGATGAGGTTAAAGTAAAGGTTGCTGAGGTTTGCGCCAAGCATCCAGTTTACAAGTAGTATTATTTAAGGGGGAGAATGCGCTGTCCATTTTGTCAGTCTGACGACACCAAAGTATTAGATACGCGCCTGATTGACGATGGCTCGCAAGTGCGTAGACGTCGTGAATGTACCTCTTGTGGTGAACGCTACTCAACCCGTGAAACGGTTGACCTTAATTTGCCACGGCTGATTAAAAGCGATGAATCTCGAGAGCTGTTCAGCGAGGAAAAACTTCGTTCTGGCTTATTGAAAGCTCTAGAAAAACGCCCGGTAAAAACCTCACAAATTGAAACTTCCATTGCGCGTATTTCTCGCAAACTTATGACACAAGCAGAGCGTGAAGTGCCTTCAGCCAAAATTGGTGAATGGGTGATGGAAGAGTTAAAAGCACTAGATGAAGTGGCCTATATTCGCTTTGCATCGGTTTATCGTCAATTTCAAGATATCGAAGCCTTTAAGAATGAGATTGAAAAGCTCATGAAAAAGTAGTGGCAAAAACTAAGGTTGAATTTGCTTGTCGTGAGTGTGGCTCATCGCAACCACAATGGGCGGGCCAGTGTCTGGATTGTAAGGCTTGGAATACTTTAGAAGAAGTTGTTTTATCTCAAGCAACCTCCTCAAAACCGGAAAGCCTTAAAGACCTTCCACCTTCCAAAGTTCAAAATTTATCCGAAGTCAAGTCTGAACATAGAGCACGATTAAGTACAGGCTTAAGCGAGCTTGATCGAACTCTAGGCGGCGGACTGGTAGATGGCTCTGTAGTATTAATCGGTGGTGATCCTGGCATTGGCAAATCAACATTGATTTTGCAAGCCATGGCAGCGATTAATAAGAGTGACACTACTTTGTATGTGAGTGGCGAAGAGTCGGCACAACAAATCAGTGATCGTGCAATACGCCTTGGTATTCATGAAGATATTTTGCTCTTAAGCGAAACCCATCTTGAAAAAATCATTAAGCTGGCTAAAGAAGTAAAGCCCAAAGTTATTGTGATTGATTCAATCCAAACCATGGTGACGGATGGTTCTACTTCTGCACCAGGTTCAGTCACGCAAGTGCGGGATTGTGCAGCTCAGCTGACTCAGTTTGCTAAACAAACTAATACCATTCTTCTTATGATCGGCCATGTTACCAAGGGTGGCGCATTAGCCGGCCCTAGAATCTTAGAACACATGGTAGACGCTGTGCTTTATTTTGAAGGTGACGCAGGCGGACGCTATCGTATTATTCGTGCGGTGAAAAATCGTTTTGGCGCTGTGAACGAGATTAGTGTATTTGCTATGGGTGAAAATGGTTTGCAACAAGTTGAAAACCCATCAGCTATTTTCTTATCTAATCAAGCTAAACCATCTCCAGGTTCAATGGTGATGGTGACTCGTGAGGCAACACGTCCGCTGATGATTGAAGTACAAGCTCTGGTTGATCAGGCGGGCGGAAACCCTAAGCGTGTGAGTGTTGGTTTGGAGCAAAACCGCCTAGCCTTGCAATTAGCAGTGTTACATAAACATGGTGGTGTGGCCACACATGATCAAGATGTTTTTGTTAATGTGGTTGGTGGTATTAAGGTTAATGAAACCGCTTCTGATCTGGTGGTGATGTTGGCAATTATGTCTAGCCTTAGAGATCGAGTTATTCCAAATGACTGGATTGCATTTGGTGAAGTGGGCTTAACGGGTGAAGTGCGCCCAGTTTATAATGCGATTGAGCGCTTGCAAGAGGCGCAAAAGCACGGCTTTAAGGTGGCAATCATACCAAAGGGCAATGTACCAAAAAAAGCGCCTAAAGGGCTAAAGATCGTTCCAGTGGAGTATTTGTATCAAGCTTTACAATATATGAGTGAAAATACTTAATATTTGATTGGCGCTTTATTCCACTGACTACACATAAGAGTGTTATAATTTTTTAAATTCAATTTTGAAATTAAACAAGGGTAAGCAATGAATAAATTTATTTTAGGAATTTTATTAGTAGTGGTTTCAGTATCTTCTTCTGCAAATTTTGAGTCAGCATGGGAGCAGAGTGTTGGCTGGACTATCGAGAGCACTAAAACAATTGATAGTTTTGAACACGAAGACGGTAGAGTAGAGTCTGCTTTTCAAGGGTGTGAAGTTGGTAGAGAGATTAATTTCCGTGATGATACTTATATTACTTGCACTACTCAAGGGTATCAGTATGCCTATGCTCCAACTGCAATATTACTTAGTAAGAATGCTGCTTATGGAAAGGTTTGGAGAATGATTGTTAATGGCAAGATGTACGGCATAAAATAAATTTCAGTTAACCGTTATCTGAAACAATAAAAGCCTAAGAGTTTATATTCTTAGGTTTTTTTTCGCACTAAAGATCAATTCCTTTTTGGGCTTTAATGTTCGCTCTAAAAGCATGTTTGATATCTTTGACTTCACTTACGGTATCGGCAACATCAATTAAACCTTCTGAAGCGGCTCGCCCGGTAATCACCACGTGTTGATTTTTTGGTCGATTATTTAGTGCGTCAAGGATTATCTGCTCATCTAAGTACTTATAACTAATCATATAGGTTAGTTCATCCAAGACTACCAAATCAATCGACTCATCTGTTAAGTATTGTGCAGCCTCGCTCCAAGTTTCAAGCGCCATGACGGTGTCATATTCTTTATCCTGGGTATCCCAAGTAAAGCCGGTTTTCATAAAAACAGTTTGAACATTGGGCTGTTTAGCTAAGAATGTATCTTCGCCAGTATCTTGCTCACCTTTTAAAAACTTAGCAATACCAACTTTCATATCATAACCCAATGCTCGACAAATCATTCCTAAAGCCGAAGAGGATTTGCCTTTGCCGTTGCCAGTGAGTAGTACGATAATGCCTTTGTCAATATTTGCTTCTTCTATACGAGAATCAATATGATCTTTCTTGCGCTGCATGCGCTGTTTATATTGATCGGAAGACATGAAGTTGTTTTAGTTTTTCTGAGTAGAGAAAAATGAAGCAAATGAATAGCGATGATTGAGCGTAAAGATAATAGAAATTGCCACCATCCAATAAAGTACTGGTGGAATTTCAACCAGCGACCATTGTTGTGCGTAAGCTGGGAAATTGGCCCAGCCTGTTTTGGCGTAAGTGGCCGTGAAGAAGTAATAGCTTGCTGTTGCAATCAACCATTGAGCACTTACTGCTGCAATAACAACCAATGCATTTTTTACAATGCTAGTATCAATTTTCAAGCTACTGATATATTTACCGACCCAAAAAATTCCGTAGTAAGTAAAGGGTAATACGCTGTAAGCAGGGGTAATACAATTGGCGCTAATACCTTCATGCACAATAGCGTAGTTGTCAATCGCAATAGTACTTAGAATAATCACAAAAGCTACCCAGAACTTGCGCAAATACACGCCAGCGATAAACAAGGCTGGAATGGTAAAGTCAGGCAAATGAACCAATGATGACAACCAATTAGCATGACCGCGTGTAGCGATCATTAAAATAATCATGATAAACACTGCAAAGATTGCTTTGGTTTTGTTGATTTGATTTGTCATTTGAAATCCTATTTATTCAAAGTTAATGGTTTTATTATAGTCAATGTTATTGCCAATCGGTAAAGACAAAGCCATGACTAAAGGTGTTTAGAATTTATAAGTTAATCCCAGCTTAATATTTCTAGTGTAGCTTGCTGGATAAACAACATTTCCTCCGGTGGAGTTATAATCTCCCAGCAAAGTGGCATGCTGCTTTTTGAATAAATTTTCTATGTCTAAAGAGAGTTTAATATCTTTGGAGTGGCTATAAGCGTAATTTAAATCTGTAGCATTAAAAGCTTTAGTTTTCTCTGTATTGGTATTGGAGAAATCTTCTTCTGCATATGCCTCATCTCTATATTTGTGTTTGAGAGTCAATGTTGATTTATTATCTAATTTAAATTTAACATTTGCAGCAAGAGTGTTTTTTGAAACACCAGGCAATGATTTCCCATTGAAATCCCCCCTGTCTTCAGTTTCGTTTTCAAAATCAATTATTGCATCAATGTAGCTATAGTTAATGCCAATAGTGGCTTTAGGATTGATAATGTGTTTAGTATCTATTTCAATACCGATTTTATGAGATTTATCTAAGTTTGCATTGGTTCCAAGGTCGCTAGAGTTTTGTTTGTGAAGATAGATTTCATTGTTTAAATTAGATCTAAATAATGTTAGTTTAGTTTTACTATTTTGATTAGTGTAGTCAAGTCCAACATTTAAAGTTTTACTTGTCATTGGCTTGATAAATCCATCAAATATGCTATCTCCAATTCCAGAATCATATTTAAATGCAGTATTTATATCGTAAGCTTGAAATGCCTTATTGTAGTTAGAGAACATTGATAAGTTGCCATCTATTTTTTTATTAATACCAAAATTGTAGGCTGTTAGGTTATGATTTCCAGTGGCAGAAGTTTTGTTGTAAAAATAGCCTACTTTTTCATCTCTGAATCCAGCAACATAGGTTGTATCGTTAACCAGTTGTTTGGCTTGAATAAAATAACCTTCATTGTCTTTGGTTGTTAACTTATCAAAGCTAGATGAGCCCCATGATTTTCCTTTTCTTTCACCGTATAGTTTGGAATATCCACTATTAATTGTTATATTGTTATTGGCGTATTTTAAGGTTATCGAATCACTCGTTTTTTTGTCTTTCTTTATGCCACCAGATCCCCAGTAAAATACTGTTTCGCTTGATTTTTCTTCATCTGTGCTTGTAACTTTTAAAGATAGCGTGCTGTTTATATTGGTGTTAAGTCCTAGTGAATATTCATTAGAGTTAACAACTGAATGAGCATAGTTTCTTCCAGTGCCATTTTGAGAAGGATTAGCGTTAAATTGTGATATTGTTTGATATTCTGCGTATCTATAGTCACTATTATTAGCCGCCAAGGATAATTGAATTTGAGTGTTATTAGTTGCCTTGAGATTTAAATTAATAGCTTTATTAGTTTGCTTGCCCCAATCTTTATTACCCGTATTGTCTGCAATAGCATAGCCACCTTTTTCTTGTGCTTCAAAAGAGGCGTTAACACTTAATCCATCAGATTGTGAGCTTGTAGAAATGGATTTATTGCTTAAGCCATAGTTTCCAGTTTCCAATTCTATATATGAATCATAAGCATCCTTCATAAAGATATGGATAGCGCCACTCATCGCACCATCACCATAGACAACTGAGCCACTACCTTTGGTTATTTCAATTTTATCAATATTGTTTAAAATAATATTTCCAATAGTTTGTTGTGATGACGTGTGATTATTAAGCCTAATTCCATCTACAGTAATAATAATATTTTGATGTCCGTTTGTTGTGCCGTAACCGCGCATATCAATTTTTTGAGAGAATCTATTTCCAGAGCTTGGGGTGATAGTTATCGATGTATTGTTACTTAAAAAGTCATAAAGATTAGTAGAGCCAGAGTTGTCAATATCTTTCGATGAGTAAATTTCTGTAGAAAATGTTGCATTGGTGTCTAGATCGTTAAAGTGATTAGCATCTACTTTGATAGGATTTAGATAAATTGGAATAGGGCCTAAGACTGCATTAGTTGCTGTTGAGAGTGTTAGTGCTGATACGGCAGCAGCTATAGAAAGTTGTTTAAGTTTCATGAGTTTCATCCTTCGTGATAAATTTTTTAAAAAAGGATTATGTATCGGACTGATTTTTCATTAAGAAAAAAATACCGTTGCGAGGACAGTGTGGGACTCTCACCCACTTCCATAATCAAGTGTGCAAAATTATAATCAATTCTTAATATAAGTTGATATTAAAGTAAAATAAATTGAAATTTCAAAGGAATGCGATCAATGAGTGAAATCTACAACTTTAGCGCCGGCCCTGCGGCCTTGCCTAAATCAGTACTGCGCCAAATGCAAGAAGAACTTGTAGAATATGGCAATGCCAAAGCTTCGGTGATGGAGATTTCTCATCGTGGTGTTGATTTTACGGCTGTGGCACAAAAGGCTGAGCAGGATTTGCGCGATTTGATGAGCATCCCAGATAACTATAAAGTGCTATTTTTGCAGGGCGGTGCATCGGCTCAATTCTCCATGGTTCCAATTAATTTACTACGTGGTAAAACTGTTGCCAACTATGCCAATACTGGACATTGGTCAGTGAAAGCAATCGCTGAAGCACAGCGTTATTGTAAGGTTAATATTTGTACAGATAGCACGGCTAATAAATTTACCGATATTGAAGATTTTTCCAATTGGAATATTGACAACTCTGCTGCGTATTTGCACTATACGCCGAATGAAACCATTGCTGGTTTGGAATTTGACTATATCCCAGAAGTGGATATGCCTATTGTGGCAGATATGTCATCAAGTATTTTGTCACGAGAAATTGATGTATCAAAGTTTGGTGTGATCTACGCGGGCGCGCAAAAAAATATTGGCATCTCAGGATTGACTATTGTTATTGTTCGCGAGGACTTAATTGGCGATGTGGTTGCTAAGCAGCCGGTATTGTTTGATTACGCCACGCAAGCTAATAATGACTCGATGTATAACACACCCGCAACTTATCCTTGGTATGTGGCTGGGCGTGTATTTGAATGGTTAAAGTCTCAAGGCGGAATTAAAGCCATGGCTGAAGTTAATGAACGCAAAGCTACCAAGCTTTATCAGGCTATTGACAGCTCTGATTTTTATTCGAATCCAGTTAATCCAAAATATCGTTCATCGATGAATGTGCCATTTATTTTGGCAGATGACAGTCTTAATCAACTATTCTTAGAAAAGTCTTATAATGCTAACTTATTAACGTTAAAAGGTCATAAGTCTGTGGGCGGAATGCGCGCCAGTATTTATAACGCCATGCCAGAGGATGGTGTAAATACATTAATTGAATTTATGAGTGATTTTGAGAAACAACATGGGTAAAAAAACACTAGAAGAGTTGCGAGTTGAGATTGACGCACTAGATAAAAAAGTACAAGCATTAATTGGCGATCGTGCAACGTTGGCTGGCGAAGTGGCAGAAGTTAAAAAAGCATCAG
>Ga0257119_1000076_pt1 | contig 114796 bp, 97 predicted proteins | sample SI112_200mmetaG_FD_190179 | JGI IMG/M metagenome (GOLD analysis project Ga0257119, IMG submission 190179) | Marine microbial communities from Saanich Inlet, British Columbia, Canada - SI112_200m | ecosystem: Environmental > Aquatic > Marine > Inlet | place: Canada: British Columbia | collected... | reverse complement strand
GTCCAAAGTTCATCGTCATAGCCCTTAATTCGATCATTTTTACTAAACATGTTTAATCACCTAAATATAATTATGCCTTGAAAAGCATTCACCACGAAGGCACGAAGATCACGAAGGTTTTTTGTTAATTTAAAGAGTATTAGTAAAATAATGCTGGCTAATACTAAATCGTAAGTTAAACAAAAAGGATGTCTTTCTTCGTGTACTTCGTGCCTTCGTGGTGAAAAAATACTAAAAATTGTCGGGGTATTATCCCAGTTCGATATCGACAATCAACTCATTTGCGAGATCTTCTAGAACCTCGCTTAATTTATCAGCAGAATACCCCTCTGCAAGGCACAAAGTAATATTTGCCTTAAACAGCTTTTCACCGGACATAGAAGCTTCAGTCACTTCACTTTCAAGATCTTCAACCGTTGCGCCATTGTTAACCAGAACTGAAGAAATTTTATGAATAATGCCCGGTTGATCCTGACCCACCAGTTCCAGTTTATAACATTGAATATGACCTTCTGAAGATTGAGCTTTATCGACCTGTTCGATGTTTATGTTCAAATCTTTAGCGCTGGACTTTAGAGCATCGGTAAAGTCATCACAATTATCTTCTGGAATATTGGCTCTCAGTACGCCTGCAAATTTACCCGACAGGTTAGCAAGCCGGCTTTCAATCCATTCACCGTCATGCTGCACAATAATTTTTGAAATAGATTCAACAATGCCGGGGCGATCATCACCCACAAATGTAATTACCAAAGGTTTTGTCATTTCAACTACTCCTCATATTCACTGATAGAAGGGCATGAGCACACCAGATTTTTGTCACCATAAACATTATCGACTCTGCCTACTGGCGGCCAGTATTTTGATACTTTAAGAGACTCAACAGGGTAACCTGCTAATTCTCGACTATAACTATGGCCCCATTCATTTCCACTAACTGAAACCACTGTATGTGGCGCATGTTTTAATGGATTATCATCTTTATCCATGGCTCCTGAATCTATATCATCGATTTCTTTTTTGATGGCAATCATGGCATCGCAGAAACGATCAATTTCAACTTTCGATTCACTTTCAGTCGGTTCGATCATAAGCGTACCCGGTACCGGAAACGACATGGTTGGAGCATGAAAGCCATAATCAATCAAACGCTTGGCAATATCATCAACCGTTATACCTGTTTGATCTTTAATCGGGCGCACATCAATAATACATTCATGCGCTACCATGCCATTAGGATCGGTGTATAAAATAGGGAAATGATCTTTCAATCGCTGAGCTAAATAGTTGGCATTCAATATAGCAAGCTGGGTTGCTTTAATTAAACCTTCTCTACCCATCATAGCAATATAGGCCCAACTAATAGGTAGTATTCCAGCACTACCCCATGGGGCAGCAGAAACAGGACCCACATGCTCTGGCCCATTTTCTACAACTGAATAACCAGGTAGGAATGGTTTAAGGTGTTCACCCACACCAATTGGTCCGACACCAGGGCCACCGCCACCATGCGGAATCGCAAATGTTTTATGTAAATTTAAATGCGATACATCACCACCAAATTTACCCGGTGAACAAACTCCAACCATCGCATTCATATTAGCGCCATCGATATATACCTGACCACCATGTTGATGAATCAGTTCACACACCTCGACCACACTAGCTTCAAACACACCGTGAGTCGATGGGTAGGTAATCATGATGGCAGCTAAATGTTCACCATGTTTCTCAAGTTTGGCTTTTAAATCATCAAGACTGATATTACCGCCTTCATCGGTTGCAACGACAACAACTTTCATGCCAGCCATGTGTGCCGACGCAGGGTTTGTGCCATGTGCTGATGCTGGTATCAGACAGATATTTCGATAAGCTTCATCACGACTATCATGATAAGCACGTATTGCTAACAAGCCTGCATATTCACCCTGGGCACCGGAATTGGGTTGTAAAGACACAGCGTCATAACCAGTCGCTGAACATAACATTTGTTCCAGTTCCTGCGTTAATTGCTGATACCCTTCAGCCTGGTCTAAAGGCACATAAGGATGTAGCCCGCCAAACTCCGGCCAGCTGACCGGCATTAATTCTGACACTGCATTCAGTTTCATGGTACATGAACCTAGAGGGATCATGGCCCGATCGAGTGCTAGATCTTTATCTGCCAGGTAGCGCATGTAACGCATCATTTCAGTTTCAGAATGATGCGAGTTAAACACATCATGAGTGAGAAATTCACTGTTACGATTTAGTTCATCAGGTAGCTGTATATTTAATTTTGCATCCAGATCATTAACCTTTAGTGAACAGTCTTCACCGACAAATACTTTCCATAAAGTATCAACATCTTCTGTGGTTGTAGTTTCATCTAAAGCTATCGATATTGAGCTGTCACCCAGCTTGCGTAAGTTAAAACCGTTATCAACAGCAAGACGCATGAACTCATCGGTTTTACCATTAGTTTCAAAGCTAATGGTGTCAAAGTAATTCATATTAATCAGCTTTAATCCTGACTGCTGTAAACCGGTTGCAAGAATAGCGGTTAATCGCTGAACCCGTTGTGCAATTCTGATTAAACCCTGAGGGCCATGATAAATAGCATACATACTGGCCATCACAGCCAGTAGAGCCTGTGCTGTACAAATATTACTGGTCGCCTTCTCTCTACGAATATGTTGTTCACGTGTTTGCAGAGCAAGACGATAAGCAGGGTTACCGTGGCTATCAATAGACAGGCCAATTAAACGTCCAGGCATGGATCGCTTATAAGCATTTCGTGTAGCCATATAAGCCGCATGAGGGCCACCATAACCTAGCGGAACACCAAAACGCTGAGTATTACCGACAGCCACATCTGCACCAAATTCACCGGGAGGTGTTAGCAGAGTCAGGCTTAATAAATCGGCCGCGACAGCAACTAAAGCTTTTTTCTCATGCGCCTGATCACAAACAGCACGGTAATCTTTTATTTCGCCAGTTGTTGCAGGGTATTGCAGTAATACACCAAAAACATCAATATCATCAAACCCGTTCATTGGGTCACCAATAACCAGCTCAATATCTAAAGTTTTTGCTCTGGTTTTAACCACTGCAATATTTTGTGGATGACAGTCTTCAGCAACAAAAAACACCTTGCCCTTACTTTTGCTCATGCGCTGACACAGCGTCATGGCTTCGGCGCAGGCCGTCGCTTCATCAAGCATCGATGCATTCGCAAGCTCCAGACCAGACAGATCCGCGACCATCGTTTGAAAATTTAACATCGCTTCCATACGACCCTGAGAAATCTCAGCCTGATACGGCGTATAGGCCGTGTACCACGCTGGGTTCTCCAGAATATTTCGCTGGATAGTCGGTGGTGTAAATGTATTGTAATACCCCATTCCAATACAGGATTTTAATATCCTGTTCCTCGATGCCATGTTTTTTAACACTGCCAGAGACTGCTGCTCGGTCAATCCCGGCTGAATCGTCATTTCATCCTGCCGACGAATTGACTCTGGTACCACTTTATCTATTAATGCATCCAGTGATGTCAATCCCAACAAATCAAGCATCGCCTGTTGTTCAGTAGCATCCGGTCCGATATGACGAGTTTTGAAATCGTCATCCTGTTGAAGCTGGTCGATGGAAAGTTTATTAAGGGTATTACTCATATTCATTTACTCTGAATCTTCCAGGCCTTCCATATACTTAGCTTCATCCATCATCTCTTCCAGCTCTGTCTCATCAGATAGTTTTACCTTGATAAACCAACCCGCTCCCATTGCATCTTCATTGACTATTCCGGGGTCAGAATCCAGCTCTTCGTTGACTTCTATGATTTCACCGGATACAGGCATCAGTAAATCACTCGCAGATTTAACAGACTCGATAACAGCAACTGCATCTTCTTTTTCGACTTCATCACCCACTGCAGGCAATTCTATAAAAACCAGTTCGCCCAGTTGCTCCTGTGCAAAATCGGTAATACCAATCAAAGCAGTTCCATCGTCTGCTGTCAGTACCCATTCATGATCTTCTGTATATTTTAAAGTGCTCACTTATTTTTCCTCAATTTTATTGTCGTGTCGTAGGGTGCACCATGCGCACCATTTATATTTAGTGGTGCGTATGGCGCACGCTACACTAACCTCGATAGTAATTTTGCTTAACAAAGGGTAATTTTACAACCGATACTGGTACCTTCTTACTCCTGACAATTGCAAATAATTCGATACCAGGTATTGCATATTGTGTTTTGACATAACCCATAGCAACCGGTCCGTTTACCGTTGGACCAAACCCACCACTGGTCACAACGCCAATTTCGTTTTCATCCCCATCGACTAACACGGCACCATCTCGCACGGGCATACGCCCTTCTGCTTTAATGCCAATCCGTTTCTTCTCTACGCCGTTGGCCATCTGCCCCATAATGATATCAGCCCCTGGATAACCTCCAGCTCTTTCTCCATCAGCACGGCGTGATTTGGTGAGTGCCCATAACAGGCTGGATTCAACCGGAGTTGTTTCGGTATCCAGGTCATGTCCATACAGGCACAGACCACATTCGAGCCTCAAAGAGTCACGCGCTCCGAGCCCAATTGCTTCTACTTCGGGCTGTGCCAGTAAAGTTCTGGCCAGTTGCGCAGCATTATCATTGTGTACCGAGATTTCGAAGCCATCTTCACCCGAATATCCCGAACGAGTGATAAAACATTCCATACCGTCAATTTCAATATTTGCCGCCGTCATGAACACAAGGTCATCAGTTCCTGTACACAGTCTACTCATTACAGCTCCTGCCAATGGCCCCTGCAAAGCCAGCAACGCATAATCTTCCAGCACTTCAATTTCACAATCATTACCAATATGTTCGCGCATATGATTGATATCCTGATCCTTACAGGCAGCATTAACGACCACAAAAAGATGGTCACCAGCATTAGTTACCATCAAATCATCCATGATTCCGCCCTGTTCATTGGTAAAAAGTGCATAACGTTGTTTCATAGGTTGCAGGTCAACAATATCAACAGGAACCAGAGTTTCCAGAGCTTCGGCCACCTTTTCACCGGTCAGCTTTACCTGCCCCATATGAGAAACATCAAACAAGCCAGCTTGAGTACGAGTATGCAAATGCTCCCTGGCCAATCCCATCGGGTATTGAACAGGCATCGAGTAACCTGCAAAAGGTACCATCTTGGCTTCAAGCTCAACATGCAGATTATGTAAAGCCGTCTGAAGTATCTGTTCGTTTGTATCACTCATATGAAACCCTCTTTCAAATTTATTATGTTTCCAATTGGAAACAAAGAGCAACTTACCATTACTGTAAAGCCAGTCAAGCCATTTTATAGATGTTTAAGCACTATTATTATATCGTCAGATCATCAGAAGGTGTGCATACCCATAGTATTTGCGCATCCTGTTCACTTTCAGAAGTACACACATGCCCCATCCCGGCATCGTAATAAATAGAATCACCTTCATTCAACTTTACAGGCTCATAAAATTCACTGAAAAAAGTAATTTCACCTGACAATACCAACAGAAATTCTTCACCCGAATGCCTGACCCAGTCATCAAAATCATCAAATGAACGTGCATGCACGATGGATTTGAATGGCACCATTTTTTTATGGGTTAATTCTGTTGCAAGTAACTCGTGATTATAAGTGCTGGTTGGGTGGGCACGCCCGCCACTGTTAACTGTAACGGATCTGCGACCGGAGATGAGCGGCTCCACGCTGGATATAAATAGCTGTGGAACATCAATACCAAGTCCTGCCGCCAGCTTTTGAACAACATCAAAAGAAGGAGAGACCAGTTCATTCTCTATTTTTGATAATGTAGACTTAGCCAGGCCAGTCCGGTTGCTAGCCTCATCCAGAGTCCAGCTATGACTTTGACGAATTGAGCGTACTTTTTCACCTAATTTTAACGGTTGAAATACTGAATTCCCTTCAGCTTGCCGGTCAACGGGATTACCTTGATTCATCACTAAAACGGTCTTTACTCTATAAGTTTAAATATTTCAGTGAATATACTTAAACCTGAGTCCATAGTACAGTCTTTTGAAACTTTATTTCTCATAGGAAACAAAGTTTACTGGAATAACTATCTGGAGTAGATAACTTTTTTCTCAGATTTATTTTCGAATATGGAGCAGCCATTACTATAAAACCAATATTTTATAGTAAATCCTTATTCTACTTTATCGAGTGTGACGTGATAACAAGCTAAAACAATTGCCTTAAGAGCATTGTTCTGACAACATCCGAACTTCTCTTATCAGCATAAAAGACAGCTTATGCAGTCATTATTAAGACTTGTCCTGATCATTAGTTCTGTTATTTTCAACTTCTGTTGGGCTGTAACTGATTCCTCTCCTGATAATAAACTGAATATCCTGACTTCTTTTCCACCCGCTTTTTACCAACCTTTTCAGCAATTATTTTCTCAACTACACCCTGAAATTGAGCTGAATATTCGAAATAAAAAAACCACCGCCGGCTTGAGCTACCTGCAACGTCAGACAGATCATCATATTGATATTTTCTGGGCATCAGCACCTGATGCTTTTGATATACTGGATCAGGCAGAACTGCTAGAAGAAATTAAAGATACACCCTTTCCCTTTCCAACTGAATTACACGGCTATCCGTTAAAAGATATTGAAAATCATTACCTGGGTTTTGCCTTATCCGGTTACGGTATTATTTTCAATCAACAATATGCCCGACAACATCAGCTTCCGGCTCCACAAAGCTGGAAAGACTTAACTAACCCTCTGTATCACTCACACCTGGCCCTTTCGTCACCATCTCGTTCGGGCACTACACATTTAATGATTGAAATGATTTTACAGCATTATGGCTGGAACGAAGGGTGGAAAATTATACTGCAAATGGCCGGTAACGCTGCCACCATAACAGCACGAAGTTATGGCGTTCCAGAAGGAGTTCAACAAGGCCGATTTGGCCTGGGACTGACTATAGATTTTTTATCCAGACGAATTTCTAATGATGAAATTGAGTTTATATATGCTAATGAAACTCGATTTCTTCCTGCCAGTATTGCGTTACTAAAAACATCCTCCAACAAATCTAATGCCAATTTATTTATCCAGTTCCTACTTTCCCGTCAGGGACAGGAACTGTTACAAACACGTAAAATTTCACGTCTACCAATTAATCCTCAACTATATGCGGATAATAAATCTCCTCTTAATCCCTATTCATTAAAACCCGCAAATTTCCTAAAAACATTTAGCGCTACAGAATCCAGACAAAGATACCAACTTGTCAATACACTTTTCGATCATTTCATCACTTTCCAGTTATCAACTTTACAGCGCATATGGAAAAAAGTAATTGAAGCTGAGAAAATATTAAACGACAACATTGAGAGTAAAAACAAATGGCAATCTCAGTTAGAGGCTATTAGAGATCAACTGACAACCATTCCTCTAAATGCCGAACAAATAAACAACGTTATTACTTTAAGAAAGTCCAAACCTCTAAACTCAAATTTTTCGACACCCGGATTTTTACCCAGCACTTTAACACCGTTAAAATCAACCTGGCTAAGCACTCTGGTTGACGCTGAAAAATCATTACAGGAAATACTAACTGATACTCTCCAGGTTAAAACCTCAGTGCACATCAATTAAGCCTAACGATGAAACTGCATAGTATAAAAACAGCCTTATTCCTGTCATTTTCAACATTTCTTGGATTAACACTGATTGCAGTTATCAGCTCCTGGTACTCTTTTAATGAGCTGCATGAAAACCAGCTAAATGTTGTGAGTAAAAACATACCTGCACTCATAAAGAGCACTGAACGGGTAGAACTTAGTAACTTATTATCTACCCAGACCACTCGAATTATTTCAGCTGAAACTGCTTCAGAATTATCGATAAACTGGTCCCAACTATCAAATTCAATAAAACAAATGTCACTGGCAATTACCGATAGTCAGAAAAAAATTCCAGTTCATAATCTAAAACAACTGGATAAGCTCTTTAAACAATTGAAAGAGAACCTTTTCTCCATAAAGTTAAATATCAGCCAGAGCCTGTTAATTAACCAGGCAATATTTGAAAATAAAATACGGCTTGAGTGGGCTAAGAATGATGCGCTCGATGAAATCGACCCATTACTTGAAGATAAACAGTTTTATATTCAGCTTTTACTCAAACAGAAATCAGATTCCAACACCACCTTGCTGCAGCAACAAATTACCGAGCTGGTTTTAATGTCATCCATACGCAGTCAAATTAATCTTATTTCAGATATTGTTACGCGTACATCAGACTTAAAAAATGGTGATCAATTAACCACTAACCAGCTTTACACCAGTCAACTCATTGTTAAATTACAAAAGGAGCACCAGAAGCTTCAGGCCAATTCATCTACACTGTCTATCACCCAGAACATGAATGAACTATTTCAATTTATATCTGGAGATAACAATCTTTTTCAAATGACAACAACCCGGTTGAAGCTCTACCAGGCAAGTTTGAATTTGCTCAGTGAAAACCAGAACCTGTTATCCCAATTTAATCAACAAATAAAAAACCATGCCATTGCAGAAGAGAAAAAGGCTCTGCAAAATTCACATCACGCCACCCGGCAAATTCAAAAGTCACAGTTTATCCTTTTTATTGTGTCCATTATTAGCCTCATCATCGCCTTACTGGTGGGCTGGCTTTATGTAGAGCGTTATCTGGTTCAGAGAATTATCAGCCTGCACAATAATATGAGACTCATTGCCGACGGCCATATGGATACCAGTATTGCAACCAGTGGCTATGATGAAATATCTGATATGGCAAAGTCACTAGATACTTTTCGTAACACACTGGAAATAACCCAGAGAGAACTTATTCAGGCAGGAAAACTAGCAGCACTGGGAGAGCTTTCCGCAGGTGTAGCACATGAACTAAATCAGCCTCTGGCTGCAATAAGAAATTATTCACACAATACCCGGCTTTTCATTCAGCGCGACAATAAAAATGCAGCTACTGAAAATTTACAGGATATTGATTCACTCACTCAACGTATGTCTGAAATCATCAAACAGTTCAAAGATTTTTCTCGAAAATCATCAAAGTCACTGCAGGCCGTTTCAATTTCACTTGCACTTGATAACGTTTTATCTTTACTCGATAACCAGCTACGAAAAAACAATATAAACTTTTGTGTTCACCCTTATGATCGTTCATTACAGGCCAGAGCTGAACTGATTCGACTTGAGCAGGTTCTGGTGAACATTATTAGTAACGCCATCGATGCCATGTCCGGGAAAAACAGCGACAAAAATCTTCAGATTTTTGTTGATAAAAAAGATACCGAAGACAACATTACTATTCATATAGTTGATAATGGCATTGGAATTAACGACGACAACAAAGATTTAATATTTGAACCTTTTTTCACCAGCAAAAAACCCGGAAGTGGTCTGGGACTGGGTTTAAGTATTTCATATAATATTGTCAAAGATTTTGGTGGTAACCTGTCATATAAAAATAATAAAATCGATGGCACTGAATTTATTATTAAACTTAAAGTGGATTAAATTTTGAATCAAAACCCTGTCTATATTATTGATGATGATTTCCAGGTTAGAAAATCTTTTAAACAAACTCTGGAGCTGGAAGGTTTTCAGGTAAAGGCTTTCGAATCTGCACAGCAATGTCTTCAGCTTGGCAATATTACAACTTTATTTCAATCTGTCATTATCTCGGATATTAAAATGCCGGACATGTCAGGCCTTGAATTACTGGATGCCATAAAACTCATTGATCAGGATATCCCTGTTATTTTGATCACCGGGCACGCTGACATCAACATGGCCATAGATGGTATGAAAAGAGGAGCTTATGATTTTATTGAAAAACCGGTTAAACCTGAGCATGCCATCGATGTTGTAAAAAATGCCCAACGACAACGCAGCTTGATCATAGAGAATAGAGAATTAAAAATTCAACTCAGTAAACAACAAATATGCAATACAACAATTATTGGATCTCATCCTCTAACACAAAAACTCATCGAACAAATATCCAACCTTTCCACTACTAACGTTGATGTATTGATACACGGTGAAACGGGTGCAGGAAAAGAAATAGTAGCCCAGGAGTTACATCAGCAAAGTCCTCGAAAAAATAATAACTTTGTTGCACTGAACTGTGGAGCTATTCCTGAAGAGTTAATAGAAAGTGAATTATTTGGACATGAACAGGGCGCTTTCACCAGTGCATCCAAAAAACGTATTGGCAAAATTGAACATGCCAACCATGGCACCTTATTTCTGGATGAGATAGAAAGTATGCCTCTCAAAGTACAGATAAAACTGTTAAGAGTATTACAGGAGCGAGTTATTGAGAGATTAGGAAGCAATGAGACTATTAACCTGGATTTCACTGTCATTGCAGCCACCAAAACAGATTTAAAACAGGCCAGCGAAGAAGGTTTATTCAGAGCAGATCTCTATTACCGACTTGATGTTGCGGTTATCAATATATCCCCCCTAAGATCCCGTGGTGATGACATTTTACTTTTGTTCAATTTTTTCTGCGAACAGGCTGCCACCAAATATAATCGCGAACACACGCCTTTAAGTTACCAGCAGCAACAGAAGTTAAAAGTTTATGACTGGCCGGGCAATGTTCGGGAATGTAGAAATCTGGCTGAAAAATGGATTCTGGGTCTTCAGGATCACCCAATATTTTCTACCATTCATGAGACAGACACAAACACCAGTCTTGAATATCAGGTGGACTCACATGAAAAAAACATTGTATTACAGGCACTTGAGTTAAATCAGTGGAAAATATCTCAAACTGCTGATTATCTTAATATCCCCAGAAAGAAACTCTACCTGAGAATGAAAAAACACGATCTGGATAAAAACACTCAACTTTGAGTCAATATTAACTCAATTAGAATCCTGTCAGAGTCAGTTTTGGCTCAGTAACTCAAGAACATATAAAGCCAGAAGATATTAAAGCTTATCATTTCAAACTCTTCAGCTATTGGCACAGTAAATGCTAAACCTACTTTGATATTAAATAATCAGGAGGAAGTATGAAAAAAATAATTCATTCAGTTTTATTGGCCAGTACTGTATTGGCTGCCAGCATGTCCTTACATGCTATGGAAAATAAACTTGTCGTTGTCACCTCTTTTCCCAAAGATTTGACCAAAGAATTCAAGTCCGCTTTTGAAAAGAAGAATCCCGGACTGAAAATTGAAATGCTCAAGAAGAAAACAACAGCCGGTATAAAATACATTCAGGAAACGGCCAGTAACAACAGTTCAGATTTATTCTGGGCTTCTGCACCTGACGCTTTTGAAGTGTTAAAAGGTGATAACCTTCTGGCAAAATACACGTCACCCGCCAAAGGTATTCCAAAAAATGTAGGTTCTTACCCTATTAATGATCCCGATGGATATTACACAGGTTTTGCTGCTGCAGGATACGGCATCATGTGGAACACACGTTACTTAAAGGCAAAGAAGCTACCGGTTCCAGCTCAATGGTCAGACCTGACTAAAACTGTTTATCATAACCATGTAGGCATGTCCGCTCCATCCCGTTCAGGTACAACTCACCTGACAGTAGAAACTTTACTACAGGGCGACGGCTGGAATGAAGGCTGGGCTAAATGGAAGCAAATTGCGGGTAACTTCAAAACCGTAACCGCACGTAGTTTTGGTGTTCCAGATGGCGTTAACAGTGGTTCATTTGGTGTAGGTATCGTTATCGACTTCTTCGGCCTGTCTTCTAAAGGAAGCGGTTTCCCGGTTGATTTTGTTTACCCTAAAACAACTGCTCTGGTTCCTGCCAATATCGGTGTTTTAAACAATGCACCTCATCCAAAAGCAGCTAAAGCATTTATCGACTTTTTACTGTCTGATCAAGGCCAGGAAATCTTGTTAAACAAGAAAATTCGTCGTTTACCGGTCAACCCTGCTACTTATGCAAAAGCACCGCCTAACTTTCCGAACCCGTTCAAGGACGGTTCCACCATCGGTGCTGCAGTTAACTTTGATGTTAAACTATCTAAGTCTCGCTATAACCTGGTTAACTCCATGTTTGACGTTATGATCACCTATCGTATGGATGATTTACGTGCAGCCACTAAAGCTATTCAGGATGCAGAAGCTGCAAACGGTAATAGTAAATTGATTGCAGAAGCCAAAGCACTGGTTGCAGCATTACCCATCACCGAAGCTGAAGCAGCTGATCCTGCATTCGCTGGCATCTTCAAGAAAAAGCGTAAGAAAGCCACAGATAAAGTGACTGGTCGCCAGGCTGAAGTAGAGCAAAAGTGGGATACAATGGTTAAAGCGAATTACGCAAAAGCCATTAAGCTAGCCAACAAAGCTCATTAGTAAATAGCTATCTATATTGCCCCGGGCAACCGGGGCATTTATTTGAACCACAGAGAACACAGAGGTACACAGAGTTTTTCGAGGTATATTAAAAATTTAATGACCTGAACAGTTAATATCACTCTGAAGCTTCTAACAATCAAAAGCATAATTTACTCTGTGTACCTCTGTGCCCTCTGTGGTAAAAATTTTTATGACTTCAAAAGCCTATAAAAACCCCGGTCAGACTGCGTTATTCTTTTTTATTGCGCTATTTCTGCTTTCCTTTTTAATTATCCCTGTCGTCAAGGTTTTCTATGTTGCCTTTATTGATGTCAACACGGGTAACCTGACGTTTATCAACTTTGTTGATTTCTTTAATACATCGCTGTTTATGGAGTCTTTTTATAACTCCTTTTATGTCGCAGCCATGTCGGTTTTACTGGCCACACTGATCTCCTTACCGCTGGCTTATTTTACAACCCGATTTGAGTTCAAGGGCTCTATCATTATTCAAAGCCTCGGCTTTGTACCATTAATCATGCCTCCTTTTGTGGGTGCCGTTGCGATGCAGCTATTGTTCGGCTCAAACGGTAGTATCAACTTGTTAATGGATGAATACTTTGGCTTTACCATTCCTTTCATGGAAGGTCTTAACGGAGTAATTTTTGTACAAAGCCTGCACTACTTTCCTTTTATTCTCATTAATCTGTCAGCATCTTTGAATAATATTGACAGGTCGATGGAAGAATCCGCACAAAACCTGGGCAGCTCAGGCATGCGCCTATTCAGACGCATTGTTTTCCCATTAGCCATGCCGGGCTATGTCGCAGGAGCTTCGCTGGTTTTCATCAAGGTCTTTGATGATCTGGGCACACCACTTTTACTGAACGTGAATAACATGCTGGCTCCACAGGCTTATTTAAGAATCTCATCGATCGGCATCGATGACCCGATGGGTTATGTCATCGCTGTTATCCTGGTTATCTTTTCCTTATTTGCAATGTGGATTGCATCACTGGCACTCAAAGGAAAGGATTATTCGACCGTTCAAAAAGGCGGTGGCGGGCTGGCTAAAAGAAAAATGAGGCCGATGGAGCGTTTGATTGCTTACTTTATTGTTATCTTCATTTTACTTACGGTGTTATCACCTCACTTTGGCCTGACCATGTTATCTTTTGGCACTATCTGGTCTTACAGTATTTTACCAGACGGTTTTACTCCAGATCATTATGTGGAAATATTTTCTGAAACACCCGAGTTCATGATGAATACATTATTGTATGCATCCCTCGCTGCTTCAATTGATATCATTCTCGGCACCTCCATTGCCTACCTGGTTTTACGCACCAAGATTCGTTTTCGTCACTGGCTGGATTATGCCGCCATGGCAGCCCTTGCAGTTCCCGGCCTTGTTTTAGGCATAGGTTATTTAAGAACATTTCTTGGCGCGAGCATTCCTTTCGGGGATGCACCTCTGGCCACCTGGTGGGTTATGCTGGTTATCGCTTTGTCCATTCGGCGTCTGCCATATGCACTTCGAGCCTGTACCTCAGCCCTGCAACAAGTCAGCCGTTCACTGGAAGAGGCCGCAGAGAACCTGGGTGCTAATAAAGCTAAAACAATCCAGCGCATCGTGTTACCGCTCATGTCGGGAGGCTTACTGGCAGGTTTTGTCACCAGTTTTGCCACTGCAGCGGTAGAGCTTTCAGCCACCATTATGCTGGTATCAACCGAGTCTGATGCACCTTTGGCCTATGGCATCTATGTCTTCATGCAATCGGCAGCTGGCAGAGGTCCGGGTGCTGCACTGGGTATGGTTGCTGTTCTAATCGTTGGACTGGGAACCTACTTTTCTCACCGTATTATCGAAAAAGGTCGCCTCGAGCGCAGCCTTGAGAGCAATCATAAGTAACTATCATCAGGAAAAATCATGTCACTTAAAAAATTACAGTCAGTCGGCATAGAGCTAAAAAACATAGATCTATCCTATGGCGACACTCAGGTCATAAAAAATGTCAGCCTGAAAATAAATAAAGGTGAATTTTTTGCTTTCCTCGGTCCTTCAGGTTGCGGCAAATCCACCCTGCTAAGATTAATAGCAGGCTTTGAACAATGCCAAAATGGTGAAGTCTTTCTGGGTGACGAAGAAGTTTCTCGACTGCCACCATGGAAACGAAATGTGGGCATGGTGTTTCAAAACTATGCGCTCTGGCCCCATATGACTATCTGGAAAAACGTCTCTTTCGGCCTGGAGGAACGTAAATTACCCCATAACGAAATAAATCAACGGGTAAATGATGCACTGGAGCTTGTGGGCTTACAGGATTATGCACAGCGCCGCCCTAACCAGTTATCAGGCGGACAACAACAACGTGTAGCCCTTGCCCGCACCATTGTCATTGAACCAAGAGTCCTACTGCTAGACGAACCTCTGTCTAACCTGGACGCTAAATTACGTGTTCATATGCGTCAGGAATTACTGGAACTACAGCGCAAACTTGGGCTCACAACCATATTCGTTACTCATGACCAGGAAGAAGCAAATACAACTTCAGATCGTATTGCAGTTTTACAGGATGGTATCGTGCAACAGGTAGGTTCTCCTATGGATCTGTACGATAAACCCGAAAACCTGTTTGTGGCTCAATTTCTGGGCAGCGCTAATGTATTGAAAGGAAAAATCAAAACAGAAGGCAATGACGCCATCTTTGAAGGTGAGCAAGGGTTAAAGGTATCGCTTAGCAACTGTGATGCAGAAGGAAGTAAATCTATTATCTTCCGTCCTCAGAATATTTTTCTATGCGAGCAGGGTAGCGGCGAAGCTGATTTAAATGGTATTGTTAAAAAACGTGAATTTCTTGGCAACCTGGTGCGTTATGAAATTCAGGTAGATCAACAACAAATTTTGGTTGATGAAATATATGGATTAGGTAAGGAGCCAGCCGAAGAAGGCATGCAGGTGGGCTTATCAATGGACTCAGATCATGTCATTATCATGTAAAGGCATTTGGTCATGAGTTATAGCTTAATCAAATTTTAAACATTCACCCTACTAAAATAAATTGCATTATGAATAGACATTTCCATTTAAAATTAATATGCAGTTACGAAACAGAAAAAAATGATATTAAGGATTTGGCTATTCAGGTGTTGCATGACAATGAATGGGAAGAGCTTGATCTCAGCATTCGTTCACCCGGTTTTTTACTCTACATAAATGCCCTGTTTTCCTGCCAGCACCTCTACATGAGAGCCAATAGTGCAGAATGCAACCTAATACTGGAATCATCAACTGGCGAAATTCTGGTCAATGCTGGTGAGTTCTGGAATTTAAAAGACATAACCGTCTCTTTTAATGCAAAAATAAAATCTGGTACGGCCACCGAGGAAAACATTAATTACATTAGCGAACGAATGACACATTGCCCGGTATCCACCAATCTTCCTGATAATCTTAAGATGGACATCTCTGTAAAATTTACATAAAAGTCAGGCTGGTGACTGTTTCTCTTTACTCACTCAAGTGGAGATTAAAATGCGGTACACAAAAGCTTTATGATATAAAGTTTAAGGGAAAAACACTCTTTCTCAGGGAAGATGGACAGAACGCGATTATTGGAAAAATGATCGACCTGAAGCCAGACATTAACTTGAGTAAATAAAAGCACTGTTGTTGTGATCTTATGCTATTAATCGACCTTATCCTATGTTTTAATTTTTAAAGCTGCTATAAACAGCAGATAATAATAAATCTTACTCTTACTCTATGAAATCACTCAAGGCCATACTCAAATCATTACTGGATAGCCTGCGTGATCTTCTTCCTATAATTGTTGTAATAAGCTTTTTCCAACTGGTTGTATTACAACAACCTATTCCCAATTTTGGCGAAATAGCTACTGGTATTGTATTTGTGGTCATTGGTTTAACCCTGTTTGTGCACGGTCTCAACATGGGATTATTTCCCGTGGGTGAAACCATGGCTTATGAGTTTGCCAAAAAAGGCAGTGTATTCTGGTTACTGGTATTCGCTTTTGCACTGGGCTTTGGCACCACAGTAGCTGAACCCGCATTGATTGCGGTTGCCGACGAAGCAGCTAATGTGGCCGCAGTTGGCGGAATGATAATCGACAGCATTGAATCCAGAACATCTTATGCTTTTGGTCTAAGATTAACCGTTGCAATTTCAGTAGGTTTTGCCATCCTGGTCGGGGTATTGAGAATTATCAGAGGCTGGCCCATACAGTACCTTATCATCGGTGGATATATCGGTGTTGTCATCATGACATTTTTTGCGCCTAAAGAAATTATCGGTATTGCTTATGATTCCGGAGGGGTTACCACATCGACTATTACTGTTCCTCTGGTAACAGCCCTGGGTGTCGGCCTTGCGAGCTCTATCAAAGGCCGTAATCCAATGATAGATGGGTTTGGGCTTATTGCATTTGCATCATTAACCCCTATGATTTTTGTCATGGGTTACGGGATGGTGGTTTGATGCACATATTAACCGATCTATTCCACGTCATTCTGGCAACAATCTGGGATGTATTGCCAATAGCGGCTATCATTTTTGGTTTTCAGCTTTTCGTATTGAGAAAAGCAATGCCCAATCTGAAAAAAATTCTGCTGGGCTTTCTACTAGTGCTACTTGGACTGGCTTTTTTTCTGGAAGGTCTGGAAGCAGCTCTGTTCCCTCTGGGAAAATTGATGGCAACACAATTAACCGATCTTGATTTTATTTTGCAGGGTGCCCCCGAATCAACACTCAACTGGTGGCATTACAAATGGGTTTACCTGTTTGCATTTGCAATTGGCTTTGCCACCACTATTGCAGAACCTTCATTACTCGCTGTAGCCATTAAAGCAAACCAGGTTTCTGCAGGTAGCATCGGTATCTGGGGTTTGAGAATCGCAGTGGCCATAGGTGTCGCCATTGGAATCGCACTGGGAGTCTATCGAATTGTCACCGGTACACCTTTATACTGGTACATCATCACCGGTTATGTTTTTGTCGTCATCCAAACTCTTTTTGCACCACGAATGATTATCGCCCTTGCCTATGACTCTGGCGGTGTAACCACATCAACGGTAACTGTTCCATTAGTCGCCGCTTTAGGGCTCGGGCTTTCCACTACGGTTCCCGGTCGTAGCCCATTACTCGATGGCTTTGGGCTGATAGCCTTTGCCAGTCTTTTTCCCATTATGTCCGTTATGGTTTACGCTCAAATTTCTGAGTGGAAGTCTAAACGTGAAAAAAATCGAATCAACTAGATGAGAAACAAGCCATGCATTTTAAATTGATTATTGCTCTGACTGAGGACACGATCACCGATAAGATCGTCGATGCCGCAAAAGCAAAAGGTGCTACCGGTTCAACCGTTATTACCAGCGCTAAAGGCGAGGGAATTAAAGCCTCAAAAACATTCTTTGGATTAAACCTGGAAACACAACGAGACGTCACATTACTGCTTGTGGAAGAACACCTGACCAGAGAAATCCTTGAAACTATAGCCAAAGCCGGTGAATTTGATGACAGCCCAGGCACAGGCATCGCTTTTAGCATCGATGTAGATGATGCCGTTGGAGTATCTCACCAGGTCAACGAATTAACTGAAATTGTAGAGGAAGAGTTATGAGTAACAAAACACTAATACGTGTCAGAGACGTAATGAAAACAGATTACGAACTGGTCCATGGCATGGAAACCGTTGCAGAAGTATTAAAGAAAGGTGAATTCACCGAGACAAAATGCATTATTGTCGATAAACGCCACGACGACGATGAGTATGGATTAGTGATGTTATCTGACATCGCCAAGAAAGTACTAGCAAGAGATAAATCACCGGAACGCGTCAATATTTATGAAATCATGTCCAAGCCGGTCATTAGCGTAGGTCCTGATATGGATATTCGCTATTGCGCCAGAATGTTTGAAAACTTTGGTCTGGGTCGTGCACCGGTTGTAGAGAATAGAAAAATACTTGGTATTGTAGGCTATACCGATATTGTACTGCGTGGAATCAGAGACAGGCTTGTTTAAGCAAATAAGTGTTTCTAATCAAACCTTTTTTCACCTTTCTACTAATTTGTATCAGCACACAATCTGTTGCATTAGTAGAAAAAACCGTTGATTCAGAAACACTGTTAAAGAGCTGGAAATTAACCGAAGCTCCTTTCTCCCTCGAACTCATCCAGCGTCTGCCCGATCAGACTCGTGCTTTTTTTCAGGCCAGAGGGTTTTCCAGTGACATCGCCAATAACATTGCAACTCAATGTGTATTACAAACAATTGGTAAAAACACCTCTAAAACACCCCAGTCTAAATCCATAACCTACGATTTGCATGAGTGGAAAATTCACATCAATGCAAAAGCACAAAGCATTAAATTTAAGGAATTATGGGATAAAGAATGGACAGAAGATGTTGTAACAACAGCCTCCAGAATTGCTTTTCGCTGGGCAACCTTCCCCACTCAACAAAGTTTCGATCCCGGTGGTGATTTCAACTGGGGCATGATTAGTTTCGGCCTACCACCTGGATCAACATTTGACCTGGAAGTACTGTGGAAACATAATAACCAGACTCATTCTCAATGGATAAAACAAATAGAATGTCCTGCCGACCAGTAATAAAAATCAAACCGACCACTTTACTATTATCTTTTTTCTTATTAATCAGTAATTTATTAACCGTCAGTTACGCCAAAGAATCATTAACCCTTATCAAACAAAATCCGGCTGCACCTGACTTTAATTTACCCGATATGGATGGCGAAATGTTCTCACTATCAAGTTATAAAGGTAAAACCGTTATTATTAATTTCTGGGCCACCTGGTGCCCCCCTTGTCGGGAAGAGTTACCCTCCATGAACAGAGCCTGGCAGAAAATTAAAGATGAAAACATAAGCATGATTGCCATCAATGTTGGCGAAGATGAAGATACTATTTTTAGTTTCATGGGTGATTACCCGATTGATTTTCAGGTTTTGCTGGACCAGTCCGGGGAAGTAATAAATAAGTGGCCAATTAAAGGTTTGCCAACAACATTTGTTTTAGACCCTAAAGGACAGCTGTATTATCGAGCAATAGGCGGCAGGGAATGGGATTCTGAATCATTACTGAATTTGGTTAGAGCCATTCAAAAATAACATTTTCTAAACTTTCAACTATACTCGCCGATAACATTTAACCAATAAAATATCTGTGTGGTGAAGCAAAAAATGTTCTGGCACAAATCCAAAAATGAAGAATTACAGCTCAGGATTAATGAGCTTGAGCAAAAGCTTGCTGAAAAAGAGCGATTATTAGAAACCACTAATAATAAAAGTAGTAACCATGACAATGGTTTAGCCTTCCTGTTACGACAATTCGCACATAAAACTTCTGAAATCACTCACTTTTCTGATTTAGGGCACTCACTGGATATGATTCGCAATAAGTCAGCTGAAACAGCTGCTTTGCTGGATTCCGAGCAATCCAAATTACGCGAAACTTCCAGCCTGTTTCAACAAAGCACCATGATACTATCGCAAATATCTTCAGGTATTCAGATATTAACCGACACTACAAGTCAAAGTGTAGAAACTGTTAACAAACTTGAAACTGCATCACAGAACATCGAGCAATTCACTCAAATTATTTCTGACATATCAAACCAGACTAATCTTCTGGCATTAAATGCGGCCATTGAGGCAGCAAGAGCAGGTGAACAGGGTAGAGGTTTTGCAGTTGTTGCCGATGAAGTCCGTAAACTGGCTGGGAAAACAGCCGACGCAACCAGTCAGATTAAAGATTTTGTACAAATAATTAACCAGCTTTCCAGCACCACACAATCTGATTTCCAGCAAATTGTTGAATCCAGCAACAGCATGAACAGCTCTGTTCAAACAGTAGGCAATGTCATCGACGAAGTGGTTTCACTTGCCAACAACATGACTCTGGTAATCAGTACCTCTTCTACCACGGCTTTTATAGAAACCGTTAAACTCGATCACGTCATGTATAAAGTTGATATTTATCAGCGAATTTTTGGCATGGGCCAAAAACCTATTGAAAGCTTTGCCAGTCATCACGAATGTAGGCTTGGACACTGGTATTACGAAGGAAAAGGAAAAGAACTCGCCTCTCTTCAAAACTTCAAAATACTGGAAAAACCGCATATTGAAGTTCATCGGCAAGGCATCATCGCACTCACTGCAAAAAGCGAAAAGCGTCATGAAGACTGCATTTTAGCGCTATTTCATATGGAATCAGCTAGCCAGCAAGTCCTGGAGTTACTGGATGAATTAACAATTGATTACAGCCATTATGTGCAAAGTGAAATTCAAACGGTACCTACTGGGAGCGATGACAGTAGCGGTGAAATTGAAATGTTTTAACTAAAAATCAATAATCAGTAAACATGCAGGCTACTTTTTATAAGGAAAATAAATTGGAGACTGCTGCCTCTGTGGAATCTGCCTGTTAGGAAAATAGACTGGATAACCAGGTCTAACTATAGGAGGTGGAGGACCGTAATAACGGTTGTTTTGTCCGGTCATGCGGTTAAACCAGCCCGGAGGACCACCAGCAGGACAGAAGCCTATTTCAGGAAATCTAAAACCTGAAGCAATAGAAGGAATCACCATGATTGCCAAAGTGAAACTTAAAAATAGCGTTTTAATCATGCTGAATAGACTAAATCATTAACTAGCGATTTAAAACTATATAGTGTTTAGCAGTTGCATACAATTTTCATCTATACTTAACATCTTTAATAAAAGTTATTAAACCCATGAGCGATAGATTTAACCACGATAAACTTGACAAAATAGTTGCTAATGCACACGCTAACCGTGATAAACGAAGTTTAGGTTATCGTGAGCAAGCTTTAAAATTATATCCCTGGGTTTGTGGCCGGTGTGCCAGAGAATTCACTCGCACGAACCTGACTGAATTAACAGTCCATCATCGTGATCACGATCATGACAACAACCCAACCGATGGTAGTAACTGGGAACTGTTATGCCTGTTCTGTCATGACAACGAACATTCCCGTTATGAAGATTATGTCAAAGGCGGGCAATATGGTCACGGAAAATCGCAAGTAGAAGAAGCCACCCATAACCCTTTTGCCGATTTAAAATCATTATTAAAAAAAGATGATTAGCCTCAAAATAATCCCTGTTGCTATTGTTTTAATAATTATAATTTACCTGGCTAGCCTGTCATACATGACACGGCAACATCGAATAAAACCTGATGATGAACATCAGTTAAAACCCTGCCCCAACAAACCTAATTGCGTTCTTAGTTTGTCAGAAAAGGAATCTCAGGCTATTGAAGCTTTTCAGATAAAAGAAAATAATAAACAGCTTAGCTGGGAGAATTTAAAAACGGCTATTACAAAAAGTGGAGGAGAAATATTGATTGATGACGGGCAATATTGTCATGCCGTATTTACATCAACAATTTTTCGTTTTAAAGATGATTTTGAAGCCGTGCAAAATAATAATCAGATAAATATCAGATCGGCATCCAGAGCAGGAAAATCTGACCTTGGTCAAAATAGAAAGAGAGTAGAAAAAATCAGATTACTCTACAACAACTAACTTGTTGGGTGCGCCTTACACACCATTAAATTGCAACATCAATGATAATGGTGCGCACGGCGCACCCTACCCATAAAAAAAGGGGCACTAAGCCCCCTTTTTAAATCAGTATGTATTATAACTAATTAAACTTTACCCATTACAGCAAAGCTTTTAATAAAAGGTGTAGCCATACGAGGGTCTTTTACCATTGCCTTGAAATCACCAGCATTAAATTTCATTTTACCCGTAGTAACTGCCATACCCAGGCCAGCCATACCCAGCTCTTTACTTAGCCACTTGCCCCAGTTACCTGCATCAGCACGCATATCCCAGTTTAGTTCCTGACCATCAAAAGCACCTGCATCAGTTACTTTTCCATTTTCAACAGTGATATATCCAGTTGCCTTATCATCACCTTTAAAACCATAACCGATCACAGAACTGAATTCTATTTTCTCTAAAGCGCCTGCTAGTTCTGGCTCATCATTCCATTCCTGTTGGAACTTCTTCATCCATTCATCACTAAATAAATCTGACATAATTTTATACCTGTTGATAATTATTTTGAGCTTATTATTTTTAATGATATAGGCTTTTAAAGCCAGCAATAAAAACCTGTTTCTCCCTGAATATTTTTATACCCTTATTGAAAAACTTATCATCTACAATCCTATAGCAAGAATAAAAAAAATAATTCACCACGAAGGCACGAAGAACACGGAGAATTAATATGTAGGGGAAATTTTCCAGATTACCATATATTTTAAGTATAGGCTGTTTGTAGAGATTTTAACCAACCTATAAAATAGAATACTGGAAATAAAAGTAAGGTATTTTCAAGCAAATAGTTATCCTTAAAAAACCTTCGTGTTCTTCGTGCCTTCGTGGTGAAAAGTTTTTAAGGAATATTCCTAGCAAAGAAATCCATATTATTTGCAATTAGATTTTTCTGTATTTTTGAATATTGTTTTTCACTTAAAGGCCCCATTTCCACACGAAAATAGTCAGTACCTTTTACCGTAGCTTTTTTAATGGCCGCTTCCAAACCTAAAAAAGCCAGTTCAGCTTTACGCCTGTCCGCATCCTGCATTTTCTGAAAAGAACCTGCCTGAACTATATATCTGTTAGCAGATGCTTTTTCCTTATTAGAGACATTTGGAACATCCGGCTCAGAATTTTGAACCTCCTGAATATCCATTTTTCTTTCAGGTAGCACAGTATAAAAATCAAAAACAGGTTTCGTGTTAATACCGGAACTCTCGATAGCTTTACTTTCCTGTCGTCCACTTTTAACGATATTCTGATCCAGAAAAAGAATAAAGGCCACAAATAACCCAATGATTAAACCCAGTGAAATCCATACCCAGGGAGATGATTTAGTCGATTCACTCACGGCGTAGTTCTACATCTTTTCCGGGGCACTAACACCCATTAATAACAGACCATTTTTTAAAACTTGCCGTGTTGCAAATGCAAGCGTTACCCGGGCATCTCGCAATTCATTATCATCAACAATAAATTTATGGGCGTTGTACCAGGAGTGAAATTGCTGAGAAAGCTCACGCAGATAATTAACCACAATATGCGGCTCTCTTCGTTTGGCAGCGGTCACTAAACGCTCAGGATAAAGCACCAGTTGTTTGAGTAAATCCTGCTCGTGTTTATTATTCAATTTTTCCAAAACCACATTGTCGACATCAATTTTTAAAGACTGTTCTTTACATAACCTTTCCACACTGCAAATACGAGCATGTGCATATTGCACATAGAAAACAGGATTATCAGATGACTGTTCTCTGGCCAGGTTTAAATCAAAATCCATATGTTGATCAACTTTACGCATCACATAAAAAAAGCGTGCAGCATCATTACCGACATCTTCACGAAGTGTACGCAATGGCACAAACTCACCGGAACGAGTCGACATCGACATCATCTCGCCATCTTCATAAAGGTTGGCAAACTGAACCAGTAATATTTCCAGTTTATCGGCAGAGTAATCCATAGCAGTTAATGCCGCTTTCACCCTGGCGATATAACCATGATGATCAGAGCCCCAGATATTGATTACTTCATCAAAACCACGATCAAACTTATTCATGTGATAAGCAATATCAGATGCAAAATAAGTTGTCTGTCCATTATCCCGTTTTACAACTCTATCTTTTTCATCACCAAAATCTGTTGACTTAAACCACAGCGCGCCATGAGATTCATAAACCCGGCCTTTATCCTGAAGTGTCTGAATAGCTTTTTCGACCAGACCATTTTCAGTCAACTCACGCTCAGAAAACCACACATCATAATCCACACCAAACTGTGATAAGTCCTTGCGAATGACATCAACCAGTGTATTTAATGCCAGGTCAAACACATCACGATATTTTTTTGCACCCAGTAGATTTTTAGTATTTTCTATCAGGTCATCAATATGTTTTTCCTTATCTCCATCAGGATGATCGGCATGCACTCCCTTAAAAATCTCCAGCGCATCCTGGCGATAATCATCACCATTTTCACGGTGCAAAGTCGCAGCGATATCCCAGATATAATCGCCCTGATAACCATTCGAAGGAAACTGAAAAATTTCACCAGCAAGATCCAGATAACGTAACCAGACTGATGTACCCAGAATATCCATTTGACGACCAGCATCATTCACATAATATTCACACTCAACATTATGCCCGGTAGCTTTCAATAAGTTCGCCAGCGTAGCGCCATAAGCTGCCCCCCTTCCATGTCCCACATGCAGTGGACCGGTTGGGTTAGCGGAAACAAACTCAATTTGAATTTTTTTGTTATTGCCAATATTGCTTAAACCGTATTTTTCACCCTGCTTTAATACCGTTTGCACGATGGACAGGTTAAAACCTGCACGCAAAAAGAAGTTAATAAAACCAGGGCCCGCTATCTCTACTTTTTCAAGCCAGTCCTGTTTAGTAATTTGAGCTACAATTTTTTCTGCTAATTGTCGAGGAGGCATGCCCGCCTGTTTCGCACTCGCCAAACAGACATTACTGGCAAAATCACCCTGAGCCGCATCTTTACTGGCAGTAATGAGTATTTTAGCGGTGAAATCTTCAGCCAGATCACCCTGCTTAATGAGTAGATCAATTGACTGAGAAAGGAGTTGTTCGAGTTGTTGCTTCAATTCAGGCTTCCGCTTGGAGATCAAAAAAAGTGATTCTACATGGATGTACTGTCAGACAAAAGAGAATAGACCCTGCAATGAGTCTTAATTTACAGCTTATTACAGATCTAGCGGGTCTACTTCAATGGTCAAACGAGATTTCTGAGTATTTCTAATAGCCTGAATCTTCGGCATCAATTGCTGCAAAACCACTCTAATAGAATGAGTTTCATTGGCCAGAATGGATAACTGGGCTCTATATCGCCCAACTCTACGCGTCATTAAGGCTGGTATTGGTCCAATAACTTTCACTGTCGAGCCACTGTCAATCTCAGACAGATACTGTTTCACTTCATTAAGTTTTTGCAAAGCTAGCGCCAGTTCGATGGCATCAACCTGAAAAGTCACAACTCGGGCAAATGGCGGAAACCCCACCATTTTTCTTTCCTGCAGAATATCTTCAACTAGCTCAGAATAACTTTGCCTGCAAAGATTCAACATTAATGGATGCGTTGGAAACGCCGTCTGCAATAATGCCTGCCCTTTTTTCTCAGCACGCCCGGCACGGCCGGAAACCTGCAACACTGTTTGAATTAAACGTTCACTGGCTCGATAAAAACTGCTGTAGAGAGCCTGATCTGAATCCAGCATACCGACCAGCGTGATATGCGGATAATCATGCCCTTTGGCCAGCATTTGAGTGCCCACAAGAATACAGGGCTTTGCATCACGCACCGGTTGCATCCTGGCCTCGAAATGTTTTGCTGACTTGATACTATCCCGATCAATACGAATAACATCAATACCAGGGAACTGTGACTTTAGAAACTCTTCAAGTTGCTGGGTGCCCACTCCATAATGACGAATTTCCCGGGTGCCACAATCGGGGCATTTGTGCGGTAACATCACAGAAAAACCACAGTGATGACAAATCAGCTTATTCACCGATTGATGCAATGTCATCCTGGCATCACATTGATAACAGGTAGACTGCCAGCCACATTCATGACACATGACCACCGGCGCAAAGCCGCGACGATTGAGAAAAAGCAGCACTTGCCCCTGTGCTGCTAAATGTTCTTTAATTGATTGCAGCAACTTTGGCGAGCAACCCGTATTTAACGGTATCTGACTGCAATCAAGTAATTCAATTTGAGGAGGTTTTGACTGACCAACACGCTGATCCAGTCGATACAACCGGAAATGTGTTTTTTGAACGTTAAACAGGGATTCCAGAGAAGGTGTTGCAGACCCTAATACAATTGGGATATCTAGCATCTGGGAACGTTTAATCGCAACATCACGTGCATGGTAACGAACTCCATCCTGCTGACGAAAAGACGAGTCATGCTCTTCATCGATGATAATCAAACCCAGATTCGAACTTTCAGAAAACAATGCCGAACGCGTGCCAATAATTACCTGAGCAACACCTCGTTTAAATTGATCCCAGCTTTGATAACGCTGTAAACCTGTCATTGCTGAATGCGAAGAAACAACTGACTGGCCAAGACGACTTTGCAAGCGCCGTAATAGCTGAGGCGTTAAACCAATTTCAGGTACCAGATAAATCACCTGCTTTCCCTGCCTGATCACCTGCTCCATCAATTCCAGGTACACTTCAGTTTTACCACTACCGGTAACACCGTGAATGAGGTGCACCAGAAACAGATTTAAATGCGGTGAAATTTCATCACAAATCTTTTGTTGATCGACTGTCAGTTCAAATCCAGGCTGCCCGGTTTCTGCAGCAACGGGTAGATTTTCTCTCCAGCCTTTTGTTACCAGCCCTTTGTCCTGCAGAACCTTAACGGGCTGGTGCCAGGAGTCATGCACCTGCCTTAGTTGAAGGGCATCTAATCCATTATCACTTTGTTTTAAAGCACATAAAATATCGTATTGACGAGGTGCTTTGGACTTGAAGGATAACAACAACTCATCATCGACTGTATTAAGTGACCAGAATTGCACCCTGGTTTCAGGCATAACTTCTGTTTTTCTTGCCAGTCGAGGCAGAAACTGGAACAACACTTCACCCAGCGGCTGGCAATAGTAATCAGCCAGCCAGGATGCAAGCTGCATCAAATGAGTAGATAATATCGGGTCATCATCCAGTGGTTTCACTACTGTTTTGATATTTTTATATTCAAAAAGCTGTTGTTTATTACAGGAAACCAGAATACCCAGCTTTTCACCTCGCCCAAAAGGTAGTTTAAATCGCGTACCCGCAGCATATTTGGTATCCCCATCCAGCTCATAATCAAACAGTTGATAGACCGGCAAAGAAAGTGCGAAAGAACAAATAGGAGAGGAAGGGGGCATGTAACTCAAATCGTTATATGAATTTTTAGGTAACTACCCAGCAAAATAAAAAACTATCGCCAGGAACCGCATGAAGTTGAGATAACCCAGCCATCAATGCAATATAATCTTATACGAATGCATTATGCCCTAAATATATTTTTCTTCATGAGCTTCATGGTAAATTTTTTTGATTTTTTCTATAAATATTTGGGGTCACACCAAAATATTTAGCGCAACTTGTTAAAGTAAATTCTACTTAAAAACAGCTAACTCACTGTGAAATAGAGAGATATTTTGTTATCCACATTTCCTGTGGATAACTCTGTGGATAGTCTGCTCATAAGGACTCGGAAGCCGCAGAATTATTACCTTTTTGTTAAAATGGTTAATTTCCGAACACTTTTTTATCTTCTTTAAAAACAACAACTTATATATATCAACTGCTTTTTATTAAAAAAACAATGATGATTAAACAAGATAAAAAACAAGCCTTCAAAATTGTGCATATCTTTCTGCTGTCAAGGTCTTTTTCATACTTTTTTACATCAAATTATTCTATCTATCGATTAATTTTATCTATTCGCTAGAGTAAAAAATATTTTAATCATTGACACCGTTTGACTTGTTGTAACAATCTGACAAACTTATCCACCTGATCAACATTTAACAGACTAATAAAGTATGAATCAGCAAAAAACGGCTGTTATCCTGACAAATCTCGGGACACCTGAAACCAATAGCGTTCCTGCAGTAAAAAAATTTCTCAAGCAGTTCCTGTCTGACTCTCGAGTTGTTGAAGTTCCACGTCTAATCTGGTGGTTTATTCTCAACCTGGTAATACTGCCTTTCCGTTCAAAAAAAGCCCTCGAAGCTTATAATAAAATCTGGACCGATGAAGGCAGCCCACTGATGTCTATCAGCCGCACTCAACAGCAAGCCCTGCAACAAAAACTGGGAGATGATGTCAAAGTAGAATTAATGATGCGTTATGGAGATCCATCTTTCTCATCGGTCATCAATAAGCTGCTCAAGCAAAACTATAAAAAACTTATTGTTCTACCTCTCTACCCTCAAAATTCTGCCACCACAACAGCAACAACATTTGACCATATCGCAGAAGTACTCAAACCAGTTCGAAATGTACCCGATCTCAATTTTATCAGTGATTACCATGGCGATCCCGGTTACATACATGCATTAGCAACATCCATACAGGAGCGCTGGCAGCAACAAAAACGCCAACGCTTTCTGTTAATGTCATTCCACGGTTTACCTCAACGTAATATCGATAAGGGTGACCCATATTACGACCAGTGCACTGGCACAGCTCACCTGTTAGCAACCATTCTTGGGCTCACAAAAGATCAATGGGAAATGAGTTTTCAGTCTCGTTTTGGCAAGCAGGAGTGGATAAAACCTTATACCTCAGAAACATTGGAAACCAGAGCTGCTAACGGACTAAAAGAAATTGATGTCATTTGCCCCGGCTTTTCTGTTGACTGCCTGGAAACTCTGGAAGAAATTCAAATGCAAAACAAAGAAATTTTCCTCCAGCATGGCGGTGAACAATATTATTACATTCCCTGCCTGAATGATCGTGATGACCATATATCCATGATGGCAAACCTTGTTAAGCCCTATCTGGACTGAGAATGGCTATCAGAAAACAATTCAACTCTCGATTAAAGGTATCCACAATTTAACCAACTGAGCAACTCCAATGAGATTGAAGGCTCATAATATTGGATTTCACCATAACCCCACCCCAATCGATCTAAAATCCTACTCGGATCACACATTTCATATCCATTGGTTGAACTAATATCCTTTTGAACTACTATTTAGTGCCAGAACGGGAACCCCATTTTATGGTAAGAACTTAATATATTTGCCATCTTTCAGCTGAAAATTCTATTCAAATTTGATCTAAATGAGTTTATGTTCAGCAAATTACCCTGTTCTCCCTGTCTATTTGCTCTGACACCTTTATTTAGGCGAGACTGTACTGTTATTTTCTACGATCTCTTTTTTCCTGCTTCAGGCAGCTCGCTTCTTCTTTTTATCCGGTGGATTCTCTATTTTTCGTAGCTCAGCTCCCAGCTTTTGTATATTTCTTGAGACCACGGCTAATGAGATATAACGCTTAAAACCATCAATACCATGATCTGGACAGACATCAAGCCCGTGAACTTCCAGCGCATTGATCGCTGATTCAACAGCGCTATGCTGGTGCTTTGCGGCTTTAAACTCTTCTGAATATTCGTGTATTTTTTCCTGTTGACTCAAGCGTCCCTTCTTCGGTAGTACAACCAGTTTTAGATGATTCTTTAATGCTTTTTGATTATCAGGTGAGTGGAACCCCTTGTCAAAACTGCACACGCTCAAATCAGGAAACCGGCTTTGTGATTCAGTCACCATCCGAACCGCTATTTGATCATCCGTTTCTTTTTGCATGACTCGGTGATGCAGAATAAACCCATACTGATCTTCCAGTACGCAGGTTTTAAGCCCGAGCTCAACCGGAACTCCTGCTTTGCCTTTACTGATCCACTCGGTGTGGGGTTGAAAGATTGAAAATACTTTTTCATGGTGAGGGATCTTTTCTTCGTAAATCACTCGCCGTGTAATCTGTTCTACCTGCCGGTGTGCATGGGCAATAAACCCTTCTATCTCAATGACTTGCAGAGCTTCTATCTGACTATTGAAGGTGTGGATCGCCAGAGTGTATTCGGCCTTATTAATTAAACTGACTGTTCGCTGCAAGTAAGCTTCATAGGCTTGAATGACCACTTGGTGCTGAGCGGCTTTCTTTCGTTCATCTTTTGAACTGGAGTGTCTCGCTTTTTGTACTTTCCGATAATCTTTTTTGACCTGTCGTAAATTAAATTGACTCTGCCTCCACAGGGTCAGTTCTTGCTCACCACAAAGCTTTGCGGTAAGCGTAACAACTTTTCTGATCGCATCCCACAGTAAACTAATATCGGTTGGAAAATGTACATGGGTTTCAACCACAAAAGAATCACAACGTGCTTTTATTTCCGCCTCTTTTTTTTTAACACCACATGCCCTGCATCCACTACCAACTGATTGATCTGGTCAAGTAACTCTGGACTCAGTAACCGGACGTTATCTTTCAGTGTTTGCAGCTTATAGGGCTCATCTTCATCGTGTAGTCCATGACCAAGCATCTCGCGTATGGTTTTATGATTGTTGACCATTTCAAGCAGTCGATCATAATCCCAGTTTAAATTTAATCGTAAGGTTCCCATCACCAGTATTTTCCATAAAGACAAACCGGGACGACCATTATGGGCATCGACATCTTCAGGAGTGATCGCCTCCAATAACTGAAAAAGTGGCTGGCGAATTTTTTCTTCGGTGTACAAATATTGTAATCCTCGCAATAATTGAGGAATATCATCGCGAGATCGGGGGTCAAACTGGATGCTGGCAATATCAATTTCACCGAGCTGAAGTTGTAAAGGTTGTACCTGGCGCATGGCTATTTGAGGACGAAGTTTTTGTTAAAAGATAAGTTTTCGGCGGTATTATCGCATAAAAGAACCTTCACTAATTAATCTTCGTCACTCTATTTATGCTAAGAGCTATTGTTTTCAACGGCTTATAGTTCCCGTTCAGGCACTAGTTCGATTCATTACACTCTGGATAATGCTGCGCTCAGGGCTGACTTTATAACATTCAATGGAAGTTCTACCTCGGTTACAATTGATAAAGCATTGGCTAATGTAGATTTACGGTTTTATTCGGTGGATGCTGATGGTAATGAAGGGGAAACGAAATCCAGAAATTACAATTTTGATCTGGATTTTCCTTTGGTAACTATTGAAGCGCCTGTTGCTGGTGCGCTTTTATCGGTGTTGGATAATATTAGTGGTACCAGTAGTGATACAGGTACTGGTGTTGCAGGTGTTCAGATACAGATCACTGATGGATTTAATTCAGTGATTGCTGCTGGAAATAATTTGACTGAAAATGACCCGGTATGGTTACCTGTTAACACGGGTAATGGCTATGCTACATGGAATTATCCTCGTGGTTCCATTGCCTGGATTTCTGATACGGATTATATAATTAATGCCCGAGTGATTGATGCAGCAGGGAATATCACTACTACCAGTACCAGTTTTACTTATTATAGTGGCCAGCCAGCTGCAACCTCTTTAGCCCTGGCTTTAACCAGCAGTGCAATTCCTAATAATGATACGACAGATGCTTCACTGACGTTTACCCGGTTAAATAATACTGAGCAAGATCAAACAGGTACTGAAGTGGTTCTTCATATCACCGACCCAGATGGAGTGCCCTTACTTGATGTGACGACCACCACAAACTTTTCCGGACAAGTTACGATTACGTTGGGTACAGGATTGGCTGGCAATGTTGCTTTTGATGCTCCGGGTCAATACCTGTTACAGGCAGAGTTTGCGGGTAATCTTCAAATGGCTCCAGTATCTTCAGAAACAATCAGTTTATTAGTCGGCTCTTCTGCTGGTTATGCAGTAATTGTGCAGGGTAAGCTACCAAATGAATCTGGCCTTGAATCGCATAACAAGACGGCAAATCGTATCTATGACACCTTAAAAGATCGAGGCTTTGTCGATCAGGATATTTTCTACTTCAATTATGATGCAGCCCAAAACGGGGTGGATTCTGTTCCGACAAAAGCGGGTGTTCAGGCTGCCATTGAAGCCCTGAATGTTGAAATTCAATTACGCCCGGCTCCTGTGTATATCATCATGGTTGACCATGGTGGTGAATTGGTAAGCGGTGTGAGTGAAGCGACTTTCTATCTTGATGATGAGACTATTACTCCGACCGAACTCGATAGCTGGCTTGATACACTGGAAGGATCTTTGGCCACTTACGATGCGGGTAATGGAACCGATCTATTAGGTGAAAACAAACGTATTGTCATCATGGGTGCCTGTTACTCCGGTGGTTTTGTACCGGCAGTTTCCTCGTCAGGTCGAGTGGTAATCAGTTCTGCTTCGGCACATGAACAATCCTATAAAGGTCCGACTGAAGATGATGGTATTCGGGTAGGTGAATACTTCCTGGAAGAGCTATTCCTGGAACTTGCTGATGGCAGTGATTTAAGGACTGCTTTTCAAAGTGCAACAACTAAAACAGAAACCTGGACACGTGGGGGAGACCTGTCTGCTAACAGTGCAAATGGTTTTAACGATGATGCGGTCCAGCACCCTCTCATGGATGATGATGCGGATACAGTGGGTACCAATGCGGTTTTTGAAAATTCCAGCGATGGACAATCAGCTAAGGATATATTGCTTGGGTTTAATCAGGACTCACTGACCAATGATGCCTTTATACCGGCAGATATAAATCAGGTCACGGATACGATTTATCTGGATGATCTTACCAGTGCAGCTCAACTCACTCTGTATGCAAATGATCCTTACCAGGTGAATCAGGCATATGTTGAAATTAGGACCCCTGATAAAACCCTGAGCAGTTCGGGTAACGACACCACCGAGCAATTATCCAATGATTATCTGCGTCGAGCCTTTACACCTCCCTCTACATCGGGTGCTCCTTATACACTGGATTACAGTGACTTTGTGCAGAGTGGTTTATATGAAATATTTTATTATGTAAATGATCGCTTTACGGGGTCTTTATCACCTGCCAAACGTTCTTTAGTCTATAAAGATAGAGCGCCGGGTGGTTCAGCAAATCAACCTCCCGGTAGTTTTACATTGCAAACTCCGGGTGCTACAACCTGGAACGGGACGGATACGGAACAAACTATCCTGGCCTTTGACTGGCAGGATGCGGTAGACCCGGATCTTGATAGTTCAGTGACTTATACCTTGTTACTGGCAGACGATGTTGGCTTTACATCATTTTCTGGCTTGAATGGATCTGATGTTTGTACTGCTGGTTCTGTAATTTATAAACAGGAAGAGCTTACGTCCTCTTCTACCTTTATCAATGAAGATGGAAAGTTATGTGATGACCATAGTTACTACTGGAAAGTAATTGCTGTTGATGAGTATGGGCAAAACACGTTTAGCACTGATACCTTTATTTTCCATACAGATGATACCAATGCGCAAATAGGTACTATTGTTGCTATGGTGCAAAGTAATGTTACATCCGCGAAATTATTTGGTGCTAACCTAACCAATAATTTTGGAGAGTCTTCAACACAAGTTGCAGTTGTTATTTACAATGGTAATTATGTGATTCTGACTTCGCATGTTGGTGTTCCTCAAACTATATCAACCGTATTGACCGGGTATAGTGTTGCAGATGTTGAAAACATTACCGTAGCAGATAGATCAACCGTAGAAGTACTGATTTCTATGACCCCTGCACTGGATACTGATACTGACTCAGACGGCATCTTCGATGTAGATGATAACTGTCCATCAACAGTAAATGCAGATCAGGCTAATTCTGATAGTGATGCTCAAGGTGATGCCTGTGATCTGGATGATGACAATGACGGCATGAGTGATGTGTTTGAAAATGATAACAGTTTAGATTCGACAGACCCTTCAGATGCAGGTACTGACCCGGATGGTGACGGTGCGACCAACCTGGAAGAGGCACAGGCCGGCACCGATCCTAATGTCGAAGATGATGTTTACTTCCCTGATACGGATGGTGATGGCGTTACCGATAACCGTGATAACTGTACAGCGACTTACAATGCAGATCAGACTGATACCGATGGCGATGGTCAGGGTGATGCCTGTGATCCAGATGATGATAACGATGGCATGACCGATGAGTTTGAAAACCTGTATGGTCTCAACTCATTAAGCAATACAGATGCTGGTGGCGATGTTGATGGCGACGGAGTAACGAATCTGGAAGAGTTTACAGATGGCACAAACCCAACAGAAGTTAACTTTGACACCATTGATACAGATTCAGACGGTGTAACGGATGTGACAGATAACTGTCCGACCGATGCCAATGCAGATCAGGCCGATATTGATGGTGACTCGGTCGGTAATGTCTGCGATGCAGATATTGATAATGACGGTGTTTTGAATGCCAGTGATGCGTTCGCCTATAACAGTCTGGAGTCAACCGATAATGATTCTGACTGTACGGGTGATGCTAATTTATCCACATCTGGAAATGGCTGCGGTAATAACAGTGATCCAGATGATGATAACGATGGTATGACCGATGAGTTTGAAAACCTGTATGGTCTAAATTCATTAAGTAATACAGATGCCGGTGGCGATGTTGATGGCGACGGCGTAACGAATCTGGAAGAGTTTACAAATGGCACAAACCCTACAGAAGTTAACTTTGACACCATTGATACAGATTCAGACGGTGTAACGGATGTGACTGACAACTGTCCGACCGATGCCAATGCTGATCAGGCTGATATTGATGGTGACTCGGTTGGTAATGTCTGTGATGTGGATATTGATAATGACGGTGTTTTGAATGCAAGTGATGCATTCGCCTATAACAGTCTGGAGTCAACCGATAATGATTCTGACTGTACGGGTGATGCTAATTTATCCACCTCTGGAAATGGCTGCGGTAATAACAGTGACCCGGACGATGATAATGATGGCATGCCGGATATTTTCGAAAGTTTCTTCAGCTTGAATGTGTTAGTTGATGATGCAGCGGGTGATGCAGACGGTGACGGGGTCAGTAACCTCGAAGAATATACACTAGGAACAAATCCAACAGTCATCAACTCTGACACCATTGATACCGATGGTGATGGTGTACTGGATGTAACCGACAACTGTTTGAGTATTGTTAATGTTGATCAGGCAGATCTTGATTCTGACTCTATTGGTGACCTTTGTGATGATGATAAAGATGGTGATAACGTAACCAATGCATCTGATGCCTTCCCTGAGGATGTCAATGAAAGTGCAGACCTTGACGGTGATGATATCGGTGATAATGCAGATACCGATGATGATGATGATGGCATGACCGATGCGTTTGAAGTTCTGTATGAATTTGATCCCAGAGATTCATCCGATGCCAGTGGTGACCCTGACAGTGATGGCTTAACCAATAGTGAAGAGTTTACGCTGCAGACCAATCCACTGGTTCACAATAATCCACAGGACACCACTGACTCAGACGCTGATGGCGCTTTTGATTTTGCCGATAACTGTCCTTCTGTAGCCAATGCAGATCAGGCGGATCTGGATAGTGATGGAGTCGGGGATGTTTGTGATACTGATCGAGATAATGACAATGTATTAAATGATGCTGATGCTTACCCGGATGATGCCAGTGAAACGGCAGATTTTGACGGTGATGATATTGGTGATAATGCAGATACCGATGATGATAATGATGGTATGTCTGATGCATTTGAACTGGCTTATAGCCTGAACCCTTATGATGCATCTGATAAAGATGCAGACAGTGATTCTGATGGCTTGAGCAACTTGCAGGAGTTCACAGCCGGGACTAATCCTCAGGTAGTGAATACCGATACTATCGATACCGATGTTGACGGTGTTGTCGACGTGAGTGATAACTGTGTTAATAATGCAAACCTTGATCAATCCGATATTGATAGTGATTCAATCGGCGATGTTTGTGATACGGATCGGGATGGGGATAATGTTTTGAATGCTGCAGATGTTTATCCTGATGATGCCAGTGAATCCTCCAATAATGATGGTGATAGCCTGGGTGATAATGCAGATATTGATGATGATAATGATGGTATGTCAGATGCTTTTGAAGGCCTGTATGGACTCGATCCTTTGGATGCTTCAGATAAGGATCTTGATCCTGATTCTGATGGTTTAACCAACCTGCAGGAATTTGGATTAGGAAGTAATCCAACCATCTCGAATACTGTGACCAGTACTACTGATTCCGATAGTGATGGTGAGTTTGATCAAGTGGATAACTGTCCTTCCGTAGCGAATTCCGATCAAGCTGATCTGGATGGAGATTCGGTGGGTGATGCCTGTGATAATGATCGAGACAATGACAGTGTGCCGAATTCTTCTGACCTTTTCCCGGATGATAATAGTGAAAGTTATGATTTTGATGTAGATGGTGTCGGTGATAATACAGATACAGATGATGATAATGATGGCATGACTGATGAATTTGAAATTCTTTATAATCTGAACCCTTTAAATGCAGCAGATGCCACAGGTGACAGTGACAGTGACGGGGTGAGTAACCTGCAGGAATTCACCGATGGTACCAATCCAAATATTGTTAATGGCTCAACGATAGATACTGATGATGATGGTATTACCGATGTGCTGGATAATTGTCCTACACATGCTAATACCTCGCAGGTTGATACTGATGGAGATTCGGTGGGTGATGTCTGTGATACCGATCGTGATAACGATAATGTATTAAATGCCAACGATGTATTTCCTGATGATGCCACTGAATCCTCAGATTTTGATGGCGATGCTCAGGGTGATAATGCCGATACCGATGATGATAATGATGGTATGAGTGATGCATTTGAGATTCTATATGGACTGAACCCTCTGGATAATTCTGATGCGTCGAGTGATCCTGATAGCGACAATATCAGTAATCTGGATGAGTTTCTGGGTAATACCAGTCCTAAAAATAGTAATCTTGCGCCACCTGCTCCAGAGCCTTCATCGGGTGGTGGCGGAGGATTGATCTCTCTAATTATGCTGTATAGCCTACTGATTCTGGGATGGATCGGTGTGATGAGGAAAAGCTGGAGAGTAAGGGAAAACCTTTAAGGTTTCTTTATTGGGGAAATCAGCAGCTCCAGTATAGTCTGGAGCTTGCCTGTAACATAATCTTCCAGTCCAGGTAGATGAGACTGTTGCTACAGTCTTTAGTTGTAATCTCAATTATTAGTTTATATGCCCATAGGATATTCAGGTAACTTTAGACCTTAAATTGTGATACCAGATCATTTAGTTGATTTGCCAGATCAGTTAATGACGACGATGCTGTCAGTGTTTTCTCTGCACCAGCTGAAGTTCTTTCAGCCATTTCAGAGATTCGAATAATATTTTGATTTATTTCATTGGTTGCTATTGCCTGTTGTTGTGAGGCATTAGCAATATGTGCGCTTTTGTCATTAATAACCTGAACAGAACTGGTAATAGAATCTAGAGCATTATCAGCCAGTAAGGCTTCATTGACACTTTCAGTTGCCCGGTCTTTACTTTTTAGCATGGAAGTAGCTGCCTTATTAGAATTTAACTGTAACTTTTCTATTATCAGATTTATTTCTGCGGTTGAATCCTGTGTACGACTAGCCAGCGTTCGAACTTCATCTGCAACAACTGCAAAACCTCGGCCCTGTTCACCGGCTCTGGCAGCTTCTATGGCAGCATTTAAAGCCAAAAGATTCGTTTGCTCAGCAATACCTTTGATGACATCAAGTACGGTACTGATTTCCTGACTACCCTCTTCAAGGTCATTGACTATGCCAGAAGTTTGTTCAATTTCTTGTGCCAGTACTCTAATTGATTGAACGGCGCTAGCAACTATTTTTTTTCCTTTTTCGGTTTCATTTAAGGTATCTGTCGCCGATGACGAAGTGTCAGAAATACTGTCGCTGACTTCTTGAACCGTTGTGTTGATCTCTGTCATAGCTGAAGCTGCATACTCGCTATTAGAACGTTGTTCCAATATGGCATCGTTGGTATCAATAACGACACTGTTTAGTTGTCTGGATGAGCTGGTAACACTAGATGTCGAGGCATGAATTGATTGTATTGTTTGTTTGAAAGTCAGCATCATTTCATTAAATGCCCTGGACATCTTGCCAATTTCATTCTGGCCGAAATCACTGGCTTGTAAGGTTAAATTCTGAGTATCTTTAACCTGAGTCATTAATTTTTGTAACTGACATATCGGAAGAATAATACTTCTTATGACAATGAATGAAAGGAGAATAAAAATGATAGTTAGAATGACGGCCAAAGAGAGGTAAATTGTTTTACTGAGATTCAATGAATGAGAAATAGCTGGGTTTAAATGATTGGTCACTTCATCAAGAATTTCTTCTGTTTGATGGATAATAGAACGCATTTCTCCAAGGGTTCCTTTGTCACGGCTCAATCCCTTATTTTGGCTCATTTTAACAAACTGTCTAAACTGCTCAGCGTAAGAGTTTAGTAATTTAGATATGTCCTCTTTTGTTTTTAATGGATGAGAACTATTACTCAAGTTGACTTCCATTACTTGAATGTCTTTATTGAATTTTTCGAGGTATTTCATGTTCCAACGCAACATGAAATCTTTTTCTCTTCGCCTGAGCATTAACATATCTTTCATCAAAGTATCATCCTTAATTTCTTTAACAATGCTTTCTACATTGTGCACAGCTTTTCGCAGGCTACCGTATAAACCATCTTTTTCATTCAAACCCTGAGTTTTTTGTATGGTGACCAGTTTATTGAATGTATTATGATATTCTTCAAATACTTGTGTTAACTGCTCGTATGAAGCCTCACTAATCTGGATAGAGTTTAAAAGAGTCTTTAAATCGCCTGCTTTTTGAGATAATTCTGCGTAATTACTTTCAAACTTATCAACATATTTTAAATTTTTCCTGGCCAGAAAATCTTTTTCATTACGGCGTAACATCAACATGCCTGAACGTATTTCACTGATCGAGAGGCGAGCTTGATAGAGCTGACTTTGGCTGTTATCAGAAAAAATTTTAAGTACTGCCATTGATATTATGCTGACAGTTGTTATTACTACGAAAGTTATTAACCTAGTGCTGATGGAAGTATTATCTAATCTAAAAGGCATTCAAGAAATCCTGTTGTTATTTATTTTATCAATATTCATTATCGATGTTAGTACTATATATTTAGACTAGTTCCTTAAAATTTCCACTAATTAATGGTAAATATTTTATATTATGGTCACAGGCGGTTAGTAGGGTAATGCGCCGTGCACGCTATTGGTACTGAAATTTAGACAAAATACAGGTTTAAAGCAAGCTTCTTAAAAGGAGACTTTAAATCCTTCTATTGAGTTAATCGAAACCACTATCTGGCTTGTTTAGTTTTTAGCTAAAAAAGAAAAAATGAAATATAAATAGGGTAAACTCGATGAATGTCCACCGATTTGCCTGAAAGTTATTATCTCGACAATGTAACTACCCTGTTCACTCATGTTGAAAATGTTTACAGCGATATTCTCGATGTTGATTATCTCGGCTTTCTGAAGTGCTTTTCTGCTTTGCCCGAGGATAGTAAGAAACTATATATTCGATTACTAAATCGTAACAATGAATGGTATCGTTTAAGCAAACTTGACTACTCAGAAATCGACTCGATAACTGAAGCGATTCAACCATTGCAGGCCTGTGATTTGATATAGAGCTTGAGATTGACAACATCATTGGTCTGTTTACCAAAGCAGATATTTTAAGATTACATCCTGATCAACAGAAATTAAGGAAACTTGGTAGGCAGGACCTGGATGAATATTTGCTAGAGAATAGTAATGATGAATTTTGTAATCGTCTATTCCAGCAGGACAGCTATTTAAAAGTCCAAAGCAAAGATATTTATCTATTATTTCAAATGCTATTTTTTGGGAACCTAAATCAGTCGATGACCGATTTTGTACTTCGTGATCTTGGGTTGTGTGAATATGAAAGCTATATTCTCGATGCTGAACATCGGCCCTACAACAGCAATCTTGAGATACAGCAGCACTGGATGTTACATGAATTAGAAATTTCAATGGATTCTGCTGAAAGCAGTGATGAAGAAATGTTGCTTGCCTGGTTTGAGGCTGTGTCCTTAAATATTGATCAGAAATCACCTTTGTATCGCAACTGCGAGCGTCTTAAATATAAAGTTGCCAGACAAATCGAGCGAATAGGTCGACTCGATCTGGCTTTATCTCTATATGCTCAATGTCAGTTGCCGCCAAGCCGTGAGCGTAGTATCCGCATTTATCAGCGACAGGGTAATACGCAACTAGCGATATCAAAATGCCTGGAAATTATTGATTTTCCATTTGATGATTCTGAAACCCAGTTTGCAATTGATTTTTCATCACGATTGATAAAGCGTTACAAACTTCCCCTGCTGTATGGTCAAAAATTATCAGAAAACTATCAACCGATTATTGTTGATTTACTGCTTAGTCAGCAGCCGGGTGTAGAAATGGCTGTGGTCGAATATTACAATCAAAGCATTACCGGTCAAACCTGTTTCTTTCTGGAGAATAGTTTGTTTAATGGCGTTTTAGGATTGCTGATCTGGGATGTTATTTTTGAATCGGTTCCTGGTGCTTTTTATAATTCATTTCAGTATCGTCCCAGTGATTTTTATGCATTTGATTTTATTCAAAAGAGACAATCTATTTTTGATGAAATATGGGGCTCGATTAAAAATAATACTGATATCTGGTGTATAGTTTCAAATCGTTGGATAAGTAAACAGGGTTTGATGAATCCACTAGTCGACTGGAATACACTGACTCTGGATATTATTCAACTAGCGTTGCAACGGATAAGTTATCAGCACTGGCTAAACATTTTTAAAAGAATTTTAGGTGACCTTAGAAATAATCGATCAGGTTTTCCAGACCTTATTTTGTTTCCAGCTGATAGTGGTTATAAACTGATTGAAGTCAAAGGACCTGGTGACCGGCTGCAAAAAAATCAACAGCGCTGGATGTCTTTTTTTTCAATTCATGATATTCCACACGAACTTGTCCGGGTAAGCTGGAGTCCGAAAATGGAAAAAGGGGCATGAGTAAGCTCGTCAAAATTGGTATCCGTCAGCTGGTTGAAATTTGCTGCCGACGTGGCGATCTCGGCTTTGAAGGTGGACCGTCACCTTCGGCGCTTGAAGGTTTACGAACTCACCAGAAAATTCAGCAGCGGTATCAGCAGGAGGCAGTTGCTGAGTATCGAATTAAGCATTCATTTAATATATCCCAATATGATGTAGAGCTAGGTGGTCGTATTGACCTGGTATTTGATAAAGAAGGTCCTCCACGAGTAGAAGAAATTAAAACCATTTATAGTTTTATGAACTCATTCTCAGATGCTGATGAAGAAAGCCATTGGGCACAGGTAAAATGTTATGCGGCCTGTTATGCAATTGAACAGAATATTCAGAGTGTTTGTATTAGTCTCAACTACGTCAATATATTTAATCACCAGGAATACCGTCAAACAAAAACTGTTGAACTAGCAGAACTTGAATCTTTTTTACAACAGGTTCTTGAGCAATATATAAACTGGTTTGGGCTGATCGAGCAACAGCAGTTGCAAACTAAAAACAGTGCACGCGACCTACAGTTTCCGCATCAGGAATTTCGTCAGAACCAACATTATTTTGCTTCACGGGTATACCGAAATATTAAGCGCAAGGGACAGCTTATGGTTGAGGCTCCAACGGGTTCAGGGAAAACTATCAGTACTTTGTTTCCTTCAATCAAAGCCATAGGTGAAAGGTTGATTGATCAAATTATCTATCTTTCGGCAAAAACTTCAGGGCAGAATCAGGCTGTTGCCGCAATCGAGAAAATGAATCAACAGGGATTGAAAATTAACTATCTTGTGATCAGAGCCAAAGCTAAATCATGCGCCTGTACTGGTGATTTCAATGAAATAAATGTTGATGGAAAATGCATTCGAACCTTAGGTTTTTTTGATCGCCTGGCGGGTGCCCGTGAAACCCTGGTTAAGCTTCGCCACCTGGATACTGAAACAGTGCGAAGTGTGGCCGATGATTTCCAGCTATGCCCCTTCGAGCTTTCACTACAAATGTTGCCTTGGGTCGATATTGTTATCGGTGATTTCAATTATGTATTCGATCCTCTGGTGCAACTGACTTATTTTAAAACCGATAATAAACGCAAGCTGTTACTGATTGATGAATTACACAATCTGGTTGACCGAGCCAGGGGTATGTATTCTGCCAGTATCAGTCGTCAGCAAATAAAACAGGCAGCAGCGGTTGATAATAATCCTTCTATCAAACGTGCTATCAATAGTCTTAATCGTGCTCTTGATAAACACTTGCTTGAGCAGGTTGAGGATGAAACAGTTTTCGATGAAACCAGTCAATCGTTTAACAGGGCTACCATGCGTTTTAGTGAAAAATTGAATATGGACCTGTTCAATAACAAACTCATCACTGCTGAAACACTTGAGCTGGGAAAGAATATATTCCGCTATCAATGCATCAATAATCTATATGCGGAACACCATAAAACCATCAATGTTAAACCATTAAAGAAACGACAGGTAAAACTGCTATGCCTGAATGCATTTGATTATCTTAAAGAGGTTTATCCACTGTTTAAATCTGTATGCGGTTTTTCGGCTACTCTGACCCCCGGTAGTTATTTTCTTCAGGCACTCGGTTTTGATCAATCTGCACAGCTGTTAAGGCTGGAATCCTGTTTTCCTCAGAAACACCTTCTGGTAAATACCTGTAGTTATATTGATACTCGTTATCGGCAGCGCGAATCGTATATCGATAAAATTTGCAAAACCATTCATTGTTGCTATCAGGCCAGACCGGGAAATTACCTTGTCTTCTTTTCATCCTATTACTTTATGAACCTTGTTCATGAACGATTTAAAAATTTCTTTGGTGAAATGCCCACATTGCTACAGTCAAGAGAGTCGGATGAGCAGCAACGTTTAGACTTTATAAACCAGTTTTTCGAATATGACAAAACGCTTGGATTTGCCATCCTGGGTGGTATTTTTGCTGAAGGTATCGATTACCGGGGGCAGTCGTTGATTGGTGCTATCATCGTCGGCGTTGGTTTACCGCAGGCGAATACAGAACAACGGCTGATAGAAAATGATTTTAATAATCTGGGTTTAAATGGTTTCGATCATACTTACCGATTTCCTGGTTTGATCAGGGTTCAGCAAAGTGCTGGCCGAGTGATCCGTAGCGAGTCTGATCGCGGTGTGGTTATTCTGATAGATCGCCGTTTTAATCAGATGGGGTACAGACAACATTGCCCTCCGCATTGGCAAGTTCAGGATAGACGGGGTATCGAAACACTTGAAAGTTCACTAATAGAATTCTGGGGTCATGAAGATAGCTGATTAAATTGATTCTGTTTCATTTTGTTATTCCCTTACCTCATCCTAATATTAACCTGTTCAGGATTATTGAGTCAGGAGTTCAGCCGAACTTATGCAGAAATAACTGAGTTGCGATTTACTTCAAGTTTATTAAATCAAAATTTAATTTAAAATATTGACCTGAATCAACTTGTCACAATATAGCTATATTTAGTGATTGTTATGAGCCTCGGACATACTTTATGTTATTAAAAAACTTATCTCTGAAGCGTAGAATATAACTGTTTCGAAAACTATTTCTAAGAGGAAATCAGTTAATTTTTCAGGAGTTTTTTATGAGATTTTCAAATTTATCTTGCCTGTCTATATTTGTGGCAATTGTCCTGTCTGCCTGCGGTGGTGGAAGCGGTGGCGGGGGTGATACTGAGGTTTTAGCTAAACTTGATGCAGCGACTATTGATAAGTTAGGCGTCAATGCAGCATTGGCAACACCCGGCTGTGCATACACTAGTGAAATTGTATCTACCGCATTACGCGATGATATGGGGGGATCTTACAGGGTATTAATAAACACCATAAAACAGAAAACACCTAAAGTCAGGACTGCTCAGAAAGTGAGTTCATTATCTGGAACCTGGATTGGTGAGTGTGGAGGAACACTGGTTATAGCAGGTGAACATGATGATGGTAATGATGACCTGATTTATACCTATACGGATTACTGTGTAGAGGATACTGCTGGCAGTAGAACCGTACTCAATGGAGTAACCAATGTATTGTTCGATGGTCATTCAACACCTACTGCTCCTGTCACCGATAAAACGGTTGTATCCACAACTTCCAGCGGGGTAGCGGCAGAGAGCCTGGTAGATGGCGTTACGTCTAATAAAACGTTTTATTTAACAGCGTTTGAATATACCGGAGATGATATCAGTGATGCTGATGTAAGTGCTGAAGAGATTAGAGTTACTTCGGAGTCCAGTGATTACAGGGCAACGGATATACTGGTTATCGCGAGCACTATAGCAGGTTCGACTTCAGTGGAAGTTAAAGAGGCTACTTATCATGACCCTGATAACGGAACGGTTAAAATATCAACTTCAGCCGTGCCTGTTTCAATGGGTAGTACCGGGGCTGCATCTATTACAGTAACCGGATCTGACGGTACGTCAGCTACTTTTACAACTGATGATATCAGCGTAGGTTTTTTTACTGCTGAAGATGCTGAAGGCGCTGTGGTCGGTGCGCTTGATTGCAGTGCTTTAACTGCCGGACTCTAATGTTTAAAACCCGGCATAGTCAGGGCTGTGTCGGGTCTTTAAAAACCGGTATTTGAGATGTTCCAAATAGGCTTGCACTATGCGTTTCGAAATGTGTTGAGAACTCCACTACGGTCTTTCTTTACCATTTTTAGCATAGCTATGATTATCAGCCTGTATACCTTATTGACGGCTGTTGCTGATTCATTTGCAAATCAGATGAAAGGTTTAATGCATCAGGAAAATGTAGATATCGTTATTCAGTCCAAATTTTCAACAACTCCTCTATCATCTTCAATTTCACCTAAGGTTGTAACTCAAATAGCTCATATTGCAGAAGTTAAATCAATGGTTGGTATCGTTTTAGGGCGAAAGCGTTTTGAAGATAGAAATATGGTTTACCTGTTCGGAATAAGTAATATTTCTCAGGTTGCCAATAAGCTTGGGCTCAGTCTGTTTGAAGGTCGATTAAATGAACCTGATAAACAGGAATTGATTGTGGCTCAAAGAGTGTTAAAGAACCAGCAGCTCAAGGTGGGTGATAACTTATCTTTTCCACAAGAGAGTCCGCTCAAGATAGTGGGTAGTTTCCGTTCCTGGATAAGCTTTTTCAATAGTAGTGTGATTTGTGATTTGGAGTGCGCAAGAAAGATACTGGGTAAGAAGGATAAAACCAATATGTTATTTTTATCATTAAAAGATCCACGTGATACAGATCGGATTATTACTGAGTTAAGTGAAAAGTACCCGGCTATTATGCCGATAAAAAGTGGTGAGTTTTCCAGCACAGGGGTAGTCAAAAATATGTTTTATCTATCGGATATTGTTGCACTGATCACCCTTATTATCGCTTCAGCTATTTTGATCAATACATTTTTAATTGCTGTTCATGAGCGAACTAAAGAAATCGGTATTCTTCATGCTATTGGTTGGAGTCGAAGTATGATTGTTTATATCTTTATCGCAGAGTCCTTGTTGTTAGCTTTAACCGGTGGGCTTTTAGGTTTTGTCAGCTCTATAGGATTTCTTGAGTACCTGAAGGTTGCCTACAATGAAATCAATATCTATCTTCCCGGTAGTCTGGATGCTGGAATGTTTCTTTACAGCCTGTTGATCTGTACGTTGATAGCGATTGTCAGTGCTGTTTTTCCTGCGTTGCATGCCTCAAAAATTAATATTGCAAAGGCATTAAGTGGCGGCTGATAAACGCTTTATAGTGAAAGCCCACTGTCTGTACAAACGTTATAGTGATGGTGATATTGCTGCAATTAATGGCATATCGTTATCGCTGGAAAAAGGAAAAATATATGCTTTGATGGGGAGTTCTGGTTGTGGAAAAAGCACTCTGTTGAACCTGATCGGTCAGCTTGATGATGTCGATAGGGGAGAGCTACTGTATGAAGGAAAAGCATTGGAATCATTTAGTTCTAAAAGTCGATTCAGAAGAGAGTTTTTTGGCTTCGTGTTTCAATTTCACCATCTAATTCCGGTGTTAAGCCTTTGTGAAAATATCGAAGCGGCTATGATTCATAATAAAGAATTGAATGCTTTTCAGCGAAGGCAGAAAGCGAAAGAATTATTGCAGAACATGGGGCTGGAAAACAGAGTTAATGCTTTGGCTACAAGAGTGTCTGGTGGTGAAAGGCAAAGAGCTTCTATAGCCAGAGCTCTGGTGAATAATCCAAAATTGATTTTAGCTGATGAACCTACCGGAAATGTTGATAGTCAAACATCTTTGGTGATTCTTGCGAAGTTACAGCAGTTTATTAAACAGCAACAGGGAACGATGCTAATTGCTACCCATGATGTCCAGGTGGGTGAATTTGCAGATGTTATTCTGCGAATGAAAGATGGTGTAATTATCTCGATAGAAAATAAAATGGAAAGAGATGATGAAAATTAAAGCTCTATTTGTTTTGTTTTTGGCCGTGATGATATTCACTTTAAATGGTGAATCTGGTTCCCCTGGACTAGAAAAAAATTTATCGCTGCCTGATATCGATAGCCTGATAAATGAGACTTACTACTTTCCCTCAAAAGCTTTCAGTCAAAAACCGGTTGAGTATCAACCACTGGAACGGTTTGATCTGATTTTTTCAGGGCACGATATAAATATTAATTCCAGAGAATATGACAAAATCCAGAATCTCTCAGTGCTGACTCCTGGTCGTTTTACGCATGTGCTGGCCTATATTGGTAAAGATAAAGATGGCCTCGCTTATGCGGTGGAAATGAATGTGGCTAAAAATCAGGATTTTAAGCTAGGCATGGATGGTCTGAAAGTGGGAGGAAGGTTTTATCTATATTGCCTGGGAAGTGATTTTGATAACGAATCATGCCCTGAAAATAGTTTTGTTTATGGTATCAATAGCTATGACTATGTTCAGGCGAAGCGACTTAAGCCAGCTTTGAGGCAGAAACTGTTAAAGCATGAAGTCCAGCTTTTAGAAACAATGGGAACTGATTTGGCGCAACACTACCCTTTCCAGATTCCTCTTTATATCAGCTTTAAAACACTTTCAGATAAAGTTGCTTATCTTGTGGATGATGGGAGAGAGAATGGAGCTGATTGTGCTTCATATTTTGTGTCCCTGTTTGAAGAAGTAGCTGATGTTTGCCTCGATGAAGTTCGCATGGATGCGTCGACATTGTCAGCATATTATCTGGATAACAAAATGGGTAAGAGAGCTCTTATTCCGGGACAATATAATCCTGTGTTGAAAAGAACGGCTTCACTAAATAATATACTCGGAGATCTGGGTTATGCCATTCTTGATAATACTCCACGCCAGCTTTCATGTTCCAGCGCTGCATCTGTAAAAGGTATTCCAATGCCTGATTTGATTTTTAATAGCCCCAGTCTGGAAAAAATAGAAGTGACTACACTGAGTCGGCGATAATCTTTTTTATTTGTTTATCGTGATATTTAGCTAAAAATAAAACGGCTGCTATGGATCCTATAACTGCAAAAAACATATCTGATTGAGCATCCCAGTAATAGTTCTGTTCTCCCAGGAAGCCAGTTGAAGGTTCGATGACACCCTGATATGTAACAAGTAACACAAACAGCCACTCAATAATTTCCCAGATTGAAGCAATGGCAGCAGCACAGGTCAAAGCAAAAATATTAATCCAGCCCAAAGATATCATGCTAAATTTTCTACTGATAATTTCTCTGGTGAGAACAGTAACGGTAAGACCCTGGAAAAAATGAATGAGTTTGTCGTAATGATTGCGATTAAATTCAAAAATTTCTTTAAACGTCTCAAATAGTGGAACCAGTGAATAGCTATAGTAAGCGCCGATTAACATAAGTGTTGAACCAGTAAATACTATGAGATAACTAAAGTTGGTAAGAGGAAAAGTTTTGTAGCTTTTAGCCAGAATGAAATAAACAATTAAAAGAGGTAGTATTTCAGCGAACCAGAGGTCGATACGTTTAGTACCCAGACCAGACCAGATAAATACCGGGGTAATGAAAAAGAAAAAAATTATAATTGAAGATCGAAAAGGATGATTCATTTTTCGGTTAAATTTATATATGAGGCTAAAGTGTAGTTTGCTATCACCTATCTGATTGCTGCTGTTGTCAGATCCACCACCTTGTAAAATGTTACCGTACTAAATTCTGATGTTTAAGTTTGCTTCCAGCTCCAGCGCAACCCAAGTCCCGTTGAAGAGGGATCAATTTTAGATCCGTCGTTTAAGGTAGCGCTGGTTGCATTTTTATAATATGTGCTGAGTTGTAAAATAACAAATACTTATTCATGGTATTTCTACACCGGCTTTTGCCTGGAACATGGCATTAACCTTTGCTTGAAGTCCCCTTTTGGCAGGTTTTCTTTAGCGAGAGAAATATTACCCTCTTCTTCAGTAATTTCCAGTTAAGCTATATATTAATGTCTTATATATGCCATCTAACATCAGGTTTATTGATTGAAAATTTAACAACCAGACATGCTTTTCAAAAACCTGTTTATTAGTGATTGGTTTTTTCATGTCGATGGATAATTTCACCTATCTTGCCTTCTGCTCCAAGCTCTCTCAGGGTATCTTCCTGCTAGCTACAGTAGCAACAGAACAGAAGGATTTCAAAATTATTATATTAAAAATATTGATATAATGAATTAACTCATTTTATGAATTTGCACATGAACACACAATTTCCTGTAACGAATAACCTTATTCACCTGAACCATGCAGCAGTTGGCCCCTGGCCACAGGTAACATCAGATGCAGTGAAGAAATTTGCTGAAGAAAATCTTCAGGTGGGCTCTAAACATTATCTGGCGTGGATGGAGACGGAGAAAAATCTGCGCAAGAATCTAGCACAATTGATTAATGCAACTTCTGAGGATGAAATTGCACTGGTCAAAAATACTTCGGAAGGACTTTCTTTTGTGGCCTACGGATTGCCCTGGAAGCAAGGAGAAAATGTTGTTGGTATTCAGCAGGAATTTCCTTCCAATCGATTCGTGTGGAACTCATTAAGTTCAAAGGGAGTGGAATTTCGGCAGTTTGATTTAGAAAATTCACCTGATCCCGAGCAGGGTCTGTTCGATCTTTGTGATGAAAATACACGTCTTATCGCTGTAAGTGCAGTGCAGTATCATAATGGCTTTCGCATGGATCTGAATAAAATTGGTCAATTTTGTAAAGACAGGAATATTTTATTTTGTGTTGATGCTATTCAACAGATAGGTGCTTTACCGTTTGATGTTCAGGCTATTCAAGCTGATTTTGTCATTGCTGATGGGCATAAATGGCTTTTGTCGGCAGAGGGTCTGGGGCTTTTTTATGTTCGTAAAGGGGTTATGGATAAACTGGATATCCTGCAGTATGGCTGGCACATGGTGGATAAATTGAGTGATTATTCTGTGCAACAATTTGAGCTTGCCCAGAGTGCGAAACGGTTTGAATGTGGCAGCCCGAATATGTTGGGCATTCATGCGATGAATGCGAGTGTTGAATTGTTGCTGGACGTAGGTATGTCCAAAATAGGTGAGAGAGTAATAAAGCGTAGTAAGTTGTTAATTGAGCAGTTAGAGCCAATTAAGCATATTGAAATTTTGAGTGAAAGTACTGAGCAGCGTTTATCTGGCATTATAACTTTTCGTAGCCATAAAATAGCAAATGATGAACTCTATCAATACCTGTCGAAAGAGCAGGTCTTATGTGCCCAGAGAGGGGGTGGGATTCGGCTGTCGCCGCATTTTTATACTCCTTTGGAGCAGTTGGAAAAAGTTATCTCCAGGATTAAATGCTTTTAATTTTCCTGAAACACTGGTGGTTATCGTCTAACTGTATATTTTCAAGCCTTAATTAATCATCAAAATGACTGTCTTACTTTTCCATATATATAGCCAATTGAATGGGGTTAATTTCGTCAGTAAATAAATATTAAATAAATTTGAGCAATTTATAATTTATGGTCTATTATTACAAAACATAGTCATTTTTATGGTTGCTATTGGGGGTTAATTCCTAATTTAGATATTAATAATATAGTAAATTAGGGGTGTAGCTTTGTGTTGACATTGGTTAAAAATATTTTTAGTGTGAATTAAGAAATAAATATTTTCCTGTTGATATATAAATAATAACTAACAAAATTAATTAAGAAATTTTAAAAATCAAGTAGAAATCTCTACTTGATTAGAGAGGGTGTGATGGAAGTACGTTATAAAGCTCTGCAGTCAAACAAAATTTTATTTTCAGCATTTATTGCTTTCTTTTCTGTAGCGATAGCCAGCTGTGGAGGTGGCGGCGGAAGTGATCCTGTAGATCCTCCTGTAATAGTCGATCCCGACCCAGTTACATTAATTGAGAAATCTATTACCGGGCAAGTAAGTGCCGGAGTAAGTGGTGATGCCACAGTAGCCAGTACTTCACCGGATATAAATCCTCAGTCTCTTATTGATGTTCAGGTGACAGCTATCTTATTTTCTGGTGATGTTGAGGTCGGAACCTTATCCACTACAACCGATGAAAATGGTGCTTTTCGACTTGCGATAGCTGAACAGGATGATCAGTTGATTGATCGTGTTGAACTGACTTTCGAAAAGGATGGTTATACGGTTGGTCAGAAAACAGTGATCCCTAAAGAAAGGACTATCGTAATTACGCGGCTTGGCCCTGTAAATGTTGTTACTCAAACACGTGACGAACTTGCTTTTACTGCCAGTGGGTCTCCTGCTTTTCGTTTTGCCATTATTAAACAGCCTGATGGAACTGTCGCTGCTGTAGCGGGTACAGATTATGCGAAAGCGAGGATTGCTGCCGGTACTGAAACTTTACTGGATATGTCTATACCCGCTGACCGGGTTTCAGCTGATGTCTCTGCTGTAACCGCAAAAATTGCCCACTTTGATCCAAATGACCCTAACCAGGTTCAATCATTTCCGGGAGATTTTACCGGAACAGGTGATGTCGGTAGTGGTGAAGGTATCGATACATCCGAGCCAACTCCTGCAGCCAGAGTAGCTGCTGGTGAAGAAGAATATCGTCTAATCTCTTCTGTTTTTTCACAGGTAGATCTTGTCGATCAAAATGGGGATGCGCTAGCCCTGGTAGAACCTACTGGTGCGCGAGCAGCCGCAGATGGTGATGATCCTGCTATGTATATGTCTTTACCGTTGCAAAGCTATGAAACAATTACTGCTGATCAGGATGATACGACAGCAGGAATTCAGGTACCTATTTATGTTTATAGAGGCGGCTGGCAATACGTAGGGAATGGAACTCTGGTCGATTTTGATGGCACAACTTCAACTTATAATGTGGCTGACCTGACACTGCCTCTGGATAATTCTTCTAATTTGGGTCTGTATGTTCGAATTCAAATTACTGGTGGTAATGAGTGGATTCGATGGATCAATCTTGACTGGCCCATCAAAGCTGTGACTGATGTGCTTAAAATTTGTTTCATTGGTGAAATAGTATATGCCGGAGAAGATCAGGAAAAATTTACCGGAAATTTAAATATAAATATGCCGGATGGAGGCTATGACTGGCCTTATATTCAGGATGGCGTAATTAATTTTGAAAGGCTGGTTTTTGGTGGAGACCCTACTGACCCAGCCAACTGGTCATTCTATGTCTGGAATCAAAGAGCCTATAAATATGAGTATATGGATTTGTCATCCATAGCATCTTTTTCAACATCTACTACAGACTGTGTTGACAATAACCTGGGTAAAATGGAGTTAACCAATCCAAGGCAATATAAATTGTTTGGTAAAGCCACTAAAAACGGTGATCCTGTGGCGGGTGTAAGTATTCGAGTCACAGGGCAACGATTTTGGGATTGGGGTATCACTAATGTAAATGGTGAGTACTCAATGAGTGTTCCTGGAACTGAGCTTGATTTTGAGTTTGGTGCAGAGACAGGTTCGGTGCATGTTAATGGCGCTACGGATCTTGATGAAGATAATGATGATGGAAATGCTGTGCGCCTTGATTTGATGTTGCAAAATTTAGCGCCGCAATTAACCAACTTTTTTGTACCTCGCAGGCTGATTATTCCAGCAGGTGAGAGCCAGATAAGTGCCTCTGTTGTTGCAGCTGCTTTTGATGCAGACAGTGATAGTATTTCTTTTGACTGGAATTGTGAGCCTTCGGCAAGTTGTAGCATGTCTGCTGCAGCGACTTCTGCGAGTGCATTTGATAGCAATGTGCAAACTTTTACCGCTTCTGCTGCCGGTGATTATACGGTATCAGTCACTGTGACCGATAATAACGGTGGTAGTGTATCAAATGAAGGCATTGTCATCGTAGAGCAGGGTAATCGTGCTCCTCGTGCTCTTGCAGTCAGGAAAACAATTGGCACAGATACCGCACTGCTGGGTTGCATCAGAACCACAGAAAAATTGAGCTGTAGTGATGACTTGAGAGCCAGTGATGCAGGAAGTTATGAAGCAGTTTACTTTGATCCGGATGGGGATACAGTGAATGTTAGCTGGGATGCTTTTAGTTGTCCGGATGGTGATAGTTGTGACTTTACAGCAACTGCAGATGGTGTGCTCTCTGCCGTTCTGAGTGATGATGCAAAGAGTGATGTTATCGAAATTAACATGAACGTAGTGGCTAACGAGTCACCGGAAGTAATTTATGCATTTGCATTGCCTGCGAATATTCTGGTTGAACAGGATGGCAGTAATGCTGAAGCAGTGACTCTTGAGGCAGCAGCCATTGATGATGTAGAAGTAGTTTCTGAAGCATGGGTAGTAACTGATGCGGATTCAAATCAGGTTCAGCTTGTTGGTGGAGGAACCACCGGTTCAGACACTATTGCTGCAGGTGAATTGACTGAAGGTGTGTATGTTGCCACTTTTACTGCTGAGGATAATGAAGGAGCATCCTCTGCTACTGAAAGGTATATAAGAGTGTTCAGTAATGCGCCTCCTCAAATTACTTCTACTACCGTATCTGCCCCCGTGTTTGATGCGACATCTGGCACTAATGATGATGATATTGTGCTAACGGCCGTCGCAACTGATGCTGAAGGGGATGATTTGACCTATAGCTGGATAGTTAATGGTCAGGCTCTTACCGGTGAGTCTGTGACGGTTTCATCAGGAACGTTATCTTCCGGTGTGTATGAAGCATCTCTTGTCGTTAGTGATGGCTCAGGCCAGGCTTCGGACAGTGTAGGTTTTACCGTAAATGAACCTCCTGTCATTGAATCACCAACTGATGCTTCTACCGTTACTAAATCAGAGGTTGATGATTTCGTCATCACTGCCAGCGCAACAGATGATTTTACTGAGCAGTTAACTTATGCATGGGTTGTAGACAGTCAGCAAAGTAGTGGAGCTTCGCTAACAGTGGCGAGTGGCTCACTCTCGGTGGGTAGCCATAGTGCAACCCTAACAGTAACAGATGGTGGAGGTCTTTCTTCAACGGTTAGCCTGACCATTGAAATTACAGCTCGTGTTAATTTGGCACCAGAAATATCCTCACCAACAGCTGGTGCGGTATTAGCAATAGCAGAAGATAAGGATATATCCATACAAGCTATAGCCAGTGATGAATTTACTGATGTATTAACTTATGCATGGGTTGTTGATGGACAGTCGTTTACTGGGTCACTGTTATCTATAGCAAGTGGAACTCTGGTAGTGGGTAGCTATGATGCAAGTCTGACCGTAACTGATGAAGATGGTGCATCTGATTCAGTCAGTTTTACCATTGAAGTGACCGTAGTACAGGATGGAAATCTTGAAATAATAATTGATTAATCGGTTTGAGTTAAACCATATAATTTTTAGTTAAGTCCTGAGTTACTCAGGGGATATAACCGTATTAAGGAGATGAAAAAAATGAAACGTACGTTATTAAGTGTAGCTGTTGCCAGTGTATTAGGCTTATCAGCTTGTAGTCAGCAGCCTGAAGAAGTTGTTTCAGATCAGCTTAGCAGTGAAAGCTCTATAGTTGCTGAAAAAAAGGCCGAACTCCGTTTAACGGTTAAATTTCCTGTTGATGGTCGGGCGCAAGCTGCATTAATTGATGAGAATGCAGGTCTTATCGGGGTTTATATTCGCCGGATTGCCGCTGTAACACCTGATGAATTTGATGAAGTTGTTCGTCTATGCAGTAATTATAACCCCAATGCTGGTGGTTATGATGAGTTTGGAAACTGGGTAGGTGATGGCGGAGACTATGACAATTATGGTAACTTCGTCGGTTCAAACTTAACCCCTGAAGAAGAAGCTGTCTGTGATCTGGCCCAGATGGATCGGGGTGAAAGAACGGTAACAACGGTTCTACTTGATCCATTGAATAACTCCGCAACTGTCGAAGTTCCGGTAGGAAAGTATGAGATTTATGCCGCTCAATATGCCAATGACATTGATCTGAAGGATGGTCGACGAATTTCTGGAGCTAAATCATTTGCTGAGCTTCCAGAAGGTGCTCATTCTGTGATGCTGACAATGACACATGGTACCTGGGATCTTGTAGATGAAACTGGCGCTGCTACGATGATTGATTTTCAATTGATGAATAATGCCACGGTGCTGGGAGAGCTTGGAATTACCGACGCAGACCCACTAACTGATGGCGACCAGACACCCGGTGAAGTTTTAGGGTTGACCGGAGCTCTTACAGGATTTCATCTGGCAGATAATCGCTATTTTGAGAGGCTATATGGAGATATTAAATTAGGTGGAGAATATGATGATCAGGACTATGGAATTAAAGACCTTCTGCCATGGATAGTGACTATTCCACGTATTGCCGATGCCCAAGGTGTAGAAACAGATGTGATTCCCAGGAATGAGTATTTTGAAGATGGTGGTTATGATCCAACAAGTGAGAACTGGGTAGAGCCAACCTTGGAATTTGATGTGGCCATGGGGCCGGGTTTTCATCTGCAGCAATATGACGGTACTCAAAATACAAATCAAATCATGTTTGGTGACTACTGGGTTGAAGCTGATGATAGAGTGGCGGGAACCAGTTTTGATTCCGGAATTTTGGTGAAAACCAGTTTTGACTTTCTGATGCCACCTACTGATGATGGGACTAACTGGGTCTATAATAATGGTGATGATGGTTGGGTAGATACTGAAGAAAGGTCTTATACCTTGCCGGATGGGTCAACTGAAACAATATTGATTGCTAATGTTAGTCAGGAAAGTGGAACGCTTACACACCCGAATACGGATCCGGATTTAACTGATATTCCTGATGCACAAACTACCGATGGAACTACAATTACTGGTACTTTAATTGAAATTGTGGGTGCCTGGGAAGAATTAGCGCCAACGGTTGTTACTGATCCATCCTATACGGGTGATGGTCCTGTTGCACCACCTACAGCCTTGCGCTCTAATGCACGATTGAAAAATGCTGCAAACAATGCATTTACTGCGTATCAATTAAATAAGACAGCAATTTCTACAGGGTTGAAGGCTTCTTCAGCTGCTAGTGGAATAGCAGATAACTGTGTGATTTTAGATGAAAACGATTCATGGTATTACACTGAATTTGCCTGGGATGTAAATTTGAGTGTATGGGTACCGGGTTCCTGGAACCATTCTTACTATTATGACCAGTATGCTGGATGGGATGGTGTGCAGTATTACCCTGAAATTAGGGGAACTGATCTTGATGGTGATGGTGTTATAGAGCCCTTTGAAAATGTTTTTTACAACAACCTTGTAGAGTGGGCAGAGTATGATGATGTCAATGGAGTTTATACAGGAAATGCAGAGGTATATTTTGAGTATGATGTAGCTAGCGATGTTGAGACTACTTTTGTCTCTCTGACTGTCCATGACTGTGCAGACGATATTGATGGAAATGTTGTGTGTACTGATACTGGAGTAGCGGTTACTGAAGGTGAGCGTTTCATTGATCCTGATAACCAGGCTATTGCTGATCTAGATGGTGATGGCGTGATTAATGAGTATGAGGGTGCAGTTGTTCAGGAAAATGAAACAGGTTTAACTCACGCCTGTATGCATGACTTTACTTTGAAAGGTCGTCAACTTGATATTGCGATTACACCTGCTGAAACAGAAGTTGTAATCAATTAATGATCTGCTTTTCTTAAACTGATATAAAGGGTGGACTTGTTCCACCCTTTTTTTTGGCATGCCTTTTTATCGATTAATATTATTTCTACTGTTCATCTGTAACAGTACAGCCTTAATTGCTGAGTCTTCAGTTGCTTCAGCAATTCTTATACGTTGGATCGATCAAACTGACCCTACAAGTATTGTATATCTTCCTGATGGAGCCCAGTTGGATCAAAGCCTGGTAATTCATAGCGGAGATACTTTGATCACCAAAGTCCAGAGCCAGTCAGCAGACTCTTTAACTAAATTATTAAAGTCTATCAGAGCTTTACCAGGAGTCATTTATGCAGAACCCGATTACCCGGTTCGAATGAATCAGATCCCCGATGACAGTTTGCTCGATGATCAATGGTATCTATCAACCGTTAATGCTTTTAATGCCTGGGATTTAGGAACAGATTGTTCTGATGTGATCATAGTAACAGTTGATACTGGTATTGATTTGAATCACCCCGAACTGGTTAATAACTTATGGCAGAATCCTGGTGAAATTGCAGAGAATAGTTTTGATGATGATGGCAATGGGATAATTGATGATGTACATGGATATAATCCTTTTAAAAACAATGGGAATCCTGATGATGACAATGGGCATGGAACTCATGTAGCAGGCGTTATTGCTGCAGCGGGTAATAATGCTGACGGCATTGCGGGGCTCTGCTGGTCGGCTCAGGTCATGGCTATCAAGTTTCTTGATCATTTTGGTGGTGGTACAGTTTCAGACGCAGTTAGAGGTATTCAATATGCTATCGATAATAAGCCACTGAATACTCCAATGATTATCAATAACTCCTGGGTTATAGGTCAATATAGTCAGGCATTGGAAGATGTATTAAAGCTGGCAGAAGATGAGGGTATATTTGTTACTGTTGCTGCCGGTAATACTGGGGCTGATAATGATGAGATAGTAGTTTTTCCGACTTATTTTAGAAAGCAGTTTGATAACATCATTAGCGTGGCCAATGTAGATCAGCAGGATAATCTATATGTTGGATCAAAGGGTAGTAGTAATTTTGGATTGAACAGTGTCGATATCAGCGCCCCTGGTACTGATATTTATAGTACCTTTAAAGGTGATGCCTATAAGGCTTTAACCGGGACATCAATGGCTACTCCAGTTGTTTCAGGTGCTGCTGCTTTGGCACTTAAACAAAGACCTGAAATTTCGGCAGAGGAATTAAAAGCAGCTTTACTTGCTAGTGTACGAGAAGTAGAGGCATTAAAAGGCAAATTGGTTGTACCTGGAGTGCTAGATATTCAACAACTTATTGAGAATATATATGATACTCCACAGATTATTTATCGTTATCAAGGTGAGATTACTGATAGAATTTTAAGTGGTGAAGGTATCAGGGTTAGTGGCTTTGGCCTGGAAAATACACTGTCAATAACATTGGATAATCAACAGCTTGATTTTGAATTTATTGATACTGAAGAATTAGTAGTATATCTACCGTCTGATGCAAAAGATGGATTAATTCAAACTGATGTCAGCAATAGTTTGTTTTTAAAGGTATCAATCGAGCCCCCGGTGGATATCGATCTTCAAATGAGTCAATCAGGTCTGCCTTTATTGAGCTGGAATAACCGCAGTAACGCAGAATTTGTAGAGATAGAGAGAGCTTCTGGTGACTCTGCTTATCAGGTTTTAACCAGTGTCAGTTCGCCGCAGTCAGTATTTCAGGATACGGATGGAGGTACTTTGACTGCCTGTTATCGTATTAGGTCAGGTTTTAATTACATTGACCCCTATAGTAAAGAGGCCAAAACTAAATTATCTGATTATTCTACTAGCACCAGTATTGACGCCACTTCAGAAGCGGTTCACTGGTCTACACAGACAATCGGTAGTGTGGTCAAAGGAGAGTTATTTGCTGAGCAATTGTATGCAAGAAGTCTTGGTGGTGGTTTTAATATAAGTACAGCTCAGCCTATGCCAGTAGGGTTTGATTTATCTTCAACGGGATATTTGACGGGTTTTCCAGATGAACCGGGTGACTATCAATTTGATATTTTATTAACCACCGATAATGGTTGTCCGGAACAAAAAACTATTAATTTAACTGTTACAGAGCAGAGTGAATTTCGTTATTTAAAATCCCAGTTTGATGGTTTATATAACTTAAAAACAGATCGGGGAGTATTAACTCGGTTACAATCCAGAGATCTTTTTTCATGGGAAGAAATACCGGAGATCAATCATTATGAAGTGATAGATTTATCCATTGAACTATCCCCTGTTGTTGATGAAAATGAAGGATTGATTTTATTAACGATAAATAATGACAGCTTTGAATCTGAAGAAGATTTCAATCTTTTTGTTATGGATCGTTTTGATGAATGGGTTGAATTGACGGTGGCTGATGGCGTGCAAAAAACAGCAGTGGGTTTTAACTGGGTGATTGAAGATAATGAACTTTTTGATCATGAAGTAGATCAAAATAAAGTACATTTAAAAGTTGCAATAAGTGTCAAGGAAAAGGCATTAGCCCAAAGCACTGATGATAATCGATGCTTCATTGCTTCTGTTATCTATAAAAATGAAATTGATAGGCAAAAACTTAAAGCTTTTCGTGCGCTTCGTGATGATTTTTTAAGTAGGACATTGTTAGGCAGAATGGCCATAGATGTTTACTATAGAGTTTCTCCAGAAATAGCCTGGTGGTTACTACATCGCCCGAACTTTTCAAAAATTGTAAAATTCTATATGAACTTTCTGTATTTTATATCTTCAATTCTTGGGTACTTATGGTTTCTGATGGCTGGTTTTATTTTATATCAAGTAATCGGCTTTCTTAATAAAAATAAGGTTGTTCAGAGTCTCAAAAATTAACAGTATCAAAATGTGGGTTTTTAGTGAGTGATTGCATAATTTTTATCCTTCCAAGTTCAATTGATGTGAATTTGTCCTCTTGCTGAAGAATTAAATATTCATTTTTATCAGTAGATGTTTTAGTCGTTTTTGCGATACCTTGAAAAGTGGTATTGTCCTGCAAAGTGAGGTTTACTTTGAAGTGATACATGCAGGCAATTTCAATATAGTCATGGATCGCACAACTGATCAGTTTATGACTCATTTGTTTTTGCCTGAAGTATGATTGCAATTTTTTCTCGATTGCTTAGCCTGATTCATTGCTTTATCTGCTCTTTTATAAAACTATCCAGAGACTCTCCATATTACTGCTGTCTTTGTCCATATAGTTGTTGATAAAGACCTTCTTTCTGCACCAGTTCTTCATGATGACCTTCATCAATAATTATTCCTCCATCAAAAACATAAGCCTTATCAGCCTGTTTGATTGCGCTCAGACGATGGGCAATGATGAGCGTGGTACGCCCCTGTAAAAAAGTTTCCAGAGCTTTATGCAGTTTTTCTTCGGTGGCGGTATCAAGTGCAGAAGTGGCTTCATCCAGAATAACTACCTTCGGGGCAGTCAAAATCATACGTGCTATGGCCAGGCGCTGACGCTGGCCTCCTGACAGTCGAATGCCGTTTTTGCCGACGATGGTATCCAGTTTATTTTTCTGCTCCAGAATGGTTGATTTTAGTTGAGCTATTTCCAGTGCCTGCCACAGTTCCTGTTCATTGAAGTCTCTCCCCATGGTCAGGTTGTTGCGGATAGTGTCATTAAACAGGGCAGGTTGTTGTAAAACGGTGGCAATGTTTTCTCTTACTGTGGATAAACCAATTTCACTGATGGGAATATCGTTGAAGTAAATCTGTCCTTTTGAAGCCGGGTAAAGCCCGAGTAAAACCTGGATCATGGTCGATTTACCACCGCCACTGGCTCCGACCAGAGCTATTTTCTGGCCTGGTTGAATGGTCAGTGAAACACCTTTAAGTATGGGTTCTTCTTTGATGTAGGAAAAATGAATGTCTTGTATTCTTACCGAAGCAGTAATGCTGTTTTTAAACGGGTTGTGTATTTGTGGATAAACAGGTTCTTTATTTAGCTTGAGTAAACGATTCAGGCGTCCAAGAGCAGCATTAGCTGAAAAGTAACTGTATTGAATAGACAGTATTTCCTGAACCGGTGTCATCATGAACCACAGGTAGGCATACACGGCGAACATCTGACCGATGCTGAGACTGGAAAATACAACCATCAACATGCTGACAGCTCTGAATACTTCAAAACCCATCAGGAATATGAAAAATGATAGTCGATTTGCCGCATCGCTTTTCCAGCTGAAATTGACTGAACTTTGTTTTACTCCGCGAGCTTTATCTATAACCCGGTACAAATAATGGCGTTCGCGGTTACTGGCACGAATCTGCTGAATGGCATCCAGAGTTTCGGTAAGTGACTGCTGGAAAATTTCAACAGCTGAGTTTTCACGTTTTTTTAGTTCTTTTACTTTTTTACCCAACACGGTAGTAAAGTAGATAACGATTGGGTTCATGATCAGGATGAACAGGGCCAGTTGCCAGTGAATCCATAATAAAGTGGCTGCAACACCAATGATGATCAGGATGGCGACCAGAAACTTGCTCAGTGCACTGCCAATGAAATTATCGATGGTGTCGATATCTGTTACCAGATGCGAGGCCACAGCGCCGCTGCCGATAGTTTCATATTCGGCCATTGAAATGGTTTGCAGCAATTGCAGCAGGTTAGTGCGCAACTTAAAAGTGATGTCTTTTGCGACCAGGGTAAATTCGCGGGTTTGCCAGACTGATAACAGAGTCCCAATAAAACGTAAAATCATGGTGACTATCATTACGCTGATAATCGTAAGCATCGGTCCATGCCAGTCAGCAGGGAATGTGGCATTGATGATTTCTACCATAAAACCCGGTTTATCAAGCAGAACTTCATCAACCAGTAGTGGCATTAACATCGGCACAGGAACCAGGATGACAGCAGCCATAATGGCAATAAGGTGCGCCTGAATGAGGTTTTTTTTATGCTGTTTTGCCAGTGAAAATATATTCTGCCAGCTTATGCTATCGGTCGATGATGGGTTTGAATCTGTACTCACGCTAACTGAATGGGTCCTGATTGAAGGTGAAAATGTGATAGTGGCAGCTTTTGAAAGGGCAAACAAGTGATACAAATTATCCTTAACTTTGATTTAAAACAGTTTTGATTTTAGAATGCGGCGTCAAAATTAAAAAATGAATCGGATTAACCCGACTGAATTACTCCAGGAGAGAATACCTATGATATCTAAATTTGTTTGCAGCAGTGTTGTTGCTTTATCTGTGCTAATGGCAGCACCCGTTTCGGCAGCTGTAAAAATCGGCATGATTACAACCTTGACCACCAAAGCGGGTTACCTGGGTGAAGACATTCGGGATGGTTTCAAACTGGCGATCGAACAGGGTGGCGGAAAGCTGGGCAATGTGGAAGTCGAACTGATGGTTGAAGATGACGGGCGCAAGCCGGGCAAAGGGCGTCAGATTGCAGAACGTTACATCAAGAGCGATAAAGTTAAAATCATGACCGGCATCGTTTTTTCCAATGTTGCAATGGCTGTTGTGCCAAAAGTGGTTAAAGATGATGTTTTTTATATCAGCCCGAATGCAGGGCCATCCGCGTTAGCGGGTAAAGGATGTCATGAAAATTATTTCAATGCTGCCTGGCAGAATGATAATTTACATGAGGTGATGGGGCAGTATGTAACTGATGCCGGTTTTAAGTCTGCCTATATTCTGGCACCAAACTACCCGGCTGGTAAAGATGCGCTGGCTGGTTTCAAACGTTTTTATAAAGGAAAGGTTGTAGGAGAAGTTTATACCAAGCTGGGTCAATCAGATTATGCGGCTGAACTGGCCAATTTAAGATCGGCTAAACCGGATGCTGTCTTCTTCTTTCTTCCAGGTGGAATGGGCATTAATTTTCTTAAACAGTATTCTCAGGCTGGTTTGAATAAAACGACGCCAGTTTTTGGCCCTGCATTTTCATTTGATGCACGTATCCTGAAAGCTGTTGGTGATGCTGCTGTAGGTGTTCATAATGGCTCTCAGTGGAATTTTGATCTGGATAACTCAGCTAACAAACAATTTGTTTCTGCTTTCAAAGCTAAATATGGTCGCATGCCTACACTTTATGCCAGTCAGGGTTATGACACGGCTAATCTTATCGGAAGTGCTTTAAAAGCCACTGGTGGTGAGCCACAGAATATGGCTGCTTTCAGAAAGGCTCTTGAAAAAGCCGATTTTGATTCGGTGCGTGGTAATTTCCGTTTTGGAAATAATCATCACCCCGTTCAAGATCTATATGTACGTGAAGTGGTTAAAGATTCAACGGGTATTCACAATAAAACCGTAAAGAAGGTATTTTCCAGTCATCAGGATGCTTACGCGGCTAATTGCAAGTTGTAGAGTGCTCCATGCGCACCAAAAAGACCCTGGGAAATAATGGTGCGCACCGCGCACTCTACGCATAATGCTGTTATTTATTGAACAGGTTTTAAACGGCCTGCAACTGGGTTTTATGCTGTTCCTGTTATCTGCCGGGTTGACGCTGGTATTTGGTGTCATGAACCTGATCAACCTGGCTCATGGTTCGTTTTACATGGTGGGAGCCTATGTGGCCGCAACAGTTATGCAAGCCAGTGGAAGTTTTGCACTGGCGATGCTGGTTGCGTTATTTACGGCTGGGTTATGTGGTTTCCTGGTCGAAGTTATCGTGTTACGTCATCTTTATAAACGCGATCACCTGGATCAGGTGTTGGCAACTTTTGGCTTGATTCTATTTTTTAATGAGGGGACTCGCATGATCTGGGGGCGTCAGCCTTTATTTATGCAGGTACCTGAATTACTCAGTGGTAGTATCGAAATATTTCCCGGTATTCCCTATCCCGTTTACCGACTGGTGATAATTGTTGCTGGTTTACTGGTGGCAGCAGGTTTATATCTGTTAATTAATCATACCCGTCTCGGAATGCGAATTCGTGCCGGAGCCAGTAACCGAAGCATGATTGCGGCGCTGGGTGTTAATATCCGCTGGTTGTACAGCCTGGTATTTGCTTTAGGTGCATTGCTCGCAGGCTTTGCCGGCGTAATGGCAGCACCTGTATTCGCGGTAGAGTCTGGTATGGGTGAAAGTATTTTAATACTGACCTTTGTAGTAATAGTGATTGGCGGAATTGGCTCGGTTAAAGGGGCATTACTCGGTGCTCTGCTGGTAGGCCTTGTGGATACTTTGGGAAGAGCTTTTTTACCTGACCTGTTGCAGTGGATGTTTGTCAGTAGCAGTGCAAATAGCATTGCCGCATCGCTCTCATCGATGGGTATTTATCTGTTAATGGCCGTTATTCTGGCGTTTAAACCTCGTGGGCTGTTTCCTGCTTAAAACCTTTTTTTTACCACAGAGGACACGGAGGACACAGAGGTAATGAATGTAATGGTCAGCTATATTCAATATTATCAAATGTACGAAGTTAGGCGTTACTCAAAGTGTTTAAAAAATTTACTACCTATTGTCATAACTACAGGTGCATGAATTATCAACATAGCTATTAAGTTTTTTTGTTTTCCTCTGTGTTCCTCCGTGACCTCTGTGGTGAGTTAGTTATTTAATATGAACCGAAAGTTTATTTTTTTACTATCAGCTTTGATCATTTTGATACTACTGCCATTTGTGGCCGAAGCCGTTGATGAAAGTTATGTGACTTCGAGTATGAGTCGGGTATTAATTTTTGCCATGGCAGCTGTCAGTCTTGATCTTATCGTTGGTTATGGGGCCATGGTCAGTTTTGGCCATGCGGCGTTTGTGGGACTGGGTGCTTATGTGGCGGCAATACTAAGCTTTCATATAAATGATGGCAGTCCGGTTTTTAGTTTCCCTTTTAGTTTTGATGGCAGTAATAACTTATTGCTCATTCTGATTGTCGCTATGTTGGTGGCAGCCATTGTTGCGGCTTTAACAGGTTTAATTAGCCTGCGCACGCACGGCATTCATTTTATTATGATCACGCTGGCCTTCGCGCAAATGTTGTATTACCTGTTTATTTCACTGGATACCTATGGCGGTGAAGATGGCTTGTTGATGCTGGGCAGGAATCAGCTGCCTTTTATCGATACAGCTAATGACACATCCTTTTACTATCTGTGTCTGTTTTTTCTGGTTGTGTATATTGTGCTTTCCAGGCGTTTAGTTAACTCACAGTTTGGCAGGGTCATAAAGGGCTGTAAGCTTAATGAAAAACGTATGCAATCATTAGGCTTTAATACTTACTGGTATCGACTGACCGCTTATATTATTGCAGCTACCGGTGCGGCAGTTGCTGGTGTTCTGCTTGCCAATAAAACTGAATATGTTGATCCAGGATTGTTCTCATGGCACTTATCGGGAGAGCTATTAGTGATGATCATTCTGGGTGGATTAGGTAGCATTTATGGTGCAGTTATTGGCGCTATCGTTTACCTGTTATTAGAGCAGGTTTTGTCTGCCTATACTGAACACTGGATGTTTTATCTGGGACCATTTTTAATATTTGTGGTGATTTATGCGCGTCATGGCATCTATGGGATTTTACAGAACAAGGTGTTGAACAATGACTGATTTTGTTTTGCACACAGAAAATCTGTGTAAAAATTATGCAGGTCTGGCCGCTAACACTAATTTGAATTTACAGTTAATTAAAGGTGAAATCCATGCGCTAATTGGCCCCAATGGTGCGGGTAAATCGACGGCTATTGCGCAGTTATCCGGGGAGTTACCTCCTAGCAGCGGAAAGATTTATTTCAATTCAAAAGAAGTTACCGGTACACCGGTTTTTGATCGGGCTCAAATGGGTATATCGCGTTCTTTTCAGGTCACATCAGTGTTTGATGAAATGACGGTGCTGGAGAATCTGGCACTAGCTATTCAGGCTCATCATGGACACAGTTATTTTTTCTGGAGAAATATTAATAACAATAAAGAACTCAATAAACAGGCCTGTGAACTGGCACAACAATTTGGTCTGGAACAGCATCATAAACTGCTCGCAGGAGCACTGGCACATGGTGAAAAACGACAGCTTGAAGTCGCCATGACACTGGCTGGTGACCCACAGGTTTTATTGCTGGATGAACCTATGGCTGGCATTGGTCCTGGGGGTTCAAAAGAGTTAACTCAATTGCTGGATGGATTGCGTGGCCGATACAGTATCCTGCTGGTTGAACATGATATGGATGCAGTGTTTGCGTTAGCGGATAGAATATCCGTACTGGTTTATGGTGAAATTATTGCAACCGGAACAGTGGATGAAATTCGTAATAATGAAAATGTTCAAAAGGCTTACCTGGGGCACACTGAAAGCTCATGTTAACACTCATTGATATTCATGCAGGATATAATACAAGTGAAGTACTGTCTGGTGTTTCTCTGCAGTTGAACGAAGGTGAAGTGGTTACGTTGTTAGGTCGAAATGGAATGGGCAAAAGCACGACCATAAATTGCATAACAGGCTTGCTGGACATTAATAGTGGAACGATTGAGTTAAATGGTGCCATATTGAGTTTACTCCAGTCTTATCAAATAGCTCGCTTGGGTGTAGGACTGGTTCCAGAAGAACGGCATATTTTTTCTAATTTAACCGTGGCTGAAAATTTACAGGTTGCTGCTGCAAATTACTCCGGCTCAACTTCACCCTGGAATTTAAAACGTATTTACAATTTATTTCCGCGTTTACAGGAACGACGCAGGCATGCTGGTAACCAGCTGTCCGGTGGTGAGCAACAGATGCTGGCGATAGGTCGAGCTTTGATGATCAATCCCAGGTTATTAATTCTGGATGAAGCAACTGAAGGTCTGGCACCGCTAATTTGTGATGAAATATGGAGCGTGGTGCGTCAACTGAAACAACAGGGTTTATCCATTTTAATCGTGGATAAAAATTTACACACCTTGCTGAATATAGCGGATCGATATTACATGATGGAAAAAGGTCAGGTGGTGTCCTCTGGTCCGGCTCATGAACTGGCGCAAGATCATGAATTACAGGCTCGGTATCTGGGTGTGTGATGTGACAGAAGTAGTCGATCCGTATCTGGAACAACAATACAATAATCGTTTGGCTGTTGCTGACTTCCAGAAGTACCTGGATAGCTGGAGGCAACATAGTGAAGATTTTCGCCTACTGCAAACTATAGCTCATTTAAATGTGTCTTATGGGCCATCTGCTCGTCAGATAATGGATATTTTTCCACTTCAAAATCAGCGTAATGTCCCGGTGCATGTTTTTATCCATGGTGGTTATTGGCAGGCTTTAGATAAAAATTCTTTTAGTTTTATGGCAGAAGCTTTTAATCGAAATGGAGAATGTGCTGTAATTTTGAATTATGACCTGTGTCCGTCAGTGACTATGCTGGAAATAATCAGTCAGGTTAAACGGGCAATAATATGGGTTAAGCAAAATATCTCGGCCTATGGTGGAGATCCTGAACGGGTTCAAATAACAGGGCATTCTGCTGGTGCGCATTTACTGGCAACCCTGTTGACTACAGACTGGTCAATAGTTGGACTGGATAAATACCCTTTTCAGCAACTGAATGGTCTGAGCGGGCTTTATGATTTACAGCCATTAGTACCTACCAGTGTGAATCAGGCTTTGGGCCTGAATACAGAAAGTGCTTTTCAATATAGCCCTCTGTTTGAAGGGTTATGGAAGTCTGGCAGTGATGTAAAGTTCAACCTGCTAGTGGGTGAACTGGAAAGTCAGGAGTATAAAAAACAGTCGACTCAATTGCTTGATAGATGGATAGGCAAGCTTGTTATTCAATCTAATGAAGTCTCTCAGTCGCATCATTTTTCAATTCTTGAGCATTTTTTAATGAGCTATTTAAAGCTGGAATTAAAAAATTAACAGCATTACTATATAGGGAATTAATTCCCAAAAGAGTTTAGTAATTGGCAAGGTATATGTGTGTGTGGGTTCCATCATAGATATAGCCAGTTATCGTGATATTTAGTAACTTTATGTGAGCAGATGAAATCAGTATTAAGAATAGTTGAAGATAATCCAGCCTTAACAGTAGGAGTATGAGATGAGGATTGTAATCCCTAAAGAAATTCAGACGGGTGAAAAACGTGTAGCCACCACTCCTGATATAACTGAAAAACTGGTCAAAAAAGGTTTTAGAGTTTTTGTGGAAAGTGATGCTGGGCTGGAAGCTAGTTTTTCAGATGAAGCTTATGTAGACGCAGGCGCAGAAATTATCAGCGAAAGTAAAGAACTGTATGCTTTAGCCGATATCATTCTTAAGGTCCGTGCTCCTCAAAAAAATGCCGACACCGATATTCATGAACTGGATCTGATGCCGAAAGGTTGTTTATTGATCTGTTTTATCTGGCCGTCTCAAAATGCAACGCTGTTAAATTTAATGGCTGATAAGGGCATTAATGCGATGGCGATGGACTCGGTGCCACGAATTTCCCGTGCACAAAAGCTGGATGCCCTGAGTTCGATGGCAAATATTTCCGGTTACAGGGCAGTTGTTGAAGCATCAAACCATTTTGGTCGTTTTTTCTCCGGGCAAATCACGGCTGCCGGTAAAGTGCCTCCAGCTAAAGTAATGGTTATTGGGGCAGGTGTTGCAGGGCTTGCCGCGATTGGTACGGCGAAGTCGCTGGGTGCTATCGTGCGTGCTTTTGATACCCGGCCAGAAGTGAAAGATCAAATTCTAAGTATGGATGCTGAATTTCTGGAAATGGATTATGAAGAAGATGGCAGTGGAGAAGGTGGTTATGCGAAACAGATGAGCCAGGCTTTTATCGATGCAGAAATGGCATTATTTGCAGAGCAGGCGAAAGATGTCGATATTATTATTACTACTGCACTTATTCCCGGAAAGCCTGCTCCAAAACTGATTACCACCGACATGGTTAAATCGATGAAACACGGCAGTGTTATTGTTGATCTGGCTGCGGAGCAGGGTGGAAATTGTGAACTGACCAAACCGCATCGAGTTTCTGAGAAACACGGTGTTAAGATTATTGGATACACTGATTTACCCAGCCGTTTACCGGCACAGGCAAGCCAGTTATATTCCTCAAATCTATTAAATATGCTGGATGAGCTGGTTAAAGATGTTCAGGCTCCTTTAGAGCTGGATTTTGATGATGAAGTAATACGGGGGGCTACTGTTGTAAGTGCGGGTGAAATAACCTGGCCACCTCCATTGATTGATGTGGCTACCAGGCAGCCGGCTTATAGTGAACAATCTTTACCTGATGCCCACGTTGAAATAGAGGCAGATGAAGAACCTTCTCTCATAAAGAAAGCCTTGACTACTTTCCTGCCCGTCGGCCTTGGCGCTTTTCTTTTGTTTAGCCTGGGAGCCATAGCGCCACCATCATTTATGGGGCATTTTACCGTTTTTGTGTTGTCCTGTTTCATCGGCTACATGGTGATCTGGAATGTTGCACCTTCGCTGCACACGCCCTTAATGAGTGTAACCAATGCAATCAGCAGTATCATCATTATTGGTGCGCTGATTCAGGTTTCATCGCAGAGTAGTATTATTATGATTCTGTCTGCTATCGCGATACTCATCGCCTCGATCAATATCGTGGGTGGCTTTGCAGTCACTCAACGTATGCTGAAAATGTTTGGAGAATAGTGATGTCAGAAGGTTTGGTTAATTCTATTTATCTGGGTGCAGCCATTTTATTTATTCTGGCACTCAGTGGCCTGAGTAGTAATGAAAATGCGCGGCGTGGAAATCTGTATGGCATGTTTGGCATGGCATTAGCCATCATTGCCACGGTATTCAGCGATGCAGTCACCAATTACTGGGTTATTTTGATTTGTATGGGTTCGGGTTCTGTTCTTGGACTGGTGCTGGCGCGAAGAGTGAAAATGACCCAGATGCCCCAACTGGTAGCTATTCTTCATAGCCTGGTGGGTCTGGCGGCGATGAGTGTTGGTTATGCGACTTACCTTGATCCTGAAATGAATTTTCAGGGTGCAGAAAAAACCATTCATGATATCGAGGTTTATCTGGGTATCTATATTGGAGCCATGACCTTTTCGGGTTCGGTGATTGCTTTTGGAAAACTTAGTGCACTGATCAATAGCCGTCCGGTGTTGTTACCGGGCAGGCATATGATTAATCTGATCATGTTTCTGGTGGTGATTTATTACGGTACAGAGTTTGTGAATGCACAAACTTTGGCAGATGCTTACATTCCATTAATTGTGATGACGGTTATTGCGCTGGTTTTCGGCATACACATGGTCATTGCAATCGGTGGTGCCGATATGCCGGTGGTTATCTCCATGTTGAATAGTTATTCCGGCTGGGCTGCTGCCGCTACCGGTTTCATGCTGTCAAATGACTTACTGATTGTCACTGGTGCACTGGTCGGTAGTAGTGGTGCGATACTTAGTTACATTATGTGTAATGCGATGAACCGGAATTTTTTCAGTGTCATTGCTGGCGGCTTTGGTACACCAGGCAGTGCTTCTAGTACCTCAGCAGCTGTAACAGGTGAAGCCGTTTCTACATCGGTTGAAGAAGTTGCGCAGTTGTTAAGTTCTGCAAAAAAAGTAATGATTGTTCCCGGTTATGGTATGGCTATGGCACAGGCTCAAAGAGCAGTGTCTGATGTTTCCAGAATACTAATGGGAAAAGGTGTCAATGTGATATTTGGGATTCATCCGGTTGCTGGTCGTATGCCAGGCCACATGAACGTACTACTGGCGGAAGCTAAAGTGCCTTATGATGTTGTGTTCGAAATGGATGAAGTGAATGATGATTTTCCTAACGTGGATGTGACGCTGGTGATTGGTGCGAATGACACAGTCAACCCTTCGGCACTGGATGATCCCGGTAGTCCGATCTCCGGCATGCCGGTGCTGGAGGTCTGGAAAAGTAAAGTGACCGTGGTATTAAAGCGCAGTATGGCTCCCGGTTATGCGGGTGTAGATAACCCGCTATTTTATAAAGACAATACACGTATGCTGTTTGGTGATGCCAAAACTAATATGGATGAGCTTGTGAAGGCGTTGGGTTAATCCGGTGAAAGGGCACGCATGCGTGCCCTCTTGAGAGTGGGCTTTGATTATTGAGACTTATCTACATTTCGCCTGTCCCCATCCAAACTTAATGCCATCAAAATAAAAGCAACCACTGCTTTCCTGGCTGCAATCCTGAAACTTGAAACTATTTTTACTTCCATCAGAATTGAACAGGGTAATTTTGCCATTCATTTTGTTTCCACTTATTGTCCACTTTCCTCTATTTCCGCCCTGGTTTGCTGTTCCCCAGGCTCCTCCTCCAGAGGTATTGCCTGAGTATCCAGATTCAGAACTTCTGCTGAACCGTCCATCTGGACAGAGTGTTAAACTGTTTGAGGAGCCTCCATGTGAGCCGTATCCGCCACCAGAAAAACTAAAGTATGAACCGGCCATATATTTTTGTAGATTGGGGTCATTGGGTCCAGATGTTGTTGCGTTTCTAGCAGTTCCCTTGCCAGATATTGCATCCATCAAATCTTTCATGCCATCTTTGGCATAATTCATACTCCCCCCTTTTGCAGAAAGATCAATGTCCAGACGGATATCCTTTTTTTTCAACATGACTTCTCGAGTAATCTCGCCTGAAATTATCTTGTAGTATCCGGAGTTCAAGCTTTTAAATTTGTATTTACCAAAGAAATTCGTTTGAACGATATCAACCACCTGTCCGGTGGAGCCCTGTATCAATTTTACAGTGGCACCACTTGCAGGCATGGTTGTATTTTGTCCAACAAATCCGTGAATTTTCAATCCTGTTCCAGCAAGGGAGTTACTCATTGTCACAATGAAGAGTAGGGAAATGATTATGGCTGAAATAACTGAGGTTATAGGTTTCATAATTTAGCCTTTTTAGAAGTGAGTTTTAACTATTTAAAAATTAAATGACTATAAAATTATAATAGGATGGAGCCTAAATTGAATGAGGTAGCTCAAAGCAGGGTTGAAAATACACACTGCCCATTGATCTTTACTCAGGAAATTTTTAGTTTTTCAGTAACCAGATTTTGTAAATCGTTGGCATTTAATGGTTTTGTAAGAAAACCAAATCCCCTGGCTTCAGCCTCTTTTTTATCCACAGTATCACTGTAACCTGTTGCTAGAATTATTGGAAATTCTGGCTTGATAGCATTAATTTTTTTAGCCAGTTCTGTACCGGTCAAGCTTGGCATAGACTGGTCAGTAACAAGTAAGCTGAAGTTATCCGGGTTTGATGTAAATAACTTAAGAGCGTCAAGGCTATTAGTTCTGGTCACTGTTTTATAGCCCTGTATCTCCAGTATTTCAGAAACTACCTGTGCCAGCTCGGACTCATCATCAACTATTAGAATAGTTTCTTTTTTTAGTCCATTATTTGATCTAGTAGAATAATGATCTTCAGTTACTGTCTTTTGAGAAGTATGGGTTACAGGGAATAGCAGGCGAAATGTGCTTCCTTTTTCTGCTTCAGAATGAACAATGATATGCCCTCCTAAATTCGTTACAGTTGTATTGACTACTGCAAGCCCCATACCTGTTCCCTTGCCAACCTCTTTTGTGGTGAAAAATGGTTCAAATAAATGTTCCAGTGCTTCTTTCTCAATGCCTGTTCCGGTGTCAGTGACTGCAATTTCAACAAAGTCACCCTGAAGTATTTTGTGACAGGAGTGGCACTCTTCAGCAGATATAAATACAGATTTTAGATGGATGGATAATTTGCCAATACTATTCATTGCATCTTTAGCATTCAGACATAGGTTCATTAAAATTTGCTGCAATTTAATGGGGTCTATCATCACACAGGGAAGATCATTTTGATAATCCAGATCTATCACTATGCTGCTGGGAAGAAGTGAACGCAGCATCTTGATGTCTTCCTTAATCATCGGAGTAAGTTGCATGGGCTGAACATCTTCGGTGTTACTCCGGCTGAAGACCATCATTTGTGCAACGAGATCTCTCGCTCGTTCTGATGCTTTCAAGATGGTATCCAGTTTGATATTTATTCTAGATGTGTCCATGCGTTTAACATGCATTTTAGCCAGTTCAGCATTTCCCAGAATGATCCCAAGAATATTATTAAAATCGTGAGCGATGCCACCGGTTAATTTTCCCAGCGCATCCATTTTTTGAGACTGATTTTGTTCGCGTTGTAGTCGTTTGTAATCTTCATCAGCATTGTGCCGTTCTGTTATATCAGTAATAAAACCATGCCATAAAGTGCTTCCGCTGGATGTTTTTTCAGGAATTGAATCTCCGTATAACCAGCGTATGGTTCCATCATCAAAACGTACTCGATATTCCAGTTGCCACGGGCTTAAGGTACGGGCAGATTCCATCACCGAGTTAAAGACCATGTCAAAGTCATCGGGGTGGATAGTTGAAAAAACTTTTGTTGCATCTTTGAGTGCTTCTTCAGGAGAGACCTGATAAACCTCTTTAATGGCGTCACTGGCATAAGGAAAATATGAGCTGCCATCGGCACGTAATTCATATTGATAAACCACCCCAGGAACCCGGGATGCTATCTTCTTTAAAAGTTGTTCGGTTTCATGACGGCTTTGTATTTCAAATTGTAATTTACGGTTCCAGAAAAGTGTTAATAGTAGTAACAGCAAAAAAACGACAGCTACCTGAATAACTAATGAGTAATCTGTTTTTTCTATGTATTTACTTTTGTTCCAGTTCTGTAATATTTCCTGTGACTTACTGTTTGGTATTAACTTCAGGGTTTTGTTGATAATGGAATGAAGTATGGGTTGGTCTTTTGAAACAAACAGTGTTAAGTCCATATCAATAGCTGTCTTGCCAACAACTTTAATATTATGGGTTCCCATCTCAGCCATCGTATAGGTAGCCAGTGCCATGGTGGCCAGCATGGCATCATATTGCCTTGATGAAACAGCTTCCAGACCTTGCTGAATGTTTTCTACTTCTACGAATACAAAATCAGGGTAGCGTTTATATATTTCTGATGTGTAACCGTAATCTTTAATGATGATGATCTTTTTATCTTTGATTTCATTGAGAGTTTCAACATAGTTTTGGTGAACGCCCATTATGATGACAATCGGGTTATGACTGTATGCTTCCACCGGATTAAACTGTTTGTTTAATATGATATCTGCCGAATCACCAGAAATGACCGATACCTTGCCCTCGGTAGCGATTTGAAGTGACTCTGTCCAGTTTGATACGGGAATGGGTACAAATTTCAGTCCGGTATTTTTCTCTATCCATTTTAAGTGGTCAGCAACAATGCCTACATAAGTACCATCACTCTGAAATGCTTCGTAAGGAAGCCAGTTAGGATCACCGGTAAATGTTATCTCAGGATTGGCTTTTATCCATGTAATCTCCTCATCACTCAATTGAAAATGATACTGATTATTTGATGCATGGGCATGAGTTACTATGCTCAGCAGGACACAGATTGATATTAATAGAGCTATATAATTACGGTGCAATGATTACTCCAAAAACTGAAGAAGAGTTTTATTATTATAGTAGGCTTTTTATTGTGCTTCACTATAGCCGGTGTTAGGTTGCAGAAATTTGAGGTATAGGTGATTTACATCAAATTATTTTTTAGATATCTAAAATTAGTATAGTAACTAAAAATGGCTGAAATAACTTAATACAGGTTAGTCTGCATGGTTTGCTACGTGAGCTGGGTGAGAAGACGGTTAATATTTTCGTTTAATTCTGCTTTGTGCATAGATAGATAAGTTATCTGTGAGTCCATTTTTAATGGACTAGTAGAATTTCTGATTGAATATCTAATATTTTGAATAACCGGTCTACAGGTATATTGTTATTTCAGGGATTAGTAGTTGCTGACCTTGAAGTGACTGTTCCTTTAGTGGTAACACATCGGTGCTTGGCCACAATCCTGTAACTAGACATTTTGCGTATTCTGTTAGTCCATTCTGTTGCATTGCTTGATGAGTTTGTTGCAGTGGATAATCGAGTCTGTGCCAGCTTATTTGTATAGTATTTTTGGTTGGATGGAGTAATAAATACCACCCCTGTTGCGTACCGTCATTAGCGGGTAAGCCTATGACGCCAGCATTTAACCAGGTCTTTTTTCCTAACTGTTGACCAAATGGTAATCCACTATGACCACTGATGATGCAATCTGTATCCAGATCATCAAATTGTTGTAGTTTTATGGTTTGATCAGTTGATGGGAATATGAACTGGTTGATCTGACGGGTGCCTCCATGAATAACCCGGAACTTTTTTCCATTGCAGTTAAACTCAATAGCCTTTGGTAAAGTAGACATCCACTCTCTGGTTTTACTACTGATATTTTGTTGTGCATATTGATACCATTTTTCAGACAATGCTGAACACAGCATTTTCAGGTCAAATCCACATCCACAATCGTTGCTGCCGGAAGCGAGGGATTCTTCGCAGTTCCCCATGACCACAGAAATACCTGAGTGCATGATCAGCTGACTGGTCTGCTCGGGTTCTGCACAATATGCAACGACATCTCCGGTGCAAATTATATTGGATGGTTTAATGTTCAGTGACGCTGCTTTTTCTAAAATTGCTTGAGTGGCAGCAAGGTTACTGTAAGGTCCACCGAAAATCAGCAGGTCAGATTTAATGTCACCCAGGTCAAGAGTTTGAATTTTCATCAGGCAGGATTTTGTGCCATTTTAGCTGTCTGTGAAGTTGTTTTACCACCGACCCAGAACAGCATACATCCACCGACAAGAACCGTTACTGAGATAAACAGCAACTTGGTATATTTGTGGTAATCCCCCATCAGGACAGAATAAGTTGATGATTCTGTAAAATACAAAACTGCACCTGCGACCGCCAGTAAAAAACTACCCAGGTAACTCCATACTGGAATATCGGTTCGGCCACCCCACAATGAAAAGAAGATGACGGGTGCCAGGTACATTGAGGCGGTTCCACTCACTGCGACGGCACTGAATAAATCTTTATTACCGAGAAATACCAGTAATAATCCCATCAACATAAATACTGACATGACTATACGGCCCTTACGAATAGTGGGGTCAAACAGTTTCATATCCATGATCATTAATTTGGCTGAACTGGACAGTGTGCTGTCAAGAGTTGACATTGCTGAGATAATTAGAGTAGCGCTGATCAATAACATTGGCATGTCCCCGAGTAAACGGGTCAGAGTATCATTCATGCCTTCACCGCTGATGGCATTTGCACCTGCAAAAATACCCAGACTGCCAAAACTGATTATGCAGATAATGCTGATCCAGGCGGCATGATAAAAACTGCGTTTTGTTGTTGATCTGTCTGCCAGAAATCCCCGGTCCATCATGACCGGGTCATGCATGGGGTAGCTCCAGACCTGTAATAAGGCGACGGCTAATAAAACCGGGCCAGGCTCATTGAACTCGAAAGGTTTAAATCCCAAGTCACTTAAAGAAAAACTATCTCCTGCAATTACAAATACCATCAATACAATCAGTGTCACCAGAAAAACAACCATCTGCATGACATCAGTGCGTAGTGATGCGCTTAATCCACCCGCCATGGAATACACCAGTGTAACCACCGCAAACACGATAATACTGATGGTATAAATATCACTGCCGACAGAACCAAATAAAATGCCTATCACCAGCAGATTTGCGAAAACCTCACTGACCAGGCGTAATCCAATCACAAAGTTGTAACAGCTTGTTCCCGCTCGACCAAAACGATCATTAAGAAACCCTTGCACATTGCTGAAGCCATGGGTAAATCGCAGGCTGTCAATAATGGCGGCACCGGTAATGAAAGAAAGGTAATAAGCTGCATAAGCCAGGGTGCCCCACAGGCCATAATAAAAACCTAAAATGGCTGCATTCATTAATGATCGAGCGAATATCCATGTGGTTACCTGTGAAAAAATCAGGGTAACTAATCCCGGTTGATACCCACTGACAGAAGTGCCCTGAAAAAAACTGGACTCAGATTTGGTTGTAGGTGATAGCAGGATCGAGGCCAGAGCTATCAGTCCGGTAAAAATGGCGAGTTCAGTGATCAAGACAGCATCTCCAGAATTATTATTTTAGGGTGAAACAGTAGACAATAGTTTAAATTAACAAGTTCATCGTTATTGGTCTGTTATACAAATATTATCTGACTTTCCCAGGGGGGGGGCAGAAAAAAACATTTACCGCAAAGGACGCAGAGGTACGCAAAGGATAAATTAATGTAACTGCAAACCTGACTTGCATGAATTTTAGTCAACTAACCGGGTTAGTTAAGACCTGCACAAACTAAAAAACCTTTGCGTACCTCTGCGTCCTTTGCGGTGAGAAGTTTTTAAATGTTGAAACTCAAAGGTTTAATTATCTAACCAGTTAATAACAAACTGACTTATTTCATTAGGATTATTTATGTCTAATAGGGGTAAATTAATATCCAGGCTTTCATCACTGGCGACTGCAATTATGTTTTCTTCTTCGGTATGTAAAAAGGGCTTGCCGCGTGATGGGCGATGAAGCTCAATTCGAGTGAGGTTTCTTTCATGGCGAAAACCTTCTACCAGAACCAGGTCGATAGTTGATAAATCAAGTTTTTTGAGTTCATTGAATAACTCTGGTTCCTGTTGTGGACTATTCTCTGTGATTAGTGCACTGCGGTATTTTGAAGTCAGTAATGTTTGACATGAACCGGCATGATGCAGTTCGTAACTGTCTTTACCCGGTTGATCTATTTCAAAGTCGTGATGTGAATGTTTGATTATTGCCAGGCGTAAACCGTGTTTTGTAAGCAGGGGTATGACCTGTTTCAGTAAAGTGGTTTTACCTGTACCACTGTAAGCTGCAAAGCCAATCATTTTTGGGGTGTCAGTTGAATTATTTTTCATGCACTGATTATATCGTTTTTTTAGGTCAGGTTCTGTTTGCTGGGGCTGGATCGTGAAGAATATATAAATTTTGAGTGCTTTCTTCTGATAGTGATTTAAGAGTTTATTCAAATACAGCTTATTAATAGTGAATATGGTGCGCGCGGCGCACCCTACGATATCTGTGGACAAAAAAAAACCGGCTCTGGCCGGTTTTTTCTGGTATTAGAATTTCAGTATTAGTGAATACGCAATTCAACACGACGGTTCTTTGCACGTCCTTCAGATGTATCATTGCTGGCAGCCGGCTCAGAATCACCAAAACCACGTGCGCTTAAACGAGAAGCATCTACACCTCTGTCAATAAGATAAGTTTTTACAGATGCGGCACGTTTTTGTGATAACTCACGGTTAAACCCGGAATCACCAACATTATCAGTATGTCCTGCAACAATAACATATAGTTCAGGGTTTCTAACTAAATCTACAGCTGAAATATTCAGACGAACATATGATGAACTATTAATTTCATCTGATCCTGTCTTGAACGTTACGCCTTTAAGGTTAATAACTTCTTTAATAACTGGCTCATCTGTCACTTCAGGAGCGGCAGCCATCTTAGGGCTGGAGCCGGAGTTGGAGTTGGAGTTGGAGTCGGTGCAGCAGCAGGAGCAGCGGCCATTTCATCATGCATTGATCCACATTTTGCTTCATCAGCAGTATGGGCACCAGACATCCAGCACTCACCGGTAGAGTTTTTAACGTAAGCACCAGATGAATCTTTCCAGTATGAATCATGAGCCAGTAGCTGAGTAGTTGAAAACAGGCTGCTAGCGAGTAATAAGGTAGTAATAAAATATTTCATGTCGATCCTTTTATTTTATGAATATAAGCTTTTCATTATACAGGTTGGGATTGAAATTTAAAAATACTAAGTTAGATGAATGCTGTAATTAATTCTCTTTTATAGATGCCTTTATCACTAGATACTTTCAATACGCATCCCGGGGTTATTACAGGGTCTGAGGGCTGTCTTCCACCATGTGGGGTTACTGGCAGATTTTAGAGTTTGATTATGATCGGTGTAACTAAACTGACGGTTTTCTGTGTCCAGGAATCCCCAGCTTCGATGACTTGAGGTGTGGATAAATAGTGTCCACGCTTGCTGACCCGGTTGCAGATTAATTCGGTGGTAAATTTTCCCGCTGATGTAATTAAGGTTACCAGCCTGTATTTTTTTCTTGATAAGATTATTGTTATTTTTTTTATTGCCCAGTCGAGTTTCATCATATTGCCCGCTTAAAACAAGTGACAAAGCAGAGCGCCAGGGATGATTGTGCAAGGCTCTTCCCGGGTCGCTGGCCACAAAGCGGTGTAGATAAATATGTATGCCAAAAGGAAGATGCAGTAAATGGTAACGCTCCAGATACGGTTCCTGTTTTGGACCTCGAATAACTCTACAGCGCAGGTAGCCGCTAATTTTAAATAATAGGCGATTCAATAAACTCATGGTTGTTATCTCCTGTTTGGTAATTCCATGGTATTATCCTTTACAGGTAGCTCATAGGGTGAGCCACCTGTGAAATAAATTTAGTTTTTTGAAAAGTGACTTTTACTTTATGGATCGTACCGAACGTTTTCATCTTATAGATCAAATGTTAAGCACAAAAGGTTGTGTCAATCGGCAACAGTTTCTTGATGCTCTGGAAATATCTGCCGCTACCTTCAAGCGTGATCTGGAATATTTACGTGACCGACTAGGAGCCCCCATTGTGTGGGACAATAACTTACGTGGATATTGCTATGAGAAGCCAACTCAGGCTGCAAGTCAGTATCAGTTGCCGGGATTATGGTTTAACACGAGTGAAATTCAGGCTTTACTGACGATGAATGCCTGGCTGGAAAATTTGCAGCCCGGAATTTTGTCGGATCACATCAAACCATTGCAGTCACGGATTCGTGGATTGCTGGATCGTGGCGATCATAGTGTGGAGGAAATTACCCGGCGAATTAGAATTCTTACGCAAGCCAGGCAGTCCAGTTCGAGTGATTTTTTTCAGTTGATTTCACAATCGCTGTTAACGCGCAAGCGACTGGCTATCAAACACTTTAACCGGCAGTCAGCTCAACTTACGACTCGTGAAATTTCACCGCAACGGCTGACTTTCTACCGTGATAACTGGTATCTGGATAGCTGGTGCCACACGCGTAAAGCTATCCGTAGTTTTTCTGTTGATGCTATTGAACATGTGGAAATATTACCCGTAGAAGCCCAGGAAGTGAGTGATTTAAAACTGGATAAAGAACTGGCCAGTGGTTATGGTATTTTTTCTGGAGCAAAAACTAAACAGGCTGAGTTACGCTTTAGTCCAGAGCGTGCACGGTGGGTCGCTCAGGAGCAATGGCACCCGGAACAAAGGTCACATTTTGATGAACAGGGATATTATTACCTATCGATTCCCTACAGTCAGGAACCTGAATTATTAATGGACATTTTAAAACATGGGGCTGAAGTGGTTGTGCTTAAACCATTGTCGCTGAAAAATCGAGTGATTAGTTCGCTGCAGGCTATGCAGTTGAATTATGGTCTTTAAAAAACTTTTGCACCACGAAGGCACGAAGAACACGAAGGTTTTTTGTGTAGGGGGAAACAATATTAATAGCATAACTAATCACCATTATTTTTATTCACTTTAATATTAATCATTTTTTTCTTAGTGTTCTTCGTGGTGAAAGAAAAAGGGTTTACCCACGCTCAAGTAGTTTAAGTTTATCTTCCGCTATTTTACGTAATCTCATTTCCTGGTGTAGATGACGAATGGCGAACCGTTGAAATAGAAACCAGATATTGAGAATGACCAGTAAGGTTGCTCCAGCATTTACCAGTAATAATTGTAATTTCAGTTCTTCAAGTAAATTGTCTATCTCAATACTGTCGCTGGTGATCGTGATGGTGTAACTGCCATCATGCAGAACCAGAGTATTTGAATTTGTTATCGTTTCCCCTTCTGCTGCTTTGCGTCGCTGATATTTACTTAGAGCAAAACCATTCTGGTTTTCGAGTGTCAGCCTGACCACTTTTTGATAATCCAGCCCCCAGGTATTAAAAAACCATTCGATCAAGGCGTAGTTTTGCGTGATTAAAGCTTCTCGCGCCAGTTGTGAAAGTAGCTTTAAATCAGTTTGCTGGGTTTCTTTAAATGCATCATGGTAGCTTGTACGTTGTTTCTGATAGATAAAAATATTACCTAAAACAAGGAACAGGGTAAATAAAAGCGCAAGGCTTACAAGCGCCAGTCGGGGAAATAATTTATTCACAGATTACTACCTTTCTATTGCTGGAGGTTGATGAGCAGAGGTGAAATGAGCTTTCGCAGTTCAGCATACTCTTCAATTTGTGCAGGTATGATGGCTGTTGTGCCTTTTTTGATGTTTTGCAAAATATTCGTTGAAGCAGGTTGTTTATGCAGGTTTTGTAACAAACTGCTTAAGGCAACAATTTTTGTTTGTGATAATCCCTGTCTTGCCACAAACAGGTGAGTTGGAATTTCCGGTGACCACTGTATTGCTTTTAGTCCGCGTGATTCATATTCGCGTAATACCTCTTCTTTTACGCCTCCTGCATCATGTTTTCCTAGCAATACAGAGAGTGCCACGTTGTGATGATTTTTTAAGTTTGAATAACCAGCAAGGTCGGCCAGTGTAATACCCGCATCATTTAATAAACGTAATGGTAATAGGCTGCTTAGTGTTGAGTTCGGGTCACCAAAAGCAAATTGTTTTCCTTTAAGGTCTTTTAAAGAGTCAATGTTACTTTCGGTGCGCGTTATGATTGCACCGCGAAAAGAATCTTTACCAGAAAATGAAAGCCTGCCAAGAGGTTGGAAGTCATTTGAATCGCGGGTCAATTTAATAAGCAATGCCGGCCCCAGAAAAGCAAAATCTACTTTTCCATTTTTAATCGCTTCCACATGATCATTGTAATCACTGCCTACGCGAATCAGAACTTTCTGTCCGAGCTTTGAGCTCAGGTATTCCGTTAATGGGGTGAAACGTTCTACCAAAATACTGGCATGCAGGTAAGGGTGAACACCAAAAATCAACTCTTTACGATTTTCTTCCGTTGCCTGAGACGATACAGGGATTAGCGGGATCATAATAAAAGCTATTATTTTTAAGATATTTTTGATTTGTTGCATATTCACCAAACCTGATTGACTAAATGTACTGTAGAGATATTTTTAAATTATAACCCGCTGTTACTCTCGTTGGAATGTAGATTTATTTTTATACTTCAATTTTGACAGTAATTTATGACGGTTTGATTAAAGGCTTTAGCGATATCTGGAAATAAAGGTTTTTGAGTTGTTGTTATTTGGTGCTGGTTAATCTGCTTGACTGGAATCAGTTCAGCACCGGTTCCGGTTAAAAAACATTCATCAGCCTGCAATAAATAATCAGGGGTCATACTAATTTCTTTAGTGGTTAATCCCAGTTGCTTTGCTATTTGTAAAATGACATCTCTAGTAATTCCAAGTAATAGTCCATCACTGGGGCTTGGGGTGATTAACTGCTGATCTTTGATGATGAAAATATTATCGACTGTGCCTTCAGTGACAAAACCCCGGGTGTTCAGCATAAGTGCTTCGTCCATGCCAGCTTTATTGGCTTCTATGCGAGAGAGAATATTATTCAGATAATTCAGACTTTTAATTTTTGGGTCCAGGCATTCGGCAGGCATTCTACGGGTTGAGGCAACCAATAATTTAATGCCCTGATCTATGTGTGTTGTATTGATGACGGCCAGTTCATCGGCGATGATAAACAAATTAGCTTGAGGGCATTTCAACGGATCAATGCCAAGCGAACCAATGCCACGTGTGATGACCAGCCTCAGGTAGCCTGAGTCTTGTGGGTACTGTTGTATTATTTGTTGAATGGCCTGTCGGATTTGATCCTGGCTTAAGGGTATTTTGAGTGAAATAGCGTCAGCAGATTCCTGTAATCGCTGTAAATGAGCTTCAAGTTGAAACACCTTGTTGGAGTAAAAACGCAGACCTTCGAAGATTCCATCTCCATACAAAAGCCCGTGATCAAAAACGGAAATACTGGCCTGGTGCGCAGGAATAATTTTTTCATTGAGCCAGCAAAGTGCATGTTTGTTCATCAGAAATCCTAAATAGGTCAATATAAGTGACCTATTAGTATGAGCGTTATCTATATATAGTGTCAACTTTATTGACGTAATATTTTGAATCTTATGAGTTCACGTGAACAACAACTGAATGAAGCACTGGAAGCAATGCATTTTGGCTTTCGGGCGATGGTCGATAAACCCGATCAACGTCTGGCTGAACTGAGCTTTTCGCGTATTCATCACCGCATTATGTACTTTATCGGGCGTAATCAAAATTGTAGTGTGAGCGAGTTATTAAAAATTCTGGGGGTCACCAAACAATACTTGAACAGACCTTTGAAAACCCTAATCAGTAAAGGTTATATCGATCAACAGGCTGATGAAAAGGATCGGAGGATTAAGCGCCTGGCACTGACTGGTCTGGGGGATAAACTTGAAGTTGAATTGACGGGGACTCAACGTCGACGTTTTGCTGAGATATTTGATCAGGTGGGCACTGAAGCTGAACTTCACTGGCGTGAAGTAATGGATAAACTGGCCGGGAAGATCAGATTTTAATTGAATGAAAAACATGCCTCACAAAACGGTTATTTCGATTGTTTTCTTTATTCAGTTTGTGAATATTGTTGAGTTTATGATGGTGATGCCAATGGGGCCAGTATTTGCCACCATGCTGGATATTCCAATGAATAAGGTCGGTTTGATTGCTGGCGCGTATAATTTTTCAGCAGCTATCATGGGTCTGACTCTGGCTGTAATTCTTGATCGATTTGCACGTAAAAATTTATTGATAGTGGGCTGTACAGGTCTTGCCATTGCTACACTATCAGCAGCTTTTTCAACCGATCTGACTAGTTTGATTGCAGCAAGACTGGTCGCTGGTGTGTTTGGTGGATTAATAGCAACGGCAAGTCTGGCTCTGGTGACTGATTTGATTCCGGGAGGTTACCGGGCTCGTGCGCTAGCGCTTGTTATGACTGCTTTTTCTGTAGCATCTATTGTGGGTGTTCCTTTTGGTCTGGAACTGGCTTCTGCCTATGGCTGGCAAACCCCTTTTTATGTGTTAAGTGTATTTTCGCTGATTTCCCTGGTTCTGGTTGTTCGTTATGTGCCGTTAAAAACGTTGCTGGAAAAACCAGTTCGATATCGATTTCATCAATTGTTACAGCAAAGAGTATTCTGGCAAGGGTATCTGATGACTGCCTCGGTGATGTTTTCCAGCTTTATGTTTATCCCCAATATTGCAACTTATGTGGTTTTTAATCTTCATTTTCCGCTTGAAAATATGGGACAGTTATACCTGGTGGGTGGCCTTGTGAGTTTTTTTGTACTGCAACTGGCTGGTAAGTTAATCGATCGACTTGGAGCCCTGAAGGTTTCGCTGTTGGGTTCGCTTATTCTTTGTGTGGTTATGATTTTTGGATTTATTCCCGGGCTGCTGATGTTATCGGCATATGTAATTTATATTTTATTTATGTCAGGTATGAACTTTAGGGGGGTGACAAACCAGATGATTTCCAGTCGTATTCCTCCACCGCAAATGCGAGCCGGGTTTCTGTCCATGCAGACTGCGGTTCAACACATGTCGGCAACATTAGGAGCTGTTTTTTCGAGTTTTATTCTTTCCGTAGGTGAGCAGGGTGAGTTAGTTAATTTTGTCTGGCTGGTGGGCCTGGGTTTATTGCTGGTATTTGTACAACCATTGTTGATCTTCAGATTAAAGCGTCAAAGAGGAAGTTTTGAGTCTATAAATTGATAATTCTGACATTCAAGCTATATTAATGTTAACTAATATACTGTTATTGTGAAATTAATCGTTATACTAATGTATGTTAGTTATGGTTTTATAGGGTTATTGGATTTATGGTTAAAAAGCTGCTGAATCTTTCTTACAGCTACCCGAAGACAATTATTTTTTTACTGGTTGCTCTTACCATTTTGGTTGCGCCCATACTGCCACGCCTGCAATTTGATATTTCTGCTCAAAGTTTAATGGTTAAGTCAGATCCTGACTGGTTATCTTATCAAAAATCGTTGTTAGATTTTGGTTCAGAGTCAGCCATTATTGTGGTGCTTTCAGATGATCAATTGTTTAGTCAGGACAAGTTGCTATTAATTAAAAATGCACTGAAAAAATTAAAACAACTGGAATTTGTTAAGGGCAGTAGCAGCTTGTTCAATGTTCCTAATGTAAAGGAAGTAGAAGGGTATATTGAAACCAAACCTTTTTTACTGGAATTTCCGCAAACAGAAAAACAGGTCAATCAGTTAATAGACGATGCGCTGGCCAATGCAATGGTTGCCGGCAACCTGGTGTCTGATGATCGTCACACCATGGCTATAAACTTGTTTATCGATGATACAGCGCACTACCCGGGTCGGGACAGTGAAATGGTCGGGGCTATCAAGCAGGTGCTTGACCCGTTAAAACAGGAGTTAACGACTGTTTATCAAATGAGTGCGCCTTATGTACGGGAAGAAATTTCCAGGCAGATTCAACTAGATCAGCAATATATTCTCCCTGCTGCTTTGATTGTGTTGTTAGTGGTGTTGGGTATTAGCATGGGCAGGCTAAACTGTTCGGTAGTACCACTGACTTCAGCCACTATCAGCATCGTGATGACGTTGTCATTTATGGCCTATATGGAGATTCCCGTGAATGTGCTGACCTCCATTATTCCGGCGTTACTGATTATTATCGGCTCGACAGAGGATGTGCATTTAATGGCCGAATATCACAGTGGTATTCGTGTGGGTCTAAGCCGTGATGAAGCAGTACAGCAATTGCCGGTGAACCAGAGATTGGCCATTTTACTGGCATTTATCACGACCTTCATGGGGTTTCTATCGATTACTGTTAACAAGCTGGAGTTATTACGTGAGTTTGGCTGGCTGGTTGCTTTTGGCTTGCTCATTAACTTTTTGGTGACTATCCTTTTTGTGCCAGCATATTTGCGCCTATTTGGTGGTACAGGTATTGGTTTAACAAATCGTAAAAACTTTTTCCAGGTTTTCGCAAATGCCGTTTTCTCGGTGGTTATTCGACTGAAAAAAACCACTCTACTTATCATGTTGCTGATTGCCGGTTTTTTTGCCTGGGGTTCCCAGTATCTACAGGTAAATAATAATACGCTGGCGTATTTTGCGGAAGATTCTGAAATCCGGTTACGTGCTGACCAGATACATTCAAGCCTTGCAGGCATGCAAACGTTTTCGATTATTCTTGATTCATCAATAGAAGGCACTTTCCAGAAAGTTCGCTATCTCACTGAAATTGAAAAAATTCAGCAATATATTGCTGAGCAAGGGGTATTTGACAAAACTATGTCATTCGCCGATTTCATTAAACTCACTAACCAGGTTATGGAAGGAACATCCTCACCAGAATTACCACTGGATGATGAAGTGGTTGGTGTGTATATGGAATTTGTGCAGTTTGAGGCGGTGAGCAGTTATGTTAATTCTGACTACAGCAGTGCCAGGATTCTTGTTAGACATAATATTGGTTCATCGAATGAGCTAAAGCAGGAGTTTGAGGAAATCAGACATTTTGTTGAACATGATCTCAGATCTTCGCTGAAACTGGTTCTTACGGGTGAGTCGGTATTAAATAATAATGCAGCTGATGCGATGGCGATGGGTCAAATTCAATCTTTGATATTGATGATTGGCGTTATTCTATTCCTGGTTTCGCTTTTATTTGTTGATATTCGAGCTGGTTTGATTGCGTTGGTTCCTAATGTGTTTCCAGTTATTGTTCTATTTGGTGTAATGGGCTATTTCAATATACCTCTAGACTCAGGCACGACAATGGTGGCCGTAATAGCACTGGGTATCAGTGTGGACGATACAATTCATTTTCTCAGCCGTTACCACTTTTTTACCCGTGGGAATTATAATGTTGAAGATGCTTTGCGAAAAACCATCCATCATGAAGCTACTCCCATTACAACGACTTCTCTTGCTCTGGCTCTGGGCTTTTCAACGCTGATGTTATCCAGCTTTCAGCCGGTTGCTTATTTTGGTGCCTTGAGTGCATTAGTGATGGTGCTGGCAATGTTTTCTACTTTTGTATTAACGCCGGTTCTACTTTCCTTTACCCAGCTTGTGACAGTATGGGATATGTTATCGTTAAACCTTAAAGCGGATGTTTTAAGTAATAGTCAGATATTCAATGGATTGAAAAATTTCCAGATTAAGCGGGCTATTCTTTCAGGAACAATCAAGCATGTTTCAAGCGGTGAAGTCATTATTGATCAGGGACTGGCAGGTAAAGAGTTTTATGTATTGTTAGAAGGGAGTGCTACAGCAACACATCGTGATCCGGATGGTTCTACTCGTACATTAGCTGAGTTGAAGGCAGGTGATTTGTTTGGTGAGGTTGCTCAGTTATCTCAACGAACCAGAATGGCCAGGGTAACGGCTAATGAGAAAACTCAGTTACTGGAAATGAAGTGGGAAAGTCTTCGGCGTCTGGGACGATTTCATCCACGGATTTCAATGCGTTTGTACCGAAATCTGGCAAAAATACTGAGTCAACGTATTGCGGAATTTACTGATGAAAAGGATAGTCCGCATGATGAGTTGACTGGCGCTTTAACTAAACCTTTTCTGTGTGAACTGCTCAGTCAGGAAGTGAAACGAAGCAGGCATTTTTCTGAATCTATATCGCTGATGTTACTGGATATTGATATCAAACCGCTGCATGATGAGCTTGCCAGTGATTTTAATGATGCCGTAGTCATGGATACAACAAAGCTTATCCACCAGATAATTCAACCAACAGATGTACTGGCGCGATGGGAAAAATGTAGCTTTATTATGTTGCTACCTAAAACGACATCTTCAGCTGCTATCAAATTAGCAGAAAAAATTAAAATCACTATTGAGAATGCCGAAATTACGAGGCAGGCAAAAATAGAAATCAATGCAGCAGTGACCGAAGTGTTGCCAGCCGATAAAAGTCAGGATGCAATCGCACGGCTTGAAAAAAGTTTGCTTGAATCCAGAGAAAACAGAAAAAGCTTTCGTATTACAGTGGCTTAAACTTTTATTCCGCAGTTAATATGTCAAAAGCTTCCAGGTATTTTTGCTGTGTTTTTTTAATCACTTCTTCAGGTATCGTTGGTCCGGGTGCTGTTTTGTTCCAGTTCAGGGTTTCCAGATAATCGCGAATAAACTGCTTATCAAAACTGACCGGGTTTTCACCAATCTGGTATTCATCAAGTGGCCAGAAGCGGGAAGAGTCCGGTGTTAATACTTCATCTGACAGAACCAGCTGGTTATTCTCATCAAGACCGAACTCGAATTTCGTATCTGCAATGATGATGCCCCGTTTTAAGGCATATTCAGCAGCCATTTTGTATAGAGATAAACTAACGTCTCGTACCTGTTCGGCGAGCTCTCGTCCAATCAGGTTGACGGTTTCCTCGTAGGATATATTAATGTCATGATCACCTACATCAGCTTTTGATGATGGGGTGTAAATTGCCTCGGGTAATTGCTCTGCAAGTTGTAATCCAGTCGGTAACTTTATGCCGCAGATAGCACCGTTAGCCTGATAATCTTTCCAGCCTGAACCGATGATGTAACCACGTACGATAGCTTCCACCGGTAACGGTTTAAGTTTTTTGACGATAATCGAGCGATTTTTCAGTAACTCGAATTCTTCATCTGATAGATAGTCTGCCAAAGTTACATCGGTCAAATGGTTATTGATCAACTGCTTAGATTTATGAAACCAGAAATTTGATATCTGAGTAAGAATTTCACCTTTTCCCGGAACCGGGTCGGGCATGATGACATCAAAAGCAGAAATTCTGTCAGTTGTTACAAACAGTAAGTGAGAATCATCTATTTGATAAATATCGCGAACTTTACCTCTGGCAATTAAAGGAAAATGTTTTAAGTTTGTTTGATGGACAGCCTGATTCATACCGGTAAATATGGATGGATAAAGGTCGGGATTTTACTCTTTTTAGAAGCGATTAAAACTGTTTAAACCCGGATTTAATCATGAAGCTTAAATAAGAGGTTATTTTAGATCCAAAAACAGAGTAAAATACGCGGTTTTTTATAATTTGAACTGGAGAATATCATGACTAAACCTGTTGTCGCTGTTGTCATGGGAAGTGATAGTGATTGGCCAATCATGAAGTTAGCAGCTGAAAAACTGGAACAGTTTGATGTGCCATATGTTGCAAAAGTCGTGTCGGCTCATCGTACACCTGATTTGTTAGCTGAATTTGGCAAATCGGCTCGCGAACAAGGTTTAGTCTGTATTATTGCCGGTGCAGGCGGTGCTGCTCATTTGCCGGGTATGCTGGCAGCAAATACTAACGTACCGGTTTTAGGCGTACCGGTCCCGTCTCGCTACTTAAAAGGGCAGGATAGTCTACTGTCGATAGTACAAATGCCAAAGGGTATTCCTGTTGCCACATTTGCGATCGGTGAAGCGGGTGCAATAAATGCGGCGCTATTTGCTGTCTCCTTGCTGGCACTTGAAAATAAAACTATTGAAGCGCAACTTAACGATTTCCGCGCTTCTCAAACTGAAGGTGCTTTAAACATGGTTTTACCACCCAAGAAAGGCTAACCGATATGTCTATTCTTCCTCCTGCAACTCTGGGAATTCTGGGTGGTGGTCAGCTAGGCCGCATGTTTGTTACGGCTGCCAGAACCATGGGTTATGAAGTAATTGTGCTCGACCCTGATGAGAATAGTCCGGCTGGAAGCATGGCCACCGAACATCTGAACAGTGTATTTACCGATACTTCTGCACTCGATTATATGGTTGAGCAATGCGCCGTGATTACCACGGAATTTGAAAATATTCCTGTAAAAGCTCTTGAATATTTAGCGCGCTCTAAACCGGTGTTTCCATCAGCTCAATCTTTAGCGGTAGCACAAAATCGAATAAAGGAAAAAACATATATTCAGTCTCTGGGTTTAAAGACTTCAACATTTATTGCTATTGAATCAGAAAGTGATCTGGTCAAAGTTGACGGATTTGAATTTCCTGCCATTTTAAAAACTGCCACTCTGGGTTATGACGGAAAAGGTCAGGTTGTTTGTAATAATGTATCGGATGTTGAAAAAGCCTTTGCCGAGATAAAAGTAGTTTGTGTATTAGAGCAAAAAATTGATTTGCGTAAAGAAGTGTCGGTAGTGCTATCGAGGGACCAGCAGGGTGAAACGTTCTTCTTTCCGGTAGCAGAAAATGATCATGTGAATGGGGTTTTAGACGTTAGTGTAGTACCTGCTGATATTTCAAACTCTCTGGCAGATAAGGCTTTAAATGCGGCTAAGAAAATTGCCGATGGACTGGATTATTGTGGCGTGCTAGCGGTCGAATTTTTCATTTCAACTTCAGATGATTTGCTGGTTAATGAGATGGCTCCCAGGCCACATAATTCAGGTCACTTTACACTGGATGCCTGTTACAGTTCACAGTTTGAGCAACAGGTGAAAATGATTTGTGGTCTTCCGTCGGGTAACTGTGAATTGCATACCCCTGTTGCAATGCTGAATCTATTAGGCGATATCTGGCCTGAATCTGGTGTACCTGACTGGAAAACCGTGATGGAAATTGATAAGTCCTATTTGCATCTGTATGGGAAAAAGGAAGCCAGGCCAGGCAGAAAAATGGGACACATTAATTTTCTATCTAATGATTTAGAAATAGCGAAAATTAATCTCAAAAAAATAAGAAATATTTTATAGCTGAAGCTTTTTTAATCTTAAATCAGGTAGAGGTATAAGATTTTTTAATTTACATATAATTATTTGCCGTAAATTTTGCATATTCTGATTGATTGATATATAACATCTGCTGTTAGCTGGCTGTTTTATAGCCTTTTGAGCTCATTGTCAGGAATGATAGTGGGTCAGATCTGGATGAAATAGCTTTTACTACAATATGAAGGTGGTGTACAGCCATCAAACCTGGAGATTGAGAGATGAAGAAAATTTTATTAGCAGCTGCAATCGCTGCAACAGTAGGAATAGCGTCTACAGCCAGCGCCCAATGGGGAAGCCCATGGGGTGGAAATAATAATGGCTGGGGCAACAACAATAATAGCTGGGGCAATGGTAACGGAAGTGGTTCTGGCTATGGTAACTGGAATGGTCGTGGTGATGGCAGCGGTTATGGTAACTATGACGGTTCAGGACGTGGACAGGGTCGTGGTACTGGCCGTGGTCGTGGCGCAGGTGATGGCGAAGGATCGTTTGATTTCAGCATGAAAGGCCGTGGTAAAGGTAACCTGGATGCAGATGCTGACATGGATTCCAGTACTGACTGGCGTGGAAATGGTTACGGTAGTGGAAACTACTCTGGAAACTATGATGGACGTGGTGACTATCGAGGCAATTACTATGGTAATAGTAGTGGCAATAACGGTGGCTGGGGCGGAAATCGAGGCTGGGGTGGAAACAACAACCGCGGCTGGGGTGGTGGTCCATGGGGAGGCGCTCCCTGGGGATATGCTCCTCAACAAGCACCTGCTCCAGCGGCACCAGCAGCGCAATAAGTTTAATTAAACTTGTGTTAAAAAGGGCAGCTATTTAGCTGCCCTTTTTTTTGGGTCGGGAAATGCTCCTGCATTCCCGACACTTCCGCCATCCTTGGCTGTCGCATATGGATGTGCTTATGCTGGGACGACTGCATGGGCAGCAAATAAAAGTATTTGAACAAATTGCCCATACCGTAGGGTGCGCGCGGCGCACCCTACTTTAAGCCTGTTTTATACCCCTGGCTACGGTATAAACTTTTCCCTGTTTAATTTTCTCATAATGACCAAATACTTCGTTAAAACCTCGTTTAAAAAACATTCTTAAACCAGTAATGGTTACAATATAAAAGGAGCCACCGGGTTTTAAATATTTAAGTGCATCAAATAAATAAATGTATAACATCTCCTTGCCAACTTTGGCCGGGATGTTAGATACAATGACATCAAATTGCTGTTCTGGTATCTGGTCAAATCCATTGCTGAGGAAACATTCGGCATTTGGAATATTATTAAGAAGCCTGTTTTTTTCGGAATAATTCACCGCTACAAAATCTTTGTCGACCAGTATGGTTTTACCCTGCGGTGCCCATAAAGCCATGCTTAACCCCAGAATGCCATAACCACAGCCCAGGTCGAGGCAATTATCGTTTTCTTCTATTTGAAGAAAATCCAGTAACATTTGAGAGCCTGTGTCTATGGCTTTAGGAGAAAATAATCCCCAGGTGGTTTTAATTGTAACGGGCTTTCCACGTTGTATAGATTGTAATGTTAGATCCTGTCGAATGTCATTGTTAAAGGTTTTGAGCTCTTTCATTTTATGAATTTCTGATGTTAAGCTGATATTAAGTTGATACGGGTAGACTTTACAAAATTAGGCGGCTTTGTAACAATGCCGCGCTGGATAAGCAAGCTATTAATTCAATAGCAGGTTATTCAATACCAATTAGGAGACATTTTTTTATGAAATTACAAGCAATTATTTTAACTTCTGTATTGGCCTTTTCCGGTCAGCTTATGGCCGGTGATGCCGGTGCAGGACAGTCTGCATTTGCTGCAAAAGGTTGTATTGGTTGTCATGGAGCCGGTGGCGTTAGTGTGGTACCTGCTTATCCTTCTCTGAAGGGAAGAACAGAAGCTTTTGTTAAAGAAAACTTAGCTAATTTTCGTAGTGGAAAACGCCAGAACCCAACCATGAATGCGATGGCTGCAGGTTTGAAAGATGCAGATATTGAAAATCTTGCGGCTTACATAGGATCTTTGTAAAAGCCTTAAGATTTTTCACCACGAAGACACTAAGATCACGAAGAAAACAAATACGCATTTATTAAATCTCTTGTGTAACAGAGTTATAACTTCTTGATTGATTCGCTACTTACTCGATCATTAGTTATGATTTCGAGCATATTTCATGACTCCATAATAATTTTCTTCGTGAGCTTCGTGCCTTCGTGGTGAATATCTTTTGACTTTTTAAATTACGCTGAGTAGATACGTTATATCAAATAATATTTTCCAACCGTTGCTACCAATACTGTAATAATTCCCAGAAGTATATTTGTCCCCACCAGTGCTCTTATTTTATTGAGCTGACCCGCTGCAGCAGGAATATCCTGCTCATCCAGGTATTTTTTAAGGCCGCTAAATGGTGCAAAATAGACATACAGAAAGATAACCACCATCAAACTCCCAATCGTGGTCATAATATGAACATATAATGGAGCGTTTGAAAAACCCCCAAGTGGAGCGAGCAAAAGAATTCCTGTCAGAGGGGCTACTACGATAGCAACCCAGACCCAGGGGAAAAAACGATTAAATACATGTCTCCATAGTTTCAACCTGAGAGGAGGTTCCAGTTCAGAGACAGCTGCCGGGCGCAAAATCATGTGGGCAAAAAACATTCCTCCCACCCATAAAATTATCGATAGTATGTGTAGGGCCAGGCTGATTCCCATAGTTTTATCCTCGGTAAAATGAGCAGTATTCTAATGTTTTTGAATAAAGACTTCAGTAAATGATCAATACAAGCTGAAATTTGACTGTATTTCGTGTACATTCGCGTCTAAATTTTTTTAGCTTAGGAGTTTAGTTATGTCGGATTTTCTTATTGCACCTTCGATTCTGTCAGCAGATTTCGCACGTTTAGGTGAAGAAGTGGATAATGTTATTGCGTCCGGTTGTGATGTTGTGCATTTTGATGTGATGGATAATCACTATGTACCAAACCTGACCATAGGGCCGCTAGTTTGTGACGCGTTACGTAATCATGGCGTGACAGCACCTATCGATGTTCATCTAATGGTTAAACCTGTTGATCGTATCATTCCTGATTTTGCTAAAGCCGGTGCTAGTTTTATTACTTTTCACCCTGAAGCTTCTGAGCATATCGATCGTAGCCTGTCACTGATTCGTGAAAGTGGTTGTAAGTCCGGCCTGGTTTTTAACCCTGCAACTCCGTTAGATTACCTGAACTATGTGATGGATAAGGTTGACGTTATTTTACTAATGTCCGTTAACCCCGGTTTTGGTGGGCAGAGTTTTATTCCTGCTACGCTGGATAAATTACGTCAGGCAAGAAAAATGATCGATGATTCGGGTTTTGATATTCGTCTCGAAGTCGATGGTGGCGTGAAAGTTGATAACATCGCTGAAATCGCGGCAGCCGGAGCTGATATGTTTGTTTCTGGATCGGGTATCTTCGGTGGTGCTAATGATTCTGATGCGAATATTTATAATACTATCGTGCAGCAAATGCGTGATGAGTTAGCCAAGGTTTAATCCCTTAACTTTCATCACGAAGAGCACAAAGCACACGAAGGTTTTTCTGAGTAGGCAGTTAAAATGACTGAAACAGTCATTCTATAAAAACTCTACCTATCCAGTATTACTTCGTGTTCTTCGTGCCTTCGTGGTGAATACAAGCAGTTTTATTATCCAGAACAGTTACGGTTTAATTTAGTATGAATATTTCAAAACCTGAAATGATTTTGATCGATGTTGATGGCACGCTAGTAGACAGCGTACCCGATCTGGCTTATTGCGTCGATGAAATGCTCAAGCAGCTGGGCATGCCCGAACGTGGGGAAGAAGCTGTACGTCACTGGGTAGGCAATGGTGTCGAACGTCTGGTCAAGAGAGGTTTACTTAATCAGCTAGATGGTGAGCCTGATCAGGACTTATATGAGAAAGCCTTACCCATTTTCCGTGATTTATATGCGGTCAATACTTCCAAGCGTAGTCATTTGTATGATGGTGTAAAGGAAGGACTGGATTATATGAAACAAAGTGGATACCGATTAGGCTGTGTTACTAACAAAGCTGGTGAGTTTACCTTGCCTATCCTGCGAGACCTGGGAATTCAGGATTATTTTGAAGTAACAATCTGTGGTGATGATACACCGCGTAAAAAACCCGATCCATTGCCTTTGTTGACCGCTGCGGAGCGCATGTCGGTGAAGCCTGAAAACTCTATGATGCTGGGAGATTCACAATCTGATGTAAAGGCAGCCAGAGCTGCAGGCTTTCAAATTATCTGTATGAGTTATGGCTATAATCACGGTGAAGATATCCGTAGCTATGATCCAGACGCTGTGATAGATTCGTTCACAGAGCTTAAGCAGTACATCTAAACCGGTTAACATAATGGCAAAACTACAAATAATTAACTCAAGAGTAAAAAACAGTTGGCGATGGTGGTAGTTATCACCTCTTAAACTTTTTACCCGTTAATTATTTGTCAGGTCATTATGAATCAACAACAGTTCGAACAATTAAAATCATCCTATAATCTTATTCCTCTTGCCAGAGAAGTCTTTGCCGATCTGGACACTCCGCTAAGCGTTTATTTAAAGCTTGCCAATAACCCTTACAGCTATCTATTTGAATCGGTTCAGGGTGGTGAAAAATGGGGGCGATATTCCATTATTGGATTAGGCTGCCGAACCCGCCTGAAAGTATTTGGGCATGATGTCACACTGGAAACTGATGATCAGGTTATTGATCAGCAAGCAGTCGATGACCCTCTGCAATATATCGAAAATTATCTCGAATCATTTAAGGTTGCCGAGCTTGATTGTCTTCCGCGTTTCAATGGTGGTCTGGTCGGTTACTTTGGTTATGACACGATTCGTTATATAGAGCCTAAACTAAAAAACTGTCCCAACCCTGATAAGCACAATACGCCGGATATATTGCTGATGCTGAGCGAGGAACTGGTCGTATTCGATAATCTTGCATCACGATTATATATTATTGTGTATGCCGACCCCAATCTGCCGGAAGCTTACAAAAATGGTCAGCAGAAACTGGATGAACTGGTTGAAAAAATTCAACAATGCCAGCTAGATCTACCAGCAGAAGAGCATAAAGGTCAGATTGACGAAACTGACTTTGAGTCTGAATTTACCCGTGAAGGTTATATGCAGGCAGTGGATAAAGCCCGTCAATATATTATTGATGGTGATGCGATGCAGATTGTGTTGTCACAGCGTCTGTCCATTCCATTTAAATCTGAACCGCTCAACCTTTATAGAGCATTGCGTGGTTTGAATCCCTCACCATACATGTATTACCTCAATTTGGGTGATCATTACGTGGTGGGTTCTTCTCCTGAGATTCTTGTTCGTCTCGAAGAGGGGGAAGTGACTGTGAGGCCCATTGCGGGAACTCGACCCAGAGGGCACACTCCGACAGAAGATAAAAGGCTGGAGCAGGAGTTATTAAGTGATCCCAAAGAGCTGGCCGAACATTTGATGCTGATTGATCTTGGGCGCAATGATGCCGGCAGGGTGAGTAAAACGGGAACCGTCAAACTTACGGATAAAATGATCGTAGAGCATTATTCACATGTGATGCATATTGTCTCTAATGTTGAAGGCGAGCTTAAACCTGACATGTCTGCGATGGATGTTTTGAGAGCCACTTTTCCGGCAGGAACTGTTTCGGGTGCCCCCAAAATCCGGGCAATGGAAATTATCGATGAGCTGGAGCCGGTCAAACGTGGTATTTATTCCGGGGCTGTAGGATATCTTTCCTGGAGTGGAAATATGGATACAGCCATTGCGATTAGAACCGCAGTCATTAAAGATAAAAAACTATATATTCAGGCAGGTGCAGGCATTGTGTATGACTCAGTGGCTGAAAATGAATGGGCAGAAACTATGAATAAAGCTCGTGCTATTTTTCGTGCGGTGGCTTTGGCTGAGTCAGGTTTATCTCCGCATGATCCCTGTGAACAGGAAGAGGAGGCAAAATCATGAAAGTATTGATGATCGATAACTATGACTCCTTTACCTATAATCTTGTGCAATACCTGGGCGAGCTTCAGGTCGAGGTCGAAGTTGTTCGTAATGACCAATATACTGTCGAGCAGGTAATACAGAATGATGCCAGTCATATCATGTTATCGCCTGGCCCCTGTACACCCAATGAAGCAGGAATTTCAATGCCGGTTATTGAAGCCATAGCAGGTAAAAAACCATTGCTCGGTGTGTGTCTTGGACATCAAAGTATCGGTCAGGTTTTTGGTGGTAAAATCGTTCATGCGCAGCAAATTATGCATGGAAAAACTTCAATGATTTACCATAAAGGCCTGGGTGTTTTTTCCGGTCTGCAAATGCCTTATGAAGCAACACGATACCATTCCCTGGTTATCGATAAAAAGAGTCTACCGGATTGCCTTGAGGTAACCGCATGGACCAGGACTGAAGACGGTAATATTGATGAAATCATGGGAATCAGACATAAAACGCTGGGCATTGAAGGCGTGCAGTTTCATCCCGAATCAATATTGACTGAGTTCGGACATGAATTGTTACAAAACTTCCTGAATACTAAAATTTAGCGGGAGATAAAATGAATATCCAGCAGGCAATTAAAGCGGTGATAAGTCGACAGGATTTATCACGAGAAGAAATGACTGACGTGATGCAGCAAATCATGACCGGTGAAGCAACCCCTTCACAGATAGGTGGTTTTCTGGTTGGGCTGCGCATGAAAACAGAAACAGTCGATGAGATTACAGCTGCTGCCAGCGTCATGCGTGAACTGGCCACTAAAGTTGAAACCCATTCAGATTACCTTGTTGATACCTGCGGTACTGGAGGTGATTCATCAGGAAGTTTTAATATTTCTACAGCTTCTGCAATCGTAACGGCAGCAGCTGGTGCGCATGTAGCGAAACACGGTAATCGTTCGGTTTCCAGTAAATCAGGTAGCGCCGATGTGCTTGAAACGGCAGGTGTAAAACTTGACGTTTCGCCTGAGCTGGTAGGACGGTGTATTGATGAGGTCGGTGTTGGTTTTCTGTTTGCACAAAATCATCACAGTGCGATGCGTCATGCTATTGGGCCAAGAAAAGAAATGGCTGTTCGAACCATCTTCAATGTACTGGGACCTTTAACCAATCCTGCTGCAGCTCCTAACCAGGTTATCGGTGTATTTGCTAAGGAACTTGTAGAGCCTGTTGCTAAAGTATTGCAGCAACTGGGCAGTCGCCATGTGATGGTGGTGCATGCCGATGATGGTATGGATGAAATCAGTATCTCAACCAGCACTTTTGTCGCAGAACTTAAAGATGATCAGGTAAGCACCTATGAGATCAATCCACTGGATTTTGGATTACAGATCGCAGATGCGTCCAGTATTCGCGTAGACGGGGTTGAGCAAAGCCTGTCGATGATTAATTCGGTTTTTGATAATGAGCAGGGTGCTGCTCTGAACATCGTTTGTTTAAATGCGGGAGCGGCAATTTATGTATCAGGGCTGGCTGAATCACATCAGCAGGGTATAGAAATGGCTCAGCAGGCTATTGCTAATGGCTCTGCAAAAGATGTTTTGAAAAACCTTGTTAGTAAAACTCATTCATAAAAAATGACAGATAAAGCAGACATACTGAATAAAATTCTGGCTCGTAAAGAACAGGAGATTAATGACAGAAAGGCACTTATCTCATTAGCGGGTCTGGAAAAAAAACTAGCAGATGCCTCGCCAACTCGTGGTTTTGTAAATTCACTGAAAAATAAATTACAGCAACAGTTACCAGCGATCATTGCCGAAATAAAAAAAGCATCACCCAGCAAAGGCATTATCCGGGAAAACTTCAATCCCGCGGAGATAGCCCTGCAGTATCAGCAGGGAGGTGCAGCCTGTTTATCGGTATTGACCGATATTGATTTTTTTCAGGGAGCCGATGAATATTTGATAGAAGCACGCTCAGCATGTGAACTTCCTGTAATTCGCAAAGATTTTATTATCGATGATTATCAGCTGGTTGAAGCACGGGTGATGGGTGCTGACTGTGTTTTGTTAATCGTGGCAGCACTGGAACAATCGACATTAAAAAGTTTATATCAAAAGGCTACAGAGCTTGGACTGGATGTACTGGTTGAAGTGCACGATGAACAAGAGATGCAACGAGCGCTTGAACTGAATTTACCCATGGTCGGGATTAATAATCGTAATTTGAGAACTTTTGAGACCAGCTTGCTTACAACATTGAAAATGTTACATATGGTGCCGGATGACTGCTTTGTGGTCACAGAAAGTGGGATCCATACTAAAACGGATGTGACTTTTATGCGGGATCATCAGGTTGATGCTTTTCTGGTCGGAGAAGCTTTTATGCGTGCCGAGAATCCAGGGCAAGCACTTACGGAGATCTTTGGAAGCTAAAGGTGGCTCTTCTCCGCTTTGCTGATTATCGGGTTCCAAATACCACAATCGTTTTGCCATGGGCAGAAATCAGGTTGTCTTCTTCCAGGTGTTTTATCACTCTGCCAGCCATTTCTCTTGAACAGCCTACAATTTTAGCGATTTCCTGACGGGTTACCTTGATTTGCATACCATCCGGGTGGGTGAGTGCATCTGGTTGCTTGGCGAGGTCGAGTAATGACCTTGCAACGCGTCCTGTAACATCCATAAAAGCCAAATTACTGACCTTACGGCTAGTATCGCGCAGACGATCTGCTAACTGTGCTGAAAGTTGAAATAAAATTTCAGGATTTTCCCTGGCCAATATCATGAACTGATTGTAGTGAATTTCAGCAATTTCACATTCACTGCGGGTCGTTACCCAGGCGCTACGTTTCATGTTCTTTTCAAATAAACCCATTTCACCAAAAAAATCGCCTGCATTCAAATAAGCTAAAACGATTTCATTACAATCTTCATCTTCAATAACGACACTTACAGAGCCGTTGATAATATAATAAAGAGTATGTGATTCATCCCGAGCATGTATTATAGTTTGCTTCGCAGGTAGAATTTTTTTATGGCAGTGTTTTAAAAAGTTCTCTAACGCCGGGTTACTTTGGGGGTGTACTTTTTGTATGGGCTCAAGACTCACGATGTTACCTGTATTATAATTTTATTAATCGCGACAACATAACATATATACATCAATTCACAAGCAGAGATAGATATGAAATCAAAAGTAAAATGGCTTGATAATATGACCTTTATTGGAGAGTCAGCAAGTGGTCATGCTGTTGTTATGGATGGCCCTGAAGAGTTTGGTGGACAAAACCTTGGTATTCGCCCAATGGAGATGCTTATTTTGGGTCTTGGAGGCTGTAGTGCCTTTGATGTCATGTTGATTTTAAAAAAATCGCGACAACAGGTAGAGCACTGTGAAGTTGAACTTGATTACGATCGTGCTGAAGAATTGCCTAAGGTATTTACCAGAATTCATTTGCATTTTGTAGTCAGTGGTAAAGAGCTTGATCCTGTTAAAGTGAAAAAGGCGATATCTCTATCGGCTGAAAAATATTGCTCAGCATCTATCATGTTAGGAAAGATGGCTGATATAACACATGATTTTGAAATTATAGAAACGGCATAAAACTGCGTTCTGTCAGTCATTCTGAATTAGGATAAAAAATAAGGCTTGCAGGATTTTTACGGGGGAAGTGCACTATTTTAAGTTGAGATTTTGATATTGCAGCCAGGTCAGAACTTTTTCAGTTCATTATCGGTTGACTGGAAACTTGAAGATGGCTTTAAAATTGTGAACTAATTTGGGTGGAAAATAGAGGAGCTATGTTGACAAAGCAAAATCTATATTAGATAATGCTTATATGCTGAACCGGAAGACGCCCCTCGTTTTCCCAGCATAACTCCTCCATCCTCCTTTGGTGGTTTTGGCGTGGCTTTTTGCCACGCCCTTTTTTAACAATTTTTTTAATGCGACACAATGTTTTTTACTCATATAGAGCTTTAAAACGATTAAATTTAAAATAACGAAAATATCATTGAATTCTGTCTTGTCAATATGTCATAAATCCGTTAGTATTCGCGCCCTTTCTTTGATGAAGACAATCGCTATAGAGCGAGTTAGGAAATTTTATGAAAACCTTTAGTGCAAAGCCAGAATCTGTAAAGCGTGACTGGTTCGTTGTTGATGCTGCTGACAAGACTCTGGGTCGTTTGTCTACTGAGATAGCACGTAGATTGCGTGGCAAACACAAACCAGAATATACACCTCATGTTGATACGGGTGATTACATCGTTGTCATTAATGCAGAAAAGGTGAAAGTTACTGGAAACAAAGAACAGAATAAGATGTATCACCGTTATACTGGTTATGTTGGTCATCTGAAATCAATGAATCTGGCCAAGTTGCGTGAAACGCATCCTGACCGGATTATTAGCACGGCAGTTAAAGGTATGTTGCCAAAAAATGCTCTGGGTCGTGCAATGTTTAAAAAATTAAAGGTTTATGCCGGTGAGACTCATCAGCATGCTGCACAGCAACCTCAAGTATTAGATATTTAAGAGAAAACTATGTCTACAGAACAGTATTATGGAACTGGCCGTCGCAAAAGCTCATCAGCTCGCGTTTATTTAAAATCTGGTAGTGGAAGTATCACCATCAATAAAAAGTCTATAGAAGACTATTTTGGTCGTGAAACTTCTAGAATGGTTGTTCGTCAGCCATTAGAAACTGTTGATTTAACCGAAAAGTTTGATGTAAATGTAAGTGTTGCCGGTGGTGGTCCAAGTGGGCAAGCTGGTGCCATTAGACTGGGTATCACACGCGCTTTGATGCAGTATGACGAAACCTTTAGACCTGCTTTTAGAAAAGAAGGTTATGTAACCCGGGATGCAAGAGAAGTTGAACGTAAAAAAGTTGGTTTACGTAAAGCTCGTAGAGCGACTCAGTTCTCTAAACGTTAGATCATTCGGCTTTTCAAAAAAAACCTGCTTCGGCAGGTTTTTTTTGGTTTACAATTAATGTCAGTTTTAAAAAAATGATGTAAGTTAATGTAATTTAGAGGTTTTTGACTCGTTGTGTTCTTGACAATATGGATGGTCAGGCATAATCTTTTACACAATTGTAAGTGCAAATAATTATTATTAAAAATGTACAGTAGACTATGCTCTTATTCTCAAGAGATATTTTTATTGTCACTCAGCAGGTATTACTTTGATGTATTTCATCTGGAATATACAAAGGATGATTAAGGCTATGCTATGGATAGAGGTTTTATTTCTCCTATTATTTTCGACTAATGTCTTTCCTCAGGCGAATTCAGATTATTTGAAATTACTGGAGGGTGAAGCTTCTGAGCTGAAGCTCGATAATAAGACAAAAAATAGTCAAAAAAAATTACTTCCAAAATCTATTAAACTCTTCGGGCAAGGAAAGGAAACTGTTCAGGGTGGTGATATTACCGAACTATTTCCCGGGCTTTCACAGCAGCAATTTGAAGTGGTATTAAAAAATAACTATATCGGAAGTTATCTTTTTTATAAGCGGTTACCAGTATCAAAAAAGGAGGAGGTTTATGGGTTTTATCAAGAGAATCCTGACCCTACAAAAGTAAGAGCAAAAATTTTACAGGTTAGCAAAAAATAGTGGGGAACAGCATGTACAGAAAAATTTTAACCATATGTTTGTCTGTCTGGGTTATAAATGTCCAGGCTCTGGATGTTAAGCTGAGCCCGGACAGAGAATTTGTAGAAGTTATACATAAAAATAAACTGATTAAAATTCAAAGAATTCAAGATCAGGATCATAAGCTGGAAGGCGGTTTTGCCAAAACGTCGAGAAAATGCCCTCCTTTTTGTATTCAGCCTATGGATGCGGGTGAAAATGTCAAAACTATCGGTCAGATAGAAATTTTTGATTTCATGGAAAATGAATTACTGGATGGAGAAGGCTTGATTATTGATGCCAGGACGCCAGCATGGTGGAAACGAGGTACTATTCCGGGATCAGTTAATATTCCGTTCAATGTCTTTTCGCAGGATGTTGATGATCCTCAGCTAATAGATATGATGAAAGTACTGGGAGCCAGGAGAAGAGGGGATGTGGGAGGTTTTTCCAGAGCAATGGAAGAGTTTGGTTTGATGGGTGGAAAGCAGAAAAATGATGAGTGGGACTTCACGTCGGCTAAAAAACTGATTTTATGGTGTAATGGTATGTGGTGTGGGCAGTCTCCCCGGGCGATACAAGGCTTGTTAGAGTTAGGGTATCCGGCAGAAAAAATTCTTTATTACCGGGGTGGGATGCAGGTATGGCAATCTTTAGGTTTGACCGTTATTGTTCCTGATATGTAAGGTTCGGGATATAGCGGCTGGTGCGCACGGCGCGCCCTACCTGACTAGTCGAGTAGGGTGCTCTGTGCGCACCAGCTTATTTTAAATGTTAAACCTTAATAGTCTGAACGCCGTTTTCCCCACCTAGCAGTAAAACGTCTGCTGATCTGTGCGCAAAAATACCTACAGTAACAACGCCTGCCATTTGATTTATCTGAGTTTCCAATTTCATGGGTTCCATAATTTTAAGATTGTGAACATCCAGAATAATATTTCCATTATCGGTCACAAAATTTTCACGCCAAACGGGTTGTCCACCAAGCTTTACCAGTTCTCTGGCTACCAGGCTTCTGGCCATTGGAATGACTTCAACAGGAAGAGGGAACTCTCCCATTACATCGACAAGTTTAGTGTCATCTGCAATACAGACGAATGTTTTACTGGCTGCGGCAACAATTTTTTCGCGAGTTAACGCACCGCCGCCACCTTTGATAAGATGTAAATGTCGATTTGATTCATCAGCACCATCCACATAAATGGATAACTCTCCTGCAGCATTTAAATCGATAACCGGTATGCCATGCTGTCTCATTCTTTCGGATGAAACCTCTGAGCTGGAGACGGCTGCTTCGATCGAGCCTTTCATTTTTTCTGCAATTGCATCGATAAAGTGATTGACCGTAGAGCCGGTTCCAACGCCAATTACTGAGCCTGCTTCTACATATTCAAGTGCTGCATAGGCAGCTAATTTCTTTTTTTCGTCTGCTGTCATGATATTTCCACGTAATAATTTGACGGGATATTAACTATTGGGGCTGTAAATGTCATGGCAAATATCGAAATTACTAAAAAAATTGTGCTTTAAGCTGATGTCTGGAGGTTAATTGAGCAGCGATTTGGTTCACTAGCTCAAATGTTAGCCCGTGTTTTGTAAGATATATTGATTCCTATTGGTTAGCATGCACCATGGTTTTTGCTTCTCAGGGTGGGTGCTTTCAGTTTTGGTGAGTATTTCCTGTTGCCAGCAGGGTTTTCTTTGCTGATAATAATCGATCATTTTGAGGGATAGGCATGGCAGTACCAAATTTTCTGGAAAAAGTATTAACAGCTCGCGTTTATGATGTGGCGATTGAGTCTCCACTGGACAGTATGCCTGGGATTTCTCGGCGTCTGAACAACCGGGTCTTATTGAAAAGAGAAGACCTTCAGGCTGTTTTTTCATTTAAGTTGAGAGGTGCTTTTAATAAAATTTTTCAGTCAGTAAAAAAAAATCCTGAATTAAAAGGAATTATTACAGCCTCTGCTGGAAATCATGCCCAGGGAGTGGCATTGGCTGCTCGAAAACTAAAAATGCATGCTGTCGTTGTGATGCCTGTAACAACTCCCACAATTAAAGTTAATGCAGTTAAAAATTATGGTGCAAAGGTTATTTTAAGCGGTGATAATTTTGACGAAGCTTATAAGTTTTCCTTGCAGTTAGCCGAGCAGGAGAAGCTTTCGTTTATTCACCCTTATGATGATATCGATGTTATGGCCGGGCAGGGAACTATAGCCCACGAAATTATTCGTCAGTATCCCGATGGGATCGAAGCTATATTTGTTCCTGTTGGTGGTGGTGGTTTGCTTGCTGGAATTGCCGGTTTTCTTAAAGCGGTGAAGCCCTCTATTAAAGTGATCGGTGTAGAGCCTGAAGATGCCGCCTGTCTGGCTGCGGCAATGCAAGCCAGGCGCAGAGTTAAATTAAAAGAAGTGGGTATTTTTGCTGATGGTGTGGCAGTAAGTCAGATAGGGCAAAATACTTTCAAAATGATTCGCAACCTTGTAGATGATGTAATAACCGTATCAACTGATCAAATATGCGCAGCCATTAAAGATACCTATGATGATACTCGTGCCATCTGTGAACCAGCTGGAGCGGTGTCATTGGCCGGGCTAAAAAAATATGTTGAATCACATGGTATTCAAGACCAGACTCTAGTGGCTATCAATAGTGGAGCCAATATGAATTTTGATCGCCTGAGGCATGTATCTGAACGTGCTGAGATAGGTGAGCAAAGAGAGGCTTTACTGGCGGTTGAAATACCTGAAAAGCCGGGTAGCTTTAAGAAATTTTGTCATTTAATTGGCAAGCGTCAGATAACCGAATTTAATTATCGATATTCCGATGCCAATAAAGCCCGGGTTTTTGCTGGTATTCAATTGGCTCATGGGATTGAAGAAAAAGAACAGATTATTCGTCATCTTGAAAGTAAAAATTACACGGTCGATGATATGACTGATAATGAAGTGGCTAAGTTACATACTCGTTATATGGTTGGAGGTTGCCCAGGTAAAGGCGTACAAAATGAACTGTTGTACCGTTTTCAATTTCCAGAAAAACCGGGTGCACTGTTAAAATTTTTGACGGAAGTCGGGCGACGCTGGAATATCAGTTTATTTCACTATCGAAATCATGGTGCTGATTATGGTCGAATCCTAATGGGGATTCAGGTAGATTCATCTGAACATAAAGATTTTAAACTGTTTTTAAAGCAGCTTGATTTTCCATACTGGGAAGAAACAGATAACAGGGCTTACCAGCTTTTTCTTCAATAGGAAGTTAATTAGTGGCTTGCCGGGGCATAATGATTTCATCTTCAGTGATAATGTAATCCAGAGGAACGTCCCAGCTTTGGTGAGGTAACCCGGTATGTTCCTGGCAACTGTGTGCAATGCCGATCAATTTAGGTTTGAACCATTTTTGGTGTGAAAGCCTGAATGCCAGACTTCTGTCATAATAACCTCCACCCATGCCAAGCCGCTGCCCTTTTCGGTCAAATGCAACCAGTGGGATAAGTACGACATCCAGTTTGCGTGGGTGCAGAGTATTTCCCCAATGAACATCTGGTTCGAGAATATTAAATCGATTTTTGCCCCAGCGAGTACTTTCTGTCATGGCTGCAAATCTGAGTTGAGGCGCAATTATTTCATATAGCTTTGGCAGGTAAACCCGCTGTCTTAAATTATCTGCAATCCAGGGGTTTAATGATATTTCCCCCTGTGTTGCAATGTAAGCGGCAATTTTGAGCTGGTTAGAAAAACCAAGAAACGAATTAATATTGTGCTTCAATAATTCAGCATTTTGAATTTGAGTTTGTGGAGAAAGTCGCCGTCGAAGTAGGCGGTATTGTTGACGAATATCTTTTACATTCATATTTAGAAGTTATCAACCACGGTGCCGTCGCACTCTATCAACCTTGAACCGGAAAGTTCAGGGGGGATAAACGGGCATTCATCAGGCTTCCCGATTTAACTCGGGCATGCACACCAGAATGACACTATAAATCCCGAAGTTGATAAATAGGCTCAAGGATATATGATGGTTGCTAACGCACACCGCAGTTGATAATTAAAACTATACCCCAGTTTTTTAAACATTGCACGGTCATCCTACAAGAATTTTTTTATGACCTGGCCTTGCTCATTAAATTTCCAATTGACGAGCTTGTTGTAATGCTTCTGTAATTTTATGTTCCAGGCTCTTTAATCGAGGTGGAATGGTTTCACTCAAATTATCCTGAAGCTGATTGGAATTTAGTAGTTCGTGTGCAATATTAAGTGCTGTGATAACGGCAATTCGTTCTGAGCCGATAATGCTGCCGCCATCTCTCACCTCACGCATTTTACTATCCAGATATTCGGCTGAAGCGAGTAATGCAGACTGCTCACCCGAAGGACAGGCTATCTTGTACTCTTTATCGAGAATAGAAATATTGATAGGTAAAGCGTTACTCATGAGCCTAATTCCAGTGATCTTAATCGTGTTATCATGGCTTCAACTCTAGTGCGTGCCAGCTCGGTCTTCTCTATTAGCTGTGAACGTTCTGTGATCAGGTGGTCATGCTGATTACGCAAGGTCGTATTTTCCTGTTTAAGATGGCCTACCGTATCGATAAGTTCATCGATCTGGTTTTCCAGTTTTTGCAGGTCTGACTCAGAAAATGTTTTATTTGTGGAATCCATAAGGCATTTTTGGTGATCGATGATTAACTGTCAACAGGAGATTTCTTTTTGTTAGATTTTACTTATATCACAGATTATAAAATTTACCTGAATATACAGATGTTTTCAGTAAAATATTAAAACTTTAAAGCATAAAAATGAATGAATGAGATTCTGTTTTTACTTACAGATAAATAATATAAAATATAAATTGTTATTAATTGATGATGAATATACACAATGCTTGAATTCGATAGCATACAAAATGCACTGGAAAAATTGCAGGCTGTTACGGATGCTTCTGAAGCACATGGGACTTTATGCGGCTTATTGCTGGGTCAACAGGATTTGTCCAAATGGCTGAAGTTTACTTTGGAGAGTATTCCTGAGCAGGGTGATTTACTTGCGGTGGAAAATCTCAGGCTATTACAGGAATTATTCGATTTGAGTAAGCAGCAGCTAAATGCGGATGATATGTCTATGGAGTTATTGCTACCGGATGATGCTGAAGAGTTTGCAATTCGTTTGTTAGGGCTTGCCACCTGGTGCCAGGGCTTTCTGTACGGTTTGGCGGTAAATGGAGAAGCTTTGGTCAGTGGTCTATCCGAGCAGGGAAGAGAATGCCTGGAAGACTTGCTGGAAATCAGCCAGCTTGGGCATGATGAAGAAGAAACTGATGAGACTGAAGCTGTTTATGCAGAAATTGTTGAGCATGTCAGATTGTCGGTTATTTACATGAATGAAGAGATCAATCCGTTATTGCCCTCACCATCGTTGCAATAAACGGTAACTATTCAGCGTAAATTAAAAGTCAAAACATTATCACCACGAACTAGGGCAGGACGCCCGTAGGTAGAGTAACGCAGGAGCAGTTGCCGAGATCACGAAGACCACGAAGATAAACATAATGCGGCTAGATTAATTATAATTATGATAATGACTGATTAATGCTGTTATTTTTTAAAAAGATTTTGACTTTTCTTCGTGAGCTTCGTGTCTTCGTGGTGAAAAAATACTTAAAATATTCAGATCAATAAAGAGGCTATTTGAATGACTCCAGCAGAGTTTAAACGTCGACGTAATCAATTAATGAAAATGGTCGGGAAAGGCAATATTGCAATCCTCTCATCATCTTCTGAACAAACACGAAATCGTGATGTGGACTATCCCTTTCGTCAGGATAGTGACTTCCTGTATCTGACGGGGTTTAGTGAGCCTGATGCTGTGCTGGTGCTGGTGCCGGGGCGTAAGCATGGTGAGTATATTCTGTTCTGCCGGGAAAAAGATCCTGAGCAGGAAACCTGGCATGGGCGTCGAGCAGGGCAGCAGGGAGCCATTGATGACTTTGCAGCAGATGATTCGTTTCCGATTGATGATATCGATGATATTTTGCCAGGTCTTTTAGAAGGTAGACAAAAGGTGTTTCACTTTATGGGGCGCTATGCTGATTTTGATCAGCAGTTGATGGGCTGGGTGAATCAAATTAAAGCCAAGTCTCGATCTGGTGCGCATGTGCCTTATGAATATGTCTCTCTAGATCATTTGTTACACGATATGCGTTTGTATAAAAGTCGTTCTGAAATAAGTTTGATGAAAAAAGCAGCCAAAATTTCAGTCGTGGCACATAAAAGAGCAATGCAACAATGCAAGCCGGGTAAATACGAATACAGTATTGAAGCTGAATATAATCATGAGTTCTGCCTGAATAACGCACAGCATGCCTATCCTCCTATTGTGGGTGGTGGTGAAAATGGTTGTATCCTGCATTACACGGAAAATTCTGATCAGTTGAAAGATGGAGATCTTTTATTAATAGATGCTGGCTGTGAAGTTGAAGGTTATGCCTCGGATATTACTCGTACCTTTCCGGTTAATGGGCGTTTTAGTCCGGCCCAACGGGATATTTACGAACTGGTACTGCAAGCTCAAAAAGCAGCAATTAACAAAGTTAAACCGGGTAATCACTGGAATGACCCGCATCAGGCAGCTGTGAGAGTTATCACTAAAGGATTGATTGAGCTTAAGCTGTTGAAAGGTACATTGGCTAAGTTGCTGAAAGAGCAGGCTTATAAACGTTTTTATATGCATCGTACCGGCCACTGGTTAGGGCTGGATGTGCATGATGTCGGTGATTACAAGCTGGGTGAGCAATGGCGTCTGCTCGAGCCGGGTATGGTATTAACCGTTGAGCCGGGAATTTATATTCCTGCTAACAGCAAAGGGGTTAACCGCAAATGGTGGAGTATCGGTATTCGAATTGAAGATGATGTGCTGGTAACAGCTAAAGGGAATGAAGTCCTGAGTGCGGGCTTGCCTTCGTCTGTGGATGAAATTGAAACCCTGATGGCTGGCTGAAATGAAAAAGAAATTTGATGTGCTAGTGCAAGGTGCAGGTATGGTCGGAGCGACTACTGCATTGGCACTGGCAAGAAATGGATTTTCTGTGGGACTGGTGGAGCGACAGAATCTGGATCTGCTGAATGGATTGCTAGCTGATGAAATAGATAACCGTGTTTCGGCGATCAGTCCAGCTTCCCAGAAATTATTGCAGGAGCTGGGTGTGTGGCATGATGTGACCAGCCAGCGTTGCAGTGATTATTTTAAAATGAAAGTGTGGCATGAAAATGGATCTGCATTGATGCAATTTAGTAGTGAGCAAATTGGCATTTCTCATCTGGGTTCTATTGTTGAAAATCGACTGCTGCAATCTGTTTTGTTACAGCACTTAAAGCATTTACCAAATGTTCAGTTTTTTAAACAGCAGGAAGTTACCTCAGTGCAACAACTCGATAATCGGGTTCAAATTAATACCACGGCTAAAGCAGTTCTAGAAGCTGAACTATTGATTGCGGCCGATGGCAGGGGATCCACGATTAGAGAGTTGCTGAATTTACCGGTGACATCTGGGAATTATGCTCAAACCGCCATTGTGGCCAATGTAAATACTGAAAAATTTCATGAGAATACGGCCTGGCAACGCTTTCTGACGACTGGACCTTTGGCGTTTTTGCCGTTATCGAATGGCCAAAGCTCTATTGTCTGGTCAGCAGATACAGAACGGGCTGATGAATTATTGCAGTTGCCGGAAGAAGATTTCAGGTTGCAGCTAGCAGAAGCGTTTGAGTTCAGGTTAGGTCAAATTACGGCTACCAGTCAACGAATGGGTTTTCCTCTGAGCTGGCACACCGCAGATAAATGGCTGGAAGGCCGCGTATTGCTAATGGGGGATGCTGCTCATGGTGTGCACCCTCTTGCCGGACAGGGTGTTAACCTTGGGTTTGCCGATGTAGCAGCTTTACAGATTTTGTTAAAACCGGGGCAGCCTGCTTATCAGCGTAGAGTGTTACGGGGATTTGAGCGCCAGCGTAAAGCGGAAACTGTAACGGCTACGCACTTATTTTCAGCCTTGAAACTATGTTATGCCCAGGAAGCCCCTCTACTGTGTGGTGTACGTAATGCAGGCATGTCTATCGTTGAAAAAAGTAGCATTATAAAAAGGCTGGTTTTACAGAGTGCGGTTCATAATATGAGTTGATAAAAGCAAGTCGGCAGTTGGCAGTCGAAAGTTATATGTAATTTTCAGGGTTGGCCCGCATTTCTCACAGGATTGTCAGTCCTGTGAAAAATGCGGGTTAGTTCAAGGCATGAAAATAATATGGACATGATTATCAGCAATGATTATGATTTAATTCCGAGGAATGGAAATATTATAAAGATATGCGGTTTCGGATAGAACTAGTACTAACACTGGTATTGTTATCTTTTGCACATACTACGGTTTATTCTCAAAGTAATTACGAACCTGTAGTTTTTAATGTTTCCAGTTTTTCAATCACCGGCGATAATCCAATTGGTGATAAAGCGTTCAAAGTTTTACAACCGTTTATCGGAAAACAATCTGGGCTGGAAGGTTTATCTGCAGCCGCAGATGCATTAGAACAGGCTATTATTTCTGCCGGTTTTAGTTTTCATCGAGTTTCTCTACCCCCTCAACAACTTACCTCCGGCTCTGTTGAGTTTCAGGTGATTAGTTTTGCCATTGGCACGATTAATATTTCTGGTAATAATTTTTTTGATGAGCAAAATATCAAAAATTCTTTACCGTTTCTAAAAGCAGGTGCTACCCCGAATACTAAAGAGTTATCGCGCTCTTTAAAGCTTGCCAATAATCATGCATCAAAAAATATAATTTTAAAGTTTAAAGAAGGTGAATCTGAAGATGCTATTGATGCTGAATTAACCATTCAGGATCAAAATCCACAACTGGTATTTGTCACACTGGATAATACTGGTAGTGCCGACTCTGAAGAGTTTCGTTCTACAGTCGGTTATCAACATGGCAATCTGTTTAATCTGGATCACTCTATTACGGCAACTCTCACCGTCTCTCCACAGGATACAGCGGCCACAGCTCAAGTCGGTTTAAATTACCATGTTCCGTTGTATGCTCATGGTGCCAATATGGATTTCCTGTTTTCTGATTCCGAAGTGAATTCTGGCGATGTGGCAGATGGTCCGATAACCGGTAAAGGTTCAGTGCTGGGTTTTACCTATTCACGCCCCTTATTGACGGATACCAATTTCAACCATCAATGGTCAGCTGGTTTTCAATTTAAAACATTCGAAAATGATCAGGAACTGGCAGTTGGGCTAACCCAGGATTCAGACGTGCAGAGCTTCCCGTTGGAGCTGGGTTATGGTTTTAGTTATAACATGAAAAATGGGGTGCTCAGTGGTGGGTTAACATTCTCAATAAACCTGGAAGCAGGTTCTAGTAATACCGATGAAGATTATGCTGTAGCGCGACCGGAGTCTGAAAGTAGCTGGAGTGCTATGAAATATAATTTATCTTATGATGTTGTATTCGCAGAAAACTGGTTAATTCATGCTGGATTGTCTGGTCAGAATAGCTCCGATTTATTGATCCCTGGAGAACAGTTTGGTGTCGGTGGTAGCAGTTCTTTACGTGGTTTTGAAGAGAGATCAGTGACTGGAGATACGGGGCATCAAGTTTCACTGGAATTATGGACTCCTGCATATTTTGATATTCGCTTTTTACTTTTTATTGATCAGGCCAGTTTAGACTTCAATTCAGGTGTAGCATCAGTAGGAGAGAGCTATGACCTTTCTTCAGCAGGATTTGGAATGCGTTGGTCATGGAAACAGCAGTTAAGTGTTTCACTGGACGTTGGTGTGATCAATGAGGGAGGAGGTGCCGATACCTCTATTAATCAGGATGGTGATAGCAAGGCGCACTTTAATATGGTTTACCGCTTTTGAGGCAAACAATGGATATGAAAAATACATTTTTTCGAGGTTTGATAATCGCTGGTCTCCTGCAGTTTAGCTTTTCTGCTGTTGCTGCTACTCAAGTGGGTGAAGTGAAATTTGCCAGGGGTGTTCTCACCGGGCAGGTCGGAAATGAAGCGCCAAGAATTCTGGGTAAAGGCTTGCCCCTGCACAATGGTGAAACGCTAAATACCGGTTCCAGTGGTTTTGCAGTCATAAACCTGGAAGATGGAACTCGTATGACTCTGCGCCCAAATAGTTCTTTTAAAATTGTTAATGTCGATGCTCGTAAAGGTAAGGAAAATGCCTTTATGAGATTATTCAAGGGTGGTTTCAGAGCAATAACCGGTTTTATCAGTAAACGAAACCCGAATGCTTTCAGAGTAGGAACCTCTGTTGCCACTATCGGTATTCGAGGAACTGATTTTGATGCGCGTTTGTGTGAAGGCACAGAATGTAATGAAGAGAATAAATCGACCGGAAAGAAGGCGCAAAAAGAATCCAGAGTTATCGGCAGGATAGCTATTTTGCGTGGTAAAGGTAGTGCAATTGGTCTAGATGCTAAATCCCGAATATTAACGACCGGTGCAGCAGTATATGAACAGGATCAATTGCAGACTGGCATCAAGTCCTTTGCGGTAATTGCCTTTAATGATAAAAGCCGTGTAACGATGAGCCCTGGTACTGCATTCAAAATTGAAGAACATCATTACAAACCAAAAGTACCTGATGAAAATAATGCTTTTTTCCGTTTTTTGCGTGGTGGGTTGCGTTTTGTAACGGGGGCCATAGGTAAGCTTAATAAAAGATCCTTTCGGGTTGCTACACCGACAGCCACTATCGGTATTAGAGGTACAGGTTTCGATTTGGCCTGTGAAGATGAATGTGTTGATAATACAGCGGCTTTAAATCCTCTTCGAGATACCACTATTTCAAAATTAATGAACTACTTTTTGAAACCCGTGTATGCGGTATCGGGTAGTGGCATGTATGCCAGAGTGTGGAGTGGAGCGATTGAGTTTCAGTTTCAGGGTGGAAAGTTATTACTGGAAAACGGCAAGGCAGCTTTTCTTAAAAACGGTTATAGCAAACCTGTAATCATTCCCAATTTTCCTGTTCATTTGAGAAAAATGGGCGGTGCACCAAGACCGGATAATGTAGAAATTAAAGAAGACTTATTCAGTGGTGCAGATCCTCAGGATATGGAGCCTGGACTGTATGTTAACGTTCGAGAAGGAGATGTAGCAGTACGAGGTCTGGATGGAAAAACGATTAACCTTGGAAAAGGTGAAGCCTCTCTGTCCTCACTCGCTGGCGCTACGGTAAGGCTTAATTTTGTACCTCCTTTTCAGAAGTTCGATAAAGTACCTGCACCTAATCAGGTTACACCCCAGATGAAGGAAATGCTAAGTCCTTTTGGTGATCAGGGACTGGGTAAGAAAAAATTAGAATGCCGGCTGCAATAGTGTAGGGATCGGGAGAAATGAAAATGAAACATAACACTTTAGCCATATCGATTGGTTTAATACTGGGTACTCAAGTTGCCTATGCAAACCCTAATGGTGCTCAGGTTATAAAAGGTACTGCTACTTTTTCTAACCCCTCGACCAATGTGCTGAATATCAATAATAGTCGCAATGCGATTATCAACTGGCAAACGTTTAATATTGGTAAAGGGCAGACTACTAATTTCACTCAGCCTTCTACTACAAGCTCGGTTCTTAACCGTGTGATAAGCAATAATCCCAGTAATATCCTCGGTAACCTGAACTCTAATGGCCGCGTATTTCTCATTAATCAGCACGGCATACTGGTGGGTGAAGGGGCCAATATCAATACCAGTGGATTTTTTGGATCTACACTGAATATTACCGATTCTGACTTTCTTAATGGCAAATTAAAGTTTCAGGGTGGTGGTCAGGGTAATTTAGAAAATCAGGGCTATATCCGTGCGGGTGAAAATGGCAACGTAGTTCTTATCGCCCCGAATATTGAAAATGGCGGCGTGATTGAAGTTGATAATGGAAATATCATTCTAGCGGCAGGAAAATCCATCACCATAACCAGTCTTGAAAATTCCTCTATTGAATTCGAGGTCACTTCCGCTGAAAACCAGGTTACAAATCTGGGGAAAATAATTGCTAAAAATGGTGCTGCAAGTTTATTTGCCGGATCATTAAAGCACTCTGGCTCCATTAGAGCTTCCGGTCTGGTTCAAAATGCAGATGGTAGTATCAGTCTGGTAGCAACCGATCATGTCGAAGTGTCGGGTAGTGTCGATGTCTCGGGTGAGAAAGGTGGTCACATTGAAATCCTGGGTGATGTGGTTGATATCAATGATGGGGCAAATATAAATGCTTCTGGAATTTCTGGTGGTGGTGAAATTCTCATCGGTGGTGACCAACAAGGATTAAATCCGGATATTGTTAATGCAACTTCAACAACCATTACTGAGAATGCACAGGTTCATGCTGATGCTATCGAAGAAGGAGATGGCGGCAAGGTTATTGTATTTGCTGAAAATGATGTGCATGTGCATGGTGAGGTAACTGCTAAAGGTGGTCAAACTGCCGGTGATGGCGGGTTTATTGAAACCTCCGGTTTGAAGCAACTGGATATTACTTCTGTACCGGATGCATCTGCTGTAAATGGTGAGGGTGGAGAATGGCTGATTGACCCGAATAATATAACACTGGTGAATGGAACCGGTTTTAATATCATTGGGAATCCCAATTTTACAACTTCCGGGGATAGTGCTCTGCTAGATGTGGCTCTTGTAGAAACAGCACTGAATGCGGGTAATAATGTAACTATCTCTACCGGCACTGCCGGTACAAATTTAGATGTGGGTAATATCAGTATTGCAGCTGATATAAACAAAATATTGGGTGGTAACGTCAGCCTGACGTTCAACGCACATAACAATATTATAATTGATACCTTAAGTAGCACTACTAGGAATATTACGTCTACAAGTGGCATTTTGGATGTGGTTTTTAATGCCGATATTGACAATACCAATGGAGGAGCTATCTATTTTGAGACAGGTTTTAGTACCTCGTTTCCGATAAACATAGATACCAACGGTGGGCAACTGGTGTCTGGTGGTCAGGTATTTGTTGGTGGTGAAAGCATCGTTAATATTAATAATACACAATGGGATACGTTTGACTCTCTTGATATTGATTTTTTCAGCACACTAACACTGGATGCAGGTGCTGGAACCTTGTTCCTGAATACGGGTAATAACCTGTCCGGGTCTGGCACGGTTAATGCGGATGTATTTTGAATGGAGGCAGTAT
>Ga0257119_1000074_pt1 | contig 116872 bp, 110 predicted proteins | sample SI112_200mmetaG_FD_190179 | JGI IMG/M metagenome (GOLD analysis project Ga0257119, IMG submission 190179) | Marine microbial communities from Saanich Inlet, British Columbia, Canada - SI112_200m | ecosystem: Environmental > Aquatic > Marine > Inlet | place: Canada: British Columbia | collected... | reverse complement strand
TTTGATAAGACATCACGAATCCCCAAAGCTTCCATAACAGCACGAACGGAACCACCAGCAATTACACCTGTACCTTTTGACGCCGAACAAAGAATAACCTTGCAAGCACCATGTTTTCCCTCAACATTGTACGGAATTGTTGCATTCCGAACAGCGACTGAGAACATATTCTTGCGAGCTCTATTCGTTGCCTTTGCAATAGCCGAGGAAGGTTCCCTGCTCTTACCCAATGATATACCAATACTTCCATTCTGATCACCAGATACCACAAACGCAGAAAACGAAAACCGTTTACCACCCTTGGTTACCTTGGTAACACGTCGAACACTTACGATATAATCTACGATATTTGTTTCTGTCATAACTAAATTTCCAAACTATATTTCATCAAACCTCTAAACCGCCTTCACGCAAACCCTCTGCCAAGGACTTCACGCGACCATGATAGAGAAACGATCCCCTATCAAAACAAACCTTCTTGATGCCCTTATCCAAAATTCTTTTTGCTAGCTCAAGACCTACTGCTTTTGCCTTTTGCTTCTTGTCTCCAGTAAGCTCCTTCATCTCTAAAGATGAACAACTTACTATTGTATTGTGCTCTTTATCATCTATAAGCTGCGCATACACATTTTTCGAGCTTCTAAATACAGAAACCCGCGGCATATTTTTGGTATTTATTCGAGCTCTCGCCCTCAACATCCGCCTTTTTACTTGCGCATGTTTTTTCTTAAAAATAGACACATTAATTCCTTGTCAACATTATTTTATGTCTTAGCTTTACCAACTTTACGCCTAATTACCTCATCTGCGTATTTTATTCCTGTACCCTTGTACGGCTCAGGTGGCCTTAACGACCTAACACGACAACAAACCTGCCCCAGCAGTACTTTATTTTGAGATTTAAACGTCAGTCTTTGACCGCTTTTATCCGTTTCCAAAGAAACACCCTGAGGAAGCTCAAAATCGACCTTATGGCTAAACCCCAAAGAAAATTGAATATTCTTTCCGGAAACAATAGCTTTATATCCAAGACCATTAATTTCTAACCGTTTTTCAAACCCTACTGTAACCCCTTGGACTTCATTTGCAAGCAAAGCCCTATGCAAACCCCACAAGCGATTACTACTATCAGAAAGCTTCGCCACCTTTACTGCAACTTCTTTTTTCTCTTCGTTCAGTTCAGCCTTTAAGTCTTCCGGCAAAAGGTAAACAAAAGAACCTTTGGGGGCCGTACAATGGACCTCCTGTCCTTTTATCTCAATCTTGATGCCTGTTACGCTTATAGGCTTTCTACCAATCTTGGACATATGCAACCTTTACCAAACTGTACAAATAATTTCACCACCAACAGGAGAACCCTCTTTTGCCATGGCTTTCGCTTTTTTATCTGTCATAATACCATTGCTGGTAGACAAAATAGAAAGACCAAGACCGCCCTTTACCGACTTCATATTTTTAGAGGCAACATAACAGCGCCTACTTGGCTTGCTAATACGCGTTATCTCGTGTATAACGCGCTCCCCATCAACATATTTCAAAAAAACTTTAATGTATTTTTTCGAATCTTCTTCAACTGTCTCTATGTCCCTTATAAAACCCTCTTGCAAGAGAATCTTAGAAATAGAGTGTCTCATTTTAGAATAAGGCGCAATGACAAACCTCTTAGACACCATCAAGCCATTTCTGACGATGGTCAAAAAATTACCTATAGAATCAATCGACATTTTTATCCTTTATTCTAAAATTATCCCCAGCTTGTCTTCTTGACTCCAGGCAACAACCCTTCAAGAGCAAACTTTCTGAAGCATATTCGACACATTTGAAACATCCTCATATAACCACGAGGGCGACCACATAATTTGCACCTATTGCGTTTTCTGGTGCTAAATTTCGGGGTCCTATTAGCTTTTTCTATTAATGCCTTCCTTGCCATTTTATCTAAACCCTCAAAATATTTTATGCCTTTTTCTTGAAAGGCATTCCGAATTCTTCCAACAACACTTTAGCAAACTCATTTTTGTTAGACGTAGTGTGAATACTCACATTTAATCCATATATTTTGCTGCTGACATCATAGTCAACCTCAGGAAAAATGATCCACTCTTTTATTCCCAGATTGTAGTTTCCACGCCCATCAAACTTTACTGTCACTCCCTGAAAATCTCTTATTTTGGGAATTGCAACATTAAGAAGAACATCCAAAAATTCATACATTCTTCGCGCTCTCAGAGTAACCATGACACCAATCGGCATTCCCTCACGCAGCTTGAATCCCGCAATAGACCTTTTGGCCTTCGTCCTGACAGGCTTTTGCCCTGCAATACGAGTAAGCGTTTTTTCTACCGACTGAATAACCTTGCTATCCGAAATAGCCTCCTTAACACCAACGTTAAGAACTATCTTGTTCAACTTTGGCACGGCCAAAACGTTCTTGATATTAAGCTTCTTCATCAACGAAGATCGAACCTTTTCGCAATATAATTCTTCTAGCCTGGCCTTTTTCTCAATACTCATTATTTACCTTATACAAAAACAGCCCTAACTTCTTTTAATTTTATTTACTCTTACGAAATTGCCAGTCTCTTTATCAATCGGCATTACATTAGAAATATCAATGAAAGCTTCAAACTTTTTTATTCCGGGGGTATCCCCTTGTTTACGAGCTTTCATATGTTTCGAGACAAAATTAACGCCCTTAACCTTTACCTTACCCTTTTTCAGCAAAACCTCAATAATTTCGCCTTTTTTACCCTTATCTCTCCCCGTCAAAACAACAACTTTATCGCCTTTTATAACCCGTTTCATATGTTATCCCTTATTATAGAACCTCTGGTGCAAGTGAAATTATTTTGGAATACTCTTTAGAAGACCTCAACTCACGGGCAACTGGACCAAAAATACGAGAGGCTATTAACTCACCGTCATCTTTAATTAAAACCGCAGCATTGTCTCCAAAGCGAATATAGCTTCCATCTTCCCGACGAGTTTCTTTTTTTGTTCTTACAATCACAGCTGTCACAATCTCGCTCTTTTTTACCAAGCCACCAGGCATAGCGCTTTTTACGGTACATCTAACTCTATCACCGACGTACGCATAGCGCTTCTTTGTGCTACCTATTATGTGAATACACTGTAAAAACTTTGCCCCAGAATTATCTGCAACAACTAAATACGACTCTTTTTGAACCATTTATCAAACCTCTAAGCTCACTATTTTTTTCCTCTTGACCGAACAATACGGATCAAGCCCATGTTTTTACTCTTGGAAATCGGTCGCGTTTCACAAAACTCAACAACGTCTCCAACGATTGCTTCATTTTGCTCATCGTGCACCTTGTAGTTTTTATTTCTACGCACATACTTATGAACAACCGGATGCTTGAACGTCCTGACAACTTTAACGACAACAGTCTTATCCATCTTGTCAGAAACAACCTCACCGGAAAATATGCGCTTAATCTTCTTCTCAACATTCTTATTTGTCATATAATACCTTCAATCTATGCGACACTATTTTGTGTTTTTTGATTCCTTTTGTCGCAAATATGTAAGAGCCCTGGCCACACCTCTTCTCAATTTAGGAAACTGAGAATAATCTTTAATGTGCGTTGTCACAATATTTAAATGAAGCGTGAACAACTCTTTTCTAAGCGATTCAACTTTGATCTTAAGCTCTTCAACACTAAGATCCTTTAGTTCTTCTTTTTCTTTCTGTTTTTTCATCATCTTTTTTAATGAACCTTGTTTTTAAAGGAAGCTTATAGCCAACAGCTTTTAAAACAGCCCTAGCATATTCTTCGTCTATCCCTTTTACCTCACAAATAATTCTTTCTCGCTTGACAACAGAAGCCCAAAACTCCGGAGCCGCTTTTCCGCCACCCATTCGTACTTCTACTGGCTTTTTTGTTATAGGTTTGCTTGGAAAAATCCTCAAAAGAAAACTTCCAACCTTTCTAAATCCACGAGAAAGCGTAACCCTTGCTGCCTCTATTTGCTGAGCAGAAACCCATGCCGGCTCAACTGCAGCCAACCCGAAATCTCCAACTAACAGCTCTCGCCCCCCCTTAGACACACCTTTCATTCTTCCGCGCTGAACCTTACGATATTTTACTTTTTTTGGCATCAACATGATCTATTCTCTCGAAATTAAATTACCTTAGTTGATATTCACCTCTGCACAGCCACACTTTAACACCGATAATGCCATATGTAGTTTTCGCCTCAGCAAAACCATAATCAACATCCGCACGGAGAGTGTGAAGCGGTACCGAACCCATTCTAGTCCACTCACTTCGAGCAATTTCGGCCCCATTCAAGCGACCTGAAACACAAATCTTAACCCCTTTTGCGCCAGCCCTTGTTGCAGCCATCGCAGCTCGCTTCATTGCCTTCTTAAAACTTGCCCTGCGTGTTAACTGATTAGCTACGTTTTTAGCGATTAAAGGAGCACTTAACTCCGGCGATTTTACCTCTTGCACAGAAATTTCAACATTTCCCCCACTCACAATCTTAGAAATTTCTTTTCGAAGAGCGTCAACTTCCTGGCCTTTTTTACCAATAACAACACCAGGCCGTCCAGAATGAACAATAATACGAACGTGCTCACCGGTTTTTTCAATATCTACGTGAGAAACTTCTGCTCTATCAAGAGTTTTTTCAAGATATTTTCGCACCGCAAGGTCTTCGAGAATCTCTTTACCGTAAGACTTTCTTGCAAACCAACGAGCCTTCCAATCTTTATAAACACCTAAACGAAATCCTATCGGATGTACTTTTTGTCCCACGCTAAACCTCTTTATCGCTATCTTTATTACTCAAAACAACACTCATGTGACTAAACCGCTTTCTCAAAACCGAAGAAACGCCACGGGCACTAGGCTTGTAATATTTATAGGTTGATCCCTGGTCGACAATAATTCTTTTAATAATCAGCTCACCCTTCTCCACATTGCCGTTGTTTTTGGCATTTGCCACAGCGGACTCTATTAATTTTTTTATCGGGACAACACGCTTTAACTTGCACGTCGCAAGCCAACTTAAAGAAAATTCAACATCTTTGCCACGAATAGCATCCACCAAAGGCCGAAGCTTATATGGAGAAAATCTTATGTATTTCGCCTTAGCACAAAACTGCATTTTGGAACCTCAATAATTTCCTAACTGGATTATAACTTATATTCTACCTAAAACATGGAATTTGAGCAAGCCAATTGGAACTTTATTTAGCGATCACTCCAGCCTTACGCTGGCCACTATGCAACCTAAATGTTCTTGTTAGAGAAAACTCTCCCAGATAATGCCCAACCATATTTTCCGTAATAAAAACAGACACAAACTTTCTTCCGTTGTGTACAGCAATTGTCAGCCCAACAAAATCAGGTATTACCATACTTCTGCGAGACCACGTTTTTATCACCTCACGCTTGCCACTTTCTTTTACCCGCTGAACCTTCTTTAACAAAGACTCAGCAACAAATGGACCCTTCTTAGCCGATCTAGTCATAGTCGTTTCACACTCTTTATACGTTATTATTTCCTACCTGTCTTACGCCTCTTCAAAATCAACGGGTTTGTACGCGTTCTTGTTCGCGTACCCTTACAACCCTTACCCCACGGAGTCCTTGGGTGAGACCCAGACTTGGATCGGCCCTCACCACCACCATGCGGATGATCAATTGGATTCATAGCCATACCCCTAACGGACGGCCTAAATCCTCTGTGTCTTGTTCTTCCAGCTTTACCCCATGAAATATTTTTGTGATCTGGATTTCCAAGAACACCTACGGTTGCCCAACAACCCAAAAGAACCATCCTAACTTCTCCAGATGGCATTTTTAATGTTGCATACTCATCACTTTTTGCCGCCAACTGTGCCGATGTACCAGCACTTCGAGCAAATTTTCCACCAGAACCAGGTGTAATTTCAACGTTATGAACAAAAAAACCAGTTGGAATTCCACTAAGCGGCAAACAACAACCAACCTTTGGTTCAACCTTTTCTCCTGCACGCACAACACTGCCAACCTTTAATTCCTCTGGCATCAGAATATAGCGCTTTGCTCCATTTACATAAACGATTAACGCAATACGAACATTTCTGTTCGGATCATACTCAACGGCAACAATTTTGCCATCAATATCGCGATCCACTCGTTTAAAGTCAACAACTCTGTACTTACGAGGAGCCCCGCCACCTCTGTGACGAACGGTTATTCTTCCGTAAGCATTTCTTCCCCCGCTCTTTCTCAGTCCCCTTACAAGCCCCTTTTCAGGCTTCTTCTTTGTCAGATCGCTAGTATCGACAAAGGTCTGAAATCTTAGCGAAGAGTTTCTTGGTTTTCTTGATATTATAGCCATTCTTTATTTTCCCTTAACCGGTATGCTCATTATTCCTGATCTGATTCATACATGATTACTTGTCCGATGCTGATTCAGAACCGGAAACAGCAGTGTGTGCTCCAGCCTGACTAATGGAGTCTAATGAATACCCCTCTTTTAGCGTAATAATTGCACGCTTTCTTAAGGTACCCCTAAACTCTTTTCTTTTTACTCGCCTAATTTTTCCTTTGCGAATAATTATCTGAATCTTCTTAATTTTAACATCAAACAATTTTTCTAACGCCTCTACAATCATAGGCTTATTTGCTGCAGGATGAACCTCCAAAACAAGCTTACCGTGGCGCTGATTTAATTTGGTTGCCTTGTCGGATGCAACGGGCTTTTTAATAATCTGATAAATACTCAAATCCATTGTTTAACCATTTCTTTAAACGCGCCCAAATCTTTTTCTAAGATCACCCACTTGCGCGCATTTGACAAATCATAAGCATTTGGCTGATCAAAGCACACAGGAGAAACATTAGCGAGATTTGCAAACGATGACAACGTCAAAACATCATCAACAGAAACAAACAAATTAAGCCTTTTTTCCTGTAGCTTACACTTCTTTAATACTTTATATGCCTCTGCCGTTTTAGGTTTTTCACCCTTTGGGGCCCAATTTAGAACCAAAACATCCTTGCGTGAGAGATACCTCAATAAAATATCCTTCAGCAAACCCTTTCTAACCTTTCTCGGCACGGAAATTTTCCTGGTTCGCTCTGTAGGACCAAACGTCACCCCTCCGCCTCTCCACAAAGGAGACCTTGCTGAGCCCGCCCTAGCCCTTCCTGTACCTTTTTGCCGCCACGGCTTTTTGGTTGAATAAGAAACATCGGAACGCCCCTTATGCCCAACCGTACCCTGCCGACCATTCTGGCACAGCACTCTGATTTGCGTCGCAAAACTACTGTCCGCCATCACCTTTTCAGAGTCTTTTAATCCTAAATCTTTTTTGGTAACAATACCAATCAAAGACGGTTCTGATTCAACCTTTGGCACAGCTTTATTTGCGCTTTTCGCCACCGGCTTTGCAACCTTGTTTTCTGTATCTTTTTTTGTTTTATTTTCCATCATCAATCTCGCCTGCGAATAAAAACAAAAGTGCCAGCACTACCCGGAATGGCTCCCTTAACCAAAACAACCTTATTTTCCTGATCGACCTTCATAATAGAAAGTCCCTTGATTGTTCTTTGACGATTACCCATTCTTCCAGGAAGCTTTTTACCCTTTATAACTCGACCACATGCCGTCATAAATCCAATCGCGCCTGGACCACGTCCAATTTTCCCACCATGAGAGCCGGGACCGCCACTAAACCCATGTCTTTTCATAACGCCAGCAAAGCCCTTACCTGTTGATCTGCCTATTACATCTACAACATCGCCCTCCTTGAGTTGATTGTAAAAATCAACGTCAAGCCCAGGCTCTCGCTCTACCAGCTCGCCACTTATTTTTATTTCACGCGAAAGAGTAAAATATTTCTTCGACTTTTTAACCCATTCTTTTGAAAATGATTGGCCTTTGTATTTGTTTCGAACGCGACCAACGCATACAGCGTCGTAACCGTCTCGATCGTGTGTCTTAACACACGTTACAAGCCAATCGCTTACATCGACCACGGTTACCGGCACAACCTTGTCTTTAGAATAAATTTGTGTCATTCCAACTTTTTTGCCCCAAAGGCCCTTCACCATTGAAAAATCCTTACTTTACTAACGTATTTCCACATCTACCCCAGAGGAAATATTTAGCTTCATTAGCGCATCCATGGTTTGATCCGATGGAGCAACAATGTCTAATATTCTTCTATGGGTGACAAGCTCAAACTGTTCTCGAGACTTTTTGTCTACGTGCGGAGAACGCAATACCGTAAAACACCGTCTCTTATTAGGAAGAGGTACTGGCCCAACAATTTCTGAGCCAGTTCTCTTTACTGTAAGAACAATTTGCTTAACCGACTTATCCAACAACTGATGATCATAAGACTTCAACGTTAAGCGAATCTTCTGTTTTTTCATTTGTCGCACTAACCTTTACTCTATAATCTCTGTAACAACACCCGACCCAATTGTTCGGCCACCCTCACGAATTGCAAATCTTTGATCTTTTTCCATTGCAATAGTAGAAACTAGCTGAACTGTAAATTGAACATCATCCCCAGGCATTACCATCTCACGGCCTTCATCAAGAGTCACAGAACCTGTAACATCTGTTGTCCTGAAGTAAAACTGCGGACGATAACCATTAAAGAATGGACTATGCCTACCACCTTCATCTTTTTTCAAGATGTAAACCTGGCACTTGAACTTTTTATGAGGAGTAATTGTTCCAGGCTTGGCAGCAACCATGCCTCTTTCAATTTCTTCTTTTTTCACACCGCGAAGCAATAACCCTACATTGTCACCAGCCTCACCCTCGTTTAGAATTTTCCTAAACATTTCAACACCGGTAACAACAGTTTTGAGTAATTTCCCAAAACCAATAATATTAACTTCTTCGCCAACCTTAACTCTTCCTCGCTCTATTCTCCCTGTAGCAACGGTTCCTCTACCAGAAATAGAAAACACGCCCTCAACAGCCATCAAAAATGTCTTATCAACATCACGCGGCGGCAATGGAATGTAGCTATCAACAGCATCCATCAACTTTTGAATAGACCCGGCTCCGATCTCACTCGTATCACCCTCAAGAGCTTTTAAAGCAGAACCCTTGATAATAGGAACTTCTTCTCCTGGAAAATCATACGAAGAAAGAAGCTCTCTAAGCTCTTCCTCGACCATCTCAATCATGTCTGGGTCATCTACCATATCAACTTTGTTCAAGTAAATAACCATTGCAGGAACACCAATGTTTTTTGCCAACAAAATGTGCTCACGCGTTTGAGGCATAGCACCATCTGCCGCAGACACAACCAATATTGCGCCATCCATTTGTGCTGCACCTGTAATCATGTTTTTAACGTAATCTGCGTGACCAGGACAATCAACGTGAGCATAGTGCCTTTTGTCTGTTTCGTACTCAACGTGTGCCGTTGCAATTGTAATACCACGAGTTTTTTCTTCTGGCGCCTTATCAATTTGATCAAATGGTGTAAACTCAGCGCCACCTTTTTCCGCAAGAACCTTTGTAATCGCAGCAGTCAATGTTGTCTTACCGTGATCAACGTGACCAATTGTTCCTACATTACAATGCGGCTTTGTTCTATTAAAAACTTCTTTTGCCATTGTTTATTTACTCCTACACATCAATAATACAAATACCTACTTGCCTAAAACTTCGTCCTGCTTGCTCTTTGGAACCTCACGGTAACACTCAAACTCCATAGAATACCCTGAGCGTCCTTGTGTCATAGAGCGCAACGATGTAGCATAACCCAACATCTCCGCAAGCGGAACCTCTGCCTTGATTATTTGGCGATCTGCCCTGGCTTCCATCCCCAAGATTCTACCTCTTCTTGAGCTCAAGTCACCCATAACATCACCCATGTACTTCTCTGGCGTATCAACTTCAACCATCATAATTGGCTCTAGCAAAACGGGAGAAGCCTCAGTCATACCCCTTTTAAACGCCATCGAAGCTGCAACCTTAAAGGCCATCTCGGACGAGTCAACATCGTGGAACGATCCGTCATAAAGCTTCACTTGAAAATCAACTGCCGTGTATCCACCCAAAATGCCAGACTTTGAAGCCTCTTCAACTCCTTTTGCCACAGCTGGAATAAACTCTCTAGGAATGGATCCACCAACAATCTTATCTACAAACTTAAAGCCTTCTCCTCGCGGCAACGGCTCAAGTTCCAGCCAAACGTGCCCGTACTGACCCCTACCCCCAGACTGCTTAACATACTTTCCTTCAACCTTAACTGTACGCTGTATTGTTTCTCTGTATGCAACTCGAAGGCCACCCTGATCAACCTCAACACTGTGCTCACGCTTTAACCTATCTACAATAATTTCAAGGTGAAGCTCTCCCATACCCCTTATAACAGTTTGATTTGTCTCCTTGTCATAAGTAAACTGGAACGAAGGATCTTCCCTCATAAGCTTTCTCAAGCCTGCACACATCTTGTCATAATCAAGCTTACTCTTCGGCTCAACAGAAGTAGAAATAACTGGATCTGGAATCTCGATAGACTCCAACAAAATAGGACGTTTTTCGTCACAAAGCGTATCACCAGTTGTTGCCTCTTTAAGGCCAACAAACGCCGCAATATCCCCGGCACTTACAGAAGAAATCTCTTCTCGCTTATCCGAGTGCATACGAATCAACCGGCTCACCCTTTCTTTTTTGTCGCGAGTCGCATTATACACATAAGAACCAGCCTTTAGCTGACCAGAATAAACTCTTACAAAATTAAGCACCCCAACATACTGATCTGTCATAACTTTAAACACCAGAGCCGAGAACGGCTCCTTAGGGTCAACCTTGCGTTCAACCTCTTTGTCTGAATTAGGATCAACACCAACAATAGATGGAACATCTAACGGAGACGGAAGGTAATCAATAATTGCATCAAGCAACAACTGTATACCCTTATTCTTCAAAGCTGTCCCACAAAAAGCTGGCACAACATCTCTGTTTGCCACACCCTTGCGCAAAGCCGCTTTAATTTCTTCCGTAGAAATAGGCTTATCTTCTAAAAATTTTTCTGCTAATTCTTCATCACAGTCGCAAGCCTTTTCTAGAATATTTTGGCGCATTTCTTTAATTTTTTCAGAGTACTCAGGCGGAGCGTCTTTTACATCAACATTCGCCCCTTTATCTTCATCCTTAAACTCATGCAGCTTGCTACTTAAAACATCTATAATCCCGGAAAAATTTTCTTCCGCGCCAATAGCAATTTGCATCGCCAATATATTTTTGGTTAACTTTCCGCGAATATCCTCAACAGCCTTGAAAAAATCTGCTCCAACCCTGTCGAGCTTGTTAACAAAAATAATTCGTGGAACTTTGTATCGATCAGCCTGCCGCCAAACAGTCTCGGACTGTGGCTGCACCCCTGCGACCCCGCAAAAAACACCGACTGCACCATCTAAAACACGCAGTGATCGACCAACTTCAATTGTAAAATCAACGTGACCTGGTGTATCAAGAATATTAATTTGATGGTCTTTCCAAAAACAGGTTGTAGCTGCCGATGTGATTGTAATACCACGCTCGCGCTCCTGCTCCATCCAGTCCATAACCGCTTCGCCCTCGTGCACCTCACCAATTTTGTGAGAGACGCCCGTGTAAAACAGAATTCTTTCTGTTACAGTTGTTTTTCCAGCATCAATATGGGCTGCGATTCCAATATTTCTATATCTATCTAACGGAGTACTCATTGTTCAACTTATCCCTAATTAACAAACAACTACCATGCATAGTGAGAAAACGCTCGGTTAGCATCGGCCATTTTGTGCATATCAATTCTCTTCTTAACTGCAGATCCACGACCTTCACTTGCATCTAAAATTTCTCGTGCCAATCTAATTGTCATTGCCTTATCCGGACGACTCTTTGCTGCCGAAATAAGCCAACGCAATGCCAAAGCTTCCTTTCTGCGAGGAATAACCTCAACTGGAATTTGGTAGACACTACCTCCAACACGTCTTGGGCGAACCTCAATTTGCGGAACAATTTGATCATACGCCTTATTAAAAAGATCAATGGCTTTTTTCTCATCTCCCTTTATTTTGCTAGCGACTTCGATCAAAGCTCCGTACACCACTGACCTAGCGGTATTTTTTTTCCCACGCTCCATAACAACATTGATCAACTTCTGAACCAATACAGAACCATATTTATAATCGGCGGGAATATTTCTTTTTAAATCTACTGTCTTACGTCTTGGCATATATCAAACCTTTTTGAACTTTTAACTTTTCGGACGTTTTGCACCATACAAAGAACGACTTTGTCTTCTATTTTCTACACCCTCGGCATCCAACGCACCACGAACAATGTGATATTTTACACCTGGTAAATCTTTTACTTTGCCGCCCCGAATCAAAACAACCGAGTGCTCTTGCAAGTTGTGTCCCTCTCCAGGAATGTAAGCTGAAACTTCAAAACCCGTAGACAACTTTACACGGGCTACTTTTCTCAACGCAGAGTTTGGTTTTTTAGGAGTAACGGTAAAAACTCGCGTACACACACCTCGTACCTGAGGAGCCCCTTTTAATGCCGGGCTTGATGTCTTTGTTTTCTTTCTTTTTCGCTCTTTGCGAACAAGCTGACTTATCGTAGGCATAATTTATGTTCCTGTTCTTTTGCTCTTTAATCGTAAAAATACTACAAACTTCTCAATCTCAACTGCTCAAAAATCCTACAATTAATACATAATAAAACATTGAATTTACAGAATTTAATTGACCCGAATCTTGGCAAGTAAACGTTTAACTAATATTGTACCGTTTTTAATAAGTTTTTCAAGCAGCGTTACACACAGCTAATAAATTTAACATAAAACACACCCTTGTTCAACCAGGACAATCGACTCAACACATCCAATTGTTTTGATCAAAACCAATCAATTTAAATTCAATAATAACCACGTTATGGACTTGTAAAACAATTGATGCTACATTTAGCCTGAACATAAAATCCGTATAAAATTATCGTAATATTTCATCTATTTAAGAGAGGACTTTGCATGGAGATTACTTCTATTATTTTATCATATTCGCAACAAATTTTAATGCTACTTATAGGTATTTTTGGAATTGGTTTCATAATTGGGTTTCATGAACTTGGACATTTTCTAATGTGTAAACTTTTTGGAGTAAGCGTTCCTTCTTTTTCAATTGGAATGGGCCCAAAGCTTTTTACAAAAAAAATTGGTGAAACCGAATTTTCGCTGTCAGCTATTCCGCTAGGTGGATATGTAGAAATTGCAGGACAAGATCCTGAAAAGCCAACCGAACCTGGCGAAAACAACAAGTTATTCACAGACAAGCCATTCTATAAAAAACTAGCCATTTTTTCTGGTGGAATTATTTTTAACTTTATTTTTGCATATTTAGTTTTTGTACTTCTTTTTTCTGTAGGTATGCCAAAAAACATTTTATCATACCCTTCGAACGCAACGAACAAAATCTCTCAGATAATTACTGACTCTCCAGCCGAAAAAGCTGGATTAAAAATTGGAGATCAAATAATCTCGGTCAACCATATAGAGGTTGAAAAAAATGGGGCTAAGGTCTTGGAAGAGGTCTATGCAAATAAAAACAAAGAGGTCTATCTTTCATACGAACGAGACAATAAACAATACACAGCACAAATACAACTTGGAAGCTTGGCGACAGGAAAGGTTTTGGGAGCTCTTCTTGAAATGAAGCCGTTGCCACCTATGTCTTTCGCCCAATCTCTAAAACAAAGCTTTAGGTTTTCATGGCACGGACTGACCACAATATGTGCCACATTCAAATCACTTCTGAATAAAAATAATATCAAAAACATTGGTGGTCCTATCAGAATCTTATCTGAAACATCCAAGAGTGCATCAAAAGGCTACAAAAACTTATTGTTTTTGCTTGCAATTATCAGCCTTAACCTACTGTTTATTAACCTTCTGCCACTTCCAATTTTTGACGGTGGGCAAGCAGTTTTATTTGGAATAGAGGCACTTATTAGAAAACCGTTGCCAGAAAAAGTGCGCGAATACATCGCTATTGGCTGTTGGGTTTTAGTGTTAGGATTATATCTTATTTTAACTGTATCAGACTTATGGAGTATATTTTTTAAACACTAAGTTTTATCCAATTTAGTTATAATTTTTACGCAAAAAAAGCCTCGCATTTCTGCGAGGCTTTTTTAATTTATAAGACCTTACAAATTATTTAATTTGAGCCTTGTGTGGATGCTCAGATCCAGCGTAAACTTTTAATTTTTTTATAATTTCTCGGCTCAACTTATTTCTTGGAAGCATTCCCTTTACCGCCTTGATGATAATTTGCGTAGGATCTTTTGCCATCAATTGTTTAAAGGTTCTTTCCTTTTGTCCACCTATCCATCCGGAATAGCTAACATATTTTTTGTCTTCAAATTTGTTACCAGTAACTTTTATATTTTTAGCATTGATAACAACAACATAGTCTCCGGTATCAGTATGATGAGTAAAATGCGCTTTGTCTCTTCCGCGAAGAGTGTCGGCAATCTTTGTTGCCAGGCGACCAAGAATCTGATCTTTTGCATCAATAACGTGCCAAGATGGATCCCGATCTTCTTTCTTCAAGTAAAAAATTCTATTCATGTCCATGAATATTTCCCTGCCTTCTGATCTCTTTGTAGTCTCATTTAAAATTCTAGAAATTACTTTTAAGAACGGTTTAGCTTTAATTGTAAATAAAAAAAAAGTGACGGTCAATATGCACCTTAATAACATTAAAGATTTATACTGGCCATTCCTTTGTCTACAAAACAAACAACAACAAATCTTTCCCACAATATTGATTTTTTGGCGGCCGTACAATATTGTACTTTTAAGTGAAAATCAAAAACACTAATCAAAAAAAGAGAGGTCATAATTATGGAACCTAGCTTACTTTCCATATTTCCACCCATTTTTGTAATAATTCTCGCATTCTACACAAGAAAAACAATTCTGGCTCTTGCTGGTGGAATAATCTCTGCCGCAATTATAGCAACACAGTTTAATCTTAAAAACTCTTTTCTATTAATTATAAAACATTTCTGGGGACAAATGGAAGTTGATAATATTTACAACTTTTCCACCAAGATGATCGGCTCTGGACGCTTAGAGCATATATTTGTTTTTACTTTTCTCATTGCCCTTGGAGTTGTAATTTCATTTATCAACTACACAAAGGGACCAGTAGCATACTCTTCATTTATAAAAAAGCAGGTCAAAAACGCCATCGGCGCAGAATTTATAACCGTGTTTTCCTCATTATTTTTCTTCATAGACGATTATTTTAGTTCACTAACAATGGGAAGAATAAGCCACCCCCTTACAGACAAAACAAGAATTCCCAGAACAAAACTCGCATTTTTAACCAGTTCAATGGCCACCCCCCTGTCTGTGCTAAGCCCAATTTCAACCTGGTGCGCAATGATAACAATACAACTAAAAAAGGCGGGAATATATTTTAATATTTTCCACAATCCTACAGTATTTGCCAAACCATTTAAGGTTTACTTACACACAATTCCTTACGTCTTTTACTCATTTATAATTATTTTCGGCGTACTGTTCATTGTCGCAAGTAGAATTTCATTTGGACCAATGAAAAAAGATGAAAAAGCAGCAATCCAATCTGAAGACCTTTCAAAAGAAAAGAGCCACAATAAACACGAATCAATAAGCATAAAAAGCCCTTCAATGTTAAACTTCTTGGTTCCTTTATGCTTGTTTATTGGAACAATTTTGTTCTTTGTTCTATACATAAAAAAGCCTTATCTCAAAGACGAAACAAACTCCTTTCTACTGGCTCTAAAAAATGCGGATATATACCTTTCCCTATTCCTGGGAAGCATTGTATCTCTACCATTAATAACATTTTACTTCTTAGCAAGAAAAATTGTCTCCATCAAAGAATCACTGATGCTCTATGCACACGGTTTTATGATAATGAAAAACTCAATAATTCTTTTGTCATTGGTCTGGATATTTGGGGCAATTTTAAAAAGCGATCTTCACTCTGGCCAATATTTAGCGGGACTTCTTTCTGGACACATAAGCATATCCTATCTTCCCGTGATATTTTTCCTTGTATCAGCATTTATCTCTCTTTCAACAGGCTCTTCTTGGGCAACTGCAGCAATTTTAATACCCATCGTGGTCCCAATGTGCTTGCACCTTAAAAACCTCACCCCTCCTGTTGATCTTGCGAGTATTTCAATTTTGGTTCCAGTTTTGGGAGCAATACTTTCCGGCGCTGTTGCGGGAAGCCATACATCTTTAAAATCTGACACAACAATAATGAATGCAGAAAGCGCAGGAGTAAACTTGCACAAACATTTCTATTCACAACTAGCATATGCGGCCCCAGCAATTTTTTCATCGGCTTTCGCATTTTTACTTACAGGATTACTTCAAAAGCACAATTTGTTCATGCGGCTTTTTGTCCCACTTTTAAGTGGAATAACCATATATTTAATCTTGCTGTATTTATGTCATTCATTTTACAAATTTTACAAAACTGAAAAAAATTAGAATTGAATACCCCAACCAATGGCCAAGGTATTTTAACATTCAACATCAAAAAACTGTCACCACCCTTTTAGGTAATAACAGTTTTAATTAACATCTTAAATAATAGTTATTTTTATTCTTCGGATTCCTCTTCTTCCTCTACGACATCTTCCAATAGATGCTCAGCCTCTTCTACCAATCTTAGCTCTCCTATTCTTATATTGATCCTTTCAACTCTGTCGTTGACGACTTTTACCAATTGATCACGAAACGTTGTTAATAAACTTTTTAACGATGAAACATAAGAATTAGAAAACTTGAATTTTGAACGAGTGACAGTTTGTAGTAACCCATAAAAAAACTCAATATTGGATTTTAGTACCTCAACAGAAACTCCAACCCTAAGACAACTTTTTGATGTACTATTTAACAATCTAAAATTTGATTCTTCTTGAGAACGCAAACCTCTTTCCTCCTCATCAGGAACACTTTTTAAATTTTCAGCGGCCACCATAATTTTGAGAGCTTTATTAATAGCCAATTCAAGGTCCACAACACTGTCTTCAAGCCTATCAATTTCTAATGTTATTCCAGTTAAAACAGGTTCATACGGAACTGGTGGCGGCACCTTGGAATCAGCCTTGCGTCGTGTATAATAGGTTGGCCTAACAAAGTCCTCTGTTAAGTCTTGCCCAACCTTATCAGCCCACCTTACAACTTTTTTATCTTTAGAAGGAACATCACTCTCCATAGGCTTTAAAGAACAAACAAACACAAATAACAAAGACATCAAAATTATTCTTTTCATAATATAATACTCTCCCTAAATAAAAACTTAGCTCAGCCCTCTTTGTCAAACTCCAAAATATCTCCAGGCTGACAATCTAAGACTTCACATAAAGCTTGCAACGTAGAAAATCGCATGGCTTTTGCTCTTCCATTTTTCAAAATTGAAAGATTGGCCTCAGTAATTCCAACTCGCTCTGCAAGCTCATTAAGTCGAATTTTTCTTTGAACCATAATTTGGTCAAGTTTTACTATAATTTTTGTCATGCTTATATCACACGGTTAAGTCTTGTTCTTTTTTCAATTTATATCCCTCGTACATTAACGAAGTTATAATTAAAAAACAAAAAACAACAAAAATGTTGAAAATATCTTTCGATGCTAACGGAAGGCTTATCTTCCTTTTACCATGACCCAAGTGAAAAGTTAATATCAATGTTCTTAATGTATTTTGAATCGGCTGATAAATTGTCCAAGTCAACGCCACGCGACTTATCGTTCTTAGTAATGAAAGAGACCTGTCTACAAAAATATATCCTTTGTAATACTGACGCAATAATCTTACAAAATAAAAAAAACCAAAAGCAAACAAAAAGTCTGAAATTGAAAAAACAATAGCCCAGGCAATCTTTAAAAAAACAGAAACATAATCAAATGGGCTTGTAATCAAAAAACCTGTCAAGCGACTAAAAACATGTGGAAAAAATAGAACCGTAACATTTAGAATATAAGCAAAAACGATACATGGTAGCACGACACAAAATCCAAAATAATAAAGAATTTTTGAGTATTTTTTTACATTTTTCACAAGAAACCCTTCTATTACAAAAACCAAAGAGTAGTAAAAAAAGAAAAATCAGCAAAGAACAACGTTATGTTTCTTTACTGACCTTTCCCCGTTGTCATTTCCCCTGCAAACCGTTTCAATCGCTTCCAAGGAGTTGAATTTTTTTTCAATCTTAGCTTCCACTTCTCTCCTTGCTTCTTTTTCTTCACCTCACAAATTCTATAATTAATTTTATCGAAAGTCAACATTTTTTTATCGTTTTTCGATATGCCGAATCATTCAAACAAACCAATAATTTTATCCTCATTTATCCTTCTGGGTCAATCCAAAACGTAACAACCTCTCCTGATATTCTTTGTAAAACAGCCTTTCTCCAACTTTCTTTATACAAATCAGTGCGCCTGTAGTTAGTAAATAAAATTACTTTTCTAAGTTTTTTGTGTTTTAAAACAATTTCTAAGTCCTCTTCCGACAATGGCTCACCAGCCAAAAAATATTCACCAGCATCAAAATTTCTACAAGCAAAAATTGGAACCTCTCTTTCTCCAACGCCACCATCAGAAGAATTCAAAAAAAACGTAAAACATAAAATTAAAAATGTTAAAAATATTTTCATTACAAGACCCCCTACAAAAATTTACTTTTTACAAAAACTAACAAAAAAGACTTTATAAATGGAATGACTTTATTTTTTTTCTAAGAATGCATACCGCCGTCGTATGCATAGAGATAATAAGAAAACTAAAAATGTATCCACCGCTGTTTGTTGACAAATTGAAATTTTAAAGTTAGCTTTATTTATGTAGTGTTTTTAATGTTAAACAAAAGGAACAGAACAATGACTATCGCGAAAAATCATCGCACGAATAGTCCCGATATTTGCAATACGGGAAGTTCTTCTATGCAAAATAATTCTAAAAACATTTCATTTTTTAACGCTACATTCTTCTTTTCTTATCCATACAGCCAATTCTATTATTATTGGTTCTAATTTTTTCTATCAATTTTCATTATTACAATAAATATTTTTTGAACCAATAGGTCTTTGCAAAAGACAATTGTTTTTTGCCCAATTTTTAAATTATTAAAATTTTAAAGGAATAAAATGAAAAATCTTAAGCGTTTAGCAACGCAGCGATTGGCTGCAACATTAATAATTATAACCTTAGCAATATTAAGCTCGTTACTTATTAACCGAAAAAAGAAAAACTGTTTAACCATAGGTATTTTACAAACCGCATCACACCCTGCTCTCGACGCAGCAAGAACCAGCTTTGTAAATTCGCTAAGGAAAACCCTTGGAAACCGTGTAAATTTTGTTACACGAAACGCACAGGGAATAATTTCAAACGCTCACACAATAGCACAAAGCTTTCATAATAATAAAAACATTGATGGAATCCTTGCCATAGCAACTCCTGCTGCTCAAGCAATGGCAAACATCGAAAAGAAAAAACCAATATTCATAACAGCGATTACCGATCCAAACAAACTTGGCCTTATACACAAAAAAACAAATGTCTGCGGCTCAAGTGACGTAATAGATATAGACAGAACCGTAAGGTTGCTTTCAGAGCTTGCACCAAAAGCAAAGACTGTTGCTATTATTTTTAATACAGGAGAAGTTTCTTCTGCTGATATGGCAGAAACAATGAAACAAAAACTGCAAAAAAATGGACTATCAGTAATCAGCCTTGGAATAACACAAGAATGTGACATTATCCATGCGACACAAAAAGCATGCAAAGATGCTGATGCAGTTTTAACTCCTATTGACAACACAATCGCCTCAACAATTTCATTAATGGCAAACAAAGCAAAAAAAGCACACAAGCCATTAATTGTAAGCGATAATCTTCTTGTAGAAAAAGGGGCTCTTGCAGCAGCAGGAACAGATTACAAAACATGCGGTCTTCAAGCTGCAGAATGTGCTTTAATGGTTTTTGAAAAAAACATAAAACCAGCCAATATAAAAATCATGAAGCAAAAAGCAAAAGCTATTTGTATAAATAAAACCTTGTGCAAATATCTTGGAATACAAATTCCTCAAACAAAAAATTGCAAAATCATCTGTATTGAGGAAAAAATATGATTATAGAAAGTATTGAGCTTGGATTAATTTTTGGACTTCTTATAACTGGTACATGGTTAACATCAAAAATAATAAAATTCGATGACCTTTCTATTGAAGGAAGCTTCAGCATTGGCGGTGCCATTTGTGCAAAATTATTATCAATAGATTGTTGTCCAATTCTGGCACTATTCTCCTCTATGGGTGCCGGAATAATTGCAGGATGCCTTACTGGCATTCTGCACAACAAACTAAAAATAAACAATCTTCTTAGTGGTATTCTTACCGTTAACATATTGTTCTCACTAAGCCTTGTAATCGCCACTTCAAACATTGCCTTGTTAAACACTAGAACAATTTTTGATTTATTCGAATCAATACCTATAGCAAATAAAATTATTCCACTTGGGCTAATAACAATAATCTGCTTTTCAGCTGTTAAAAAATTGCTTTCTACAGAGATTGGGTTATGCATTCAATCAATTGGAGAAAACAAAAATCTCCTTTCTATGATAGGAAAGAAAAAGATATTTTTTGAAACAATAGCCCTTGCAATAAGTAACGGCCTTGCAGCGCTTGCCGGCGCACTATTTGTTCAGCTAACAGGTTTTTTTTCAATATGGGCAAATGTTGGAATTATAGTATCCACCCTAGCAGGAATGAAAATAAGCCAGCTATTTACAAACAAAATGAACATATCGATTCTTGCCGGAGGAATAATTTTTCAAATAATTATTAGCCTGACGTTTGAATTTAACGTAATGCCAGAACTACAAAAACTTATAAGCGCCTTGCTTGTAATAATTTTGACCATAATTTTAAAAAATAAGGAAAAAAATGTTAAAGCTTGAAAATATAACAATCTCAATAAACAACAATACAATTTTAAAGCCTTTTTCAACACATCTAGAGAAAGGAGACTTTGTTGTTATAATTGGCCACAATGGATCGGGCAAAAGCACATTATTAAACAGTATTTCCGGTAAAATTAAAACTACCAATGGAAAAATACTACTTAAATCAATCCCTATACAAAGCTTAAATAAACGCGAGCGATCAAAATTGATAAGCTCGCTTGATCAAAATCCTGAAAAAAATTGCGTACCATCGTTAACCGTAAAAGAAAATATTGCCCTCGCCCTTCTAAAAGAGAAAAAAGCATCTCTTAAAAATGGACTTTCAATAATTAAAAACAGCAAAGTAGTAAAACAAATAAATGAGTTATTTAATGACGAAAACATTCTAGACAAAAAAATGTCGGAACTGTCTGGAGGACAAAGACAGCTAATTGCATTTTTAATGGCAACAGCCATTTTGCCAAAAATACTTATCCTTGATGAACCAACTGCAGCACTTGACCCGAAAAGCTCAATAAAAATGGCAAAACTTATAGACGAATCAACACAAAAGCACAAACATATAACTCTAATGGTTACTCATGATATTCAAAAGGCAAAACAATTTGGAAACAAACTTTGGATAGTAAAAAATGGCAGAATAAAACAGATAAGCAAAAAAGAAAAAACATTTTCACATGAAGAAATTCAACACATGTTAAATTAAATAAGGGCGTTCGAAACGCCCTTATTATGTTTTATTCTACAGGAAGGTAACAACGAGTTTCCATTTCATCTAAGCACCCACCAACATCTGATGGACCTTTAACATAAATATCAAAACAACCTGTACTTCGAGCCGACAATCCAAGCTTCGCAGCCGATTCAAAAAGCATTTTGTATACTGCTGGAAGCATTTCATATGGTCCAACATGGGTTAACATAAGATGACGACCTCCAGCAATAGTCTTGCTACATCCACCAAAAGGCAAAGACTCATTATCAAGAACACAAGCCTCATATCGCACAAGACTACTTACATCGGTAGGATCATCAAGATAACGCCCTATTTTTTCTGCGGGCAAATCACGAAAATCAAACAAGGAAAACAATCCTGCCAATCTTCCCCACGCACTTAAAGCGACCCTTCTATAACATAGACCTCTTTTTTGAATAGCGAAAACACTTTTTGGCTCAAGATTAACAACTTTAACTTCCGATGCAAAAGCAAAACCAGTAAAAATTAGACTTAAAAAAAACATATACAGATTTTTATTTTTCATAACAAAATTCCTTTATAAAAATTAATAATTAAAAGCAATTACACAATAGGAACATAAATCTCAATTAACCTATTTACTGAACCTTTACCATGAAGATATTTTTCAAAACACGTAATATCTCTAGGCTCAATTCCATTTTTCTACAATCCATCTAAAAAGGCTTGCATAGACCTTTTCTGATTCATAATACGCCCCCTTGTGAAAAGCTTTTACATATTTTTCACCATCAACAATTCGTTCTTTTATTTCACCCTCTGCAACAACATTCCTACACAATTTCAAACAAGCGTCATACCGAATATCTTCAGGCTCAGTCGTTTCAGGATCATCATATCCAACTCCAATTCTTTCTAAGATGCAGTTTTCCAGATTATTAGCATCCTCAAAAGCAAATATTTTTTCCCAAGCCTTTCGTGATGAAATATCGTATGGCCCTTTTTCTTGTACATACAAAATCCTAAAAGGATCAATTAACACAACCTCTGGCTCGATTTTAATAATTTCTTTTTTATTAAATTTCTGTTCAAGATCTTGAACAGAAAAACTGCTTTTTTTAAATTCTGTTGGAGACTGACTAAAGTATTGTTTAAAAGCTCTAGTAAATGCAGCTGGCGTATCATAATGAGCATCCATAGCAATATCAGAAACAGAAGAAAATGGAAACCTTCTCATAAAACTCGCAGAACGCAATAAAATACATCTTCTAATATAGCTACGCAGAGATTCTCCAACATAAGCACTAAAAATTCTATGTATATGAAATGTTGAAAACGAAGCAATATTAGCCAAATCATTTAGTTTAACTTCTTTATCAAGATTATTGTGTATATATGTTAGAATCTTGTTAACACGCTCTTGATAATCTTTTTTAGTTATTTCTTTGTAAGCCATTTAATCCTATCTTCAAAGGTTTTACTCTCAATTATTAATTTTCACATGATTATAGTTTAATATTTTTTCTACCTAGATTAATTGTTATTAGTTTTGCACCTTATTTTTAAAAAAACTATCCCGTTTTTGCTATTTTTTAACAAAAAAAGAGCCTCCGCATACGCAGAGGCATAAAACTAAAAAAGTCTAAACAGTATTACTTTATTGGAATATAAAGCTCTGTTCTTAGATCTTTTGGATCAATGTCATGCGAATAATTAAGATACTTTTCTATACATGGGGAAATTCTATAATCAATCTTATTATCTGCAAGCCATTTAAACGCAACATTATAAGTTCGAGCAACTTCTTCGCATGCCCCTTCGTGCAAAAGCACAACATACTTGCCATCGCCGATTGTTTTTATTTTAAAATCCCCTTCTACTTCAATATCTTTATCTATTGAAATACAAGCTTCATACCTTATTTTTTCCGGCGCTGTTTTTGCAGGATCATCATATGAACAGCCATACGTTCCTGTTTTTTTTGTTACCAAACCCTTTGGAATAGCAAACTTCATTATGGATTCCCATGATTCATGCGCCGTCTTTTCATATGGCCCAAGTTTCATGATGGATAAAACTTTAATTGGTTCTAAAGTAACTATTTTTGGTTCCATGGTAATTACACCTTTCAGTTAGTTTGATTATTAAAAGATTTTATTTAATTATTTCTAAGGGAAGATAAATGTAAGTAATTAAATCATCCTCATTAGTAGAATTTGGGTCATTCACATATCTTTCAAAAGATGCGAAATCCGCCAGCATTTTAACATTGTCATTTACCCATTTGTACATTGCATTCCATGTGTCATTCAACTTTGAGTACGGACCCCTGTGCAAACAAGCAAGATATCGACCCGCTGGAATATTCTTTATACAAAATAGTCCTTTGTTAACAAAGTTTTTTTCTACTGTTATGCAAGCATCATATCTAATATTCTCTGGCGCAGTTACAATTGGATCATCATATCCAATACCAAACATTTTTGCATGTCGCGTTATAAGTTTATTTGGGTAAGCATAGCTAAAAATTTTGTCCCATGCTCTTTTTGCCGACTCCATATATGGTCCAGTTTCACGACAACACAACAATCTCATTTCTTTTAGTTTTACTTCTTTTGGTACAATAACAACATTTTTTTTTCTATCGTAATATGTGTTATTAACTATAAAACTTTTATCTTTTCTAAATTCTTTTGGGGAACAACCAAAATGCTTACGAAATGATCGTGCAAATGAAGCTGGGGTGTCGTAACCCGAATCGAGAGCCACTCTAGAGATACTTAACCCTGGAGAACAATCCAAGTTTTTTGCAGACCTTAAAAGCCTTAACCTTCGAACATAATTTCCCAAGGTCTCTCCCGTATAAGCATAAAAAATCCTGTGTATATGGTACCGAGAAAAACATGCAACCTTAGCAATATCATCTAACAATATTGTTTCATCGAGATTCCCTCGAACATACTCAAACACCCGATCAATTCTATCTTGATATTCTTTTCTATCCATTATTTAAATTCCTAATGTTTTTTATTATTGTGACACAGAAAACATATAAAAACTATCCAAATATTGCTTTTATAAAAACAAAAAATTATGTAATTGACAGGTGCAAAAATGAACGTTTTAATAAAAGATATAACAACCAAAACCTTAGGAAAAACTATGGACAATAAAAAAGATTTTTGGAACGCAAAGTACTACAAAAACAACTCACAAGGACAATACCAAAAAGGAATAAGCACAATAGAAAAAATAGAACTAAGTGGTAATGAATCCGTTCTTGATATTGGATGCGGCGATGGAAGAATAACAGCAGAAATTGCAAAACAAGTTCCAAACGGATATGTACTTGGAGTTGATGTATCAAAAAATATGATCGAAGAAGCCATTAAAAGTTTTGCAAGCATCAAAAATCTTGAGTTTCAACTTACAGATGCCGCAAAATTTTCAACAGAAAAAAAGTTTGACCTTGCCGTAAGCTTTTCAGCTTTTCACTGGATAAAAGACCAAGTTAGTACTCTAAAAAATATATACAACTTTTTAAATAATGGTGGAAAGTTAATTATACAAATGGTCGCCAAACATAAAAGTCCAATCAGGGAGGTTTATGAACAAAAAAAATGGAAAAATATTTTAAAAGATAAAGAAAACAAATTCTTCCACAAATACGCAAACGAATTCTCAGCAATGCTTAATGAATGTGGATTTAGAAATATAAAAGTTAATCTTGTCGTAATGCCAAAAAAATTTGCGAATAAAGAAGAACTTTTTAACTGGGCATACGCCTGGATTCCTCACTCAACTGGCCTTGAAGAAAAAATGGCAATAGAATTTACAAATGACGTGGTAGAGGCTGTAGCAAACTCAAGTAAAAACGGTAAACTATATATTGAATCACACACCTTAGACATATATGCCGAAAAATAGATTAAGGAATCAACATGAAAAGTTTTTATATTTTTTTATCTTTCATCATTGGTGCATTATCAACAGCAACTGGATATCATTTTTTTGAAAAAACATGCCACCCTTTCCCAAACTACCAAGAAAAGTACAAATACAAATCAATATTAACTCCAAATAAATTTTTGGACAGAAAAAAACACCTAGGTCGTCACCCTATTGTTAATGCACCAAAAACTCTCATTATTTGTTACGACAAACACTTTATGAAGCAAACATTACAAAAGTATAAACATAAACAATGCAATGGTAGTTTTTCTGATGTTTATTTTTTAACAGAGTTCCCATCTGTTGCTATCGGTAATTTTGGAATATTTGGTCCAAAAAACACCATGATGATGGAACTTGCAATCGTATGGGGAGTTAAACAAGTAATAACAATTGGAACATCATGCTCCCTGCAAAAAAACATCACACAAGATGATATTTTGATTTGCGAAAAATCCATTAGAGATGAAGGGACGTCACATCATTACCTTCCATACTCAAAATATGCCTACCCATCAAATAAACTAAAAAATAAAATCATCAAAAAACTTGATCAGTTGGAAATACCGTATAAATCAGGAATAAGCTGGACAACAGATGCATTTTTTAGAGCCACAAAGGAAGAAGTTTCCCATTACCAAAAAGAAGGGGTAATGTGCATAGAGGCCGAAGCTGCATCGCTGTTAAGTGTGGCTAAATTCCGAGGGATAGATATAGCAGTGATGCTAACGATTACAGACTCTTATGCAAATCTAACATGGGAAAAATCCAAAGACTATAAATATAAAAAGCTTGAAACTCTAGATAAAATGTTAGAGATTGCGCTCAAAGTTGCAGATTAATTATTAATCAATGAAAGAATAATCTTCTGAAACTTTTCAGACTCTTCAAAGTGTGGCATATGGACTGGCTCATTAAACCGCATAAGCCGTCCGAAAGAGAGTTTTGGCAATTCAAAATTCTTTGCAACCAACTTCGATGATTCCTTAAAAACAAATTAGTTTATACGCAAAAATTCCTTACGCCTTAATAAAACTTAGCCGATACATCTGCCCATCATCTATTATTTCAACTTTGACATCCTTTGTGTTTTTTGGCACAAATTCCACAGGAGGTTTTGTTCTAGACTTATCGATATCTTCACTCTTAAAATACTTTTTAATAAATGGAAGCTTTTGGTACCACCCTTCAACAAACTTTTCTGTTTCATCAATAATTACAATTTTTGTCCCAGATTTAGCAACTCGAATCATTTCCTCAATTGCCTTGGCTCTATCATTAAAAAAATTTATACCACCAACATGAAATACAACATCAAAAGATTCATTTTTAAACGGCAGAAATTCAGCCTCACCTAAAAATAAATCTAAATTTAGACCAAAACGTTTTTTGTTTTTTACACACCGTTTTAACATGCCACTTGAGATATCAATACCAAAATAGTGTGCTTTTTTTGTAAAAAGAGATATATTCCACCCTGTTCCAATAGAAACTTCAAGAACCTTATCTCCAGATTTTACGCAAACATTCTCAAGTTGCTCACCTCGTATTTTTTTAAAATCATAAAAAAGTGAGCTTATCTTTTCAAAAATTCCCGCAATTTTACCAACCTTGTCGTAAAAACCCTGATATTTTTTGTTTAAATCAGTTATTGTTCTTCCTTTTAGAAAATTTATATAACCATTTTCTATTGGAAAAAAGCTTCCATCTTTATCTTCAAAGCCCTCTATTCCATCCTTAACAACAAAAAATAAAGATTTTCCTGTATATGGACTTTGCAACACATCAAAATATTTTTTCACCTTAACCTCTTTGTTCAAGCTATCAACCTATAAAGTCTGTATAATAAGAAAAAATAAATCTTAAACAACTTCTACTTCTGCCCACAACAAACAGCTTCCCTATATTCTTTCCACAAAATAGAAATATTCTTAAATCCTCCAAACTCAAAAGCTTGTAATTCTTGTTCAATCGTTAGAGGGTTGTCCTTTTCTTCAGCCTCAAGGCGATCAAGATATTTCCTTGTTGAATCAGAACTATCAAAAGGCCTTTGACCTTTAGCTCTAACAACAATTCCTTCTACCCTTTTTTCTTGAAACCTTTGCTCTATAAGCGGATTTTTATCAACTATACAATCCGCATTTATCATCCAACCACCATTCTTTAATAAATCATGAACTTTCTTAAATGTTTGTTTTTTTTCTTCAAACGATAAGTGGTGAAAAGCAAAAGAAGAAATTACAACATCAAAAATTTCTTTTTTATTGTCAAAAGTATTGTCTATATCCCTAAAATCACCAACTACATATTTTATACTTTTTTCAAAATCTTCAAGCCTAGCTTTTGCCAAGTCTATCATTAATTGTGCACCATCAAGAGCAACAACTTGAGCATTTGTAAATTTTTGTAAAAGCTTTTGAGTAAAAAATCCGGTGCCAACCCCAAGATCAAGAACTTTTATTTGTTGATCTTGGTTGAATGGTAAAAACTCAAGACCAATATTAACCATCTTTGGGCGATTTGGATGCATAATGTCCATCTCTTTATCGTATTTGGCTACACGACCTTTTAAATCGTAAGCATCTATACTTTTCATAAAAGCCCTTTCGTTTGTTATTTTTTACAAAGCTTCTACAAAAAATAATACATCAAAAACAGATGAAGAACTACACAAATATTGATATGTTGATATTCTATCTCAGTCACAAAACTGAAAAAAACTACGCCTAAATTAAGGATAAAAAGATGCACAACGATATAATTGAAAAAACAAAAGAATTTGTTAAATCAAAGCTGGAAGGCGAGGGCTCCGGTCACGACTGGTGGCACTGTTATCGTGTATTTAAATTATCCTTAACTTTAGCAGAAAAAGAAGGTGGAGATATCCTAGTAATACAACTTGCGGCCCTTTTGCACGACATTGTCGATTGGAAATTTGCAAAGAACCAAGACGAAACAATTGGATCACAAGTTGCATATGACTGGGTCAAAAAACAAGGACTTACAGAAGAAATTGCAGCTCATGTAAAAGATATTGTCCTTTCTACATCATTTAAAGGGGCAGGAACAACATCACCAATGAAAACAATTGAAGGAAAAATTGTGCAAGATGCAGACAGACTTGATGCAATTGGCGCAATTGGTATTGGCAGAACATTTGCTTTTGGCGGCGCAAAAGACAGGGAAATGTACAATCCAAATATTAAACCAGAAATACACAATTCTTTTCAGGAATATAAAAAATCAAAGGGAACTGTTGTAAACCATTTTTATGAAAAGCTTCTATTGCTTAAAGACAGAATGAACACTGAGACAGGTAAAAAATTCGCAAAAGACCGACATAACTTTATGGTTCTATTTTTGAACGAATTTTTAAAAGAATGGGACGGTCTAGCTTAATTTGGTAAAAGCATCAAAGCTTATCGCCTCTTTATCTATTACCTTTTTAAATGAATCACTGACCTTGCAATACTCAACAACGTCAACTGTAAACGGAAGGTCGCTGTTTTCAAACTTTTCGGCCAACAACTCATATTCATAGTCAGAAATATTTTTTTTTAAACAAATATCCAAATCAGAAAATTTTTTATAGCTTCCTTTTACTCTAGACCCAAAAACATAAACACAATTGTAACTGTCTAGTATATTTTTCAAAATTTTCATGTCTTCGGAAGAAATTCCATGACTACTCATAATTGCCTTATTTTATCAATAACCTTTTCCAGTTCTTTTTCGAATAACTGCAAAAAATCGAATACCTCCTCGGCCATTTCCTCGTTATAAATATGCGTTGAAATGTTTCTCTTTTTTATAACTTCAAACCAAAATTTTGGATCTTCCAAAAGTCCATTCTTCGCTGCAGCCCGAAAAACTTCTCTAGGACTATTAGAGACAACCCCCTTAAAAGCAAGTATTTTTTTTAGTGTCTTCCATAGAAGTTCATACGTAAATTCAAACCGCTGTATTGCTCCATCTTTTTCCAGTTTACTTTTTGCAATACCAACACCCTTTTTTAATGCTTCTTGCGCTTTTAATAACGATGAAATAATAATTTTACCGTCAAAAATAGTAACATCATTTTTCATATACGAACTCCTCTAGAAAATCTCGTCTTCATCATCTTCAACAAAAACTAAGTCTTTACCGACAATCTCCTCAATATCACCAATAGATTTTGGGATGTCTTGGCTTACACAAATGGCACTGTCGCTTGTAATCCAGTAGTTATCCTCAATTCGAATTCCAAGCTCTTCCTTTGGAATGTAGACTCCAGGCTCAATTGTAATAACGTCACCCTCTTTCAAAGGTTCCTTGTAGTCACCAACATCATGAGGATCAAGCCCCAAAAAATGACCAATACCATGAATAAAGTACTTGGCTAAACCTCGCGCCTCTAAAAACTCTACTGCTAGATTGTGAAGAGACTGCTTTGGGTTATCTTTATTTATTAACCACATTCCAGGCTTGGCAATTTCAGCAACATACTCTTGTGTATCTAAAACAGCTGTATATAAATCTTTTTGGCGTTTTAAAAATTTTCCGGAAACAGGGTAAGTCCTTGTAATATCAGCACAATAAAAATTCTTTTCTGCGCCAATATCAACAACAACCAACTCTTTTTTTTGTAATTCTTTTAACGACGATGCACTATGCAATACCGTAGCATTTTTTCCGCTAGCAACAATACTTTCAAATGCTGGACGAGCCCCTGATTCTGCAAACACAAATTCTATACCGGCTCTAATTTTTTGTTCGGTGTTGCCAGCCTTTACCATAGAAGCTGCAGCCTCATGAGCAAGGCCCGTAATCATCATAGCCTCATACATGTGTTCCATCTCAATCTTATCTTTTACTCTTCTCATTGATGAAACAATAGGCAAAACATTTTTACAACAAGGTAAAAATCCTGGAACAAACTTATTTATAGCTTCAAGCAAAAGTCTTTGGCCGGCAATGCTATAAGTCCAAGAAGGAAACAACGTAAAAATTGGCTCCTTTTTAGATACTCGTGTTTTTAAAAATGAAATTAAATTTTCATAATTCTCTTTTTCAAAAAAATACGATGCTGAATAACCATGTCTGTCATGGCCCAAATAAACAGTCTCATCTACCCCAATTTTATCAGCGCTCTCCCCTGATGGCTCCAACGCATCCGGGTCCATCCACTTTGAGCGGTCTTCTTTATATTTGGGAATAAATAATGTACTAGCACCGCTAAAATCTATGGCCAAAATCAGTCCTGGCTCAAGCAAACCAGTAAGATAATAAAACGATCCTTCTTGTCGAAAAGGAACCCGCTCTTGTTCACATGAACCAAACAATAAAATTGTTCCACTATTATGTGTAGAAAACTCCTGTTTTACCAGCTCAACAAACCTATTTCTACGCCCACGATACAAGTCAAAGGATTTTTCTAACATAATAAATCTTTCTAATTTAAAAAAGACGTCTTTCAGACAACGCCTTAAAAACTGTCAACCTATCCATTGTGTCCAACGAAGATCCAATTGGAACACCACGAGCCAAACATGTTATTTTTACAGAAGAATCGCTTAGTTTTTTTGCAATATATGCAGCCGTTGCCTCTCCCTCTGGAGTCTGGTTTGTAGCCAAAATAATTTCTTTAGCATCATTGGCTCGCACTACAAGCTGCTCAACAGTCAAATCTTCAGGGCCAATACCATCAAGAGGACAAATAACCCCTTTAAGCACATGGTAAACACCCTTATATCCGCTAGTCTTTTCAATTGCAAGTAACTCCTGCCATGTTTCAACAACACATATAATTTTGGAATCACGGGACGGAGACTGACAAAAAATACACGGATCTAATTTTTCCTTCCAAGCAAAACAAACTTCACACGGTTTTATATTTTCCTTGGTTGTTAAAATTGTCTGGCAAAAAAGCTCAGATTGTTCTTGTGACATGTTAAGAAAATAGTCCGCAACGCGGTACAAATCTCTTGAAGCGAGATAAGGCACGCGTTGCAAATGTTTTAATAACAATTTTATAGAAGATAAATCATTCATGACTACTTAGATATCAATTTTTGTACTTTTGTCTGAGCAAACCTGAAAAAAGTACTTACGAAAATAAACAAATTTAACCCGGCTGAAAAGCTTGCAAAAATTGCAACACCAAACAACGAAAACGCAATACCCATAAAACGCTGTTTCGAATCCACTGTTGATAAGGTACTAAGAAGCATTCCTATTGCTGTTAATATCGGCAAAATATAATACGGATCGGCTGATGCTAAATCGTTAATCCACAAAAATGGAGCGTGGTACATTTCAATTGCACCATTTAGCACATACCTAAGTCCAATAAACAACGGAACCTGTAAAAATAAAATCAAACAACCGCCAGTCATTCCCCCCATACCATATTTTTGTATAACTTCTTTTTGTTTCTGTGCTTGCAGTTTAGGATCATTTTTGTACGCTTTCTTTACATAAGCAAGCTTCTGTTGCATTTCATTACGTTTTTTTGTCTTTTTTTCATCATACGGATTAAAAGGCCACAAAAGAATTTGTAAAAATAAACAAAACAAAATTATTGCCCAACCAAAACTATTTGTGTATTTGTTTATTTCCTTTAAAACCCACAAAATTCCTTTTGCAGGCCAATATAGCCATCCATAATTTAATGTTTTTTCTAATGCAGGAGAAACCGCAGCCATTGCTGAACCATCTTTAAGGCCAAAATAGAAAGACAAACGGTTTGATGTTTTTTCTTTATTAACACTTCCTTCTAAGATTGAAATAAACCTTGTAGGACTTAATGCATTAACATATGCACGACTTGCAAATGACTTTTGACCACCTACAAATGCATGAACAAAGTAACGATCTTCCATACCAAAAAGACTTGGCTTGTCCCAACAAGTTTGCAGCCAGTTTTCATCGCTAAACTTTTTATTTTCAATAGAATCTATTCCAGTGCCAACAAATACACTAAATTCATCGTTAGCTTCTATTGACGGAAAAATAGGGGATGGAAACAACACTCTTACATCAAGATTTTTATCTTCTGCGCTCTTTGGTATTACCTCAAGGTCTAAATGAATTTGATAGTCACTTTTTTGCACTACAAAAGTTTTCTTGATTGAAGCAACTTCTGAATCAGCTTGATATGTAACTACCGCTGCATCATCTTTATTCTCAAAACCAATTAGCTTGTAGTAATATGGAGTTTTTTCAGGAAGAGCAACAAGAAAACATCTTCGCTCTCGGTCCTCTTCCGCCATAGGGAAAATAGTCCCAAGCGATTCTCTTTTTTTATTAACATCGTGCTTAAACTCAACTCTTTCTAACGATGCACCAAAAGAAGAAAAAACGTATTTACCAAAAGGCGTTTCAATCTCTGTCAGGCTTGGTTTTTCACCTTTTTTCTTATCATCTACAAAATCTATTTCAAAATTAAGAGGTCTTACAACTTCTAAGTTTTTAGGAACAATTTGCTTACCTGAGCTGACAACGGTTCTTTCTCCACTATTGTCAGGAACAACTTTTTTAAGAACAAAATGATGAATAATAAATGTAGTTAACAAAGCCAGAGATAAAGGAACTAAAAGATCTTTAAATTTCATGTAAAAGTTTCCCTTTTATATAGTTAGAACATGAACATACAGCACAAATATTAAAAGAATAATATTATCACAATTGGTTTATTTGTGCGAATCTTGGCAAAAAAATAGCCCCATTTTTAAAGGAAACTAACCGTCAATTATAAAAAATTAAGATAATATATTATTATTCATTTTTATAACCTTCCATATTAATAATAAAGATTCTTTACTAGTTCAATGTAAAGAATCTTTATTATTAATTAACCTTATTTTTTATCTTTTTTTACTGTTAATAAAGGAAATACAAATTTTGGAACCAGCCAAAAAGCTAAAGACACTCCTGCTGTTACAACTCCAAGTTTAATAAAATTTCCACTTAAAGCAGATTCTATTGACCTAAGATATTCTGGTCGACGACCATAATCATAAAGACGCCTTATTTTCATAAGTTTTTTAAACCCTGGTGAAAAACTCTCATATAAAGGAAACAAATTTACAACCTGATGAGAAGGCAATAATAAATCTTCTGTTCCCCCAAATAACTTTAGAATTAAAAGCTTTTGTAACAAATCAAAAGAATTACTCTCTTCAAATAACAAGCCATAACCGTTATCAACAATAGAAGCAAAATCAAAAACTTGAATTAATCCTATCCTTTCTTCAGAATTTCTATAACCAGTTATATAAAGCTTTTTGTTATCAGAAGAAAAAGAAATATGTGAATTAAGGTATGGAGCAGGAAATGAAAAAATTATTTCTCCACTATCCACCTCTCTTACAACAGCAACAAAACCTACCCCCAAAATATGTGATCCTTTCCTAACAGTTTTATCGTAATCTTGAAGTTCATGATCCATCTCGATAGAAGCTACAAATCTAGAATCATTAGAAAAGCAACATTCTCTTAATTGTTTAGATTGACCACCCAATTCAAATAATCTGTTTCTGTTATTAAGGTCATAAACAAAAGTCCCTTTATCCTCAAAGGCAGGCCCTGAATCTCTATTGCTTAATACACAATAATCGTTACAATAACTCAAGAATATAAATCCTTCAGTCTTTGTTTCTTCGCGCTCCTCACCATGATATTCAATAATTTTTGTAGCTCTATGACCATCTTCGTTTAAATTTATTAAAAGCCTATCAACAGAACCCGAACCTCTTGACCAAGCAATCTTAAAATATTTTGATCTGGATTCATAAATAGGCTCTCTAAGATTTCTAGAATTAAAAATTAACAATTGATAATCAACTTCAAAGCTGCCACTATCATCATAATAAGCATTGGAATTAACCAACGCAATCTTACTACGATCTGTCGAAACAGCAACAAATACACATTTACCGAATAATTCAAAATATTGCTTAAACGAATTTGCTCCTTCATCGAAAGTTCCTAGAAACATTTTGCGTTTACCAGAAAAAACACAAACTTTTTCTCCTTCTTTATCATTTGATAATAAAGAATAGGCACCGTCTCCTAAAGATGGTAAATCCTCTAATCTAGAATTAATAGGCAACGATGGGTCAATATCACCTCTGGAAGAGATATCAATAGAATATAATTCACCAGAACCCTCATCTAACAATAACTTCGATTCTTCAATAGAATCTGAAGACCGATAAACCTTTTTACAAATAAATAATTTCCTATTGTATGAATCATGAAAAGTTTCATGAAAGCCTGGACCTAAATCAATAGTTTTAAGCAAATTTAACTTTTCAAACTCTCTTTGAATAGCATCAGAATAAACTCTTTTAGTCAGTCCCCTCATAAAACAAGGAGTAAACACTTCAGAATAATCATCACCAGAAAATCTTTCAAGTGTACCTTCATCTCCAAAAGTAACAAGCTCATCAGAAAGCCTATTAGACCTTTCTCGCAATCCTTCTATTTCTTCTTCCGTAAGAGTATAACAATAGATCTTTTCTGTCTTTCCTTCTGCACTCTCTTCCTCTTTCTTCTCTTCAGCACCAAAAAATGCACCTGAAAAACTCAATAAAAATAATAATGATAAGATTTTTTTATTCATTTTTATAACCTTCCATTTAGAAAAATATATACTTATTTACCTTCTTTTTTGCTGTGGTACTCACACAAGCAACCTTCTTCTCTTTGAGCCGCTTCAAGAGGAGCTATTTCTCTTGCTGTAGGATATCTAAAACCAGGCAACCTAGCCTCTTCGTCTTCTGCCCTTGCTTCCATCAAAAACCTTGAGCACTCACAACAATTTAACAACCTTAAAGCTTCAAGATCCGCTTCTTTATCATTTGTTGAATATTTTTTAGGTTCCAAAATAGCAACACCAGCTAAAAACTGTTTATAGTGAATTACTTCATGCACAAGAAGAAAAAAAATTGTTGACTCTTCATATTTGATAATAGATGCATCTGGAATAACAACTGCTCCAAGTTTAAAGAAAGCTGGAGCACTAGTATCTAAACGATCAGGAATCAATAATACTGGGAATCTGAGGTCATTTCTAATCCCACACAACTCATATGCTTTTTCTAGATAGAGATTTATTGTTTCCATCTCTGGTAAAAAAAGACCTTCATTCCCTTCCGTAAGATATTTTCTAAAAATATGAGGCCTAGCTACAAATGCACGAGCCAACTCTACAGAGTTTTTTCTTAGAAGACCTCTTTCTTCTTGAAAATATTTTAATAAGTCCAAATTTAATGTTTCACCACAAACTTTCACTGATCCACAAAAATAGTCGAACCTTTGCTCATATGTTCTACCATACGCCCTACAAAGAATATCATCAACTTTCCCTGTGAATCTTTTTCTAGATCGATCCTTTTCCATCGCAAGTTTTTTGGCTGCTTCTCTTTTTGCCCTTTTTGCTTTTCTTGCAGCCTTGCTAGCTTTTTTACCGCCCCTTCCAGAACTTTTAGAAGATACCCCTCTAGATCGAACATTATGTGCACTTGATGCACCAAAGGCAAAACCACCAAAGCTCAACAAAATTAATAACGATAAAACCTTCTTATTCATTTTTTATAACCTTCCATTTAGAAAACAAAACAATTATACATAACATTGTAAATAGCCGTACAAACAACCCTAATAGAGTCGCAAAAATAATTCTCAACACAACGGTATGCATAAATACACACTACCCTGAATATTTCTATTTGTCAAATAACATTTGTGGCTTATCCAAAACTTCTAATGTTTACGCTACTAATTGCATCTCAAAAGAGTAAAAAATGCGGCTTTCTTTTTTCTTACTAAACTATAAATCTCAAAACTACTGTTATATCAAACGAGTTGAGCATATTTCTAAAATTAATTTTAGAAATAGTTTTACATAAAAAGTTGGTTGCGCTATAAACAATAAAAAGGCTGTTGCAATAATGAACCTTCAAAAAAGGAGATTCTATATTATGAGGATGGAACGTCGCAAGTTCAGAATTGGTGAGCTAGCCAAGCACTTAGATGTTGAGCGATTCGTGATTCGGTTCTGGGAAAAAGAATTTAAAATCAAGTCATATCGATCTGAAGGTAAACAACGCTTTTACGAAGAAAAAGACGTAGACAAATTCAAAAAAATCAAGCACCTTTTATACTCACAAGGTTTTACAATTTCTGGAGCAAAAAAAGCCCTAAAAGACGTAAACAATATTGAATTCGTTCCTTCTACAAAAGAACTTCCTGCAAAAAACTACGAAAAAAAATACCAAGAGCTTGTAACAAAATGTGCAGCACTCAAGGAACAATTAATTAAACTTAGAGACCATTTATAATTGGTAAAAGTTCACACCTCCAAGGTATATTTTCTTGTAAGATTCCATTTTTTTGGATATCCTGTGTCTCTATCCTTTTCTTATCAATACATAAACTACAGGGCATTTAATGTACAGAAAAAAAACACACGTTCATTTTGTTGGAATCGGTGGAATTGGGATGAGTGGTATTGCTACAATTTTGCACTACCAAGGTTATCCCGTTTCTGGGTGTGACCTTGATCTTGAACAACAAAGTATAAAAAATTTAAAAAAACTTGGCGTTCCAATAGCACACGGCCACAACACCAAAGCATGCCAAGATGAATCAATTGATGTTGTTGTATACTCATCAGCCGTAAAGCCAACAAGCCCAGAAATTATCAATGCCCAGGCAAGGGGTATCCCAACAATTCCTCGCGCACTAATGCTTGCAGAGCTTATGCGTACCAAATTTAGCATAGCTATAGCCGGGTCACACGGAAAAACAACAACAACCTCAATGGCATCACACATTTTAATTGAAAGCAAAACAGATCCGACTGTAATAATAGGTGGACATCTTAAAAATATTTCATCAAACGCACGCCTTGGAAAAGGAGACTTTTTGGTCGCAGAGGCGGACGAGAGTGACAGATCTCTTTTAAACCTACAAGCCACCCTTGCAGTTGTAACAAATATCGATCTTGAGCATTTAGAAACATACAAAGATTTGGATGATGTAAAAGACACGTTTAAACAGTTTCTAAATAACTTACCATTTTACGGAAAAGCAATTTTATGTGCGGACGATCCACACATAAAATCTTTGCTTCCAATGCCACACATAAAAACTGTAAAATACGGAATTGAGTCCAATCTTGCAGACCTTAAAGCACAAAACATTAAACTTATGCCAGACCATTCAACTTTTGACGTAATATTAAAAGACAAGGAGCTTGGAAGCTGTTATTTGAATATGCCAGGTAAACACAATGTATTAAACTCTCTGGCTGCAACAGCAGTGTCTCTTGAGCTAGGAATTGCGTTTTCAACAATTGCCAAGGCTCTTAAGTCTTTCAAAGGAATCGAGCGACGATTCATGCTAAAAGGAACTTATAAAGGAACAAAGATCTTTGATGACTATGGGCACCACCCAAAAGAAATAGAACAAACACTTATAGTTGCAAAAAAATGTACAACTAAAGATCTTGTTGTTGTTTTCCAGCCTCATCGTTATACACGAACAAACAAATTATGGAGTGAGTTTATATCAATGTTTTTAAACAGCGGTATAGATCATCTTATAGTCACAGACATTTACCCAGCAAGTGAAGACCCAATCGAAGGCATCACCAGTGAAAATTTTGTTCGTGCATTTGAAAAGTTTAAGCCAAATTTTTCTGTTTCATACGTTCCATACGAATCTGATTTTTCAAGCATTAGAAAAAATTTGAGTAACAAACTACAAGATGGAAATCTTCTTCTTCTTCAAGGGGCCGGGAAAGTAAATAATTTGGCCGATATTTTAAACAACGAAACACCATAAAAAACCCAAAAGTATTGATTTTTCACCCATAAATTCCTTATAGTTAAAAGTAGTTAACTATGGTGGTTTATGAACCAAAAAAGGAGAGAGAAATGAAAAAAATACTTTTAACCTTATCTATTTTATCCATTTTAGCTTTTGTTCCATCTCACGCAAGAACAGTTGTTGTTAATAACGGCGGCGGTGGTGAAGCAATGATGGGTGGAATGTTTGGAGGAATGACCGGTGGCCTTCTTGGAGGCGCAATTGCCAGAGGAGGTAGCGGAGGAAGCAAAGGATCAGACCTAAGCGGTGTTTACGCACAAATAAATCAGCTAAACCAAAACTTCACAAATGAAATTAACAATGTGAAAAGAGAATTTGGTAGAAAAATAGAAAAGCTTGAAGACACCATAGAAGATCTTGAAGACGCAATAAGAAAACTTGAAAATTAGTTCTATCTCAAAAAGTGAAAAGCCGACTCGTAAATGAGTCGGCTTTTTTTATGCTCAAAATTTGTTGCGCTCTTTTTATTTACAAGATAGGCTATTGCATCTTCGTATTTACAACAAAAAAGAGGAAATAGCCATATGAAAAGAATCATTCTAACCATCATCACATCTTTATTAATTTCAACCATCGTTACCAAAGAAAACCCCAATTTTGTATACCAACTTTTAGCTAATGGAAAACACTTTGAGGACAAAGGCGACAACAACAAAGCAATAGATTATTACACTCTTGCCGAAAGCTACGACCAAAAAAATATTGACGCAAAGCTCTTGTTGGCAAGCGTACTTACAGAAAAAAAGGAATACCAAAAGGCCGAAAAGATCGCAAAAAAAGCAACAGAGTTACAACCTAAAAGCTTTAAAGCATTAATGTTATACGCAGAGGCACTGGAACATCAAAATCAAATTGAAAAAGCTCAAAGATTTTATGAACAAGCATTTATAATAAATTCACACTCTCGTAAAGCTTGGCACAAGGTTGGCATGACTGCATTACGTCAGCACGACTTTGCAAAAAGTATAGCTATTAACAAATATATGGACCTTGCATACCCAGGGCTAAAGGGCACCAAAATAAACCTTTCCATTGCGTATCTTACTCTTGGAAATTACCCAGAAGCTGTGGTATGGCAAAAAAAAGCTGGCAATAACGCACCATTGCTAACGAAAGAAAATCTCAATGGCAAAAAAGTTGCATTTTATGCTACTGGGGGATTTGGAGACACCATGCACTTTATTCGTTATGCAAAATTGGCAAAGGATAAAGGCGCCTACATAATTATATATTCTAAGGGTCACGGTTGCTTAAAAAAACTTATATCCAACTGTCCGTTTATAGATGAAATTCGTGAACATCCTGCCGACTTATCTGACGCAGACTACAAACTTGGTCTTGTTGATGGAATTTTATCTTTTGAATTAACTGTAGATACAATTCCAGCTGATATACCATATTTATTTGCCGATGAAAAATTAGTAAAAAAATGGCAAACAAAATTTGAATCGGACAAAAACTTTAAGATAGGACTTTGTTGGAATGGAAGCGCTGCAGCCGATTTAAGGAGCATCCCAATCGAAAGCTTTGCGGCTCTTTCAGAAATACCAGGAATTAGCTTTTACAGTCTTCATATGAACAAAGACGACAGTAAAACCGTAGATACAGGAAACCCAAATTTTATAGTTAATCGTCTAGGCAAAGATTTTGACAAAAAAAACGGTGCATTCATGGACACAGCTGCCGTTATGAAAAATCTTAACCTCATAATAACAATAGATACCTCAATTGCTCATCTTGCAGGAGCTCTTGGATTGGACGTTTGGACAATTTTGCCATTCGAAACCGAGTGGCGCTGGATGCTTGAGCGAAAAGACACTCCTTGGTACCCACAAATGAAATTATTCAGACAAGAAAAAACTTTTGTGTGGAAACCTGTTATTCAAGAGGTAAAGATTGCTCTCAAGGAGCATATGAAAAACAGATAAATTTACTCTTGTTTATTCGAGACACTAATTACAAAAACTGACTTTCTGGCTGTTTCAGATGGGCGGATAGAGACAGAACATACTTTATTTGGCTTTTCAAAAATGAAGACACTTTCTTGTGCTACGGCCTCACATAACTTTTTCCATCCAGAACGCTCCATTTGTTTACCATAAAACGTTAAAAGCTCATCGGTGGTCGAATCAATTTTATATCTGAGCATCTGCCCAGACTCACCTTTACGGCCAGGTTGTTCTGAAACAATTAACCTTGCACTAACAGGTACTGGAACATCAAAAAGACGGGCCTCTTGCTCTTTAGCTCGCAGTAAATGGTGTACCTTGTTTTGTTCTCTTTTGCACGATTGTACAAAAAATAGACAGAAAAAAAGTACCAGAATTTCTGATACTTTTTTTCTATTCTTTGTGAAATTTTTCATAAAGATTTTTTTATTCTGACTTTTTTTCTTCCGCAGCTTTTTCTACTACTTTTGATGATTTTTCTTTATCTTTAGAACCACCACCAGATTTAGGTTTTTCCGCGGCCACTTTTTTAGGAGTTTCCGTCTTTACCTCTAAACTTTTTGCTTCTTTTGCTCTCTTGTCGGCCTCTTTCTTCTTGGCTGCCTCCGCCTTAGCTCTTTCGATTGCTTGCTCTTCTTTTGTCAACACAAGCTCTTTAACCTTGGCGGCCTTACCAATGCGGTCTCTTAGATAATAAAGCTTCGCTCTTCTAACACGACCTCTGCGAACAACCTTCACAGACTCAAGACAAGGCGAATAAAATGGGATAATTTTTTCAACAGCTATACTATTTGCAGCAATCTTGCGAACTATAAAAGTACTAGAAGCCCCGTTGTTCTTAATCGCAATTACATCACCTACAAATGCTTGCAAACGCTCTTTGGCACCCTCTTTAATTCGTAAAGAAACAGAAACTGTGTCTCCAATTTTAAATTTTGGAAATTCCAGCTCCGTTTGTCCTATTTCTCTAATTGTCTCTTTTGTATATTTCTTGGCCTTCATCGTCGGTTTATCCCTTAATCGTCCTGCAGTTTTAATTAAAAATCTTAAATTACTAGTATCATTTACTATACAGAAAAAACAGTAATCTGCCAATCAAGAATGCTCACCCTTTGTGCTAATTCCAAACCATCTATCAAAAATAATAGCTGCCGCTGAACGCACAGACAAATGATTAAAATTAGAAAATCCATTAATTGGCAATAATACAAAATCACTCTTTTTTATAACTTTTTCACTTAGCCCTCTTCCTGTCCCCAACACAAATAAAACCGGCCTATCTAAGCTCCAGACCTTTTCCTGATCATAATAGTTAATAGGGTTAGACAAATCCGATTCCTGCGCAGAGGTTGAAATAATTACAGGATTTTTTCCTTCTTCTTCTTCGATTCTTTTTAAAACATCCTGCAAAGATGGCTCAATACAAACACGGCTTACTGCATCATGCCGCCCCCTATTATATGTCTTGCCAACATCGGAATCCCAAAAAGAAAGAAGCTTTTGTATAATTTTTTGCTGATCCTCAAGCGGAGTAACAATAAAATATTTTTTTAATCCATAGGTTCGTGATGAACGAGCAATGTCATGAATATCCAGTGATGCAACTGATGTTGTACCAACTCGACCTTTTTCAAGCAAAATTTCATCATGCATCAACACAACATAATGAGAGGGAATAAATGATGCGGCTAAGCTTTTTTGCTCATCAGTCATAAGATGTGACCTAAGCCATTCAAAGTGCCCTTTAACAGTTTTTTCTGCTGCTTTTGCCTCTCTCCATTCAGAAACTTTTCCATGATCGCCAGAGCGTACAATATCTGGCACTTTAATACCATTCCACTCAACCGGAGCGGCATACTGTGGATAATCAACAAACGGACCAGAAAATGATTCATACTCAACCGATTCCTGTTTGCCAACAACTCCAGGAACATATCTAAGAACCGTTTCAAGCAACATCATTGTCGGAACATCACCACCCATCAAAACCACATCTCCAACGGAGACTGATTCATCGGCATAATATTCCTCTACACGAGAGTCCATTCCCTCATATCTTGAGGAAATAAGCATTACATGTTTTGTTTCTAAAAATTTTTGTGAAAGTTTTTTGGCCAGCGTTTGATCAAGTTTTTTTCCCTGCGGGGACAAAAATATTTTGAATGCTTTTCCGTGCTTTGTCTCCTGCTTTTCAACAGCCTTTTGAACAACCTCAGGCTTTATAACCATCCCAGCCCCATGCCCAAACGTTGGCGAGTCAATTCGCTCTTTAGGCTCGCAAAAAGAAAAAAACTCTTGAATATCAAAAGAAACAGTTCCAGCCTCTTGCGCCCGTTTTATCAAACTGGTTTGCAAAAATGAATCATAAATTTGAGAAAAAACAGTAAGAATAGAAATGTTCATGAACCTAAAACATCCAAAATCGATTCCATTCCATGAGACGTCGCAACCGACTCAGCAAGAACGCGAAGAGCTTTTATAGACCTACCCTCTTTCCCAATTACTTTTCCAACATCGTCAGGATGAACGCGAATTTCAATAATACTACGCGGACCATCTATCGTTTCAGAAATATAAACTTTGCTAGGATTGAGCACAAGCTTTTTTACAGCAAACTCAATTAATAAACGCAACATAATTTTTTCTTCTTAATGATTTTAAGATTTTATTTTGCAGCAGGTTTTTGCTTGCTATGCATTTTGTATAGTTTTGCTGCAGAGTCTGTAAACAGTGCTCCAACAGAAAGCCAATGATCTATGCGCTCTTTGTGAAACTGTATCAACTCATGTGAAAAAGGGTCATAAGTTCCAAGATTTTCCAAATACGCCCCGTCTCTTTTTTTTCTGGTATCAATTGCTACCAATCTAAAAAACGGCCTTTTCTTTCTACCACATCGAGATAAACGGATCTTTACCGACATTAAAAATTCCTTCAATAACCTGTATTTGTTTTAATTTTTCTACCGTTTGAAAAACTTTTGGAATTTACCAAACTTCTTAAATAGTTTAGCAAATTGCTGACTTTGTTCAAATTTACGCATCAAATTATTAACATCCGACACTTGCACACCTGCCCCTTTAGCTATCCTTTTCCTTCGAGACGCATCAAACAGCTCAGGAAATATTTTCTCTTTCCTTGTCATAGAACACAGGATAGCCTTAAAATTTTTCATTTCTTGCTCGCCTTTTTCAAGCATTTCAGGGGTAAGTTTCTGCGTTGCTGCACCAGGCAAATATTTTGTAACATTTGATAGCGAACCAAGTTTACTCATCATATCAAGTTGCTGCGCAAAATCATCTAGCGTCATTTTACCTTGCATTAACGATTTTGATAACCGCTCTTGCTCATCTTTTTTGATTGTTTCCTCAGCTTTTTCCACCAAACTGACAATATCGCCCATTCCTAAAATTCGATTAGCAACTCTTTCGGGCCTAAATAATTCCAGGTCTTCTGGCTTTTCTCCAACTCCTAGAAATGTGATTGGTTTTTTAAGAGCATATCTAAATGCAAATGCTGCCCCACCACGCGTATCACTATCCATCTTGGTTAGCATTACTCGGTCAAACCCAACACTTTGTTCAAACGCTTTTGCAACGGCGAGGGACTCTTGACCAGTCATTGAATCAAGTACAAGCAGTTTATAATCAGGACGAACTCGATCATTAATTTCTTTCAATTGTTCAAGAAGATTTTTATCAACATGCAATCTTCCAGCCGTATCTAAAAATAAAAACTCGTATTGGTGCTTCTTAAAATGATCAACTATGTCCCCAGAAGCCTCGACTGGATCTGTTTTGCCCGATTGATAATAATCAACGCCCGTTTGATCAGCAAGAACTTTTAACTGCTCTAACGCCGCCGGCCTTTGATAATCAACCGAAGCGAACAAAATCTTTCTGTGCTTTTTCTTTGCCTTTGCTTTTTTGTTTATGTATGCAGCAAACTTTGAAAGAGACGTAGTTTTACCAGAACCTTGCAGCCCCATTACCATCACAATAGAGGGTATTTTAAAAGAAAAATCTTCCTGTTTCCCACCCAAAAACACCAGCAACTTGTCATGTACAGATTTTATAAACTGCTCTGTCGGCTTTAATGACTTTAAAACTTTTTGTCCTACAGATTCTTGCTTAACCTCGTCAATAAAAGATTCAACAACATTCAATGGAACATCCGCCTCTAAAAGAGCGTCCTTTACCTTATCCAAGGCTTCGGAAATATTTTGCTCCGACAAGCTTCCTTTTCCTGTAAGTCTAGAAAAAATGGATGAAAATTTTTCTGACAAAAGATTAAACATAAAAGTCCTTGTTTTTATTCACCAACTACAAACCCAGCATAAGCCGGGAAATATCAAACAAAATAATAATGGAAATACAAGAGAAATCTGCTGACCAGTGTAACAAAAAACAGAAAAATTGATATGCTGAAACAAAAATAATAAAAAACCAAAAGAGGAAACAGGATAGGCAAATTATGGTTAAACCAAAAAGCACAAAAACACTTTACCACCAAAAAACACTAATCGTGGGAATACATGCCCCATACAACAAAACAAAGCACATCGACACCTATTATGAAGAATTTATCAATCTGGTAAGAACCGATCAAATTAAATATGACGAAAAAATTTTTATCAAACTCCGAGACATCGACAATTCTTACTTTTTCACAAAAGGAAAACTTGAGGAATTTGATGCTTTCTGCAAAAAAAATGAATTTGTAGACATAATTATCTCCGAGCCACTAACAAGTCAGCAAAAAAGAAACCTTGAAGATTATCTTGAATGCAATATAACAGACAGAACTGAGTTAATATTGGAGATCTTTCAAAAGGCCGCGCACTCAGCAGAAGGCCAAACTCAGGTTCGTATAGCAATACTACAACACAAAAAATCACGTCTGGCTGGAAAAGGTGTTCACCTTGGACAACAAGCCGGAGGAATTGGGGTTAGAGGTGGAGCTGGAGAAACATCCAAGGAAAAAGAAACAAGAAACATCCATGAATACATCCTAAAACTCAAGGCCCAATTGGTAAAAATACAAAAGTCCCGAGAAACACAACGTAAACGTCGACTAAACAGCAAAGAACCTTTTATGTGTTTAATTGGATATACCAATTCTGGAAAATCCACAATCTTGAATGTCCTTGCAAAGGCCGATGTATTGGCAGAAGACAAGCTATTTGCAACTTTAGACACAACAACAAGACAGTTATACATAAATAAAGAGAAAGTTGGCCTAATTTCAGACACTGTTGGATTTATTCAAATGCTTCCACATAGCTTAATAGATGCATTTAAATCCACTCTTTCCGAACTTGAATATGCTGACATTTTAATACACGTTATTGATATTTCCGATCCAAATTGGGACGAGCACATAAAAATTGTTCATGAAATATTGGAAGAACTTGAGATAGACAAGAACGTTCTTTATGTCTTTAACAAAATAGATAAGTGCGAAAACACGGCCGACATCAAAAAAGAATTGTCTAAATACAAGCCTCACGTTATCACCTCCGCTCTAAGCAAAGAGGGTCTAAAGCCATTGGTAGAATATCTTGAGAAATGGAAAAAGAAAATCACATGAATAACAACTTTGAAGAATTTTTATACAACCAACTAAACAAACAACAACAAAAAGCCGTTACAAATAAAAACGGAACCATTTTGGTAATAGCTGGCGCAGGATCAGGTAAAACTCGGGTAATAACTGCACGGATTACACATCTTATACTAAATGAAAATGTTGAGCCGCACCAGCTTATTGCGCTAACATTCACCAACAAAGCAGCAAAAGAAATGCGCGAACGTGTCTCGTCATTTTTAGGGGACACACAATTATTGCCTTTTGTTGGAACATTTCACTCATACTGTCTACAGATACTAAAAAGAAACAGCCATCTTCTTGCGCATCCAACTTTTTCCATTTTTGATGCCGACGACCAACACAAGTTGCTCACAGACATTTTAAAACGATCAAATTCAAACCAAAAAATTACCCCAAGAAACCTTGCATATACCATTTCTTACATCAAAAACAATTTGACCTTGGACGAAGGCTCATCGGTTTTTGATGCTTATGACCCAATAGTAAAAGAGATGTTCCACGTTTATGAGGAAGAAAAACGTGCCTGCAATGCCTTTGACTTTGACGATTTACTTTTAGAAGTTGTTAGACTCTTTAAAAATCAACCAGAATTTAAAAAACGATTCAATAATACAGTAAAACATATACTTGTTGATGAATATCAAGACACAAACATTGTACAACATCTGCTGCTAAACCAGATGTCCAAAGATAAAGACGGGAAACAAACCGCTGATTCTGTTTGCGTAGTTGGGGATGAAGACCAGTCAATTTACTCATGGCGCGGCGCAACTGTAGAAAATATTCAAAATTTTGAAAAAGACTTTCTAAAGACACACGTAATAAAACTTGAACAAAATTATCGATCAGCCAAACCAATACTTGATGTCGCAAACCATATTATTTCACACAACAAAAACCGACACAAAAAAAATCTTTGGTCAAACAAAAAAGGCGACAACTGTATACGGTTTTTTACATTCTCATCTGAGTACCAAGAAGGTGATTTTTTATCCTCTTTCCTCGAAATATCAAAAGAAGAACACCCTCTTAGTTCAAATGCAATTTTATACAGGAACCACTTTCAATCACGCTCTATCGAAGAAGCACTTATTAAAAAATCGATTCCTTACAAAATAATTGGAGGAATACAATTTTATGAACGAAAAGAGGTTAAGGATCTTGTTGCATACATGCGCATTGCCGTAAACCCGTTTGATCGAGTGGCATTTTTTAGAATAATAAATTGTCCTCCTCGCAAACTTGGTAAAAAATTTGAAGAAATGTGCCTTGAGATGTGGCAACAAGAACCATTTTTAACCTTTGAACAAATACTCCAAAAGCTTCTTCTATCAAATGATCTCAAAAAAATGTACAAATCCTCGGTTGAAAAATTTATTAATTTATTCAAGTCAATCGATCGTGACGCCTCTCCAAAACAAATAGCCAAAGAAATTTTAGACAAAACAGACTATTTTGAATACTTGTTCGAACATTATGAAAAAACAGAGGCACAACAAAAAGTAGAAAATATAAACGAACTTCTAAAAGCAATAGATTTCTTTGAGCGCGACGGAATAGACAATCTTTCGGCATTTTTAGACCATGTTGCATTATTACAAAAACAAAGCACACATAAAGACGACAAGAAAGATAAGGTACAACTAATGACCCTACACGCTGCAAAAGGATTAGAATTTGAAACGGTTATGGTTGTGGGACTAGAGGAAGGAATATTACCAAGCACACGCTCAATGGAAAGCCAAGAGGCCATAGAAGAAGAACGTCGACTTTTCTACGTGGGAATCACCAGAGCAAAAGACAGGCTTATTCTAACTAATTCTCGATATCGCACAACCTATGGACAAACAACAGACCAACTACCATCCCGATTTTTAGATGAGCTTCCAAGCAAACTGGTTGAAAACGAAAGCTGCGTATTTAAAACATCATACGAAATCAACTATACAATATCGAACTGGTTAAACATTCCACAGCCAGAAAATAAATTTTCCAAAATTGTAACATTCGGTAGACCAACTATAAATATAAATCAATTTTCAAAAAATAATGCGGCCCCATCACTTACTGGCGCATGGAAAATAAACCAGCCAGTCAAACATACAACATTTGGAATGGGCCTTATTAAAAAAGTAGAAAAAAAGAGTGAAAGCAAAACGTACCTGACAATAAAATTCAAAATCGGTCAGAAAAAAATCGATGCAAAGTTTATAACAAAAGCCTAGCGCAATTTCTATTTGACATTTTTTGTCTTTTCTATACATTAAGAGATGTAACTAATTTTATTTTTTGTGGAGGTTATAAATCATGAAAAAATTAATTTTGGCGGCTCTTATTGCAATTGCGCCATTGTCTATATCAGGAGCAGATAAAAGAGGTCTTTTTGAACGAGCCTCTGATTTTATCTTACCAATGGGACTGTCATGCATATATGCTTCAGCAATACGATCTGTTGCCACAAAAAGAGTCCGCGATAGACTCGGAGATGGAAACATAAGACAGATCTGTGAAATTACAATTGACGCAACAGCAAGCACCGCAGCAACACATTCATATACATGGATGAAAGGAATAGTTTTCCCAACCAAAAGACAACTACTTCCAACAGCAACTGACGTGAGTCTCGATTTTGCAAAAACATTAGGGATAAGTATTACAGCATGGCAACTTGCACCACAACTTGAAAAACTTCCATATATATCATCTATAACAACAACTTCAGTTCGAGAAGCACTTGTTGCTTGGGATACAGACTTTACAGCTATTGCGAATGTACTTCCAGAGACTCCAGTGCGAACTATTGTAGCAGGCTGTGCTACAGGATTTACCGCAAGCGCAATGTTTGATGGCGGAAAGTGGTTATTAAGAAAAATTGAAGCTCAACGCAGAACAGACGCAGAGTATGTTGAACTTTTTAAAGCAAAAGAATTTAGGACTGTTGCATAAAAATTACTAACACAACAACAAAAAAGAAGCTCTGCAAATATTTTGCGGGGCTTCTTTTTTGTCTAAAATAAACACAATCTAAAACCAGCGTACTCCCTGGACAGAAACGGCAATAGACTTGTCGACATTGCTAGAAAAAAGATTATCTCCAATTTCAAGCTTAGCGGCAAGAGAAGCTCCTCCTTGATTTAGAGGACCACCTTTTGCAGTCATTCTTTCAACATCAGCTTTTTCATTTAAAACAATATCTTTTCCTATTATTTTGCCATCACTCAACTTGACGCCATCACCTGGCACAATAAAGTGTCCAAACCTTGTTTGTACAACCTGGTAGGCCTTATTTTGTATCGTTGGATTATCTTTGACGTATGGCCCCTTCCAATTACTTGGATACTTTAGATCAAGAGAGCCAATTTCAGAACCCTCAAATGAGCCAACGTTTAAATAATCAATATTATTTTTTTGGTAATCAAATCCGGCAATATTACAATCATGATCAATTTTTTTGAATATTTGGACTAATTGTCTTACATCGTGTGAAATAATTTCATTCCCGATTGTTTTTGTCCTGTAGATAAGATTAAAAACGGCAATTCCAAATAAAGCAAAAAAAAGGATGCCGGTCAAAACAGGCAACCAATATGCAAAAACAAGATCAGATTTTTTTTTCGAAACGCGAGTGCGTACAATATTCACTTTCATATTCTCCCCTTTCCCTTCTTTTTTTAACTCAAGATTATGATAACATAGTTCAATTTGTAAAAAAAAGAGTTTTTTTTACTTGAGTTGTGATGCCCCGCTACGCGGTACAAAATATCAATGTAAAAAAAAGAGCTGTGTTTACGTTGTGATGCCCAACGACACACCAACGTAATAGTATTTTCTTTACTTTGCCACGCAAAATAGCATAGAAAGTGATTTCTTAGAAAAAATGGTCATATAGAAAGCCGTGATTAAACACATTACACCGCAAAAGACCAATTTAAATATTGTGTTTACATCAAACTGCACAAGACATATTCGCATAAATAATAATGTCCTGAGCTTCACCTACAATGACAAAATGTAACGACCAAAAATTGTCACCACACACTATTTTTTGTAATTAATTCCCATTGCTTCTTTAATTTCAGAAAGTGTCTGCTGCGCAACAATCTCCGTTTCTTTCGTTCCCTTAAACAAAATATCCATAACCTGAGCTGGATCTTTTGCAAATTCTTCCCGGCGCTTACGAATTGGAACCAAAAAGCTTTCAAGAACATCAATCAGATAGCGCTTGACTTTCACATCACCAAGGCCACCTTTTTTGTAATGATTCTTCAACTCTTCTACTTTTTTCTTGTCCGAATCAAACACATCAAGATATGTAAATACCGCGTTTCCCTCAATTTTTCCTGGGTCTTCAACTCGAATATGATCTGGATCGGTGTACATGCTCATGACTTTTTTAGAAATATCATCTGGAGAATCAGACAAGTAAATAGCATTACCAAGGGACTTGCTCATTTTGTCTTTGCCGTCGATACCAGAAAGTCTAGAAACCTTTGGGATAATGGCCTTAGCCTCAACAAGAACATCTGTATTATAAGTCCTATTAAAAGCTCTTACAATCTCATTTGTTTGCTCAACCATAGGTTTTTGATCCTCTCCAACGGGAACCAATGTGGCTTTAACAAAAGTAATATCAGCAGCCTGACTAACAGGATAGGTTAAAAAACCCGCAGGAATACTTTTTTCAAATCCTCGTTCTTTAATTTCTGACTTTACAGTAGGATTACGTTCTAGCCGACTAACTGTTACTAAATTTAAATAGTACATTGTTATTTCACCAAGTTGTGGAATCATTGACTGGATAAAACAGGTGGTTTTTTGAGGATCAATTCCTACGGCCAAATAATCAAGGGCTACTTGCAAAACATTATTCGTGACCTTCGCTGGGTTTCCAGCGTTATCCGTAAGCGCTTGAAGATCCGCAAGCATAACATATTGTTTGTATTTTTCTTGTAAAATAATGCGATTTTCAAGAGAACCTACATAATGCCCAAGGTGCAATGGCCCTGTCGGCCGATCACCCGTTAAAATGATATCTTTTTTTTCACTTGCCATATTAACATCCTCTTTACTCTTAAAACCAAAATTTATGGTACCAGAATACCATAAAAGTTCTTCGTTGTATGAGCACAAAAAAAAGGAGCACAAGTTAATGCGCTCCTTTAAAATACTTCCGTACTACAGAATCTTCATTCTAAATTTATGAACACTCTGCTTTTAATCCGCGAAACTTTTCAGCGTACTCTTGCAAAATTCGCGTAGTAATTGCAAGTTGTTTACTTAGCAACTCCATCTTTACAGATGGCGCACCCTTTACAAGATGTTTTGGCAGAGCTATAACAACACTTCTAAATCCTAGTGTTAACTCATCCAACATTGTTGAAAAGTATGCAATCTTTTCACTCTCTAAAGTCAAATCAGTTGTACGGCTTACCAAAGTTGTTGCAAAATTTATTTCCGCATTCAACGCCCTTGCTTTTTCAACAAGCCCATCAAGATCGCTTGATGCTTTAGCTACCTCTGAATCTGCACACCATTCTGTTTTGGCCTTAGCAGCCAATCTAGCAACGACACCCGTTCTTGAACGTAGAGCCGCAAGAACAGGATCATCCGCACCATTTACAAGCCCTACAGCTAAAATACAACCTAAAAAAATCAATTTTGAATTTTTCATAATATAACCTCCAAAAAAACCGACTCACTGTCATTAATATCTAATTCTCAGCCTACCCAATATTTTCAACTTGTCAAGTTTTCTCGGATGCAAAATCAAACATTTGCAGCAAAATATACGTCTTGTGAAAAACTAGCCACTTTAACCCTTTTGTTGTAACCAAAATAAATTTGTTGTATACAGAATAGGTAATGCATTTACTTTTTAAAAAGGAGTCTCTATGTGGCAGAAAATCTTCAATCCAGCTTTCATTTCACACAGCGGTATCTTTCGTATAATCGATTTTATTGAAATTACAATTTTTGCAGCAGCCATATATATTTTTCTTTCATGGCTATCAAAAAATAAATATAAATACCTTCTTGGCTATTTTCATCTATATTGCATTGCTTTTTTCGGTTCATATTTTTTCAAAATGCACGCACTTAATCAATTTTTATTGTTTTTTTCCCCTGTGGTTTTTACGTTGCTAATCGTATTCCATCAAAAAACATTGCAAAAAAATCTCGTTGGCGTAGCAATGAAAAAACCGTTTTCTCAGATAGATATAAATTGGCTAGAAACCGTTACACAAGTTTGCCTGTTTATCATAAACAAAAACAAATCAATTAGATGCGTAATAGAGCGTAAAGATCCCCTTGAAAGTTTGTTGCAAAGTTCGTTTATGTTTGATGCGAATATAGACAAGCACCTTTTAACAATCATTTTGGAAAACAAAGTTGTCAACACACAAAAATTACTGTGGCTAGAAGAAAGTGGAAAAATCCGGGCAATAAATACTTCGTGGGACCTTGAACAACAAGATGAATGGTTTGCAGAGGAATACAATTTTGAACAAGAAAGCCAATGGTTTGAACAGGCAAAAATTTTTACAGAGCAAACAGATGCTCTTATTTTTTCTATAACTCCAGAAAAACGTGTATTCAACATAATAATAGATGGGAAACACATTCCAGATGTGTCAGCATATAATTTTTTGAAATTTGTAACCATGTATGGCTTTAAGCAAACATATACAAAAAAAAGGAGCAAAGAGTATGTTGTACCTAATGAAAAAGATATTTCAGACCAAATTACTACTTAAAGTAATCGCTCTCATTTACGCTTATTTTCTATGGCTTATGATAAGCCAGTCTTTTTTCACAACACTAAAGCTGGACCTACCAATTATATTTTTCGACATACCAAAAAATATAATCGCCAGCGGCCCAGAATTTTTGAATATAAATGTCTCTGGCAGAAGGTTCGATTTGCGCGATTTTATTTCTCACGGGCCAAGCTTCAATATAAGCGCAAAAACCCTCTCTAACGGCGCAAACATATACACCGTTAGCCAAGAAGATATTCTTTTACCAGAGGAGGTTAAGCTGGTAGACTATAATCCGTCTATATTCGATATTAACATTACGCAAAAAAATGAATAAGGGACCTGAATGGATCAGAATCTTTTTGGTACAGATGGAATTCGTAGAAAAGTTGGGAAAGAACCATTTACAGCACACTCGTTGATCCATATTGGAGATGCACTTGGAACATGGGCATGTTCACATTTTCAAGAAAATCCACATATTATCATTGCACACGACACCCGAATTTCGTGCCCGTTTGTTAAGTCGGCATTAAAAACCGGGCTTTTACAACACCCGATAAACGTATATGACGCTGGCACTCTACCAACGCCAACCGTTTTTCAACTTCTTAAGTATCAAAATTTATTCGACGGCGGAATTGTTATTTCTGCTTCACACAACCCATATTATGACAACGGTCTAAAGATAATCGACACTAAAGGGGGGAAAATTTCTCTTGAAGACGAAGTTTATATTTCACAACTTTTTTACGATGAGCAACCAAATCCAAAACCAGAAGGAATTTTTGGATCAGAATTTTATTGGAACTATGGTGAAAAATATTACACCTCATACATCGAATCCAAATTCGATAAAAATTTTTTAAAAGGAATCAAGGTTGTTCTTGATTGTGCAAACGGAGCAACATACAAACTTGCACCTCATATTTTTAAAAAATTTGGCGCAGAAGTTATTACAATTAATGCATCCCCAAACGGAACAAACATCAACAAAGACTGTGGATCTCTACATCCACAAGAACTACAAAAAAAAGTTATTGAGCAAAATGCAGCCATCGGGTTTGCCTTCGACGGTGATGGCGATCGCATACTTGCTGTTGCAAAAAACGGAAGCATAAAAGACGGGGATGATATTTTAGCATTTTTACTAGAACACCCAATATATAAAAATTGCAAAACCATCGTAGGAACAATTATCACTAATCACGGACTTGACACATACTTAAAATCCAAGGGGATATCATTGGTCCGAACTCCAGTTGGAGACAAATATGTCGCTGAAAAATTAAAAAAGTTGGATACAATTTTGGGAGGAGAACAATCTGGGCATATTATTCTGAAAGATCATCTGAGTTCTGGGGACGGTATTTTTGTTGCGCTTCGCATCGCCCAAACAGCACTTCTAACAAAAAACTGGAATATTGAAACATTTACCCGGTTTCCACAAATACAAATCAATCTCGCTGTAAGAGAAAAACGCGACCTACAAGCACCACCCCTATCTGATATCATTTCTGAGCACAAACAAAAACTATCAAACGGCAGATTAATTGTAAGATACTCTGGAACAGAAAATAAATTACGAATAATGGTTGAGGAAGAATATCAAAAAAATGCACAAGAAATTGCGGAACAACTTTCTCAAAAACTAAAAAGACAACTTTTATAAAAAGAAAATGGGAAGATTTTTATGTTAAAGTTTTTTGTAATAATATATAAGGTTATAAAAGGGTTTTTTGTTTTTATTCTTGAAACAATCAAGGCCATTTTTTTAACTGGCTTTTTGACCCTATTGCCCATTACTTTGACCGTAGCGCTTTTTGCATTTTCGTGGCGAGTTATACAGGGTTGGCTAGAACCATTAAATAGAATACGACCCGCAATATTTGAACAAATTCCTCACGCAGAGCTCATTTTGGTATTACTTTTTATATTCATCACCGGAACAATCTTAAAACTGTTTGTAATGCGATCGGCAATTAATATACTTGAGTCAATATTAGAAAAAATTCCTTTAGTTAGAAGTGTATACGGCGGAATTAAGCGAATCGTCAACGCATTTGGCACTCAAGACAAGGAAAGTTTTAGGCAAGTTGTACTGGTCGAATATCCACGGAACGGAGTTTACTGTATAGGATTTTTAACAAGCGAATTTCCACAAGAACTTTCTCCTGACACAAAACAAGAGTTTTCTCACGTATATATTCCAACAACACCAAACCCAACAACGGGTTACTTAGCAATTATTCCAGCCGAACAGATAACAAAAATATCATTATCACGCCAAGAAGCTATGGCCCTGATAATTTCTGGTGGAATAATAAAGCCAACTAGATTTAAGAGAAAAAGAAAATCTAAATAAATTTCGCCATTTAAAAAAGGAGATCTCATGTTTTTACTCAAAACTCTGTGGTTAACAGTAAAGTTCTGCTTTATGTGGTTTTTTGAATGCTTTTCAATTATCCGTGGTTTTTGGCACATCTTCAGCAGAGATACTCCTCGCGTTTCCATTTTCGGCGGAGCAAAAGTTAAAAATAAACACAAATACGCGCAAACAGCTTACAAATTTGCACATTTATGTGTAAAAAATAAATTTTCTATTCTTGCAGGGGCTGGAGCAGGAATTATGTATGCTACTATTCGCGGTGCTTTTGACGAAAATCCGGACGAAACACAAGGAATTGGTGTAGAAAAGCTAGATGAAAAATTCAAAAATCACCACAAAACTTTGCCATTTATGGACGTCGACAACTTCGCACTAAGAAAATGGCTACTAATCAGGCACTCAAAGGCTTTTGCAATATTTCCAGGAGGAATTGGAACACTAGATGAAATGACACAAGTTTTAACTCTTGTTGATACTAAAAAAATACAGGCATTTCCAATTATCCTTTTTGGAATAAAATATTGGGAACCATTTATAAAATGGCTAGAAACAACATGTGTAAAACAAGGCTTACTAGATAAACAAATTTTAAAAATTTTGTTTATCACCGATAGCGCAGAAAAAGCTGTGGAACACATCAAAAAATATATGTAACAAACATAATGTTAAGGCAGAAAGATAGAGAGAATAGTTTTCTCTCTATCTTTCAAAAATTTTAAACATGAATATATTACACTTCTAAAAACCTCCAAGACTATCATAAACAAAATCTGGAGCTATCATTAAAAGCCAAGCTATTAACTGCCATCGCTTTGTTACATAAGCAACCTTCTTCTTTTTGGCTATCGCATCATATATCTGAGGAGCAACCTCTTGAGCTGTGGCAACCCAATACGCCTCAGGACCAGGTTCATATGTAGAAACATATCCAGGCCTAATGTCAGTTATACTTATGTCTATTCCAGCCTGATCTAGCTGACTTCTAAGCCCTTGCATATAGTTTGAAATAAATGCTTTAGATCCACTGTAAGAAGGATTAACACAAATCCCCCTAACGGCATCTACAGAAGAAACACCTACCAAGTGACCATGGCCAACTTCCTTAAAATATGCCATTACAGAATTTGCCATCGCAACGAACCCAGAAACATTAACATCTATTGTTCTTTTTTCCACAGCCCAAAGAGGGTCTTTTCCGTAAGAAACATCTGGCTCTTCTTGTCCAAAAAATCCAGCATTAATAACTATTAAATCAACTTTTACCATTTGACCTATAAGTTCATTTAATCTTTCACGAGCATCATCAAACTTAGAAATATCGATTTGTTTTACAAAGACTTCTTCTCCAATTTCATCAGCAAGACTATTAAGCTTGTCAAGCTTTCTACTTGCAATACCGACAGCATATCCTTCCATCGATAGAACTTTAGCAAGTTCCCGGCCGATTCCAGAAGAAGCACCAATAACAATTGCACTCTTGGAACTTTTACCGTAAAAAGAATTTGAAAACAAAACAAACAAAAAAAATGAAATTAAAAAGATAGGCTTCCTAACCATTACAACTTCCCCCCTCAGACAAGTCACTTTTCCCTATATTTTGACCTCTTACTAATTTGAAATCACCAAGACTTAAGGCTATTTGTCAACAATGCGCATTTTAAAAATAGATAAAACTAGAAAAGAAAAACTAAACAAACTCATTAAGCATAAATTTCATACAAAACAAATCTATCCCATACTCTTGCCCACCATTTTTTAACTCATAATCGAATGAATACAAAAACTGGAGCGCATTGCTTAGCTCTTTTTCTTTGTGTTTTCGCCAATCAATATTAATAAACGAAAAAGGTAAACGATATGCAATTCTTTTTGCCTGGGCAACGTTTTTTTGTCTCATCAACAATATATACGACTGAGCCCTCCACAACTGCTCAGACCAATACGCAACCCAAAAAACTGGTGGCCACAAATTGGACATTTTGTTCCATTGACGAAAAAACATTTGTGTTTTTTTTGCAAAAAAATACTTAGCCAAATCAAACAAAGAGGCTTCATCTGGAATCAACTTTGGCAGCCAGTCCTCCACAAACTCCTTATAATTCCTGCCCAAAAAAGTTCCATAGTACGAAAGCAGCGAAACCGTGTCTAACGAAAGTTTTTTATTATGCTCTGTAACTTTTGCAACAAGCAACTGAGCATGATGTGATTTTTTAGGACACAAAAATGAGATTACAGAACGTGCAGCTTTTCTGGAAACAACCCCACTTAAATCTACAGAAATATCATAATTTTTGTCCTCTGTTTTACCCGAAAAGAACAATAATACATGAGGACCAGAATATTTTCTAAAATACTCCAACCAATAGCCACGCACCTTTTCTGTAAGACGAGAAATATCGCCAAACCAATAAATTAACCGCTGCCCCAAAAAACTAACGGCCAACGCAGATTTGACTTGTTTTTTTTCTACATCACCAAGGTCCATCATCTCAACACCCAATGAAGAAAGATTTTGAAGCCTTTCAAAAAAAATGGAGAAAAACAACTGCGGATGTTTGTCCCCAAAAAAACTAACGGTATTAATTGAACCTAAATCACTATCTTTAATAATATAGTCCAAAAACGTAGTGGAATCGTATTTTGCCATAGACCTTTGTTGAAGTTATTAAAAAAAAGGGGACGAACTATTTGCTCGTCCCTCAAATTATCTCTTAATTGTTGTCATCTAGAATTTTAAGTCTTATGCGGAATGTAACAGGGTCATAGTCCATAACTTTGACCTTAACATCATCCCCAAGTTTGTAAATTTGCTGAAGCTTTGGCTGAAGAGGTTTTGGTATTGTTGAAATATGGACCAAGCCATCTTTGCCTGGAGCAACCTCAACAAAAATACCAAATTCAGCAATCCTTTTAATCTCACCATTATATACATCACCAGGGGTAATTTGATCAGCAAGAACTTTCACCCATGCAACAGCCTGCTCCATTCCTTTGCCAGGATAACCAAATATTTTCACGGTTCCATCATCTTCTATGTCAATCGAAGCATCTGTTTTGCTAATAATTTCTCTAATAACTTTTCCGCCAGAACCAATAATTGCGCCTATCCTGTCCGGATCAACCTTGAAGGACACATTTTTTGGAACCATATCAGAAACACTTGAACGAGGTTTTGTCATACACTCTCTCATTTTTGAAAGTATATGAGCACGTCCAAGCTTTGCCTGTGCCAATGCATTTTCGAAGAGATCTCTTGTAAAGCCACCCTTGTGCTTTATATCCATTTGAATTGCTGTAATACCATCATCTGTACCAGCAATTTTAAAGTCCATTAATCCGACTTCGTCTTCTATTCCTGAAATATCACTTAAAATTTTAACGTTTCCATCCGCTTTTATCAGTAGACCCATGGCAATACCACCAACCATTTTTTTGATTGGAACACCGGCATCCATCAAAGCCAATGTTGCTGAACATACTGTTGCCATTGACGAAGAACCGTTAGATTCTAATATGTCTGAGACAACTCGAATTGTATATGGAAATCTATCCTTATCTGGCAATACATGTCTCAAAGCAGATAATGCCAAATATCCATGACCAATTTCTCTTCTGCCAACACCTCTTAAATGACGAACTTCCCCAACAGAAAAAGGCAGAAAGTTGTAATGCAACATGAAGTGAGTATCTTTTTCCGCTTCTTCCAAAGCTTCCAAGACCTTAGGCTCATCTTCACCACTACCAAGTGTCGTGGTTGCCAAAGCCTGTGTCTGGCCACGTGTAAACAGGGCTGACCCATGAACATTCTGCAAGAGACTTACTTCGCTAGCAATTGCTCTTACCTCATCAAAGCCACGCTCATCAACACGCTTTCCGAGATTGAAAATAATATCATTTAATTTTTTCTTGAAAACAGACTCAAAAATATATCCAACCTTAATTGGTTCTTGGCTTTCATCGATTGCATCTTTGTTAGACACCATAAAGGTCTGTGTTAGTTCTTTACGATTCTTTCCTCTTTCTGCCTTGTCTTTTACAAATAACTTTTTGAGAACATCATCAGATAAATACAAACCAACCTTTTTCTCCCAGCCATCCCAATCGAAGCTATCTTCTGGGTTTTCTTTTTCTACCCCAACTTCTTTCTGAATGCTAAGCTGCCAAGCCACCTGTTTTTTAATTATTTCGTGAGCCTTGAAAAGAAGATCCAATAACTCGGTCTCGGATACTTCTTCTAAAGAACCTTCAACCATGCTGATACCTTCTTCTGTACCCGCAACAATGAGGCGATTTTCAGATACCAAGCTTTGAGGAAACGTCGGGTTCATAACCCATTTTCCATCAACTTTTCCAATCTCAGCAATTCCAACAGGTCCCAAAAATGGAATTTTTGAAATAGTCAACGCCAAAGACGCGGCCAAAAACGCCAACGGTTCTGGCTTATGTTGCTTGTCCATGGAATACAGCGTAGTAAGCAACTGCAACTGATCAAAATACCTAGCTGGGAATAATGGGCGAATCGCACGATCTATAAGACGACTGGTTAAAACCTCTTTCCCGGTTGATCTCCCCTCTCTTTTAAAAATTCCACCTGGAATTTTTCCAATTGAGGCAAATTGCTCCCGATAATCAGTGGACAACGGCAAAAAGCCAAGAAACTCTTTTGCAGGAGCAGAAGTAACCGTTCCCAAAATAGCCGTTCCACCCTGCTTAAACCAGACTGCACCATCAGCCTGCTTAGCAAGTTTACCTACTTCAACTTCATAACCAAACTCTTCCAAGAAAAACTTTTTTACCATTCGATTAGACCTAACTATTTAAAATTCAATTTTATTTTCGCAAACCAAGCTTCGAAATAATATCACGATACTTTGGCTCGTCTTTTTTCTGGAGATATGCCAAATAACGTTTTCTTCTTCCAACACTATTAAGCAATCCTCTTTTTGTACTAAAATCCTTTGGATTTTCTTGCATATGCACTGTAAGTTGACTAATGTGATCAGTCAACAAAGCAATCTGAACATCCAGAGAACCAGTATCTCTGTCGTGTATTTGAAATTTCTTAACTATGTTTTCTCTACTTACTTTCTTTATCATACCAAGTAACCTTCAGCTTTTTTCGATATCACTTACATTCAAAAATTGGTAGGCACGAGCGGGATCGAACCGCTGACCCTTGCTACGTCAAAGCAATGCTCTACCACTGAGCTACGCGCCTATTCACCACTTTTTATATTCCAACCTCCTCCACCTCTAGCCTCACCTTCTTTTTTCCGCAAGCCAGACTCCAAAACAGAAGGATCGTCCCCAAGATATTTCTTCCTGAACGAACTGATCCCGGTTCCAGCGGGAATAAGCTTACCAATTATGACATTCTCTTTTAATCCATAAAGACAGTCAACTTGACCCGAAATTGAAGCCTCAGACAAAATACGCGTGGTTTCCTGGAAGGACGCCGCCGACATAAAGCTTTCTGTCCCCAATGAAGCCATTGTTATTCCCATTAAAACAGGCTTTGCATGCGCAACCTTTTTACCCTCAGCCTTAAGCATCGCGTTAATAGTTTTAAAGTGAACTTTATCGACAAGATCTCCGATAAGAAAAGAGCTATCACCTTGGTCAACAACACGAACCTTTCTCATCATTTGTCGCGCAATCAATTCTATGTGCCTGTCATTGATGTCGATACCCTGCAATCTATAAATCTCTTGTATTCTATCAACAAGATATCGCTGTACAACCTCAGGACCCAAAATACGAAGCATATCACTAAGTACAGGTGAACCTGAAGTTAATTGCTCTCCAGCTTTAACCATTTCCCCGTTGCCAACCAACAACTGCTGCCCTCGTGGAAGGAAGTAATCATGCTTTTCTTCACCAGAAACAACACTAACCTTTCTCATCCCCCGTCGCAATCCACCAAAAACAATTTCGCCGTCAATATCTGAAGTTACCGCTGCATCCTTTGGAATGCGAGCCTCAAAAAGTTCCGCAATTCTTGGCAAACCACCAGTAATATCCTTCGTTCTTGACTGTCCTCTGGGAGTTTTTACAAGGCTATCTCCAACATGAACTTTCTGTCCATTTTCCACAGCCAAGTGTCCACCAGAGGGTAGATAATACTGAACGAGCTCATTACCATCTTCGCCTATAACGCTTATTGCTGGTTGATATTTTTCCCCCTTGTGCTCAAGAACAACGTTGCTAGAGCTTCTGCCGGTTCCGTCCTCGAAGACTTCCTGCATCGTCACACCCTCTATGAGGTCAACATACTCAACCGTTCCGGCCTTTTCTGTAAGAAGAACCTTATTGTGCGTATCAACTTCGACAAGTTTCTTACCAACCTTGACCTCGCTCTTGTCCTCAACCAAAATAATAGAGCCGTATTCTAAATCATATCGCTGCAACTCTCTACCATCAGGAGAAACAATAGCTAGCCTTGCCTTTCTGTTTAAAATTATATCTTGGCCGTGTCTATTTTTTGCAGTTCTTATCCCACGCCACTCAATGATACCCTCTTGCTTTGCAACACAAGAATTCTCACCTAAAACAGCAGTACCACCGATATGGAATGTTTTCATAGTAAGCTGCGTACCTGGTTCACCAATAGACTGTGCCGCAACAATACCAACCGCCGTACCAACATCTACCATTTCACCTTTAGACAGATCTAGACCATAACAAACAGAGCATACCCCACGCTTTGCCTGACACGTCAAAACGGATCTTACAGAAATTTTAGTAACCGCAGAATTGCTTATTTTTTTCAAATCTTCTCGACTTACAATCTGCCCCTGTTTGAACAAAATTTCACCAGAAACAGGATCTTTAACATCTACAGCTATAGCTCTTCCATACGCCCTCTGTGGCAACGAGTAAAGAATATCACCCGATACAGAAAAATCTTCAATATTAATAAATCCTAAAGATTGGCAGTCTTTCATTGTTACAACAACGTCTTGTGCAACATCAACCAGTCTACGAGTAAGATATCCTGAGTTAGCTGTTTTTAAAGCCGTGTCAGCCTGACCTTTTCTAGCCCCGTGTGTGGAGATAAAAAATTCAAAAACACTCAAGCCGTCCTTGAAGTTTCTTTTAATTGGAGTTTCCATAATTTCACCCGATGGTTTTGCCATCAAACCACGCATTCCAACGATCTGCTTTATCTGATCTTTGGAACCACGAGCACCGGATTCAAGCATCATAAACACTGGGTTGAAAGGAGAAAACTTCTTGTCTTTGTTCAAAAAAGCACTTTTATCTTGTTCTTCCAACTCTCTGTACATAGAGGAAGCAACATCGGACGTCGCCTTACCCCACAAGCTTATCACCTTGTTGTAACGCTCGCCATTGGTAATGACCCCATCCATATACAATTCTTCAACCTTAGAAACTTCTTTATCAGCATTGCCAATAATATCGTCTTTTTTTTCTGGAACAATTAAATCACCCATAGAAACAGAAAGACCTGCAACAGTGGAATAATAGAATCCAAGCTTTTTAAGCTTATCGAGACACAGTACAGTTTTATCATCTCCAAAACGATAATAAATTTTTTCAACTAACTTTACCAGGTCACTCTTTTTGATGATCTTATTAATCCAGTGAAAATCCGATCCTTTTGGAAGACTCTCATACAAAATAGATCGTCCAACCGTTGTATCCACCAAACTACCATCATCCAAGCGAACACTAATTTTTGCATGCAAGTCAGCTATCTCAAACTGAAACGCCGAAATAACCTCATCAAGGCCAGAAAATTTGATCCCTTCTCCCTTTGCCCCTTGGCGGACTTTGGTAACATAATGAAGCCCCAAAACCATATCCTGTGAAGGAACCGTCAACGGCCGACCATTTGAAGGAGATAAAATATTTTTAGTCGATAGCATCAAAAGCTCTGACTCTTGTCGCGCCCTCTCACTTAGAGGAATATGAACCGCCATTTGGTCACCATCAAAATCAGCATTAAATGCAGAACAAACCAATGGATGAATTTTGATAGCCTTTCCATCAACCAAAATTGGGTAAAATGCCTGGATACCAAGACGGTGCAACGTCGGCGCACGATTAAGCAAAACTGGACGGTCTTTAACAACGTCCTCAAGGATATCCCAAACCTCTGGAACAAGCTCTTCTACAAGGCGCTTTGCAACCCTTAAATTTGGAGCATGCTCACACGCTATAAGCCCAGAATATACATATGGTTTAAATAGCTCTAACGCCATAATCTTTGGCAAACCACAACAGTCAAGCTTTAGCTCAGGATCAACAACAATGACAGAACGACCAGAGTAATCTACACGACGCCCAAGCAAGTTCTGTCTAAATCTACCCTGCTTTCCTCGAAGCATCTCGCTTAGAGATTTTAACGGTCTCCGATTCGAACCTCTTACAGCTTGCCCTCTTCTACCGTTATCTATTAAGGCATCTATAGCCTCTTGAAGCATTCTTTTTTCGTTTTTTATGATAACTGAAGGAGCCTCTATCTCTACCAACCTTTGAAGTCGAATATTTCTATTAAGAACACGACGATACAACTCATTCAAATCAGAACTTGCAAATCGTCCACCCTCTAACGGCACAAGCGGCCTTAGATCTGGTGGTAAAACCGGAAGAACGTTCATGATGATCCATTCCGGCCTCAAGCTGCCTGTGAGAAAGCTTGAAAACACCTTCATCCTGCGCATAATTTTGTGACGAGCCGCAACAGAAGATGTCTGACTATATTCTTCTCGCAACGTAGCGATCTCAAGTTCAAGATCCATCATCTTTAATATCTCTTGAACAGACTCTGCGCCACTTTCTGCCACAAAATCTATATCTTCTGGATGAACACTCTTATAGTTTTCATATTCTACGTTTGTCAACAACGTTTTGCGTGGATATGGTGATTTACCCTGGTGCACAACCAAGCACGATTCAAAATAAATAACTCGCTCAAGGTCTTTTACGGGCATATCCATAATCAGACCCAAATAGCTTGGAATACCCTTTAGGTACCAAATGTGACAAACAGGCGCAACAAGATTTATATGCCCCATTCTCTCACGACGAACACGAGATTGAATAACCTCAACCCCACACTTTTCACACGTTATCCCACGGTGTTTCATACGTTTGTATTTCCCGCAGTTACACTCCCAGTCCTTCACTGGACCAAAAATACGTGCACAAAAGAATCCATCTCTTTCTGGCTTTAATGTCCTGTAGTTAATCGTCTCTATCTTCTTAACTTCACCATAAGACAAAGATTGAATCTTTTCTGGAGCCGCCAGAGAAAGCCTGATGGCGTCAAATTGAGTTGCCCTAACATACTCCTTAAAACGCTCTAACATTTGACTATTCACTCACTTCCTCCTTGCCACTTTTGAACAAGTCCACTTGTAACCCTAAACTTTGAAGCTCTTTAATAAGAACATTAAACGATTCTGGTATTCCTGGTTCTGGAACCTCTTCACCCTTAACAATAGCCTCATATACCTTATGTCGACCCGTTACGTCATCAGACTTGTGAGTCAACATTTCTTGTAGCGTATAGGCTGCGCCGTGAGCCTCCAATGCCCAAACTTCCATTTCTCCCAATCGCTGTCCTCCCAATTGAGCTTTACCCCCTAAAGGCTGCTGAGTAATCAATGAGTATGGTCCAACTGAACGAGCATGCAGCTTATCTTCAACCATATGATTTAATTTCATCATATAAATTGATCCTACCGTTGCCGGCTGATCAAAAAACTCGCCAGTTCTGCCATCACGCAAAGCAAATGCTCCAGACTCAGGTAATCCAAGATCTTTAAGCATATGAACAACGTCTCCATCATAGCTAGCACCATCAAACACAGGAGTATTAAAACGAATTCCGTATTTCGCCGTTTCCTTGAGAAGCCTGGAAATCCCCTCTTGCCCAAACGACTTTCTATAATGCTCTATGAACTCTTTTCCGTAATATTTTTCCAAGAAATGCTCAGCCGCCTTTTGACTTTTTTCATTAATTTTTTCAGAAACTTTTTCGCCCAAGATTTTTCCAATAAAACCTAGGGTTGTTTCCATTATTTGGCCAACATTCATACGACTTGGAACACCAAGAGGATTTAAAACAATATCAACAGGAGTCCCGTCCTCTAAGTACGGCATATCCTCAGATGGCAAGATAATTGACACAACACCCTTGTTCCCGTGTCTACCAGCGATTTTATCACCAACAGAAACTCTACGCTTTGTCGCTATGTATATTTTTACGACCTTGATAACACCAGATGGCAACGGATCACCCTTTTTGGACTTGTTGATTTTTTCATCTTTTAGACTTGCCAAAATCCTTGCCTGGTTTTCAATAGATTTTTTAAGATGCTCAATTGTTTTATTCAACAAGTCTTTGCTGGCACGTAAAGAGCAAATCTCATCAAACGAAAGCCCCTTGAGCGCACTAACAATAAACTTTTTGTCCTTTACAAGCTTTGCAGGAACTTTCTTGCCAGCTTCTTTTCCATCAAGAAGCTTAACAACTTCTTCTGCGCCCATCTTCTTTAGAAGTGTTACTTGATACTCAAAATCACCTTCAATCTGCAAAATTTTTCGTGCTGCAATCTCTTTATACCGTCTATCTTTTCGAATTCCGCCACGAGAGAAGATTTTAACATCAATAATAGTGCCCTCCAAACCAGGAGAAACCCTCAAAGATGTATCGCGAACGTCTCTAGACTTCTCACCAAAAATAGCTCGAAGCAACTTTTCTTCCGGCGAATATTGAATATCACCCTTAAGCGTGACTTTTCCAACTAGAATATCGCCAGGTTTTACTCGTGTTCCAACACGAACAATACCGTCTTCATCAAGACCAGAAAGAGCCATTTCGCTAACATTTGGAATATCTCTTGTGATTTCCTCAGGGCCAAGTTTGGTATCTCGCGCCTCTGCAATATACTCATCTATGTAAACCGAAGTCAAAGAATCATCAGCAACAAGACGCTTACTCAAAACAATTGCATCCTCAAAGTTGTAACCATGCCAAGGCATAAACGCAACGAGCAAGTTTGAGCCCAAGGCTAGTTCTTCATTTTTTATAGCCTGGCCATCTGTCAAAATATCGCCAACTTCAACGCATTGACCTCTTTCTACCCTAGGAGAATGGTGAATCCACGTATTATAACTCGACCGCTGGAACTTTCTCAAATAATATGTATCAATACCATTAGACGTCCACTCTTCATCATTTTCAAAAAGCTCTCTGCGAGATCGAACAATTATTTTTTCAGAGGAAACATATTCTACTGTTCCAGCCCTTCTTGCCATAACAACAGCACCAGAAGCAGCTGCAATGTCTTTTTCTATTCCCGTAGCAACAATAGCTGGCTCACATTTAATCAATGGAACCGCCTGACGTTGCATATTTGCACCCATTAACGCACGACTTGCATCATCATGCTCCAAAAATGGAATTAATGCTGAAGAAACAGAAACCAACTGTTTAGGAGACAAATCGATAAAGCTTATTTTCTTTGGCTCAACATATTGATAATTTCCTCCGTAACGAGCAAAAATTTTCTCGTTTACCAGTTTTTTTCTGTCAAACGCAGCAACGGCCTGAGCAATATATTCTCCAGTTTCTTGGAACGCATCCAAAAATACAACATCATCTAAAATTTTCTTATCTTTCACCGGACGATATGCTGTTTCGATAAACCCTAGATCATTGACCAATGCATATGTTGCCAACGAAGAAATAAGACCAATAGTTTGCCCTTCAGGAGTTTCAATAGGACAAATACGACCATAGTGAGACGTGTGGACATCGCGAATCTCGTATGTTGCGCGATCCTTCATCACACCACCGGGACCCAAGGCCGAAAGACGCCTTTTATGCGCAATCTCTGAAAGAGGATTTGTTTGATCCATAAACTGAGACAATTGCCCAGAACCAAAAAATTCTCTCAAAACCGCCGCGAGAGGTTTAATATTCAAAAAATCTTGCGGCATTAGAGCACCGTGAATTTCCTGAATTCTAAAACGCTCACGAACAATCCTTTCAATCCTTAGTAGACCAAGGTAAATCTGATTCGCGAGTAACTCTCCAACAATTCTAACCCTACGATTTCCCAAATGATCAATATCGTCTAATTCACCCTCTCCACGCTCACGCAAGTTCACCAGATAGCGCAATGTTTCAAAAATGTCTTCCTGGGTTAATACTGTAGTCTCTAAAGAAACCTCAAGACCAAGCTTTCTGTTCATTCTAACGCGGCCAACTTTGGTCAAATCATAAAATCGTGGATTAAAAAATAATCCAGCCAAACGATTTTTAACCTCATCTAACGATGCAGTTTCTCCTGGCCACAATTTTGAATGGACCTCTTTTAACGCCTCCTGCTGAGTTCTGCACTTATCCTGAGTTAATGTAATTCCTATTGTTGGCTGAAACACATAACCTGATGACGCAATAAGATCAAATGTAATTTTTTTGAATTTTGTAAACTTTTCAAAAAGATCATCGGTAAGAACTTGCCCCTGTTCTGCAAAAATCTCACCCGTGTCGGGGTCAACAACATCTTTTCCGAAAACACTGTTTATTAGCTTAACCTTTTTAAAGATAAACTTTTTGACTCCTGCCTTTTCCAATCGATCTATAGTATCCTTTGTAATCTTCTTTCCAACAAAAGCCGCTTCCAGCTTTTCAGGGACCATGCCACGCTCAATTCGTTGCCCCAAAAGATTATTATCAACCTTTCTAGAAAACTCGCCGCTTGAAAAAGTTACAACATCAAAATTGTAGAATAATGGAATGATTTCGTCTCTACTGACACCAAGGGCCTGCAAAAAAGTTGTAACTAAAATTTTCTTTTTTTTGTCAACACGAACACAAAGATGATCGCTACTGTCAAACTCAAAATCTATCCAAGAGCCTCGCATAGGAATAATTCTAGCCAAATAATACGGCCTTCCACGAACATCTTTTGCCTTTTTGCTCTTAGAAAAAACAACGCCCGGAGAACGATGCAACTGACTAACGACAACTCTGTCAACACCGTTTATTAGAAAAGTACCCTGACTACCAAGCTCAAAACGTCCCTTCTCTTCAAAGACATCCGCCATGACAGGAAGATCTACAAAGAACACATCTTGTTCCTTGATGTCCCTAATAACTTTGTTTTCAGTGTCGTCCGAATCCCAACTTATAAGCTGCATTTTTACTTTGAGAGGCATGGAGAAAGTCTGCCCACTAACACGACATTCATCAACCGTCATCGGAAGCTGCAAAACAACCCTCGACAAACAGTTTGAACACCTCTGATAGCGAGCTGCATTCTTTTTACACCCCGGACACTCAAAATTATCACTAAGACGAGTAACTCCGGACTTCTCACACGAGGAGCACGACCATTGATACCGATTAGAAATTCCGGTCAACTTTCCACAAGTACATGCCCAATTCCCAAGCTCATAACTGACATACTCAAGAGACATTTCGTCGTTGTAATCAACGGGAAAAACATCCCTCAAAACTTTTTCAAGACCAAAGATCCTACGCTCAGAAGGTAAATAATCCAACTGAGCAAACCCATTAAATGATCTCGATTGAATGCCAATCAGATTAGGAATAGGAACAGCATCCTTAATTTTCCCAAAGGTTTTTCTAATAGTACCCTTGCCCACTTCAAGGCTAGACATTTAAGCGCTCCTTATCTGAAAAGATAAAAATCCCTATCCCAAACAATGCTTCCAACAAAAGTTATCGTCTCTCTTTAAGCACTAAGACAATTCTACTTTTGCTCCAGCAGCTTCTAACGTCTCCTTCATCTTGTTTGCGTCTTCTTTTGCTGCTGCTTCTGCAATAACAGTCGGTGCTTCTTCCGCTGCTGTTTTAGCCTCAGTCAAGCTCAATGCTGTAACTTGGCGCAAAGCCTTAATGGTCTTAATTTTTTCAGGACCACACTCTTTTAGAGTAACTTTGTACTCAGACTTTTCTTCCTCCTTAGCAGCCCCTTCACCCTCTGCCGCCATTGGTGCAGCAGCTTGAGCAACCGGCATAGCCGCGGACACATCAAACTTTTCTTCCAAGGCCTTTACCAAATCTGACAATTCCATAACTGTCATAGAACCTATTTTTTCAATCAACTGCTCTTGTGCGTTTTTCGAAGTCGCCATATCTTTCTCCATAGCTATCTAAACAATAGTAAATTCAAACTTTCCAACAACCACAAACAATACGTGTGCTCAAATTACTCCGCGGCCTTTTTTTCTTCTATTTTTTTCAAAACAAACAACAATCGCACAATAAGCATATTGAGCAACTGCACAAACTGGGTCGTAGGCATCTTAAGAAGCCCAGCAACCTGACCCAACAGAACCTCTCTTGATGGCAAAGTAGCCAACTGACAAATTGCTACATTATCAAGAACTTGCGACTCAAAAGAACAAGCTAAAATCGAAAACGATTCATTCTTTTTTGCAAATCCACACAACTCTTTTGCAACTGCCGGAGTGTCACCGGAGGCAAAAACCAACCCAATCTGATCTTTCAAAAAAGGTGTCAAACCTTCAACCCCGTCTAACCCCTCAACAGCAAGCTTCATTAATCGCGCTTTTGCAATCTTTAAAAGTCCACTTTTTTCCCTTAACCCTCTTCTCAGCTGTTGCACCTTTGGAACCGAAAGTCCACGGTATAAAACAACAAAAGAAGACTGACATTCTGAAAAGCTCTGTCTAAGAGATTCTACAAGAGCCTCTTTTTCTTGACGATTCATTGTATATTCCTTTTACAGCCCAACTTTATAAAATCTCCTCATGGTTTATTGGAACACCAATACCCATGGTTGAAGACAACGTCATCTTTTTAACAAACTTACCCTTTGCCGCAGGTGGCCGAGATGCAACAAGCGACTTAAAAAACGCTGTAACATTTTCTACCAACTGAGCTTTATCAAAAGAAATTTTTCCAACAGACAAATGAACAAGTCCGCCTTTATCATTTTTGAAAAAGACACAACCCTTTTTTAACTCGGGAACGATCTTGTCCACGTCAAACGTCACAGTACCATTTTTTTTATTTGGAAGAAGACCCCTAGGACCAAGAATCCTTGCAACCTTTCCAACTATGCCCATCAAGTCCGGCGTAGCCACAGCGTACTCAAAATCCATCCACCCTGATGTAATCTTTTCAATCAAATCTTCTGCCCCAACGTAATCCGCCCCAGCAGAACTAGCCTGCTCTGCGTGATCACCCTTTGCAAAAACCAGCACTCTAACTTTTTTTCCGGTACCATGAGGAAGCATAACCGACCCACGGACAACCTGATCGCCTTTGGAAGGATCAATACCCAAATTAATGTCAATATCTAGAGACTCATCAAACTTTACAAATGCAAGCTCTTTGATTTTTTCTATAGCACCATCCAATGCAGAAAGCTCAGCCCTATTGACCTTTTCTCGAGCACTCTTATAACTTTTACTCCGTCTGATCATGATTTATTTTCCCAATCCAAATTATTCTGTAACCTCTACGCCCATGCTTCGAGCAGATCCTGCAACAATTTTGACCGCCTGCTCAATAGTATTAGCATTAAGATCTTGCATCTTTATTTTTGCAATTTCTTCCAAATCCTTCTTAGAAACTTTTCCAACAATTGTTCCCTTAGAATTTGGCGAACCTTTTGCTATGTTTATTTTTTTTCTAATGAGCTCTGATGTCGGCGATGTCTTTGTTATAAAAGAAAAAGTCCTGTCTTTATAAACATCTATAACAACAGGAACCGTCTCGCCCTTTCTGCTTGCTGTAGCAGAATTAAACTGCTTGCAAAAATCCATAATGTTTAAACCCTGCTGACCAAGAGCAGAGCCAACAGGAGGCGCAGGTGTTGCCCCGCCGCCAGGAATCTGTAACCTAATCTTTGCTTTTACTTCTTTAGCCATACTGCTACCTACTTAAAAAATTATCGTTTTATTTGATCAAATCCTATTTCAACAGGCGTCATCCTACCAAAAATACTCACCATAATAGTGAGCTTTTCTCCCTCTTCATCAATTTTATCTATAACCCCAACAAAGCCCGCAAACGGACCCTCCGCGATTTCGACCTCTTTACCCTCAACAAACTCACTCTTTTGCGTAGTAACCTCAATCTTTCCGGTTACCTGGCCAATTACCCTGTCAATTTCACCACGAGACAGCGGAATTGGATCCTTGCCACCGAGAAATTTCAACGTCTTTGGAACAGAAGAAACAAGGCGAATCGCCTTTGGTTCATTTGCCATTTCCACCAAAATATATCCCGGAAATAGCTGCTGATCCTTGTCCTCCTCATCCGTACCAAACGCACTTTTCACTCTGGTAGACGGAATAAGAACCTGACCAAACAACTCCTCCAAGCCCTCATCTTTTATGCACTTCTCAAGGTCCGCCTTAACAACATCTTCGTATCCAGCATAAACCTGAACAACATACCACTGTTTCATCGAATATCTGCCCCATAGCATATAATAGAATTTGACTCGCAACCACTCGGTTCTGCTGTAACCCTAGAATATTTTTTTAACCAGGATGGAAAACACAAAATCGAGACCCCCCAAATAAAAAGCAAAAATCACAATAAAAAAAAGCGAAACGATCGTAAAATCGATCAACTCGCGCCACGTCGGCCAAATTACCTTAGTAAGCTCAACCTTTACCTCGTTAACAAACTTGCTTATACCTTGTATCATGTCCTCTCTCTTTAAACCCAAGAAAAAAGATTTTTAACGATAAACACACCAATCATGATCTTTCTTTAACCTGGCAGGCCAGGAGGGATTCGAACCCCCAACCATCAGATTTGGAGTCTGCTGCTCTACCAATTCGAGCTACTGGCCTACATTACTCATTTTGTTTCTTTGTGTCCAACATGCTTACGACACTTAAAACAAAACTTTTTCAGCTTAAGCGAACCGATAGATCTTTTTTTGGGAACAACTTGGGTATAATTCCGTTCCCTGCAATCCTCACAAACTAGATGACTTATAACTCGATTTTTTGCCATAAAACTTCAAATCTCTTAATTTTACCAAAACTTCAATCCGTAACTCTGGAGCCCGCGACCGGGGTTGAACCGGTGACCTCTCCCTTACCAAGGAAGTGCTCTACCAACTGAGCTACGTGGGCTTACTAAAACTACTGTCTTTCTTATATAGATTAAATGAAAAAAAGAAAAAAACAACCTTTGCGCAAGCAAAAATTATAATATCACAATATTTAAATGGAGCTGGCGATTGGACTCGAACCAACGGCCTGCTGATTACAAATCAGCTGCTCTACCAACTGAGCTACGCCAGCGTAAATCACCTTTAGATGGAGCGGGAAACGGGTCTCGAACCCGCAACCTACAGCTTGGAAGGCTGTCGCTCTAACCAATTGAGCTATTCCCGCATCTTTCAATTTTTTCATGGTGGCGAGAGCAGGATTCGAACCTGCGAAGGCGTTGCCAATGGTTTTACAGACCATCCCCTTTGACCGCTCGGGAATCTCGCCCTAAGCTGCTTATCTTTTACCTATATACAATAGAGTAAATGTTTTTTTAAAGCTTTCAACTTTTTTATAAATATTTTATTAAAAATCATTAAATTTTTATAAATTTATTCTACTATAGAGCCTTTTTTTCAAAAAGATAAAAAATATAAATTAAAGAAAAACATTAGTTAATATAAGACTTTTATTAATAAATGAGCACAACTACACTAAAAAACAAAACAACAAACCGTACAATCATTTACAAATCTCTAATACTCTCTTATCAAATCCATGGTAATCAATTTTTGCAAAACAGGCTCCCTCTTTGGATAAAAAATCTTTTATAACCTCTGGCCACTCTATAAATGACCAGCTATTTTCAACATCAAGGTATTCTTCAAAGCCAGCCTCTGCAAACTCTCTATAAGAAGAGAGTCTGTATAAATCAAAGTGGTAAAAAGTTTCCGCGCTTTTATTATTATAAATATTTACATACGTAAAAGTAGGACTTGTTATTGATTCTAAAACACCACATCGTTTTAAAGCCGCTTGAACAAGGGTAGTTTTTCCCGCGCCCAAACTTCCAGAAAGAGCAAATATCTTATATTTTTGCATCTTATGTACAATCAAGCTTGCTGCCAAATCAAGCTCTTCTAACGAGTACACCAATTTTTGTTTCATTATAATTTTTCTAGCTTTCTATTTTTCTTGCGCTGATCTTTTGATTCCTTAAACGACGAACCTTTTGGCTCCTTGTGCCTTAAAATATTTTTACTGTCATTTTCTCGGTCCAAAAGATAATCTTTGTCTATCACATTTTCACTTGCCAGGCGCATTAAATCATCAACCTCTTTGTCGGAATCCGCATGTAATTTTTGAACCTGGTCAGAGGCAACTTCACTTAATTGATCAAAAACCTCTCCTGTAATTTTGTTATAAAAATACATTGCAGTAACCGATTCGATTCCAGCCCTTTTTGCACAGTCTTGAAGTTCTCGATCAGACGAAACCAATAATGTATCAAAGTTTTTGTATTTGCGTAAAAATTTTTTAATCAAACTGTCTGCACATTGATTATACCCGGAATACCATATCGACATTCCATGTTCTTTTTCTTTAAACGGGTACATGTTATCACCACCGTCAAAAACAAGAACGACCTCGTGCTTTTTTCGCTTTACATATCGACCCAATGTATCCAAAAATTGTTTTTTTTCGTTTGGCGTAATACGGCTTTTTGCCAAACCGTGTTTTACTAAATTGTAACCATCGATTAAAAGAATCATTGTTCGACTCCCCCGAACAAAAATTATACTATTAATTACCAGATTTTACCGTAACAAATACCAAAACAATTGCAAAATAAAAGGCAAACAAGTAAATTGATTCTATTAAAAATTTTGACATTCAAACAAAGAGGATAGCAATGTCACAGCTTATCCAAATGCGTCAACGCATAAAAGCAATTGAAACAATTAAAAAAGTAACCCAGGCAATGCGTATAATATCCATGTCCACACACACCCGTCTTAAAAGAAAAGTTGAAAATGTCGAAAAATATCAACAAGAAATTATTTCTCTTTTTTCTCTAGTCAAAAATATGTTTCCAAAGTGGACAAACCCCTTTTTACAACAAAAAACAAAAAAATCCAAAGATAACAACTTGATAATAGTCATAGCATCACAAAAAGGACTTGCTGGAACATTTAACTCAAACTTATTCAAATTCTTTTCAAGCAACGAACCAACAGAAAAGTGTGATTCTATTACAGTTGGAAAAAAGGCCAATAACTTCATAAGTAAGACAAAACACACTCAAATAAAAACATATCCATCATTAACAACACCACTGGTTCAAATAATAACTGATGAAATTTTTGAAATCATTATGCAGACAAGCCCGGCTTACACAAATGTTACAGTATACGCAAACATATCTCGCGGCTTTTTTTCGCAAAAACCACAAACATATCAACTAATTCCATTTGATGCACAGGCAGAAAAACTACCAGAAATTGATCCTGACGATTACATGTGGGAAGAAAAGCCAGAAAACATTTTAAATTTTCTTGCAAGTTCATATCTTAAAACTGTCATAAGCCAACTGTTATATCAATCACTTCTTGCCGAACATGCCGCACGATTTATTTCAATGGACAGTGCAACACAAAGCGCAGAAAACATGTTAACTGACATGACATTGTCATATAACAAAATAAGACAGGCTAAAATAACAAGAGAGCTTACAAACCTTTCAGCTAGCTTCCAGATGGATTGATTGTTGGACGAAATCAACCACTTAAATGAAACAATTTTATTCTTGAAAAAATCAAATACCGTTCTTGCTGAGCAAGCGAGTTCTTGGAGGTAAAATCACCAAGTCGAACTAGACGTATTAAAACGCAATTAAAAGCTCTCAGCCTCTTGACTTATTTTTTCATAATTTACAACAGGTTCAAAAACTCCTTTTTCTCCTGCCTCTTCCAGCCAAATATTCGCACCGAGCTTGGTCAGCTTGTCCTCCAACTTTTCATAACCTCTTTTCCAATGGTGTACACCTTTGATTATTGTCGTACCTTTAGCTGCCAATCCAGCAATTACCAACGCTGCTGACGCTCTAATGTCGGTTGCTATAACCTCTGCCCCATAAAGCTCTTCAACTCCTGAGACACGCGCCATATTACATTCGACCGAAACTTGTGCCCCCATCTTCTCCAACTCTCTGACGTGTAACAGTCTGTTTTCAAATACAGTTTCTTGAACCAAACTTTTTCCCTGACACAAACACAAATTTGCCATAGTTTGAGCTTGCAAGTCAGTTGGAAACCCAGGATAAGGAGAAGTCTTAAAAGAAACAGCTCGCGGCGATTTTGTAGCCCTAAACACGATTCCATTTCCGTCCTTACCAATTGAAACAGAATGTCCCATCTCATCGAGCTTGGACAAAAAAGTTTCCATCAAATATCCGTTAGCATTTGGTAAGGTTAATTGTCCGCCTGTAATTGCCGTGGCCAAAATCAGTGTACCAGCTTCAAGACGATCAAAAACAATTTCATGCTCAATTGGATGCAACGAACAAACTCCTTCAATTTCAATAGTTGCAGGGGGATGTATCGTTATTCTTGCTCCCATTTTTTTTAAAACATCAACAAGGTCAAGAACCTCTGGCTCAAGAGCAGCGTTTACAATATGGGTTGTACCAATTGTACAAGTTGCAGCCATAAGCAAATTTTCTGTGGCACCAACACTTGGATACTCAAGGACCAACCGTTGCGGAGTAAGTTTTTTTACACTCGCACACAAAAAAGAACCTTTTATTTCAACATCTACACCCATACGTTCAAAGTTTTTAAGATGGTAGTCAATAGGACGTGCGCCAATTATGCAACCCCCAGGAAGAGCAAGGTCAACTTGCCCAAAGTGCGCTAAAAGAGGCCCCATAACAAGCACGGAAGCCCTCATTTTATTCATAATCTCTGGTGAAACTTTGTACTTATCAACAAAAGAGGTATCAACATGCATAATTTTTGCATCTTTTTCAAAGCCAACCTGTGCACCAAGCTGCTCTAATAATTTTATCATATGGCTCACATCCGCTGAGGCTGGAACATTTTTTAATACAGATTTTCCGCGTGTTAACAACAAAGATGCCATAATTACAAGCACAGCATTTTTTGCTCCACTAACATCGACAGTTCCAGAAAGACTCAGCGACTGCTTAACAATAAGACGTGTATTTTCCATAGATAAAAATCATCCTGTGTTGTTTTATATAATTTAAAAATCAAACGCATATAATTGTATATTAAGCAAAAGAAAAGGGAAGATTTTACTCTTCCCTTTTCTCATTAATATGTAATTTCACTATTAACCGGAATATTGAAATACCGTTTTTTTGACCGTATTATTCATATAATTGGTCTCACCAGGGCTACATCCTCTATTACGAATTGATCTTGTACTTGAGTTCACTCTTGCACCACTGCCATAAAGCCTACTAGAGTTCTTATAAATATATCCTGAAATACCATAAAGATTTGCCCCTCGAAGATCTGCTCCACTAAGCTTGCAATATCTTACATAAGCGCTGCGAAGAATTGCACTTTTAAGATTTGCCTGGGTAAAATCACAGTCGGCAATCTTTGCACCAGCCAAGTTAACACCATGCATAATAGCACCATTAAATTCTATGTCGTAACTTCCAAGATGACTAGTATTTAAAGACCAACTGGCAAGTTGTGCCCCTGTCAAATTTACATTATTAAACAATGTCCCCGTTAAACCTTTCGTAATACCATGTCCTAAAGTTAATACTTTTAATGGATGAGGATTCCTTGTATTTCTCAAGTCTGCACCAGTCAAATTAACATTAGAAAGATTAGCGCCTTGAAGACTAGAAATATTTCTTAAGTTTGCACTTGTCATGTTGGATCCAGTAAGGTTCAATGCTGAAAGATCTTCGTTTTCTAAGTTAACAAACTTAAGGCTGGCGCCACCTGTAAAGGTTGCATTTTTTATGCCTATATTTCTCAAATCACAATGGTCTAGAGTCGTTATGTTAGTACCATCTTTTCCAAATGCACAACCACTAACAGAACAAGAAGCATTACCACCACCAAACAAAGCACCAGCAAAATTTGATCCATGGAAATTGGCTTTTAACTTTGTTTTATGAGAAGAATCCTGCCCAGAAAAATCTGCATCTGTCAACGTCGCACTCCTAAAGTCAACCGGATTATTCATTTGAATATTATTAAACTTGGCCCCGGCACAACTTGAATATCTAAAGCCTGTGGCACCGCCATCGTGCGAGTTGTCTATAACGACACGGCCAAAAGCAGCACCGTTAAGCTTAGAGCCATAAAAAGACGCGTGAGAAAGATAAGCATTATCAAATTTAGCATTAGTAAAATCTACATAAAGACCATTGAAACCAAATAATTTTGTCCCTTGTAGATTTATACCATTTGCAGATAACCGTTTTGAAGCATCAGATGGAATTGTCCATCCAGTTAAATTGGCATTTCTAAGATCAACATTATCAAGTATTGTATCAGCAGTTATGGTTGCACTTACTATTGGATGAACAGAATTGGTAACATTCTGTTTTACACCATTTACTATATTTGGTTGGTCAATAGGACTGGAAAGCGAAGCACCTGTCAAATTAGCACCTGTAATATTAATATTGCTGAAATTTCTAGTGTGACTAAGGTCCCAGCCTGTTAGATTTGCATTTGTTAAGTTTGCATTATTAAAGTTTGTTGTATCGTCAACATTTTTAAATGTTGTTACATGATGCACTGTTGAATTGTCTGAACGCGTCAATCTGCTAGATGAGAAATTGGTACCAGACACACTTACGGCTTCAAGATTAGCATTGTAAAAATTGGCATACCTAAAGTAACTATTTTGCAGTTCGGCATTTTCAAAGTTACAATTTGAAAAAGTGGCACCTTTAGCGTAAACCTCGGAAAAATCTGCGCCAGAAAGGTCTTGCCGTGCAAATTGACCCGTTGCTACATCGCCATCCACTGTTTTTATTTTGCATACACTATTACCAGCACTGGATAAGTTTGAGTCTCTAAAACTTGCACCAGTAAAGACTGTTTTTGAATTTAACACCGCAGACAAAATTGTATGTTTTACAGCGGCGAGAGAAGGGGTATCTAAATATTCTCTTACCGAATAACCAGTACCACCTTGCCCAACGTTGGCACCTTTAAAGCTTGCTCCTTTTAGGCTTGCTCCGTTAAACTTTGTACCATGACAATTCGCATAATCAAAAATCGCCCCATCAAATCTGCTCAAATATGAATACACTTCATTAACAGGAACAACAGAAAGGAATGTTGAATTCTCAAAATTTGCAGGAACAGCTTGAGAGGAGAAAACAGCATTAGAAAAGTTAGTGTTTTTATTTTTTACTACGGATGTTAAATTTTTAACACCAAGAAATGATGAACCTGTAAAATTCGTTGTATTACAATACGTACCACTTAAGCTAGTCCCATCCAAAATTGCGTTACTTACATCAGCATCATTAAGAACGGCTTTATTAAGACTTGCACCAGTAAGGTTTGTTTTTTCTAAGATCGCATTACTAAAATCAACACCATCCAAGTTTAGGCCTATAAGTGTAGCATCGGTAAAATCAGACTTTGTAAAAACAGCACCAGCAAAATAATTTTTGCTCGGGTCAGTATAGCCATTATCTTTTAGTAGCTGTGTAACGTCGACACCTTTTAGATCAAGATTCTTTACAACAACGCCACCGCCAGTTCCTTGAGCGATTTTTTTTGCATACAGAAGTAATTTGTTTGCATCAGAACCAGTATCTTGACCAGAATGACGACCTCTAGTGGTAGACCCCGGAGTTGAACCATCAGTAGGAGCGCCATAGCCAGGCTTTGGCTTTGGTTGTGTTGGAACATAGCCTCCGCCACCAGGAAGACCCGGTTGTGAAGATGGCTGCAAGGTTCCACGTGGAGAACTTGCAACATAGCCGCCACCACTTGGGCCAGATGGCCTTAATCGCATTGCCCCTGTTGGTCGAGATTGTCTTGGAACTACTATAGATTGTTGAGCAGGCAATGCCGGTTGCTGATGTATTTGTCTTGGAACTACTATAGGTTGTTGAGCAGGCAATGCCGTTTTAGGACTGACTTTTTTAGGCTTTGGAACAGAAATCTTTGGATTATACTTTGGAAGTGAATACGCCCAATATTTATGTTTATGACCTTTTGCGCAAAATTCTGAACTAAAAATCAATGCAAGCAAAGCGAACAATGCTATGCTACTTCTCTTCATGAAAATTCTCCTTCTTCCTGTAAAGGATTAAACATACTTTCCTAATTTAGCAAACTTATAAACTGCACCATACAAATTTAGGCACAACTTTTCAAGGTTTATACATAACTAATTTATATCAAAAGGTCAAAACTATTCTTAACCTCTTTTAGAACATTTTTAAATCCGACAAAAAAACAATATTTTTTCTACATTGACAAAACAAACAACTCCAGTTTACTTTTTAAACGTATGTATTTTGCAAAAATAAAGATAATTTTTTAGTTTAACTTTCAAATATAAAGTGGTAAAAATGACACAAAATTCAAGTTTTTCTAAAGGCAGCTTGGAGATTATATGCGGATCAATGTTTTCTGGAAAAACGGATGAACTTATTCGTAGAGTAGACAGGGCCCGTATAGCCAAACAAAACGTTACAGTTTTCAAACACAAAATTGACAAACGAGTACATGACACAGAAAACTTTCTTACATCTAGGACCGGAAGCAAAATTGAAGCCATTGCCGTTAAAACTCCAGAAGAAATTTTAGACTATGTCAAAAAACACAATATACAGGTTGTAGGAATTGATGAAGCACACTTTTTTTCCCCTTACCTAGTAGACGTGGTTGCAGAATTAATTATCCAAAAAAAACGAATTATAATCGATGGTTTAGAGCTTGATTTTCGCGGCCGACCATTTGCATGGGTTGCAACTCTTATGGCTATGGCAGACAAGGTTATAAAATTGAATGCCATATGCTCAGAATGCAACGACGACACATTTTGTCTTTCGCAAAGAATCATAGATGGAAAACCTGCAAAATATGACGACCCAATTATTCTGGTTGGATCTGAAGAATATTACATTCCAAGGTGCAGGGGATGCTACCAAATAGATAAAAAACCGGATTTTACAAACCAAAAATGAAACATAAAAACTTATACACTTGTAGTAACTGTAATTATCAAACATTAAAATGGCTAGGCTGCTGTCCCGAGTGCAATCAGTGGAACAGTTTTGTTGAAGTAAAACAAACACCAACAAAAACACATAAAGCTAAATCGGCAACACTACAAACCCTAAGCACAATTCCAACAACCAAAGAAAAGCGAATGCTTTCAAATATTGACGAATGGGACCGAGTTGTTGGAAATGGAATTGTTCCAGGATCCCTGATTGTAATAACAGGCGACCCTGGAATTGGAAAGTCCACTCTTCTTTTGCAAATCTCCAATCAACTTGCACAGAACTATAAAATTATTTATTTTTCATGCGAAGAATCTTTGCATCAAGTAAAACAAAGAGCTAACAGACTAAACTGTACAAACGAAAATATATTGTTTTCTGATGACGTTAATCTTGAATCAATAATTCAAACAGCCGAAGAACAAAAGCCAAACATCGTTATAATTGATTCAATCCAAAGTTGCTATACATCACAAAACCAAACATTACCAGGAAGCACCGGCCAAATAAGACAAGCCGCATATGAGCTTATGAGACTGTCTAAAGAAAAAAACATTTCGATAATTACAAGCGGCCACATAACAAAAGACGGAACCATGGCTGGGCCAAAAACATTGGAGCATATGGTTGATGGAGTTTTTTATTTGCAGGGAGAAGATCGCTGGAATATTCGGGTTTTACGCTCTGTAAAAAACAGATTCGGGAACATACAGGAAGTTGGTTTTTTCCAAATGACACAGGACGGACTACAAGAAGTTTCTAACATAAATGCACACATTTTGGACGAAGCAACCTATAGCCCTGGAGCAGTTCTTGTAAGCTCAATACAAGGCTCTCGGCCTCTCTTGCTAGAACTACAAGCATTGGTAATCGCATCAAAATTTGGAATGCCACAACGAGTAGTTACTGGACTTGACCACAAACAAGTTGTACTAATTGCTGCAATTTTGGAAAAATATTTGCACGTTAAATTAAGTTCGCATGACATTTTCTTTAAAATAAGCGGCGGGCTTAAAGTACAAGAAAGTTCTTCTGACCTTGGAATAGCGCTGGCATTACTTTCAAGTTATTTCCAAAAAGAGCTGCCTGAAAAATCAATTGCCCTTGGAGAAATTAGTCTTACTGGACAAATAAAACCAATCAACCATATTGGACTACACATAAAAGAAGCCCAAAAATTTGGAACAAAAACACTTCTTGTTTCAAAAAATCAAAAATTGGAAAATCAAGCGAAATGTTCAATTAAAAAATTTGCACACGTTTATCAATTGCTCGAGTTGTTCGCTTAATCTAGCCAAACTAAACAAAACTCCATTTTCTTGCTATACTTAGTGTATAAAAGGATCAAATTTAGCGCCTTATGGCGCATCCACTTTTTAAAAATAAAAAAAATTTCGACTGAAAAAAATCAGTCCCATACTTTACTGGAAAATAATGAATGTATTTCTTATCTTTTTACTTTATGCTTTGAACGGATCGACTTTCACAATAAGCAAAATACTTATAGAACACACTTCTCCAATTTTTGCTGTTGGATCAAGAATGCTTATCGCTGGCGCAATGTTGCTAGCATACTATCGTTTTATATTGGGCAAAAAATTTGATGTTCCAAAAAAGGCAATAAAACTTTTGGTTCAATCAACACTATTTAATATTTTTATTCCATACTGTTTACGATACTGGTCAATGAAATATGTCACAGCTACAAAAACTGCCTTTTTTTACAACCTTCTTCCGTTTATTACACATGCAATTGCTTGTGCTATCGGAATTGAAAAAGGATCATGGAAAAAAGGACTTGGTCTTGGTATAGGACTTTTAGGAATACTACCGATTCTTATTAGTAGTTCTCCTGGAGAAAAATTATTAGGAAGCATATGTTTTATATCTCTTCCAGAGTTAGCACTTTTAGGAACAGTTACAGCTTTTGCGTATAGTTGGATTGTTATTCAAAAAATTGTAAAAGTTCATCACGTCTCTCCAATTTTGTTAAACGGAGTAAACATGTTCTTTGGTGGAATTCTTGCACTATGTGTTTCATTTATAGCCCAAGAATCTCATGCTATTTCTGGACCACTAGAATTTGCTGGCTGGATGGTTGTGATAATAGTAATTACAAACTTCATTTGCTATAACTTGTATGCAACCCTTCTCAAGCACTTTAGTACAACATTAATATCGTTTGCTAGTCTGACAATGCCGTTTTTTGCCGCATTGACCGGTTGGGCATATTTTGGTGAAGGCATATCTTGGCACAACCTTATTTCATCAGCTGTTACAATGATAGGCTTATACATTTTCTTTATAGCTGAAAGAGAACAAAAAGAACCGCACGACATAATTGTAATAGAAGCTTAGTCTTTGCAATTTCATAAAAAATTTATAGGCTAATACCTTAAAAAAAAGCATTCATTACCTAAAGACTTAAAGAGGTAGTTTAGAAGTGGGAATTTTTTGGGTATTTCTATCGTATTCATTTAACGGTTGCTCAATAACCATTTGCAAAATCATTCTTCAATATGCATCACCTCTTTTCAGCCTTGGCATTCGTATGACTATTGCCGGATTACTCTTGCTGGGCTTTCATCGTTTTATACTCAAAAAGAAAATTTCCGTTCCTAAAAAAGCAATTTATCTTTTAGTTCAATCAACTTTATGCAATATTTTTATTCCATACGCATTACGCTTTTGGGCAATTCAATACGTTACGGCAACAAAAACATCCTTTTTTTATAATCTTGGTCCAATAAGCACTTACACAATTGCATGGATGATGGGAATGGAGAAAGGTTCATGGACAAAAATTTTGGGTCTTTCTATTGGTTTTTTGAGTATTATTCCACTTGTTGTAACATCTTCGGCCTCTGAAAAAGCATTAGGCTCATTTTTATGTTTTTCACTACCAGAGATTGCTCTTTTAACTTCAATTGTTGCATTTTCATATAGCTGGGTTCTTATACAAAATATTGTTAGAACATACGATATCTCGCCATTTTTATTAAATGGAATACATACATTTTTCAGTGGCATTCTTGCACTTGTATTTTCATTTGCATTACATACAGATACTACAATTTCACATCCATGGGAATTTGCTGGGTGGACAGCAATAATAATCTTTATAACAAACATAATCTGCTACAACTTATACGCAATTTTTCTTAAAAAGTTTAGTTCTACCCTTTTGACTTTTATTAGTTTGACCATGCCATTTTTTGCTTCGTTTTCCGCATGGCTTTACTTCGGAGAAAAATTATCGTGGAACAACATTTTTTCATTTGCTATAGTGATTGCTGGACTAACAATTTTTCATAATGAAAAAAAAATACGTTTGTATTTTGCAATAAAAAAAGGAATGTAGCCATGAAAAAAAAAATAATATTATTTTTTTATTTGCTACTACTTTCACATCAAACATACCCTGAAACATTTGAATTTAAATCTGCTCCAAAATGGTATCCAGAAAAAAAACAAGAATTATTAGCACAGCTTGAAAAAGATAAAAATACAGCCGAGAACAATTACAATTTCTCAGCTGACGGAACAAAAATTTGTGCAATGATAATGCCTCACGCAAGTCTTGGAGCATCGGGAGATGTTGCATCGGCTACTTGCAGACTTCTTGATAAAAGCCACTTTACAAAGGTTATTGTAATTGGACTGTCGCATAGAAGCTACGGGGCACAAACACCTTTTGTTTTTCTGCCAAGCAAATTTACAAAGTATAAAACACCCCTTGGACCAATAGAGCTAGAACAAGACGTAACAGACAAACTTATCGGCATAGATCATAAACTTTTTTCATATCACGCAAAATCATTTGAACAAGAACATTCACTTGAGGTCGAACTTCCAGTTTTACAATTTTATTTAAAAGACTTCACTCTTCTACCAATACTTGTTAATAATCCAAACACAGAGCAATTTAAACAGGCTGCGAAACTTTTAAAAACATACATTGACAAAAACACTCTTATTGTTGCAAGTTCAGACTTTACACACCATGGAAAAGCGTTTGGATATAACATTTTTCCAGAGCAAAAAACACAACAACAAAGCATCAAGGTTTTTGACTCAATGGCCATAAGTACAATTGAAAATTTGTCACTTGAACAATTTTCTTCATTTTTGGCAAAAACCCAAGCTACTATTTGCGGAAAAAACCCAATAAAATTTTTACTTTCAATATTAAACACTGGAGCCTGCGAAAAAGTTTATCCACACGTAATTGCATACAACACATCCGGCAAAAAATTTAACAGCACAGACCATAGCGTAAGCTACGCAGGGATAATTTTTACAAACGAAAGTCCAAATACAAAACCACTAGAAAATCAATTTACTCAGCTTGAAAAAGAAGACCTTTTACTGCTAGCGCAAAAAACAATTGGCAACATCTACGCTGATCCAAAGCTCGACGAAACCCAATTGCTGCCACACAGAACGAAAGCTGAACATGAACCAATGGGAGTATTTGTAACACTCACACAAAAAAACCCACCCGGTAGACTGCGCGGATGCATTGGTAGAATTATAAGTCACGACCCTTTGTACAAAACTATAATGAGCGTTGCCAAATCTGCAGCATTAAACGACCACCGATTTAAACCTGTTACAAAAGATGAGCTGACCAATATCATTGTTGCACTTTCCATTTTAGGAAAACCTAAACAAGCAAAATTAGAAGAAATTACATTAGGCAGGCATGGTATAATTTTAAAGTTAAACGGACATTCGGCGGTATTTTTACCAGAAGTCGCAACAGATCAAGGGTGGAGCTTGCAAACTACGTTAGAACATCTTTCACAAAAAGCCGGACTTGAAAAAAATGCATATAAAAATTCAAACACTATATTCGAAATTTTTGAAACAATTAAAATTAAAGAAAAATAAAAAAACAAAGGAGAAAAGTAAGTAAGTAAGTTTAAAAAAGGAGGAGAGTTGAATAACCACTCTCCTCCTGTGCCTCAAAAATCTACTCATTGGAATTTTGATGCAACGTTATCTAAGTCTGTTTTTAATGTCAAGCATTCAGTTACATATTTTTTAAAAAATTGAAAGAATACTGTTTAAATGGTATTCTTTTTATATGAATTTAAATAAAGAAATCCCAACAAAAAATCCTATTTCTCTTAACAAGTTTGTAGCAATGTCTGGTTTGTGTTCACGTAAAAAGGCAGAAGTCTTAATAAAGGCTGGCCTTATTACAATTAACCACGCACCAATGACAAATCCAGCATATAAAATCCTGGGAAAAGACACTGTTCGCTACAAAAAACAAATATTAAAACCAGAATCAAAAATCTACATTCTTCTTAACAAACCAAGAGGATTTGTTACAACAACTGCAGATGATTTTGACCGCAAAACTGTTTTTGATTTAATCGACATCAAGAAAAAAAGCGAACTTCATTCAATAGGTAGATTGGACATAGACACAGCAGGAGCATTAATACTAACAAATGATGGAGATCTAACACAAAAACTGTCACATCCAAAATACAAGGCTAAAAAAACATATCACGTAACACTAAAAAAACCCATAGATCAGACATACCTTGAAAAAATGAAAGCTGGTGTAAAACTGGAGGATGGGTTTATTAAACCAGACAGAGTGTTTATTGTTCCAAAGTCTGAAAGAAAAGTTATAGGAATACAAATCCACAGCGGAAAAAAACACATCATAAAAAGAATCTTTATGCACATTGGTTATTTTATAAAAAAACTTAACCGGCCAAGTTTTGCAGGAATTTCTACAAGAACTCTTGGAATTGGTGCATGGAGACACTTAACTAAAAGAGAAATTTCACTTCTATCGAAATGACATAAATTAAAATTATTTTGTATTCTTCCAAGTCAAACACAAAGAAGGCATAGAAAGATGTGTTTTAATCTTGCACAAAAAGTAAAAACATATCCTCCAACTATTTGAAAGATATTCTGATTTGTGGCTTTCAAGCCATTTATTAGAAGTGTGGTACAACTTTCTTGCCGAGAAATCATCAACCCAATTTCCATCAAAATTATCTTCATCAAAACATAAATCATTAAACAGTCTCGTGGCCGCAACACAAGGATCACGCTCTACAGAAACTTTATCAAGCCCTATTTCAAGAATATCTAAATACCCGTCAACTTCACCATTCAAAGCTCTTTTGTAAACTTCCATGGGAAACTCCGGAAATGAACAATCCGGAACTTCAAAATCTATAATATCCGCGGGATCAGAACAAAAAACAACACTAAAACACAACAAAAATAAAGATAAAAAAGTTATTTTTATCAAACCTTATAGCCTTTTACTTGTTCAACCAGTTAAATTAAATGTTCCAAAATTGCAATATTTTTTTCCACTCAAAACAAACGAATTTACCTTGAATGAGTATTGTCCGCTTACAATTTTATCAAAAACAGGCAAGCCGACCTCTTCGATTAACAATGCTTTTTCTCTATTTTGTGGCCTTATTGGAATCAAAACGGTAATGTGTTGGTGCGATGCTTGATGACAGTTTAACCCCATGTCATTAGAAATAGACCTTATTTTTTCAAGAATTCTTGCAACCTGTTCTGACTGAGGATCAATCCTTAAAACAATATACAAAACTCCCCACTCATCAAAAAGCTCAAGCGTGTGATTTGATACAGAAAAGTTAAATTCAAACGGCTCGACAAGGCTTGCAACCTCTTGCCCAAGTTTTTTTAAATCATCTAGCTCCGCATTGGGAAAATAACCAAGTGTTAAATGAATTCTGTCTAGCCTTTGTACTTCAAAAATATCAAATATTGGATTTTCTTTTATTATACTTCCAGCAAGCCCAACTTCCTTTGCAATATGCACAGGAATATTAATGGTAAAAAAATAATCACCGCGCTGTGCACAAGCAAACGCACTTACAAAAATTGACAATACACAAAACAACTTTCTCATTTATATTCCATATTCTGTTTTATACACAATCCAATCTGCGCTTGAACAATACAATAGCCCTTATGGCAATAATAATGGTAAACAAACAAACCATTCCTAAGCATATCCAATAATTTATTTGCCCCTCTTGCCCTATAATAGAAGCTCTAATTCCCTCAATTGTATATAATATAGGATTTATAAGATTAATTTTTGCAATCAAAGGAAAATTCAAATTAAAGGTCTCCCAAGAAAAAAGATATCCTCCAAGCCACCAACATGGAAAAACATACCTAAACCAAGCGGCCTCTATATCACCTATTTTTTCAATCCAACTTGCAAACCACAAGCTACAGAAACCAACCAAAAAATTTGAAGCTAAAAAAATTGGAATAAATTTTAGAATACTAGCGTTTGAAAAATCCATCTGGTCCCAAATTAATACACCACCAATTAAAAACATTAAAAGGCTCAAAGGAATCGTATACAAAGCAATCGAGAATGCTCTTCTAATAAATATAAGCCAATAGGGTAATGGGGTTGTAAAATAATAAAGAAATGACTGCCTTCCACCTAAATCAGCTACAAGTTCTGCAGCCTTGTTCACAGCTTTAAACAGCATAATGCATGGTATAGAACCAACCAAAACAAACATTCCAAACGTTCCACCAGCACAAAGTTGCGGCATTAAATACGCATAAACAAAAATAGTTAAACAAATCCAAAATGCTGTATTGATCATTTCTCTTACAATTGATGATTTTAACACAACAAGATCACGCCACAATAAATTACAAAAAATTTTTCCGTATTGTTTAACCTTCATTTTCTTCCTCCTCTGGCAAGCCATCTTCATGATCACAAGCCAATACATCTTCTTTCATAAGTTCAATGAAAACATCTTCAAGATTACCTTTTTTATATTCTGTTTTAAGTTTTTCCGGAGAATCTATGAGCTTAATTTTACCTTTATCCAAAATACAAATCCTATCCGATAAAACCTCAGCTTCATCAAGATAATGTGTTGTTAAAATAACGGTAACACCTTGCTTTTTTAACATACGAATTATGTCCCACAATCCATGACGAACGTGAGGATCAAGACCAACTGTTGGCTCATCTAATATGACTAGCTTTGGTTTGTGCATAATTGCCCTGGCAAACAACAATCTTCGTGCATAGCCACCAGATAATACATCTTGCTTACGATGTGCATAAAGTGAAAATTCAAAATAATCTAAGAGTTCTTTTGTTCTTTTTTGTACTTCATCCTCTGGCATTCCAAAATAACGACCAGCAAATAAAAGATTTTGCTCTATTGTTAACTCTTCATCAAGATTAGGTGTTTGTGGACAGTAGCTAACAATATAACGATATGATGGAATATCCTTATAAATAGATATACCGTTATACAAAATATCCCCAGATGTTAAAGGATGAAAAGCTGCTAATATGGTAGAAAGTGTTGTTTTTCCAGCACCATTTACACCAAGAAGACCAAAAATTTCACCTGCATGAATATCAAGAGAAATATTGTCAAGAGCTTTTATTGAGCCCTCTTTGCTGTTATAAATTTTAGAAAGATTTTTTATTGAGATAAGAGTATCAGCCATAGGTTCCTCCAAAAAGAAATTATTTAAGCTTCAAATATACCTTATGTAGCATTTTTTGCTAGCCTTTTGCAATAAATTTAAAATCAATATTTTCGATTTAATTGAAAAATTAAAATATATTTGGTTAGAATGTTTTCAATTGAAAAGAACAATTTAAAAAGGAAAAATATGAAGTTTAAAATTTTCTTCTTTTTTGTGTTAATTACAATAACAACTGAATCTTTTGGTGCCGCGTTTTTACCAGATTTTCTTTCAGATATAGAAGCAGCAAAAAAAAGACGACACGAATCTGAAGAAATATTTATGTTATCTTTGAAAAGAAATCCCTTATCTAACAGAGAACTTAACGGAAAAAATCTAAATCTACCAGAAATTGGATATTACGGGCCAGATTATCCAATGAAGAAAAAGCTAGCAATAATAGAATGCAATCCAGAAAGAGTAGTAACATGCGCCCCAGAAAGATTAAAAGCATCTTTGGGTGGACCAGCTACGGAATTTTATATAATAGTAACCAGCTTTACGCGAATACACAAAAATCTTGGGAAAAAAGCAAAAACCTCAGAATCACCACCAGGCCGGGTGGCAAATTATGTTTTACATAGTTTATTACGTAGGCACGACATAGAAGGAAAAATGTTTTTTAATGTAAAGCCACATGTTGGAATATTTAATCAAACAAATATGGCATTTTCTGACGGTCTTCCCGTTGATAGAATAGATAACAATTTAGAAGTTAATGCTCATCCACCAGAGGAGTATTCTCCAAATAATATGAAGCTTTCTTTTACAAACCAAGCCTCTACATTTTGGGGCTTAATAAAACACAAGGGCCATACAATTGTAACCTATAACTTAGTTCTAAATACAAAAGAACTAGAAAAATCATTTAAAGAAAATGTTCTCGCAAAGGCTAGAACCCTTAGAGAATTTTGTTTGTATTTTGAAAAAATGTTCATATTAAACTGTCACTCTTCAATAAGAGACCTTCTAGTCAAAAGTTTTTTAACAATACTATGCTGCTTAGATGCAGGAATAGAATCAGACATTTTGCGAGAAATTGAAATAGCAAAAAAAGAAGAAGCTGCAAAACTTGAAGCCGAAAGAATTCGCAATGAAATACTGGCAAGAGCCAAACTTGATAGATTCAGAGAAACGCTAGAGCATCTAAATGAAGAATATGAAAGTCTATGCGAAGCTTTCGAAAATGCAAAAAATCCAAAGCCAAAGGCACCAGTCCTTAGGCGATGGCCCTTAGCCGGAACTTCTTAACAAAAATCCTGCTACAGGCTTGATATAAACAAAGCCTAAAGTATCTAAACATTTTCTAGTTTCTTCATCAGGGCATCCATAACAATAAAACTCAACCGGATATTGCTGGTCTTCGCATGCAACAAGCCGTTCAAAGAGAGCTACAATCTCTGGTGAGTTAAAATAATTTCTAAAGGATGGTCCATCTGGATAAATCTCTGTTAACTCAAAATATCGCTTATCATTTCTGTCCTGAGTTAAAAAATAAGAAATAACCCCAGGGCTTAATTTTTTGGCCGCTTGAGAAAGCTCATCAATTACCTGCACCAGCGCCTGCTCTTTTCCCTCAACAGCACGCATTCTCACGCGAAAAAAAACACCATCAGACATGCTTACTCCCTTAACAAAAAAAACTGAAAACAAAAGAATCAAAAAAGAACACAGGTGTTTTATCGTCATAGAAGCTCCAAATCTTAACATTGTTTGTTGTAAAAATTAATATGTCGTAGATGGTACTAAAAACAATAAATAAGATCAATTTATTTTGAACAAACTTTCTTTAAATGCATTTGAATATATTTTTTGGAAAAAATTAGAATAACAAACGGCAATGCCGCTGATAAAATATAGTTTTCACCACCCTTGAAATATAATGAAAATAAAAGCACCACAACAGAAATAATTAGAAAAAACAAAGAATACAATTTTACAGTGGATTCTTTTTGTTCACATTTAACATTTATAAAGCCTTCTGAAGAAAATATTGTTGTTATTATTCCAACGATAACAACCCATGCGTATAAAGACGATTCTCTTAACATTCCATAAAACTTTAAAAGCCATGAAAAATGAAAATAGCTCATAAGTGCGCCACCAATCAAAAAACAATTGACTGACAAAAAAAGTGTGTCCATTTTTCTTCTAGTAAACAAACCTACAAGCAAACTCAACAATCCAAAAATTCCACCAACAATAAACGTCATCTCACCACTTAAACCATTTTTATAGCAATACCCAAAAATAATTAATGGAAAAAACTGCAATGAACGTTTTATCATGCCATCAAAACCATCTAGTTTAATGGCAGAAAACAAACTAAGAATAGCAAACAAATATTTTATAGGATGGTTAACAAAAAAGAAAAGTAACAAAAAAAGGAGCTGAGAAACAAAAAACAAACGAGAAGACTCTTTAATATTCATACTAAGACCCCTGTAAAAAATAAAAAAGCCCATATAAAAAGTATATATAATTAATGATATATAATTTTTTTAAAAAAAATAGGGTTACTAATATTCAACATCGAAAAAAAAGTCATCGCCCTCTTGTGTGATTGTTATTTTTTTTGGTTTTTTTTGCATTATTTCATGCCACTTGTTGATGACTTTTAGAAAGTTATTTTTGGAAATTGTAAATGAAGGCCCATCATAATAATCTGGGTATATAATTACATTGTTTCCAATCTGTTCCTCATAAAAAAACTCACCTGCAGAATAATGTTTTTCTGGTTCAAAAAACCATTCCACAATATCATCATGAAACATTGAAACATCATCTATTAAAAAACGAATAAACGTTTTTTCAGAACCAACAACACTCTTATCTAATAAAAATTTATTATCTTTCACATTTATAACAATTTTCATAATTTAATACCCAAATAATGTTCAGCTGAAGGAAACAAAGTCTTTATATTACCATCAACACTAGACGTGAATAATATAGGAATATTTTCTGACGTTTTTCCCAAAATCTTAAAAGCATTGTCGACATTTTCAAAACTATAGATGTCGTTTAAAGCCTCTAATATTTTACCAGCAGTTTTTTCTTCATCCCAACTTATTGGAAATATTGTAGATCTTTTTGTCTTGCCTTTCCCAAACCACCAACGAATTTGAGATACCCCAAGCTCATTTGGCACAATCGTTGTTTCAACAAACTGCTCAGGGTGAAATAACAAGGAGTGAAAACCCTTAGGCCTTTTTCCGTCAGCCTTATACCCACCTTTTATAATATGCTCGATATCAATTCCTTTAAAGAATGGAATGCCACGCTCATAAAGTTCCTTTGGTGTTTTTATTTTCTTCAAGCCTTCTTTTAATATTGTTTCAAATACCACTTTTCTACGAGCCAATTCTTTAACCGGCAACGGGCCACATTTTTTTGGTATCAACAAGGCTTGAGCCGGTGTAATAATTAAAAAAGAAAAATCAGGGTAGATTATTCAATATTCAACATCGAAAAAAAAATCATCACCTTCTTGTGTGATTGTTATTTTCTTTGGTTTTTTTTGCATTATTTCATGCCACTTGTTTATAACTTTTAGAAAGTTATTTTTGGATATTGTGCAAATTGGACCCGGGCCAAATTCATGGGATATAACAACATTATTTCCAATATGCTCTGTGTCAAAAAGTTCACCTATCGATGAATACTTATCGGGCTCATAAAACCATTCCAAGACTCCTTCATAATACTCCAAAACATCCTCTATCAAATAATTTGATAATGTTTCCATAGACTCACTATCACAACTTATAATGTCATAAAAACCAGACTTATCTTTGCTTATAATAACTTTCATAATTCAATTTCCGAAATTTTCAAGAGTGATGGATAACTTGTTTCAATAAAACCAGAATTATTTGAAGTAAATAAAACTGAAATCCCGTCGGACGTTTCCCCAGCAAGCTTTATTGCTGTTTTAACATCTCTAAGCTTTTTAATATTGTCTAAAGCCTCCAATATTTTATACGCCAACTTTTCTTCATCCCACGTAATTGGAAAAAACGTCGACGGACGAGTTTTACCTTTGCCAAACCACCAACGTGCCTTGCAAATACCAAAATCATTAGGGCCCTCTAACAACTCTATAATCTGCTCTGGATGACAAAGCATTGTATGAAAACCTTTTATTTTTTTTCCGTCAGCTTTATATCCACCTTTTATAATATGCTCGATATCAATTCCTTTAAATAATGGAATGCCACGCTCATAAAGTTCCTTTGGTGTTTTTATTTTCTTCAAGCCTTCTTTTAATATTGTTTCAAACACCGCTTTTCTACGAACCAATTCTTTAACCGGCAATGGGCCACATTTTTTTGGTATCAACAGAGCTTGAGCCGGTGTAATAATTGATGACTTTGGCTTAGCACCAAGCTCAACAAACTCTTCTTCAACCGCTGCTACACCCTTTTTTAATTTATTGCCAACTTTGCGAGTTAAGCGAAGTATATCTTCTTTGCCTGCTTTTTCAATAATTTGTTTTGATGAATTTTGGACAATATTTGCATGTGGTTGCAACAGCATTGATTCTGGAACTTCAATTACAGATTTAGAGGTTCGTTTTAACCTTGCAAGGCTTTGTGCACCCTTGCTCCAAAAGTTTTTCAAAACTCCTGCCAACGTTGCCAAAGCAATTTGCTCAGTAACAACAGTAACAACCTGCTCAGTTAGGTCTGGGCCGGGTGTTGAATTATATTTTTCTTTTAACGTTTTTAGCAATTGCTCAACATGTTCTGCAGCGTCTTTTGTTCTATCTTCAACTCTATTTACAAAGAACTCTGTTACAGAATCGTCCTCCAAGTGGCTAAGCAATTGCATTAACAAACATGATGCTTGTATCAATCCTTGACCAAGATTTTTGACTGTTTCAACTGGATGAATAGCCATTTTGCCAACATTAATAACACCTTTGCCAACACCACGGACAAAGCCTCTTACGTATTTGAGCAATGCTGAACTTGTATCATTGATAACAAAGCTTCGTTCAACTTTGCCAACCTGTGTACTTTGTCGGGAGGCTTCTGAAAATTCAACAATTGATGAAACAACATCTTCAACCTGTTCAATGTTATCACCATTTTCAAGAAGCTCGGCTGATTCGTTTAAAATTGTTGCACATTCAGAGTAAGCCCGTAATTGCGCACTGTTGCCAGAGACGCGTTCAAACAAATATGGAGCAACGTTGTGGGCCATTAAAAGTTGTCTTGTTTTGTTCGAAACAAATAATTTTTGTGCAATTATTTTGTTTGGATCGTTTAATGTTTTTTGCAAAGAACGCGCACGCATTGAATATGTTGTTCTATCATTTTTGCTTTCGTCATTTAGTGAAAGCCAACGGTAACGCTCAAACAAATCAAAAAGCTCTTCTTCTTGCTCTGGCACCGATTCTGTACCTGCACGGCGAACAGAGTCCATTTTTTTTGCAACATTATCTTGATCAATTACCCCATCTATATTTTTAAGCGGAGTTGGACCTGCAACAATTGGCACTACCTCTTTTGCTCGCTCAAAAACTGCTAACAAAACATCTTTTGCCAATCCAGCAGTCTTTTTAAGCGTTGATTTCGGGTGTTTTTTTAACAACGAACCATACGATTTTATGGCTTGTTTAACCAGTTGAACATCAACAGGATATGGATCTAATCCAAAAAGTTTATCCGAAATATTAAGAAGTTTTTTGCCCAGCCTTTTTGTGTTTTCTTTGTTCAGAGATCGCACAGTTTTTGAACCAAGTTGTTTTGTTCGTTTTGCAAAAGCCAATACACTTTGCTTGGTCTTTGCAAGGTGCTCTGCAAATGTTTCAGGCTGTTTTAAAACCTTGCCGCCATCAATCGAGTAAGCTCCAAGAACCTTGTCAATTGCCTGCGACTCTTTTTGTTCAAGTTCAAGAACATTAATTTGTGCAAGCTCGTTAATTACATGCCATGAGATTGGCTTTAACGATTGATCAAAGTTATGCGCTATTCCTATTAGGTCTGGCTCAACATCGATAGAGCCAAATATTAGCCTTTGTAATTGCAAAAGACTCTTTTTTGCATCATGGTTTTCTTCATGAATTAACGAATTTTGAATATTAGCACACTCACCAATTATATATCGCAAAAGCGCCGGTGAAACAGGATGTTTTTTGGTATCAAGTTTTTCATGTACATTACAAGCATTACACAAAACATCCAGCATCTGGCCATGAACATCAATAGCCGAAATATTTTCTGACTGGAGCAAAAAACTTTCATGCTCAAAAAGCGGATTAGCTTTTCCATTACGGAACATTCTTGCAACACATTCTGCAAGAGAATTATATGAATTTCCATAATGACAATTTCCAAAGTTTGCAGAGGCCAGCAAGTATTCAACGGCTTTGTAAGCCTCATTTTTTTGTTCTTCTGACTCTGAATGCTTACGTGCAACAAGAAGATGATGCAACAACTCTTTTTGTTTTTCATTTAACTTATCAACCGGAACAGACTCTAAAATTTTGTCATTAGCATATTCTTTTAGCAAACCACGACTATCTGTAAAGGCCCTACCAACCGCAGAACTTTCTTTGCTTTTGCTTAGCAAAAATGAGGCTTGGTCATACACATTTAAAATTTCAATTGCCTGGTAAATTGTGTCCTCAATTTCTTGAGACCCTTTTTCTGAAATTTTATAATTCGAGCGCATTTGTTTTTGAAGACCATAGCGAATACCCAAAAACTCATTGTAGGCGTCCTGCGCCTTTTGATTTCCTGAAATTGAACACTTTATATTGTCGGACAAATTGTTCCACTTGGGATCATTTAAGTAAGCTCTTTTAATTCCATCTGATGAATAAATTGCATTGCGATATGGCTGGTAATAATGATCAAATAAGGCTGTTGTCATGCTGGTTCCGCAAGTATTAAGCGCTCTCCGAGCATCTTGCTCACTTGCTCTACCCCAGGCCTCCATAATGTCATTGGCCACTTTATATTCTGTGTTATTCAAAATCGAACTGCAAATATCTGACGGGAAACTTGAAGAATTGGCAATAGCCCTGAATGGGGCACTAATTACTCTACCCATTGCACAAATTCCTTTGAATAAAAAGTTGCTTTCATCATGATCAATTATTTGACGCGAAGAAGAATCACCTATTCCTTTCAGCACCTTTTTATACCCATCTTTTGTACACGTTCTTTTAAATATTTCATGAACCACCTCCCCTATTTTTCCATCATGCGCAAACGGAAATTTCATCCTTCCATTTCTGTCAAAATATCTGTCCTGCAAAATAATTCGTGCATTATCTACAACATCACGCGCAATGCCTTCAATTTGAATATGTGGAATTTGCAACCGAGCATTAACTTGCTCTGGAAGCGTACCATTATTAATTGCATGGAATATATGCACCATCCCATCCAAGCGATTTGCAAAATCATTTGCATAATCCGGAAACTTATTGATCATCGCTTTTACAACTGAGGCTTCTCGCGCTCGCTCATCTATCCACTGGTTAACCTTTGCCCTAACCGGGGATAAGTTTGGTTGGCGTGCAGCAATTTCTGCATTAAATAATTTTGTTGGATCATTAGAAATTGAAATTTGTGGTCCTCGCTTTGGAATGTTTAACGAGGGTTTAAAATATTGCGAATATTTTGTATCCAATTGCGGCAGAACAAATTGCTTGATTTCTTTTTTTTGCTCCTCAGGAAGAGGCTTTTGTTTTTCTATTATGTTAAACGTTCGCTCAATTATTAGAACTGGAACAGTATCATAAATGGGCTTGCCCTCAAGTTGAGTTATCAAAACCTCTTCTTGTCCAACATAAGCTCGCGATTTTGCCGCCATTGTAAAACCAACAGCCTCCGAAATACAATCAATCTCATCTTGCAAATCATGCGGAATATTGCTTTTATACCCAAGAGGAATAACTTCTCGATCAGTTATTGTGACACTTCGCGGTTGATGGCAATGCAAAAAAATCGATGTAAAAAAAAACAAAATTGATACTATAAAACTTGTGGCCCTCTTCATACAAAACTTCCTTTTTTTTCAAAAATCTAAACGATTATGAAAAACTTCTACCACAAACATTCAACATGGGCAACAAAAAAAAGCCACCGCCCTTACAAGCGATGACCATTTTAACTTGATAAAAACTATTCTATCTTATACTTTTTCCCATTTCACATTCACCTCGAGCACCTTACATAGAATCAGCAAAATTACGCTTGGACCTCACATGTCTATATTTTCGCAACAATAAAAAGTCCAAATTTATCCGTAGATCATTTAAATCTGGCCAACCAATCCGTCCATTGAAAAGCAAGTATCAACAGACCAATACATACTAGAATTATTGAAATAACAGCACGGGTAAGACAAAAACGATAATATCGGTGCAACTCTTTTAAATCCATCTCAAACGATCCTTCCAAAAGAAACCAAAAAAAACACGTAGAGATTATAACAATTCATAATGTCTGTACAAAAGAATTAAAAAATATACTTATGAAATGAACGTTTAAATGCTGCTTATATAAAAAAAAGGCAATAAAAAAGCCCCGAATTTCTTCGAGGCTCATTTAAATCTGGCAGTACCTGCTTTCCCGGGCCGTCGCCAGCCAAGTATCATCGGCGCTGAAGGCTTAACTTCCGTATTCGAGATGGGAACGGGTGTGACCCTTCAGCTATACCCACCAAAAAATTTCTAAATGTCAATCATTTAAAAGATCTTTGAAATATTTGTAATTTGTAAAAAATATTAAAACCAAAGTTTTCTAATCACAGGTGTGAATTTTTTATTTATTTGGTTAAAACATTCGACCTATTAGTACTGGTTAGCTAAATATATTACTATACTTACACATCCAGCCTATCAACCTTGTCATCTTCAAGGGGTCTTAAAAAATCTATGAATCTTAAATCACTTTGGCCGAAGCCTCAATGAAATAATCAATATAGAAAGGGGTATCTAATCTTAGGGCGAGTTTCCCACTTAGATGCTTTCAGCGGTTATCTCTTATAAACGTAGCTACCCAGCGCTGCTCGAGTAGAACAACTGGAACACTAGAGGTTTACCCATCCCGGTCCTCTCGTACTAGGGACAGCTCCCTTCAAATACCCTGCGCCCACGACGGATAAGGACCGAACTGTCTTACGACGTTCTGAACCCAGTTCGCGTACCGCTTTAATTGGCGAACAGCCAAACCCTTGGGACCTGCTCCGGCCCCAGGATGCGATGAACCGACATCGAGGTGCCAAACCGCCTCGTCGATGTGAACTCTCAGAGGAGATTAGCCTGTTATCCCCGGCGTACCTTTTATCCATTTAGCAATGGCCCTTCCATTCGGAACCACTGGATCACTAAGTCCTGCTTTCGCATCTGCTCGACGTGTATGTCTCGCAGTTAAGCTCCCTTTTGCCTTTGCGCTCTACCGACGATTTCTATTCGTCATGAGGGAACCTTTGAATGCCTCCGTTACATTTTAGGAGGCGACCACCCCAGTCAAACTACCCACCAGACATTGTTCCTCGCCCGGATAACGGGATCGAGGTTAGATTTTCAAACCAATAAGAGCGGTATTTCAAGGGTGACTCCACCGCAACTAGCGTCGCAGCTTCAACGTCTCCCGCCTATCCTACACAGACTAATCCAAAAATCAATGTCAAGTTATAGTAAAGGTGCACGGGGTCTTTCCGTCCTGTCGCGGGTAACCGGCATTTTCACCGGTACTACAAATTCACTGAGTGTATCATCAAGACAGCGTCCAACTCGTTACGCCATTCATGCGGGTCAGAACTTACCTGACAAGGTACTTCGCTACCTTAGGACCGTTATAGTTACGGCCGCCGTTTACCGGGGCTTCAAATCAAAGCTTCGTCCGAAGACTGACTTCTCCTGTTAACCTTCCGGCACTGGGCAGGCGTCAGACTCTATACTTCCTCTTACGAGTTTGCAGAGCCCTGTGTTTTTGCTAAACAGTCGGTTGGACCTCTTTGTTGCAACCTGTCTGTGCTTTTCAGAGGCGAACCTCTTACTAACACTGCAGGCACCCCTTCTCCCGAAGTTACGGGGCCATTTTGCCGAGTTCCTTAATGATAATTATCTCAACGCCTTAGCATTCTCTGCCCGTCTACCTGTGTCGGTTTGCGGTACGATCACCTGAACAACTTGTTAGAGGTTTTTCTAGTCAGTGTGGGGTCGGCCGAACACATCTCTTCCAAAAAATTGACGTGCCCATCACATTTCAGATCAACAATCTCGCGGATTTACCTACGAAATCTACCTACGTGCTTAGCTTGGCAATCCATAATCCAAGCCGGCTTACCCTTCTGCGTCACCCCTTCACTCAAATGCTGTCAGGTGGTGCAGGAATATCTAGCCTGCTTCCCATCGCCTACTCCATCTGGCCTCGGCTTAGGGTATCGACTAACCCTGAGTGGATGAACCGATCTCACGGAACCCTTAGACTTACGGCGAACAGGAATTTCACCTATTTTTTCGTTACTTATGCCAACATACTCACTTCCTTAATCCACGGCACCTGTCCTTACGGTCAGGCTTGTATCTATTAAGGAACGCTCCCCTACCCCTACATTAAAGTCGAAACTCTAATGCAAGCCATAGCTTCGGTAATCCGTTTAAGCCCCGTTCTTTTTTCAGCGCAAAAACACTTGACCAGTGAGCTGTTACGCTTTCTTTAAAGGAATGGCTGCTTCTAAGCCAACCTCCTGGCTGTCTGTGAATTTTCACTTCTTTTACCACTTAACGGATATTTAAGGACCTTAGCTGATGGTCTGGGCTGTTTCCCTTTCGACTACGGCGCTTATCCGTCGCAGTCTGACTCCTACTTTCTAAAATTACAGCATTCAGAGTTAGTAAGAACCCGGTAAGCTTATGCCCCCAAAGTTCCAACTGTGCTTTACCACCATAATTCATCGAGTAAGGCTATACCTAAATATATTTCGGGGAGAACCAGCTATCTCCAGGTTTGATTGGCCTTTCACCCCTATCCACACCTCATCCGAGCAGTTTTCAGCCTACACCGGTTCGGACCTCCATCTCATTTAACTGAGACTTCATCCTGGACATGGATAGCTCACCTGGTTTCGGGTCTATCCCATACTACTATCGCCCTATTAAGACTCGCTTTCGCTACGGCTCCGCTCTTACGAAGCTTAACCTTGCAGTATAGGAATAACTCGTTGGCCCATTATGCAAAAGGTACGTGGTTGCGCGTACTTATACATCGCTTCCACCGCTTATAGACTATTGGTTTCAGTTTCTATTTCACTCCCCTTCCGGGGTTCTTTTCACCTTTCCCTCACGGTACTAGTTCACTATCGGTCATTAGCAAGTATTTAGTCTTACCCCATGGTCGGGGCAGATTCCCGCGGAATTCCACGTGCTCCACGGTACTTGGGTGTGTAAGACATCGCATTATTAACCTTTTCGTTTACAAGGCTGTCACTTTCTATGGCTGTCCTTTCCAGAACAATTTAACTAAGGATAATAACCACGACCCGAGAAACGCACTTCTCAGACTCTTACATCCCGCTACCCCCGTATTACAACACGTGCATGTTATCACGTAATACAGGTTTAGACTCTTCCCTGTTCGCTCACCACTACTAAGGGAATCACATTCGTTTTCTTTTCCTGACGCTACTTAGATGTTTCAGTTCGCGCCGTACGCCTCCTTGCTCTATGTGTTCAAACAAGGATGTCTTGGGTTTACCAAGACGGGTTTCCCCATTCAGAGATCTCCGGATCAAAGCTTGTTTGACAGCTCCCCGAAGCTTATGGCAGTCTTCCACCTCTTTCATCGCCCGCTAATGCCAAGGCATTCACCAAAAGCCCTTTACAATTAACCAAAATTTAAAATTCCTGATAATTAGAATGCTTAGGTTTTATTTATATTTACCCAAATTACAAATATTTCAAAGACCTTTTAATCTTTTATACTCCATTTCAGAATTTTTATCATGTATAAGAAAATATCTAACGAAAAACACAGAAAGGTAATCTAGGGAATAGAATCTGGTGGAGATGAGCGGATTCGAACCGCTGGCCTTCCGCGTGCAAAACGGACGCTCTGCCAACTGAGCTACACCCCCTTATATAATTTTCTAAAAATCTCCGCTTTAATTAAGTAGAACTAATCCACCCAATTAAACAATTGTCAATCACCAGAATCAAGAATCCGAAAACCTAAATAAGGGGTCTTATCAAACGCTAAAGTCTATCCCACCACACATTTAATCATGGTGGGCCTAAGTCGACTTGAACGACTGACCTCCCCGTTATCAGCGGGGTGCTCTAACCACCTGAGCTATAGGCCCTCGAAATTTAACTGCCTACCGTCTGCACATTTTTTTGGAATTTCACACCTAATCTATTATATAAAGGTCTGAGCTTAGCCTTTTCAGGCTCACTCACCCTTAAATATCTCCCTCGAAAGGAGGTGATCCAGCCGCAGGTTCTCCTACAGCTACCTTGTTACGACTTCACCCCAATCACTCTTCACACCTTCGGCACCCGCCCCCAAATAAATGGTTGGCTAAAGTGACTTCGGGTACAAACAGCTTTCGTGGTGTGACGGGCGGTGTGTACAAGGCCCGAGAACGTATTCACCGCGTCGATCTGATACGCGATTACTAGCGATTTCAACTTCGTGGGGTCGAATTGCAGACCCCAGTCCGAACTTAGACTGGCTTTATGGGATTGGCTCCCCCTCGCGGGATTGCAACCCTCTGTACCAGCCATTGTAACACGTGTGTAGCCCTAGGCATAAGGGCCATGAGGACTTGACGTCATTCCCACCTTCCTCCTGGTTTCCCAGGCAGTCCCGCCAGAGTGCTCCCCGAAGGGGTGGCAACTGGCAGCAGGAGTTGCGCTCGTTAGAGGACTTAACCAAACATCTCACGACACGAGCTGACGACAGCCATGCAGCACCTGTGTAATTGTCCAAGCAAGCTTGGAAAGCTGCGTTTCTGCAGCGGGCACTTACATGTCAAGCCTAGGTAAGGTTCCTCGCGTAGTGTCGAATTAAACCACATGTTCCACCGCTTGTGCGGGCCCCCGTCAATTCCTTTAAGTTTTAATCTTGCGATCGTACTCCCCAGGCGGATCACTTATCGCGTTAGCTACGACACTAACCCCGCAAGCAGGGCCAACGTCTAGTGATCATCGTTTACGGCGTGGACTACCAGGGTATCTAATCCTGTTTGCTCCCCACGCTTTCGTGCATTAGCGTCAGATGTGAACCAAGAAGCTGCTTTCGCCATTGGTGTTCTTCTCGAGATCTACGCATTTTACCGCTACTCCGAGAATTCCACTTCTCTCTTTCACCCTCTAGCACATCAGTATCCACCGCTTTTCCCCGGTTAGGCCGAGGTCTTTAACAATGGACTTAATATGCCGCCTACACACCCTTTACGCCCAGTAATTCCGAATAACGCTTGCACCCCTCGTATTACCGCGGCTGCTGGCACGAAGTTAGCCGGTGCTTTCTTTAATGGTAACGTCATCTCCCATCTATATTACAGATGGGCCTTTCTTCCCACTTAACAGAAGTTTACAACCCGAAGGCCTTCATCCCTCACGCGGCGTCGCTGCGTCAGACTTTCGTCCATTGCGCAAAATTCCTCACTGCTGCCTCCCGTAGGAGTCTGGGCCGTATCTCAGTCCCAATGTGGCCGATCACCCTCTCAGGTCGGCTAACTATCATCGTCTTGGTAGGCCATTACCCCACCAACTAACTAATAGTGCACAGGCTCATCTTTCAGCGACAGCAAAGAGGCCATCTTTCTCCCCGGAGGGACGTATGCAGCATTAACGTCGATTTCTCAACGGTATTCTTCACTGAAAGGTAAATTCCTGCGTGTTACTCACCAGTTCGCCGCTCTACTCATCCCCGAAGGGATTTTCTCGCTCGACTTGCATGTGTTAGGCACGCCGCCAGCGTTCATTCTGAGCCAGGATCAAACTCTTCATCTCAAAAAGTATTGTGATCCAATAGAATGTAACTTATTGACGGTAGGCAAATTTGTATTACCTATCTTATATTAGTCTTATACATGTCAAAGAACTTTCTAAATCTTTCTTTTCAAACTTTTTTTCTTACTCTCTCTCCCTTTAAGCGTAGGATAATTATATGCTGCCTTTTACTTGCTGTCAAATTTCTTTTGAAATCTTTTTCCCCCTTGTTTACCCTACTTTCAAAGACACGTTTTCCCCATCTGCACTCGATATATTCTCAAAAATTTCTGTGGGAAACGTAGCGATTAGTAATATAGTAACAAAAAGACTTACATTTGCAACTATTTTTTTGTTATTTTTATAGTTTACCTCTTTATTATCGACCTATCAAAAAGCGCCCCTCTTGCAAAAGCCCAAGGAGAGAGGGTATTGGTTCGCAGCCATACTCAACTATGGACATACAAAAAAAGTTGTAATATTGTCAAAAAATAAAAAGGGATAACAAAAATAAATAAAAAAGGAGAATTTATTATGAAAAAACAAGTATTGGCACTCTTTTTGTCTATCTTTTTCACTATTGGTTGTCTTGGCGCAGCAGAAGTCAAAAAACCAGCAAAGCCATCTCCGGTCCCTGAAGTTAACATGGACATTGATCAATTCATGGGTCTTTCTCTAACCTCGTGGTGCAATTTGTGTTTTAAAAATTTACGCGAATACACACGCTCAGAATATTCAAGCTTCATTGATATTCCAACACTATTGTCTAAAGATACTTTCTTGGCCCTTTTAAAACACTTTCAAACTTCAACTATTAATAGTGATACCAAATACGGAATGACAAAAAATACAAACTGGGTAAAACCTCCTGACGATGGGGTAGAAGTCAAAACAATACTCTCTTTCCCATACGCGCAAAGAGTAATCCTTAAGCCAGGAGAAACCGCCGTTATAACTGGAGACCTACACTCAAGCCTACACTCTACCTTAAGAAACTTGCTAAGAATGCTATCTGAAAAATTAATAAAAGATAACTTCAAATTGGCAAAAGGCTATTTTATGTTCTTTTTAGGGGACATATCCGACAGAGGTCGTTATGGAGCAGAGTCATGGGCAACTATTATAAGACTCAAAATAGCAAACCCAGACAGAGTTTTTATTATGAAGGGAAACCATGAAGACACAAGTGTTAACAAAGTGTGGGGCTTCCAAAAAGAACTTTTCGACAAATACCAAATAGGAACAGATGAACTAGAAAATGTTTATAAAATTCTTCCGGAGGTAACATTTCTTGGCTGCCAAAATTCTTTTGTACAATTATGTCACGGCGGAATTGAGCTCGGATATAATCCTCAAGATCTTTTATTATTTTCTAACGAAAGCTCACAAATATCATACCAAGCTCTTACCATGGCTGATCCGTCAAGAGGAATATATGGAAATATTGATAGAACAAGGGTTATTTCAGAATTACCAGAACCATGGCATGGTGAAGTACTATCTCTTGGTTTAAACATTGACCTGCCCGTTTTTGGATTTAATACTTCCGACTTTTTCACAAAACTAAAAATTGGGCGGGGGGACGTCCTTGCCGCAACCCAACCATTTACAAAAATTCTTTTTGAAAAAATAACCAGAGAAACACCAGGGGCAACCTTGCACTCAATTTTTAGAGGGCACCAACACAGTGATTCAGCAACCACAGAAGAATCTTTTTCTGGATTTAATGTTTTTGATGAATCAGGATTACATCCTGGACTATTAGAACCGGGTAGAGCTCCCGGAATAGCGTTTCCAATTGGATCACAAACCATATACACTCTTTTTTCGGCTCCAGAAGCACTTGGAGCAAACTATGACTGTTTTGTCACCATAAAAACAGGACCAACATATGCAGATTGGCAGCTAAGAATTTTTGAGTACTATCTAGACGAAGATAGAAAAAACTTATTGGTCATGGAATATCCAAGGAACATGATTGATATAGGGTCATACTTGCAAACAAACAAAGACGGAAGTTTTTCCTGGAGAAAAACTTCGGAACTTACCATATCACAAATTAGAGAGTTGGTTTCAAACCTTACAGCATCTATGTCAATATTTCCAGAAAGACTAGAAGAATCCCTTCCAAAGCTAATCTTTAATATTCACAATTTTGCGCAACAATCAATACATCCACATCTTAGAAAAGATCAAGTTGAATACATTGCAAAACAATTAAAGCTTATGTTGTTCACATTCAACTCACAACTAAACAAGCCAACGGTTAAAGAAAAATTAACAGCAGAAATAAAGACACAACTAAAAGATTGGGCAAACGGTTTGATAGCAATATCAAAAAAATCTGACAGTTTTTCCAAAAGTGACATTACAAGCCGACTAAAATTAATATTTCCCCCAGAACATACAAAAAAGGCTGCAGAAACAAAAGCGGCGCAACCAACATTAATAAAAGGCACCAAAGCCTCTCCGCCTCCACCTCCTCTATTGCCTGGTATAAAAAAAGCCTCTCCACCACCGCCACCTCCATTACCAATAAAAGTGGCAGTTCAAAAAATGAAATATAAAACACAAAACAGCAAGGGTATTTTAAAAAAAGGAGCAGAGTATGTTGTTGATTTTATAAAAAAGTTAAATGAAAAATTTTTTAAATAAGGTTTTTGTTTAATTTATAGCTAAGGAATTTTTATTATGAGAAAAATTAATTTAATTCTATTTTTTCTAGCAATATTTATCTCAACCAATTCCCACACTATTTTTTATCAAATAGATGGGATCGAACGCTTGCGCTCATCCATTTTTACAGTACCAGAAGAATATATTGGAAAAACAGTTGGTGAATTTAAGGATTATTTGTCCCACGTTGGACTAGTTACACCAAACACAGCTACACCAATACCAACACCTGCTAGCCAAATACACATTATAACGTTACAAGATTTAGACGATAAAATTGTTGATGTTGTTCTTGAAAATGACCACATTATTCAAAAAGCCGATGAACGCCTTCATGTAGAAATTAGCACGGAACCACTTGAAAAAATCCACGAAAAACATGAAACAGAACATGAAATAAAACACAAATTAGATATATTGGAAGAATTACTTAAATTTCTTAAAATGAGAATGGATGCGACTAGAAAAACTCGTGAAAAATGTATACGTGAAATTGAAAAGATAAGAACGAACACAATTAATCCCAATGAAGAACTCTACATAAAACATTCAGAAAAGTTGAAAAGGATTGATTCCATTCCACATGAAATACATGAAACTGAAAGTAGTATTGCCGCACTTAGGGCCAAGCTAAACAATATTTACGGCACACCACGTGCTGTAAGAGGCCACGCTGCTGAAAGCTTTGCCCCGGCACCTGAAAAAAAGTTTTCACAAGTAGAAGATCCAAGAGGAACATTAGTACGCGATACAACTCCAGAACCTCAATTATCAACAATATCGAAACCAAGGACAAAGCGAAAAAGTCGAGGCGCTAAGGTTGCTCGGGCTAGAGAAGTTGCAGGAAGAATTGCAGAATTAGCTGAAATTTTAGCTGCTGATCTAATGGCAGAAGACAACGAACTTGTAGCCCTTATAGAAGAGGCTCCAGATCATGTACAAAACAGAATGAGAGACTTTCTTCTAAATAGAAATAAGTTTAAAACCAAAAATAAATCTAGAGTTGCTAGAAGAATGATGGAAGCAAGTAAGGAACAATTATTAGCAACACTATAAAACTATTAAAATAAATACAATGTACATATTAGGAGCTACAGTTGTAGCTCCTTTTTTAATATCTTAATAAATTTTTTAATAGAGGTCTCAAGATCTTGGGCAACAACATGATACTTGTAAATTGAATTTTTCAATTCGTTAAGCACCTCCTGCTTTGCCCGCAACATTCTACTTTCAATTATTTCTTTTGAATCTCTTTCCCGCCCCGAAATACGTCTATGCAAAATATTAAAGTCCGCTGGGGTTAACCAAATAAGAACAGAATTAGGATATTCCTTTACAATGTTATAGCCACCAACCTGATCAATAATTAAAAAATAAGACTTTCCAAATTCCAGTTCATGTAAAATATCCTTTGGGGAGCCATAACAATCTCCATACGCATCGCTCCACTCAATAAAAAAGTCCTGCGCTATTTTTTCTTCAAACTCCTTTTTGGATAAAAAATTGTAATCGATACCATGCTGTTCAGTTTTGTGCGGTTCTTTTGTTGTATACGTAACAACCCGCTCAATATTAATGTACGGCCCATATTGCTCGATTATTTTTAGAATCAATGTGGTTTTTCCGGTTCCAGAAGGAGCAGAAACAATAAACAACTTTCCTTTTCGCGACATGGTCACCCCTGAATTGTAAAAACTTTACACTTCAATACAAAACCAATCATATCAAAAAAATAAAAACTGGCGAAAGTCTATTAATGTCCAATATCAAAAAAGTCACCGCCCTTTCGAACGGTGACAGTTTATACTTTGGTAAAAATTTATTATCTGCTTGCTGGTCTAGATCTACTCAAAGCCCATTCGCTATGCTTCGCTCTTAGCGTCCTTTCAAATGTGTCTTTTGCATCAGCCTTCTCTTTTGGACGACCAGAGTCTTCTAAACCGCCCCAAAGATTATCAACTTCTGTCCACAGGTTGTGCTCTTCTCCTCTTGGAAATGCCCCGGCTTCGATCATTTCCGACAATCTTTCAAGCTCTCTTCTAACTATTACGCCACGACGCTTAATAACTTTTTCTTGCCTTGCATACTCTGTTGCCGTTTCTGGTGATGCTGTAGAAACACCATGTCTTTCAGCACTTCTTCTTTTTAATTCTTCATACCTGTCCCAAGCGCCTAAAAGCCTTTCTTCAAACGCATTATAAGTGTCTTCTACTCCTGGCTCTCCTAAAGACAAATCATCACTAAGAGCTCTAAGACCTTCCTCAAGCTCTTCTCTTGTCCTAAAGTCTCTCTTTCTCTTAGCAAGGTCTTTAAATGATGTTGCTTGTGCTTCTTCTCTTTCTCTTTTCGCTCTTAGCGCAGGCAACCTCCAAGCTAATCTAGGATCTACAACAGCGGCTTCTCTTTTATCTGCAGCCTCGTTCAATTCTTCAGCAACTTCTTCAACAGCTTCTTCAAGATCTGGACCGTCAGAATCAACTTCGCTTAAACCTTCGTCTTCAACCCCACCTGAACCAAATGACCTATACCATCTTTGTATAGCACTTGCAGCATCACCTTCTTCTTCAGCCTCTTCTTTAGCCTCTTCAAGTTCGGCAAGATCATAAACTGGTTTTACAACTTGTCCACCAACAGGATCTGGTACTACAACTTCTCCACCAAGATGTTTAATCTCTTCAAATCTGGCGCTTAAGTCATCGTATTCATGGCCCAAAGCTGCTAACCTTTCTTGAAATCCTTCAAGAACGTCGCCACATTCACAAGTCCTAAACATACCAAAAACAAAAACGGACAAAATAAGAAGAAAAACCTTCTTCATAAAAATCTCCTTTGTAAAAAACAACTTATTACACTACCGCGCATTCTACAACGAAGATGAGGAAAAAATCAATTTTTAATGCTATATTAATTTTGTAATATTTAATTTTTGAGGAAGTATAATGTTAATTGATGAATTACGCGAACAGATAAAATCTATTGAGCCAGACATAAAAACAATTAAAACATTCTGGACCCAATCAGAAAACGCAAAAAAATACGAGTCACTAAAAAAGGAAACCGAACAAGAAACATTCTGGCAACACAAGCAGCGCACAGAAATTCTAAAAAAACTACAAGGCATTAGGGAATTAAAAAAACAATATGAAACTCTAACCAAATCATTTGAAGAGATTCTGGAAATGGTTGAGTTATTCAAGGATGACGAAGAAGAACTTAACAAACTAAAAATAGAAATATCCTCTTTGGAAAAATCTGTTTCATACTTTAAGGTTAACGTACTTCTTGATGACCCAAATGATGGCAAAGCATGTTTTTTAAGTATTAATGCTGGCGCAGGCGGAACAGAATCACAGGATTGGACGTCAATGTTAATGAGGATGTATCTACGGTTCTGCGAGCGTGAAAAATTAAATTCTAAAATTGTAGACATAATATCTGGCGAAGAAGCTGGAGTAAAATCAGTAACACTATACATAAAAGGTACAAACGCGTTTGGTCTTTTAAAAGGTGAACGAGGAATTCACAGGCTAGTCAGAATTTCTCCATTTGACTCAAACAAACGTCGGCATACATCTTTTTCTGGAGTTATGGTAATGCCAGAGGCCGAGGAAGTTGCAATCGAGATTGATCCAAAAGACTTGCGTATTGACACTTATCGTGCAAGTGGTGCAGGAGGACAACACGTAAACAAAACCGATTCCGCAGTACGAATTACACACAACCCAACAGGAATTGTTGTTCAATGCCAAAATGAACGCTCTCAATTACAAAACAAAGAAACTTCTATGAAAATGCTCAAGGCAAAGTTGGTTCAAAAACAACAAGAAGAGCAAGATGCCAAGCGTGCAAAAATTGAGAAAAAAAAGATTGAATGGGGCTCACAAATTAGATCTTATGTTTTGCATCCTTACAAAATGGTAAAAGATCACCGAACAAATATAGAGTCTCCTCAGCCAGACGTGGTACTTGATGGCGATTTGATGAAATTTATTGAATCCAACCTTTTATTGGAATCTAAAAAATAATTGGCTATATTTTATTCGTATCCGTTCGTACTGAGCGGAGAAAGCGATAGCGAACGAAATCGAATGCATACGAACATAAATAAAAATGCCCGCGCAATTGCGCGGGCATCTTAAATAAAAGTATGTTGTAAATTTAAGCCACTATAAATTGATTGTTTTGTGGATCAAAAGTAATGCTAGCACCACCAACATCAAAGCTAACTTTTTTGTCATTTGGCACAACAACATCAACGCTTTTACCAACAAATGAAAGTATCAAATTGCCGAAATTTTCAAATTCAAAATATGACGTGTAGTCATCCCTATTAAACTTGACTCCTTTTATCAAAACCTTTTTTTTCCAAATTTCTTTCTGCAAAAGACCAACTTCTTTTATTGGAACAATAGTAAACCTTTTATCCGCCTCAACTTGTTTCCCATCAACAAAATCATAAATTACTTCAGGAATTGTTATACTCCACATGGGCTCAATTTGGCCTCTTTTATTAATTTTGATATAAACTATGTTAAAATCATACGGAACATCTTTGTAAAACGTTCCGTTCATAGAGACACCAGAAAATCTATAGCCCATGCCTGGAGCAACTTGCGAATACGGGAAAAGACCCGTTAAGCCTGAAGCTAATGTGGCTGTGCTAGATCTAACAAATTTTATTTTTTCTTTAACAACTCTATCCAATTTAAACATTACAGATTGCGTTGCCCCTGAGTTGTTGCTAAACAAAAACATTTTTTTATCTCGTGTAACCGTTATACCCAAACAAGCAGAAAAACCAGTTAATAATAATATAGCTAAAAACTTTATACGCATTACCAACCCTTCTAAAATTATTTACCAAATATACCTTTTACTTTTCCCCAAGTTTTTCCAAACCAATTTTTAACATTATCCCAAAAACCTGGTGCCTTAATTTGAATAATCATGTTTCTTTTGTCTATCAAAATACCAGCTTTTCTTTCTTTTTCTCCTTTTGTAAGTTTGTAAACAACTGAACCTTTATCAATATTACACTCAAATACACTTTCCATTTTTAAAGTTCGCTTACCATCTTTGTCCAAAATATTGTAATAAACAACTTTTTGACCACCAGGAATTGTTTTGGCCAGCTTTTTACCACCAATCAAAAAGACAATAGAATCACCGCGAGAATGTTTAAGCGCATTAAATGTTTTCTTTTTGCCCAAACCTGTTGTAACTTTCTCGTGCCAACGCTGCTCAACTGGAACAATGGCGGTCACTTTTCCCTTTTTGGAAATATACGCAAGCGGCTGTTGACCCCACGGAATTGATCTTTTTCCAACCCCAAACACAACAGTAACATCAACTGCAGTTTGATTATTTACTATGTAACACATGTCCCCAGAAAATTTTCCAAGATTAACCGGCATTATAGGGCTCTTGTCTTGCTTGTGAGCAACACAAAATAAACTTGCAAAAAGAACAACTGGTAAAAATGTACTAAACTTTTTCATAGAACGACTCCAGTAAAAAATTATTTAAAAAAACTTGCAGCCGCCTGGCCCAACACCCACAATGAATTTGCTGCAAACATTCCGGATGCAAAAGGGAAAAGACTCTCTTTGTCTTTGAACAACAATGTAGAAGCGCCTCCAAGTATTAACCCTAACGAAATATCAATCGGCATAAGCAAGCCACCAAGAACTAACATAGGACTAATCCTAATTTTTTTCAATATATAACCAAACACAAATCCAATAATCAAAACATAAATATCAAAACACTTAAAGTTTATAAGAAGGCTACGCGCCTGAGCACGCTGTGCAAAAAGTTCTGCCGAACCAAGCCCAAGAGAAGTTATTAACAACCAAAATACAATTCCTATTGCTATTGAGCTAACAACAAGTCCAAGAAGTTGGTACCGCCTTACAACCTTAATTTTAATTCCAGAAAGAACTGCAACTTTGCGACTAAACAATACGTCTGCCGCCACACCACCAACAATTTCTACAAAAGTTGAAAGTATAACAAGCTGCACAAAGTTGAGCCCAAACATAAACATTGCTGGTATCATGACAAATGTTGCAAACCGCCCAAGTTGTGCTAACCCTATTTTCCCAGCAATTACAACAATTTGGTATGCACAGATAAGAGAAAATACAATCAGATAGACCTGAGAAATAAATGAAAATTTAAAATACGAAAGACAACAAAAAATTATTGCCAAAACTATACAAAGTTCAACCAAAAGACCTTTTGTAAGAGTAATTCCAGAGGAATTTTTGGTTGTTTTTTTCCCATTTCTTTTATCTTTAAACGTTTTCCACAAAGCTTTTGGCGTAGCAATAAAACCAGAAACTGCCCCAGCCAAAACCATACCGCTACAAAAAGCCAAAATAAAATCAAAGCGTTGTATGTGTTGAAAAAACAAAGTATTAATCGGATCTAAAATAATAATTTTTGCAATTGCTCCAACGGCTAAAGGAACAGCAATAACATGTCCGGTTACAAAGCCTATTGCCCATAACATTGGCAACATTGGCATGGTAATTCTAATGTGTGGAATATTCAAAAATAAGAGCTTACACTTTCCAATTAATGTTAAAACCTTCGGTAAAAAACCTTTAAAAAAAATAAATCCATCCTGAAAAATTCCATACATAATTCCACCACCCAATCCAAAAAACAAATCCTTTGCCTTACTTAATTGCTTTTGGCTAGAGATCATTTTGTAAACAAGTTGGCCTATTGGAAATGACAGATTCTGTTTTTCAATCAATGAAACCTGCACTAAATCTGCAAGCCAAAAACCCAACATTCCCGCACTTATAGAAAGTGCCGCTAATGCAGAGACAAAAAAAACAGGACTTGCAAGCCATGAATTAAATAAAGATTTGTCCAAAAAATACAAAGTTGGGAACGAAAAACCACAAGCAACAGCTAAAATTCCACCGATAGACCCGGTGGCCGTTGCTAAAACAATATTTTTTCCAGAAGATTTATTGGAATAGATTAGCTTAAAAATAACCGATGCAAATAAAACCAGTGTTGGCGCTATCCAAGGCCCAATTGGCGTGGCCATTGAAATGTAACCCATTACAGCTGTTGAAAATACCGCCAACAAACAACCAACAACAACAGTAAAAAAATGCATTTGACTTCTCCCCAACAAAAAACACTACAATTGTGACAATAAATGGTAACACTTTATAAAAAATAGTGAAATTTTAGTTAGGAATTATAGCCTATTTGTATCCACACGAGATTACTTGAAATTGTAATTCGCTAAGGCAAAAAGTGATATGCGTTCGCATACATTCCATTCGACTCGGCATTACGCCTAGCTCAGGGCCATCGGGCATTAGCTATCGCTCTCTCCGCTCAGTACGAACGGCAAGCAAGCTTGATATTGATGAACAAAATAAAATTCACTTATCCCGTTCGATGTGCCCTACGGATTTACTCAGGGCGAACGGACGGGGAAGCATGTTTGTATAAAAGCATAAATTCCTACAGAAGCTAAAACACCCGTTCGAATATATCCTTCGACGCTGCTCAGAACGAACGGGTAATCGTTTGTATTATAAAAAAGAGCGTGGCCATATTACACGGCCACGCCACATAAATTATTCTAACGACCAATACCAAAAAGGCTCAAAAGGCCACCGCCTCCTCCACTACCAGAAGGGCCAGCCAACAATGTTGCAGCAGACGTTCCAAAGCCACCAGGTCCAGTAGTAGGTCCAACAGATTGCCCCGGACCAGAAGTCGGCCCAACAGAAGAAGAAAGCTCAGGCGAAGAAGCCGCCATTTGGCGCAATGCAACACTTGAATGTGTTATGTCAACCGCAACAGTTGGTTTAAACGGTTCTTTACCAGCCGTCTCTCTTACAGGATTAATCTTATCAACATACCTGTTTCTTACCCTCATTAACTCAGTATAAGCCTTGTCTATTGCATCAATTGTTCCCTGAGGAGCCTTTTGCGTCACCAAGTCTGCTCTTAGTTTTACCAAATACTCTGCAGAACCCTTCATCCCTTCTACCGCAGCACCAGAGATATCTCTGCTACTTGCTCCAGCCGCATCAATAAGACTTCTTGTTAAAGATCCAGAATCCTTGGCCGTGCTTGTAAGAGCTGTAAATTCGGCTGAAAGATCCTTGCTCAAGCTCGCAACTGTTTGTTGAATAGAAGCCATTCCAAGTCTGGATGCTATTCTTGTAAGAAAACTACCCTTTTTTTCAGTTTCAAGCCGCATCTCGTAAGATTTTGCAAGGCTTGTATGCGCAGCAACATAAAGATTAAAATTCTCCGCAGTTGGATTCTTTTTATATATTTCCCTAAAAGCCGTAACAGTTCCATCTGCTTCTTTGATTACGCTGTCTGACCTTGTCCTAAGGTAGCTTATACTTTCGTTTATCTTTGCCCTTTTTGCTCGTCCTGAAGATGTAAGCCTTGAATAACTTCCTTTTTCATCCATTAAACTTTGAATTGTCTTTTCCAAAGCATCAACAGAACTGCTCTGCGCATCCATTGCCATTGCAAAAGCCTCAGGAGGATTGCCACTAGACCTAGAGCGCGACATATATTCCCTAGCAACAAATTCTAAATTAAGAGCTCTAGCACGTGGATCTGACGTCCGACTTGCATTTTCAAGTCTCTCATCAAATGTAGCTCGAGCCTGCTCTGGTGATTCCTTAACTCCAACTTTTGCAAGTCTTTCAACAAGGGCAACACGTTCTGCTTGCAAAGATTCTAAAGTGTTAAGTATATCGCCATCACTCTCCCCTTTTTTAGCTGACCTATCAGCGTATCTTGATCGCAAAGCCTCTATCTGAGCGTTTAGAACTCTTTCCGCAAGAGTTGCTGATGCTTTTTCATATTCTACATCTAAATTACCGTCTTTCCCTTTTGCCCTGGCCAAAAGCTCCAGTTCTTTTGCTGTTCGCATAAAATCTACTCCAGATTTTCTAGATGTGCCTCCAGACGTTGTAATGTAATCCATAGGAGAATCTGGATACCGACCTTCGCGAGCTCTTAGAGACTCTACAAAATCACTTTCCATTTTATTACGCGCCGCGGTAAGGTCTGCCGCTTTTGCTTCGGCAGAAGTCCTATCTGTAGGAGAAGCGCTGGCATCAGCTGCAACTCTTTGATATGCCTCAATGGCCCTATCATATGCCATTGATGCCTGAGAAACATCTTGAGGAACCGCTTGGTCTCCACGACCGTCAACCACGCCCCTATGTGCCGTTGCCAAAGCTTCAAAATATTCTGTAGGCTTAGAACCTGTTGGAACCTCTAAAAATTGTGCAAATCCAGCTCTTTCTTCGACCGTTTGCGATGTCCTTTGAAGCTTTCCATCAAAAACCCGATACTCAAACGACAAGCTTTTATCTACCAAGCCATCCCAGCCTTCAGGTTTTGCCTTTCCAGCTTCAAGAGTAATTTTTCCAGTCGTTGGGTCAACTGAAATTCCTTCAGGAAGTGCTACGTTTAGTTTTTCCTTTAAGGCCTCTGCTGATGCAAACTCAACTGTTGCATCTGCCGATCCTGGATCAACAGCTGCTGCAGCCGTTACTTCATTTTTTATAATTGATTTTGAACCTGCATCATAGTGATAACCTTCTGGAATCTCTACCGACGGCTTCCCAGGAACGTCTGCAACCATTTTACCACCTTCTTCGCTATAACCATCAGGAACTGTCCAACCATCTCCTTCACCTAAACGCGAAAAAGTGTCTGGCATTGTTGGAGCTTCCAAAGTTTCCGAGGCTGGCCCTGTGACTGGTCCATCTGGTACTGTGACTGGTCCATCTACTACTGTTGGGGTTGGGCTTCCGTCTACTGGCCCTGGTTTTACTACTGTTCCTGCGTCTGGTACTACTGTTGGGGCTCCTGTAACTGATCCTGGGTCTACTACTGTTGGACCTCCTTCTACTGGTCCATCACCTGTTCTTGGCCTTTTTGCTGGAGGCTGATCACCATCGACCACAGGCCGCCCATTAGGATCTAATTCTGGACCTCTTTTACGTTTTGGGGCTCTTGAATCAGGACCGAGTTCCGGTTGAGGTGCACCGTCTGGAGAAACAGAAAGACCCGTGTTTGGATCTACTTCTACTGAACCTGGTGAAACAACAGGCTGTCCATCAGGATCAACAATAGGACCACTACCAATTAAATCTGGCGGAGGAGTACCACCACGACCTTGCGGACCAATATCTCCCGCCTCAACAGCCATAGGAACTCCATCAGGAGGAAGACCTCCTGAACTTGGATCAACGGTAACACTTGGACCAGTTTCTACACCCTCACCAGGCTCACCAGGCACACCCATGACTCGCAAAAATATAAAGGACAATGCTAACATCATAAAAACTAACTTTTTCATACATCTTTCCTTTTTAAAAAAGTTAAAATTGATCCTCATTTAACAACTTAATTTACCTGCTCAGACTTTTTTTTCTTTTTCCCCTTTCCATTTGGTCACTAAAGCTTTAAGACCTTTTATATCATTATGATAAATATTTGTACTAAATTTATCATCCAGCGCATCATATTTTTCTATCGCTTTTCCCGTAGCTTTTATAGCAAACTCAAGATTTTTTTTCTTTTCAATATTTCGCGCGGCCAAGTCACTATGATAATTTGCATACATTTTATAATTTGTTGCCGCTTCAAACAGACCTTTTCCTGCAAGCTCCTCATCTAACTTTGAAAATGTTAGTTCTGAATCGGGACGAGAAAAACCATCTGCCAACAATCCCGGCTCAAAAGCCTGTTTGTATTCGTTTTGCATTCGACTTTCAAATGCTCTCTGTTGAACCATATCAAGCATTTTAAGATCTTTATTCTTTTCAAAGAGCTCATTTACTTTATTTTTGTAATATGTGTCTTTTTCCTTTTTTTGATTATCAGCAACACCAAGATGAGTTGAAAAATCCCATTGATGATTTCGCAATTGTTGGTAGGCATATTTTAATTCATTTAAGTCTCTTCTAACTGTAAAAAGCGCTGCTTCATCTTGTAAAGAAACAATTTTATCTAAGTCTTTTTTTGATAACTTATTAACACCTTCAATATCCAAATTTCCAAAACCTGCAGGAACTTTAACTTTAAATTTATCTACAAGCTCTTTGTGCTTGGCTGCCAACTTTTCTTCCAAAGGAACCTTCCACTTTTCAAGGTTCTCGGTTAGAGCCGTAATTTTATGTTCTGCTTCGCGCCTTATCT